>Ga0081606_1000013_pt1 | contig 306627 bp, 225 predicted proteins | sample EareggfetidaYelm_FD_71127 | JGI IMG/M metagenome (GOLD analysis project Ga0081606, IMG submission 71127) | Earthworm egg capsule microbial community from the University of Washington, USA - E. fetida Yelm (SPADES assembly) (version 2) | ecosystem: Host-associated > Annelida > Reproductive...
CAAGGTTCGCTGGCTGCCCGACGGCCGCCTCGATTTCCTCGGCCGCTTCGACTCCCAGGTGAAGCTGCGCGGCTTCCGCATCGAGCTGGGCGAAGTCGAGTCCGCCCTCTCCCAACATCCCCACGTCCTGCGCGCCGTCGCCCTCGTTCGCGAGGACGTCCCCGGTGACAAGCGCCTCGTCGCCTACCTCGTCACCCGGGAGCACCAGGACGTGGAGCCCGGGGCTCTGCGCTCCTTCCTCAAGGAGCACCTGCCCGAGCACATGGTGCCCTCCGCCTTCGTCCCCTTGGCGGCCCTTCCCCTGACGCCTCATGGCAAGGTGGATCTCAAGGCCCTGCCCCCGCCCGTCGCGAGCCCCGGGACCGACTCGGGCTTCGTGCCTCCCCGGGATGCGTTGGAGGCAATGCTCGCCCACATCTGGGAGGATCTTCTCGGCGTCCATCCCGTTGGCGTGCGCAGCAGCTTCTTCGAGCTGGGTGGCCACTCGCTCCTGGCGGTGAGCCTCATGGCGCGCATTCAGGAGGTCACCGGACGCGGCCTGCCGATGAGCACGCTGTTCCACGAGGCGACGATCGAGCACCTCGCGGAACAACTGCGGCACGAGGAGGATGCAGCGCCCTGGTCGCCCCTGGTCTGCATGAGGCGAGCCGGGAGCGCGCGGCCCTTCTTCCTCGTCCACCCGGTGGGCGGCAACGTCTTCTGCTACGCGGAGCTGGCACGGACACTGGGACCGGACCAACCGCTCTACGCGCTCCAGGCGCCCGGATTGAAGGGGGAACAACCCCCTCTCGCCACCATCGAGGAACTGGCCGCGTACTACGTCGAGGCGCTGCGCGGCGTGCAGCCCAAGGGTCCCTACCTGCTCGGCGGCTGGTCCATGGGGGGCACGGTGGCTTACGAAATGGCCCAACGGCTTCAGCGCAACGGAGAACAGGTGGACCTGCTGGCGCTCATCGACTGCAGTGCTCTCGAGCGCGCCGCTCCCGACGAGGCGGAGATCTCCCGGCTCGCCCTGCACTTCGCCTGGGATTTGTTCCGCACGGCCGGGATACAGCCGCCGCCTCCGGAAGACCTCGCGGGAATGGAGCCGGAGGCGCTGCTCGAGGAGTTGTTGGAGAAGGTGCGCGAGGCCAGCCTGCTGCCTCCGGGTGCGGACGTGGGTTCATTCCGCGCCCTCTTCCATGTCTTCGAGAGCAATCTCCGGGCGTCCTTCCGCTACCGGCCCCAGCCCTACGCGGGCACCGTCACCCTGCTGCGCGCCAGCCAGACTCCCGTGGAGCAGGAGGATCCAGACAATGGCTGGAGCGCGCTGGCCACCCAGGTGGAGCGTCACGAATTGCCCGGGGATCACTACTCCCTGCTGATGAGGCCCCACGTCCAACAATTGAGCGAGCGGCTGAAGGAATGCCTGTCACGGGTTCGGCGATCGCCCAGCGACATCACGACAGCGAGGAGCGCATGAAGAAGAACAGCGCCACGTTCCTGATGACCTCGTCGAGCCTGACAGGTCACTTGCTGCCCGTACTCGATCTGGCCCGGGAACTTGTGTCCCGGGGGCACCGGGTGTTGGTGTTCACCGCGGAGTCATCACGCGCCCGCGTGGAGGCCGTTGGCGCCGAGCTGATGCCCTATCAGCACTACCGGGAGATGAAGGAGCGCATCACCGGCATCGAGAAGGCCATGCCCCGGTGGATCAAGCGTTCACCCGTGTTTCGCTTCCTCTACATGCTGTGGAACGTCCGAGGCGCCGTGCTCGACAACGCCCGGGACATCACCGCGGAACTCGAGCCCCTGCTGAGGCGCGAGCAGGTGGATTGCCTGATCTATGACTTCGCCGCGTACGGCGCGGACTATGCGGCCGAGCGGGTGGGCATTCCCACGGTCAGCATCAGCAACGTCGGAGGAGTCATCGACGCCGCGGGCCTTCCCCTGCAACTGCACACGTTCCCCCTGGCCAGGATGATTCGCCGCATGCCGAGGCTGACGCACCGCGTGGCCGATGTCCTGTTGCCGCTGCGGCGAGTGCGCTCCGAACTCGGACTGCCGCCTCGCCAGGAGAGGCACGCGGAGCTCTTCCAAACGAACGCCTCCCGCCAACTCAACCTCATCATGGCCCCGCGAATCCTGGTGGAGGGACTGCCGCTGCGTGACCGCCAGCTCTTCGCGGGACCGGCCACCTTCGATGGCGGGACGCGATCTCCACCGAGCCAGCCACTCGTGCCAGGCACCGTGCTCGTGAGCACCACGACGGTGGGAGGCGATGGAGGCCTGACGAATCGAGTCATCGAGGGCCTGGCGCCCCTGGGAATTCCCGTGCTGGCGACGCTGGCGGGCGGCCAGGCGTTTCCCGAGGGGATGGGCCCTCACATCCGCTTGGAACGCTTCGTGCCCCACGAGCAGGTGCTTCCTCATGTGGCGGCGGTGGTGACGCATGGCGGCCTGGGCCTGGTGAGCCGGGCGCTCCTGCATGGCGTGCCCATGCTCATCATCCCCCTCTTCTCCGACCAACCGCTCAATGCCCAATTGGCCGAGTCGCGGGGGCTCGCCCATCACCTGCCGCGCACGCTCTCCTCTCCGGCGAACATCGCCGAGCGACTGAAGGCCCTGCTCGAAGACAAGGTCCTGCACACGCGGCTCGAGCAGCTCGCCGAGGAACTGCGGCAATCACCCATGCGTGCTCCGGCCATCGAGGCCCTCGAGCAACTGGCGCTCGGACCTGAGTCCTTGCCCGGTCTCGCACCTCACGCGCCATGCTAGGGTCCAGGCCCCAAAACCTCCCATGCAAGTTCCTCTCTTCATTGGTCTCGCCGCGAGCCTCGCCCTGTTCGCCCCATCCGCGTGGGCACAGGCGAGGGCGGAGCATGAGCTTTCCCTGGGCATGGGAAACCTCCGCTACATCTCCTTCAATCGCTCCTCGGAATCCATCACCACCCTGGAGGCGGCGTACTTCCAGCGCCTGGGCGGCGAGGGGCTGGGGCGAGGTCTGCGCCTGGGCGGAGGACTGCGGACGGGCTGGCCCATCGCCAACACGAACTTCCCGCTGGAGGCCTTCGTCCAGGGCCAGCTCCTGGCGCGCTGGGGCTTCTTCGAGGCGGGCGTGAGCGCGGAGCTGGGGCTGACGGGTTTCGCGAAGCTGTTCAAACCGCCGTTCGTGCTCCCGGTCGAACTCAACGCCCAGGAGGACTCGCGAATGAGCCCGGTCTATGTGTCGTTCGTCGCCGCCCCCGTGCGGCTGCATTTCGGACCGGTGGTCGTGAGCGCACTGGAGTTGGGGCTCGGCACCGGCGTGCCCTTCTTCGGACAATCCGTGCGCCTGCACCTGGGCCTCGTGCGGATAGGAGCGGTGCTATGAGCGCGGCGTGTCGAGCGGGACGGGTCTGGGCCGCCGGGGCCCTGTTGCTGAGCCTGCTGTCTTGCTCCCGGCCGCTGCTGGAGGGCGCCCGGCTGGAGCAACTGGCGGACGTGGCCGCCCAGGTGGATGGGGACCGGTTGATGCGCATGGTCGCGGACGTGGTGGACGCACGCCGCGGCGACACGGTGCTCGGCTGCTCCTTCATTCCCGAGTCGGAACGCCCGTATTACGGCCAGGAGGTCTGTCACCTCACCCGACAGAAGACCGCGGAGTACATCCAACGGCGGTTCGAGGAGCTCGGCCTCCAGGTGCGGCGCGACGAGTCCTCCGCGCCGCCCCTGTCCACCTCCAACCTCATCGTGGAGCTGCCGGGGATCTCCCGGCCCGAGGAAGTCGTGCTGGTGGGCGCGCACTATGACGCCTTCTACGAGGGCGCGGACGACAACGGGACCGGCGTGGCGGCGCTGCTGGAGATCGCCCGTGTCCTGTCGGGCTACCGGTTCGATCGCACGGTGCGCTTCGTGGGCTTCGATCTGGAGGAGTTCGGGCTCATTGGCAGCTCGCGCTACATCGCGGAGCAGAAGGGCTCCGAGCGGATCGTGGCTTCGATGATCTTCGATTGCATCGGCTACTACGACTCCCGGCCGGGCAGCCAGGGCTCACTGCCGGGCCTGCCCACGCCCAGCGCGGGCGACTTCATCGCCGTGTTCGGCAACGACACCTCCAGCCGGCGCGTCTCCGAGCTCTTCGCGCTCAACGAGGCGTTGAAGCTCACGAAGGTCGTTCCCATCATCGCTCCCGGCGACGGCGCCACGCCCCTGACGGGCAACCTGATGCGCAGCGATCACTCGCCCTTCTGGCTCACGGACCGCGAGGCGGTCTTCCTCACGGACACGGCCAACTTCCGCAACCCCCACTATCACCAGACGTCGGACACCCTGGACACGCTCGAGCCCGTCGCCTTCCGGCGCACGGTGCAGCTATCCGCCGCCACCCTCGCCTTCTGGGCGGGAGGCCCGCGATGAGGCCGCTGCCCGCCATATGCGTCCTGGCCTGTGCCCTGGTCTCGCTCGTCGCGGGAGAAGCCCAGGCCCAGGGTGGATCCTCCCCCGAGGGCCGCCTCCTACCGGAAGGCCATCAGCTCACGTTCTACGGCCACATCGCGGGAAGGGTGTACCTCTCGGACGCGAGGACCCAGGGAGGCGTGGGGGGCGGCGTGGGCGTGCGCGACACGCTGCATGAGCGGTTCATCCTCCAGGCCGACCTGAACTACCTGATGATGGTGGGCAACGTGGGAGCGCTGAGACTCGGAGCGGGCGTGCAGCGCCGCGGCACGTACACACCGGCCGCGCTCCTGACCCTCACCACCCTGTTTGGCTCCCACCTGTCATTCCTGTCCGCCGAGCATCCCACCCCCGTACGGGGTCCGGGCGTGGCGCTGGGAGTGAGCCTGGCGCCCCTGCGCTTCTCCCGCGCGGGAATGCAGCTATCGCTGCTGGAACTGGGCGTGGGAATTGGCAATGACCTGCCTGGATGGGGAGTGAGCTATCAGCTCGGCCTCCTCGAGGTGGGCACGAACTTCTAGGAGGAGCACCCCATGTCCGAGCCAGCCTTGTACCTCAAGCAGAACGTCGCCATGGAGCCGCTCTATAACCAGTGGTACGCGTGGTACTACCTCATCACGCCCGCGACCGCGCCGCTCTACGTGGCCAATCTCCACGTGAAGATCATGCAGTCCTTCGTGGCCAACCCGGCCATCCACGTGGCCGCGTTGAAGAATCCCGCGCTGGCGGGCGGCCCCTACCTCAACTACGGCGTCGAGCGGGCTCCCGAGGTCAAGCTGCTGCTGGAGCGGACGCTCAAGGAGCAGGAGTCCTCCCTCCGCTTCGCCCAGGCGGTGGCGGAGCTGGACAAGTTGCTGGCCACGGCCAATGGCCACTCGCTCGAGGAGCTGTACCGCAAGGTGCCGGACCTCCTCCAGGGGTACGTGGAGCTGACGTACGACCTCAACAACCGGGCCTCGCCGCGCTTCTTCGAGTCACTCCTCTACGCGAGTCCTCACTACAAGGAGGGCGCGCAGAGCGTGTCCTTGCGTCTGCTGAGTGGGGATTCGCGTCCGTATGTCTTCAGCACGCCGCGGCTCGACTCCGACCAGAACACCCTGCACGTGCGCCTGCCCTTCCGCCACGAGGCCATTGATCGGCTCTTCGCCATGCGGCGGACCCCGGGCCCGCTCACGCCCATGCGCGAGGCCCTGGGGCTGTCCGAGCAGCAGGGCGAGCTGTTGTCCACGTTCTTCACCGAGCAGCCGCCACGCCCGGCCCAGAAGTACGACGGGGACGGGGTGCGCCTGCGCTACTTCGGCCACGCCTGCGTGCTCATCGAGACACGCGACGTGAGCATCCTCACGGATCCCGTCATCAGCTACGACGTGCCGAGCGATCTGCCCCGCTACACCCACGCGGACCTCCCGGAGCGGATCGACTATGCCCTCATCACGCATGGCCACGCGGACCACCTGATGTTCGAGACGCTGGTGCAACTGCGCCAGCGCATTGGCACCGTGGTCGTGCCGGCCGCGGCGGGAGGCGGGATGGCGGACCCCTCGCTCAAGCTGATGTTGCAGAAGCTCGGCTTCAAGAACGTGGTGGCCCTCGGTGAGATGGACTCCCTTCCGCTGCCGGAGGGAGAACTCATCGGCCTGCCCTTCATCGGGGAGCACGCGGACCTCAACATCCAGGCGAAGATCGCGCACCTGGTGCGGCTCAAGGGCCGGTCCATGTTGATGGCGGCGGACTCCAACTCGCTCGAGCCGCGCATGTATGATCACGTCCACGCGATGGTGGGCGACATCGACGTGCTCTTCCTGGGCATGGAATCCGAGGGCGGCCCCCTGAGCTGGCTGTATGGGCCGCTGATGCCCACGCCCCTGCCCCGCAAGATGGATCAATCGCGGCGGCTCAACGGCTCCAACTCGGAGCGGGGCACGGAGATCGTCCGGCGGCTCAAGCCCAAGCAGGTCCACATCTACGCCATGGGCCGCGAGCCGTGGCTCGGCCACATCATGGCGTTGGGCTACCACGAGAACGCGCCGCAGCTCATCGAGGCGCGCAAGCTCATGGCCTACTGCGCCGAGCAGGGCATCGCCTCCAGCCTGCCGCATGGACAGGCGGAGCTGTTCCTCTAGGGGAACGGCTCTCTTCACCTGGAGAGCAGGGGAGGCGCCATCGCCCAGGGAAAGCACGGGTGTGGCAGACTCCCCACCGTGACACCGACCGCTCCACGTGAAGCGCCCCCGGATCCGAGCGATGTCCAGTCGCTGGACCTGATCCTCGAGAGAGACCCCTCCGGGGCATACGCCGTGATGGACTCGGCCACGCGCGAGAGCTACCGGCGGCGGTGCCAGGAGTTGGCGGAGCGCTCGCGGAAGGATCCCTTCACGGTCGCGCGCGAGGCCCTCCTGCTGAGCGAGGAGCGCGAGCCGGGTGACGCGCGCGGGCGCCACGTGGGTGTCTGGCTGATGGCCGAGGGACAGCCCCAGCTCGAAGCTCGCCTGGGGTGTCACCTCTCCCGCGTGGAGCGCGCCCGGCGCTTCGTGCGCCAGCATGTGGGCAACGTGTATCTCGGCTCCCTGCTCGTCCTGCTGGTGCTCGCGCTCGTCGGGTTGGAGCGGTATCTCGCGGCGTGTGGAATCGGCGCGGTCCCACGCCTGGGTCTGGTGGCGCTGCTGACACCGTCGATCCTCGACCTCATCCAGTCGCGGATCGATCTCTTGCTCGGGCGCCTCTCCGGGCCCCTGAAGCCCCTGCCGAGGCTGGATCCCGAACGGATCTTCACGCCCAACACCCGCACCCTGGTCGTCACGCCGCTGCTCGTCGCGAGCACGGAGGACATCGAGTCCCAGTTGCGGATGATGGAGATCAACTCCCTGGGCAATGTCGAGCCCGACCTCTATTTCGCGCTGCTGACGGACTTTCGTGACGCGGCGGTGAAGGAGGAACCCTCCGAGCGTGCGTTGCTCGAGCGGATGGAGCGCGGCATCCGGGAACTCAACGAGCGTCATGGAGACGCCGAGCGGCCTCGTTTCTTCGTGCTCCACCGCGAGCGCCGTTGGAATCCCGTCGCCCGGCGCTGGATGGGTTGGGAGCGCAAGCGCGGCAAGCTCGACGAGTTCAACCGGCTCCTGCTGGGCGCGCGCGACACGAGCTACACGAGCCCCCTGCCCGAGGTCCTCCGCTCCGTTCGCTACGTCATCACGCTCGATGCGGACACGCACCTGGTGCCCGGCAGCGCCGCCCGTCTGGTCGCGACGCTCCACCACCCGTTGAATCAGGCACGGTTCGATGCGACGGGACAGCGGGTGGTGGCCGGCTACTCGCTGCTCCAGCCGAGCTGTGAGTTCGCCCCCACCCGCGCGCAGTGGCTCGTCTCGAAGGGCTGGCCCGTCTCGCTCACGCGCAACAAGAAGCGGCCCCGGTTCGACCTGTTGTCCATGCACCAGGCCGTCTTCGGCACGGGGGAGTTCTACGGCAAGGGCATCTATGACGTGGCCGCCTTCGCGCGCGCCCTGGAGGGGCGCATCCCCGAGAACGCCATCCTGAGCCATGATCGACTGGAGGGGCTCTACGCGCGGGTCGCCTTCATCCACGACATCAAGATGTTCGAGGGCGCACCAGGGAACTACTCCGTGCTGGCGCGCATCTGGCACCGGTGGATCCGTGGCGACTGGCAGGTGTTGCCGTGGATCCTGCCGCGAGTTCCGGCCCAGGGAGGCCGCCGCGTCGCGAACACCCTGTCCGTCTTCGATCGCTGGAAGCTGCTGGCGGCCCCCTTGCGTCTGCTGCTCATTCCCCTCGCCGTGCTCACGCTCGCGTGCGGCTGGCTATGGCTGCCGGGCCGCCTGGCGGGAGCGTGGACGCTCGGAATGACGATGTGGATGAATCGCCAATCCATCCTCGACATGCTGGGCCATCTGCCGCGCCTCCTCAGGAACTCCAACTCCCTCCTGGGAGGACTGCGCGTGGTGATCTCGACGGCCGTGGGGATCCCGCTCGGCACGCTCCTCGCCACGGTGGCCGCCCTGCCCGTCACCGCGCTCACACTGGATGCCATCATCCGCGCCCAGTACCGGCTCACGTTCGACCGCACCCACATGCTGGACTGGACGACGCATGCCCACTCCGTCCGCAAGGGAGGCGGCTTCGCCTCCAAGCTCGTCCTCCCCGAGATAGGAGGCGCGGCCCTCTTGGCGCTCGGCCTGGGAGGCGTGCTTCTCGCCTTCAATCCGGAAGCGCTGCCCGGGGCGAGTCCTCTGTTGCTGGGCTGGATTCCCTTCCTGGTGATCGCGATGCGCGAGCGTGCCATCCCCAAGACACAGCCGGTACCGCCCGCGGAGCTCGATCGGTTGAGGGTGCTCGCACGCGACGCGTGGAGCCAGTACGCGCAGTGGCACCCCACGCGCGACTCCGCGAGTGACGAGGGACAGGAGGTATCGCCCACGGACCTCGCCCTGTGGCTCGTGGCGCCGATGAGCGCGTACCATCTGGAGTACCTGAACCTCGACGAGTTCGTGGCCCGGCTCGACACGTCGCTCGCCGTCATCTCGGGGCTCGAGCGCCACCGGGGACACCTGCTGGACCGGTATGACGTGCGCGAGTGGCGGCCCGTGGGCCCGAGGCATCTCACCACCGCGGAGAGCGGCGTGATGGCGGCGGCGCTCGTCGTGGTGGAGAGCGGACTGCGCGCCGCACGGAAGGCCGCCTCTGGAGCGCTGCTCGCGCGGCTCGAGGACGTGGAGGCGCGAGCAAGGGTGCTGCGCGAGGAGATGGACTTCACGTTCCTCTATGACACGTCGGCCCAGCTCTTCCATGTGGGGTACGACGTCGATGCGCGGGCGGCCGATGCGGAGCACCAGGGCCTGCTCACCTCGGGGGCCATGCTGGCGGGGTTCATGGCGATCGCGCGCAAGCAGGCGCCGCTCGCTCACTGGCTCGCGCTCACGGCCTCGGACCAGCGGCTGCGGGCGAAGGGGGTCCGCCCGTCCGGGAACCCCGCGCTCGCCGAGCAGCTCCTGCCCACGTTGTTCCTCTGGTTTCCCCCCTGGACGCTGCTCTCCCAGGCGGCGGAGGCCACGGTGGAGGGGGACCTCGACGCGGCGCACCACTCCTTGCTCGCGCTGCGCTTCCGGCCCAAGCCCGCGCTCGCCCAGTTGCGCCACGCGACGCACCCCGGTTCCAGCAGGCCCCAAGCCATGGCGGTCGCGGCGGTGGCCAACCTCGCGTGCGATGACATCCTGGTCCAGCACTTCCACCAGCACTGGCAGACCGCGTGGGTCGAGGCCCTGGTCTTCGAAACAAAGGACGTCTCGTGACGGCGTTGGACGCGACGAACAACGAGGGAGCGCGCGGCAGGCTGGCCTCTCTCAAGAACATCCTGCCCGTGATGCGGTGGGTCTGGGAGTCCGGTCCTCGCACGGTGGTGGCCAACCTGGTCCTGCGCGGGCTCGCGGCCCTGGTGCCGGTGGCGGTGCTCGTCGTGGCCCGGCAAATCGTCGACGGCGTGGTCGGTGCGACGGCCCAGGGGATGACGCCCCACCTGTGGAAGCTCGTCGCGCTGGAGTTCGCCCTCGCCGTGTGCGGCGGCGTCCTCATGCGCGCCATCCTCTACTTCAACCTCCTGCTCTCCGAGAACTACACACGGCACGTGAGCTTGCGGTTGATCGAGCATGCCGCGTGCCTGGACCTGGCCACCTACGAGGATCCCTCCTTCCATGATCGTCTGGAGCGCGCGCGCAGCCAGGCCACGGACCGGATCGTCATGGTCGAGGGAGTCGCCCGCCTCCTGCAGCAGTTGCTCACCACGGTGAGCCTGTGCGTGGGCATCCTGGTGTTCTCCCCCTGGCTGTTGCTCAACATCATCCTCTGCCTGGTGCCCACGGCCCTGGCCGAGGGCCGCTTCGGCTCCCAGCTCTACGCGATGCGCTTCCGGCACACGCCCATGCGGCGCGAACTCGACTACCTGCGCCAGCTCGGCGCGAGCCGCGAGAGCGCCAAGGAGCTGAAGATCTTCGGGCTGAGCGCGTTCCTGAAGCAGCGCTACGCGATGCTGTCGGGAAGAATCCTCGATGACCTGGTGGCCCACTTCCGGCGCGCGTTCCAGAGCATGGCGGTGCTCTCGGTGATCGGCACCTTCGGCTACTACGGCGCCTACGTGCTCGCCGTGTACAAGGCGGCGCGTGGCGAGCTGAGCGTGGGGGAACTGACGTTCCTGGCGGGAGCCATCGCGAGCACGAACCGGACCCTCCAGGAGATGTTGTCGACGGCGGTCGGGGTCGCCGACCAGGCCCTCTATACCCATGACATGCTCGCGTTCTTCGCGGTGCGGCCCCACATCCACTCGGGTCCCCGGGCGCTCAAGGTGCCGCGGCCCATCCGCCAGGGCTTCGAGTTCCGTGACGTCACCTTCGCGTATCCCGGCCGCCAGGAGCCCGTGCTCAATGGAGCGAGCTTCCACCTGAGGCCGGGCGAGCGGATCGCGCTCATCGGAGAGAACGGCCAGGGCAAGACGACGATCGTCAAGCTGTTGATGCGGCTCTACGATCCCACCTCGGGGCGGATCCTCCTGGATGGGGTGGATCTGCGCGAGTACGACCTCGAGGATCTCTGGCGCGAGATGGGCGTCATCTTCCAGGACTTCGCCCGCTACGAGATGACGGCGGCCAACAACATCGCGGTGGGGTGTATCGAGCGGCGCGAGGACCGGGCGCGCATCGAGGAGGCATCGCACAAGAGCCTGGCCCACACGGTGATCGAGCGCCTGCCGGAGAGGTACGAGCAGATGCTCGGCCGCCGCTTCGATGGGGGCGTGGATTTGTCGGGTGGGGAGTGGCAGAAGGTCGCCATCGCGCGGGCGTACATGCGCGAAGCGCAGTTGCTCATCCTGGACGAGCCCACGGCGGCACTCGACGCCCAGGCGGAACTGGACGTGTTCAACCGCTTCGAGGAGCTGACCCGCGGAAAGATGGCGGTGCTCATCTCCCACCGCTTCTCGACGGTGCGCATGGCCGACCACATCCTCGTCCTCAAGGGAGGGAAGATCGTCGAGGAGGGTCCGCACGAACAACTCCTCGCGAGCGGTGGAGGCTACGCGACGATGTACGAGCTGCAGGCGTCGAGGTACCGCTGAGCCTCAGCTCCCTGGACGCGACTTGCATTCCTGGAGGGCTTGAAACAGCACCGAGCGTTCCGCGAAGAAGTTCTGCCGGGTGCGCCACGTGGACACGCCCCGCTGTGCCGCGGAGATGCACTCCGCCACGACGCCGACGTCGTGAACCCAGGGACGCTCCCGTCCACTCAGGCTCAGCAGGATGTCCTCGCCGTTGGCCATGTCCGCGACGTCCGTTCCAAACCGTCGAGCCAGCCGGTACACCTCCTCGACCTGATCCTGATTGAAGCCGTAGACCATGTTGATGACGTCGACCTGCTCTTCGCGCCGGCGGATGGCCACCTGCCAACCGTGGCGCAAGGGGACGTTGAACCGCGAGACGTTCCGCGGCGTCCCCACGAAGCGCTCCCCCTGGATTCCATGCGGCGCGTCCTGCCGCTCCAGCATCGCGACGAACAGTTGCTTGACCTGCTCGGGATACAGGAAGACGTCGTCATCGATGCTCATGAAGTAGCGGCTCGCCTCCGCGCGGGCGAGCTCGAAGCGGAGGCCTGGCGCCCGCTTCACGGGTTGATCCACGAGCCGCAGCCGCTCATCCCGCAGGGTGATCCAATCGGAGATCCGATACTCGGGATTGTTGTTGGAGACGATGATGCGCTCGATGAAGTCCGCGCGCAGCAGGCTGCGCACGATGGGCTCCATGTTGTGCATCCGCTTCCAGCCCAGGAGGATGATGCACAGCTTCTCTGGCCTCTCCAGGACGACGCGAGAGCTCAAGCGCGCGTTCTTCTGCCACTGGAGATAGCGCAGCACGAAGCGGGTGCGCCACGGGGACAGCGGCGGCGTATGGTACTCGCCCGGGTGGAGCAAGGACCTCACCAACTGATACAGGGGTTGAGACAACTTCATGTCACATCGCTCCACGGCACGGAGTCTCGCGGCTCAGGCGCCAGTGCGCAGCAGCACCTTGCCCGAGGCCTCGCGCTCCTTGCGCAGCATCTCCTGCTCAACGGACTGGTAGAGCGCGCGGACGTTGGCCCCACCAAAGCCCCGGGCCGCCTTGCGCTCGATGAACTCGAAGAAGAGCGTGCGGCGGGAATGGTTCGATCGGGTGAAGACCTGCAGGAGGTAGCCCTCCCCTTCCCGATCCACCAGGACGTGGTTCGCGCGCAGCACCTCGAGGTCCTCGGCCAGCCGGCCCACCCGCGCCGGCATCGCTTCGTAATAGCCAGGAGGACAGTCCAGGAAGCCCACGTCGCGCTCGCGCAGCTCGCGGACGGACGCGAGGATGTCATCGCAGAGGAAGGCCAGGTGCTGCACGCCCGGCCCCCGGTGTTTGCCCAGGAAGAGATCGAGCTGTCCCGGCAGCTTGCCCGGCTTCGGCTCCTGCATGGGGAAGCACACCCGTCCAGAGGCATCCTGCATGACCTTGGAGTTCATGCCGCCATACTGCGTCTCCACGTTCTCCTCGTGGGACTCGCGCAGTCCGAAGATGCGCGCGTAGGCGTGCACCGTGTCCTGGAGCGTGCCCGGCATCAGGCACAGCGCCACGTGGTCCAGGGACCTCATGAGCTCGCGCTGAGGCGGGCGCGGCACCACGGGCTGGAAGACACCCGGCCAGAAGTCGCTCTCGGGTGCCTCGCGCTGAATGAAGGAATGAACCATGTCCCCCACCGGGGAGGACACCGTCGCCCGCACCAGACGTCCGTGAGGCCCCTCGTACACCCGCGGCTCGTGCACCGGGAGCGCCCCCCGCCGCACCGCCTCATGGAAGGCGGCCGCCGCATCCGCCGTGCGCAGCGCCACGTCCTTGACTCCATCCCCGTGCAACACGACGTAGTCCGCGGCCTCGTCCGAGGTGGCCAACGCCTGGGTGAGCACCAGCCGGACCTGACCCTGCTCGAGCAGGAGGCCGCGGCGGCCCCGCTGCCCCGTCTCCGGCCCGGACCGGCCCATCACCTGGAAGCCAAAACCGGAGCAGAACCACTCCGCCGCTTCCTCCAGATGGCCCACGTACAGCTCGATGTGATCGATCCCATCGAAATTCAAGTGCAGCTCTCTTCCTCAATGCCGCCGGGATGCAAGCCAAACGCTCTAGAGGGAACTCAAGTTCAAGGGCGGTAAACGAGGGACGCGTCGATGTCCCTCAGGAAGGGACGTCCGGCCAGGACCATGGCCAGTTCCAGTTCCTCACGCAAGAGGGTGAGGAGGTGGCGGACGCCCTGTTCCCCCTCGGTGGCCAGGCCCCAGAAGACGGGGCGGCCCACGAGCACGGCGCGCGCGCCCAGGGCAAGGGCCTTGAGCACATCCGTGCCCCGGCGGATGCCGCCGTCCATCAGCACCTCGCAGCGGCCTCCGGCGGCTCGCACCACCTCGGGCAGCGCGTCCAGCGCGGAGAGGGCGCCGTCCAGTTGCCGGCCCCCATGGTTGGAGACGATGAGTCCGTCCACGCCCAGCGAGGCGGCGCGAGCAGCATCCTCCGCGGTGAGCACGCCCTTGAGCAGCAGGGGCAGGCGGGACACGGAGCGCACCCACTCCACGACTTCCCAGCTCATGGAGGTATCGAAGGCCTCCTGGGCATGGAGGGCGATGCCGGAGCTGCCTTGCTCGCGGGTGGAGAGGGTGGCGGTCAACTCGTGGGTGAAGTTGGCGGCCTGCACGTGGGGGGGCAGACCAAAGCCATTGCGCAGATCGCGCTCGCGCCGGCCCAGGCGGGGCGCATCCACGGTGAGCACCAAGGCCCGGTAGCCCGCGGCCTCGGCGCGGCGAATCAGGGACGCGGTGGCCTCGCGGCGGCGGAAGCAATACACCTGCAGCCAGAGCGGGCCCAGGGCGGAGGCGGCCACGTCCTCCAGGGTCCGGCTGGAGAAGGTGCTCACCACCAGGGGGACGCCCACGGCTCCCGCCCCCCGCGCGGTGGCTACTTCGCCCTCTGGATGGGCCAGGCGGTGGTAGGCCATGGGCGCCACCAGGAGGGGCATGTCCATGGAGGTGCCCAGCACCTGGGTGGACAGCTCGCGGCGCGACACGTCCACCAGCACGCGGGGCCGCAGGTGCAGCCGGGCGAACGCCTCGCGGTTGGCCCGCAGCGTCACCTCATCGTCGCTGCCTCCCTGCAGGTAGTCCCACGTGGAGGGCTCCATGCGCGCACGCGCCGCGTCCTCGTAGTCCTGGACCCGCAGGGGCCGCGCCTCGTCCCGCATCGTCGCCGCTCCTTGCTACAAGGCGCGCGTCCACACGCGCGGGTGAGGGTTCTCGGGTGGCGGATGCTACCCCAGACAACGACGACATGGGCCATACGCGGAGGCCGTGGCGCTCGGCCTCGCGCCGTACGTCGACGTGAGGATGGTCTCCTCCGCACCGAGCGGGATAGCCTCGCGCCCTCATGCGTGCGCCCCTGCTCTACCTGCTGTTCTTCCTCTCTGGCGTCAGCGGTCTCGTCTACCAGGTGGTCTGGGTTCGCCAGTTCGGCAACCTCTTCGGCAACACCGTCTGGTCCGCCGCCGTCGTCACCGCCATCTTCATGTGCGGACTGGGAGTGGGTGGACTCGTCGCGGGGCGCCTCGCGGATCGGCTCCACGCCCGGGACGGTGCCGCGCCGCTGCGGCTGTACGCTCGCGTGGAGCTGGGCATCGCGGGACTGGGCGTGCTGGTGGCCCTCGCGCTGCCACTGGTGGGACAGGCCTCGGGCGTGCTCTCCGCGTACACCCCCGATGCCCAGGGCTGGCTCGTGCTGTCCGTGGCCTCGCAGGCGTGGCGGTACCTGCTGGCGCTCGTGCTGCTGGGCCCCATCACCTTGTTGATGGGCGGCACCCTCACCCTGCTCATCCGCCACCAGGTGGGCTCCCACTTCGAGGCCGCGGGCTGGCACGTGGGCGCGCTCTACGGCGTCAACACCGCCGGAGCCGCCCTGGGTGCCTTCCTCACCGATCTCGCCCTCATCCCCGCACTCGGCGTGCGAGGCACCCAGTTGCTCGCCGTGGCGCTCAACACCGCCGTGGGTCTGTGCGCGCTCCTCGTCCTGCGCCAGACCGCGGCTTCCGTCTCCCCGCCCCTCCCCGTCCCCACTGAGCCCGCTCCGCTTCCGTCCAGTCCCGGAGAGTCGCGCCTCGTGCATCTGACGGGCATGGCGCTCGCGCTCTCCGGCTTCGCCTCCATGGGCATGGAGATGCTGTGGTTCCGCTACTTCTCCACCCTGCTGGGAGGCTTTCGCAGCGTCTTCTCGCTCCTGCTGACCGTCATCCTCGTGTGCATGTGGTTGGGCGCCACGCTCGCGGGCGGACTCGTGCGGCGCGTGGGCCGTCCCGCGCTGCTGCTGGGCTCGGCGCTGACGCTCCTGGTCATCGCCAGCCTGGGCCTGCTCGCCTCGCTGGACGTGGACGCCGTACGCGCCAGCGAGCGGGCCCTCCGGCACGGCGGCCCGCCCTCGCGCCTGGCCGAACACCTCTTCCTCCTCATGCCCATGATCGCCGTGGTGGGACTGCCCTCCGTCCTCATGGGGATGACCTTCCCCCTGGCCAACGCCCTGGTGCAGCGAGCCAGCGCCACCGTGGGGGGACGCGCGGGAGGCCTCTACCTGTGGAACACCGCGGGCGCGGTGCTCGGCTCGCTCTGCACGGGCTTCCTCCTGCTGCCGGCGCTCGGCATGCAGCGGTGCATGGGCGCGCTGGCGTTGCTGACGACCCTGGCCCTGCTACCCCTGGCCCTCGCGGCCCTTCCCCTGCCCGGAGCGGGCCTGTCCCTTCGGCGGGTGCCCACGCTGCTCGCCGGGTGCGCGCTCGCGCTGGTGGGCTGGAGCGGCCAGGCCCCGGACAAACTGCTGCGCCAGGGCTTCCCCATCGTCAACGTCGAGCCGGTGCGCGTGCTGGCCACGAGCGAGGGGCCCAACGAGACCGTCCTCATCGCCGAGGTGGAGGGACTGGGCCGAGCCCTCTACACCAACGGCCACAGCATGGCCGGCAACGAGCCCACCGCGCAGCGCTACATGCGGGCCATGGCCCACGTCCCCCTGTTGCAGCAGGAGTCTCCCCGGCGCGTGGGGGTCATCTGCTTCGGCGCGGGCAACACGGTGCATGCCGCGTCGCTGCATCCGTCCGTGGAGAAGCTCGACGTGATGGACCTGTCGCGCAATGTCCTCTCGCACGCGGACTACTTCGCCGCCACCAACGGCCACGTGTTGAAGGATCCTCGCGTCACCGTCCACGTCAACGACGGCCGGCAGCACCTGCGCATGCGGCCCGAGGGCACGTACGATCTCATCACCCTGGAGCCCCCGCCCATCGCCTTCGCGGGCGTGGGCGCGCTCTACTCGCGCGAGTTCTACGCGCTGGCCCGGAGCCGGCTCACCCCCGGGGGCTACTTCACCCAATGGCTGCCGGCCTACCAGGTGCCCGAGCACACGACGCGCGCCATGGTGCGCGCCTTCCTCGACGTCTTCCCGGACGCGGTGCTGCTCGCGGGCTATGGGGCGGAGCTCATCCTCATGGGCAGCAACGGCGGCCAGAACCAGCTCCACCTCGCCGAGGTCCAGCGCCGCCTGGAGACCCGTCCCGAGGTGAAGGCCGATCTCGCGCGCTTCTGGCTGGGCTCTCCGGTGGAGTACGCGGGCCTCTTCGCCGCCTCCACGCGGGGGCTGGAGGCGCTGACCCGGGGCGTGGCGCCCGTCACCGACGACTGGCCCATCACCGAGTACAGCATGGCCTCGACCAGCACTCCGCGGCGCATGCCCGCCGGGCTGTTCGCCCTGGAGGACATCACCGCCTGGTGCACCGACTGTGATGATCCGCGTCTGCCCGCGTATACCAGCGAGTTGAAGCGCCTCTACACCCAGGAGGAATTCCTCTCCCGGGCGGAGTTCGCCCTGCCCTCGCCGCCCTGAACCGGCGTCCGGAGGTCAATTCCGGACCCGGCGGCGCATGAGTCCCAGCGCGCCGAGCAAACCCACGCCCCACGCCGCGAGGGCCGGACCGCCAGCGGCCGAGCAGTTGATGCGCGGTGGAGGGAGACCCGACCCGGGACATCTCCGCGCTCCGCCAGGTGCGCTTCGTCATGAAGGGCGGCACTGTCCACCGGCGTCAGTCTCCGTGAACCTCCGTCCCGCGCGAGCACGGCTCCAGCGCAGAATACCCTCCACGGAGGTGCCCCATGCCGGGGTGACCCCGCCGGAGAGTCCGACATGGCGGAGCAATACGACAGCATCGGCGTCAGGTACGAGCAATTCAAGAACACGGCGCCCCTGCCCATCCCGGAGCAACACACGTTCTTGAAACTCGTAGGAGACCTCCACGGTCAGCGCGTCCTGGATCTGGCCTGCGGCGCGGGCCACTACTCACGGCTGTTGAAGCAGCAGGGGGCCGATGACGTCCTGGGCTTGGACATCTCCTCGAAGATGGTGTCCGTGGCGCAGGAGCGGGAACGGGAGCAACCCCGAGGCCTCCGATTCCATGTCGCCGATGCCACCAATCTGCCCGTCCTCGGAGTGTTCGATCTGGTGACGGCCGTCTATCTGCTCAACTACGCGCGGACCCGGGAAGAGCTGGCGAGCATGTGCGGCAGTGCCTATCGCAACCTGGCGGAGGGCGGGCGCTTCATCGCCTTCACCATGGAGCCGAGCTTCGATCTGACGAAGTCGAGCTGGGCGAAGTACGGCTTCGATGTGCGCCGGGAAACCCTCGAGGGGGAGCGCCATGTGGTGCAGGCGACCTTCCTCACGGACCCACCAGCGGACATCGAATACCTCCGCTGGCCCGCCGCCACCTACGAGTGGGCCATGGAACAAGCCGGTTTCCGGCAACTCGAGTGGCGGCACTTCGAGGTTCCTCCCGAGGCGCTGGCCAGGTTCGGCGCGGACTTCTGGAAGGAGTACCAGGAGCACCCGCTGCTCGTGGTGCTGAGCGGCCGGAAGTAGCCCGCACGGAGAACGTGCCCGTCTAATCGTGCGGAATCTCGGCCGGGACCCCCAGACCGCGCAGCCAGGTATTGGCGAGCGGCGTGGGATCGAACCCCGTCTCTTCCTTCACGAGATCCAGCATCTGCTGCATGCGCGCCGTCCCCCCCACGTGGCGCTGGTAGAAATGAGCCAGCGCCTGATCCATGGCGGCGGTGCCGATCTGCTTCTCCAGCGCCCGGTAGAAGAAAGCGCCCTTCACATAGGGGATGGTGGACCAGAGCGGATCGTTGAGGATGTCGATCTCATTGCAGGTGGAGTCCGGCAGGGCCAGCGTGTCCCCGCGCGCCACGGCCCGCTCCAGGGAGAGCTTCCAGGAGGTCCACACCTTCTCCTCGGCCTCCACGCCCTCGGTCTCCCGCACCGAGCGCGCGGTCAGGTATTCGGACGTCCCCTCGGACAGGACGAAGTCCTCCCAGCACTGGATGCGCACGCCATTGCCAAACCACCCATGGGCCGCCTCGTGGTGGTGCACCAGCTTGTCATCCATGGCATCGGAGGCCACGTGCCAGTACGGGTGGTGCTCCATGCCGCCATAGGCGCCCTCCCCCCAGTTGGCCGAGACCGAGCCCACCTTGGGGCCAAAGGAATAGGCGCCGTAGCGCTTCTCGTAGAAGTCCACCGCGTCCTTGAGGTGCAGCGTCCCCTGGGTGGCCGCCCCCTCCTCGCCCGGCAGGTGCCAGACGGACACCTGTGTCCCCGCCGCGGTGCTGCCCAGGGCCTTCTCGGTGTAGTCCCCCACCGCCCACGCCAACATGTAGGGCGGGGCCTCGCCCGGAATGGCGCTGGGATAGACGGCCGTCTTGCCCGCGGGCACGTTCTCGAGCTGGAGCGAGAACGTCGCGCCGTCGGCCAGCGCCGGATGGCAGGGGTAGAGGTTGGCGCAGAAGGACGGCCAGGTGAAGGTCGTCCCACCCGGCAGGTAGCCGTCGTAGTTCTCCGACTGGGTGAGCACGTAGTCGACACGGACGAAGGACGCCCACGCGGGCACGCCGATGTCCAACTGCCCATCGTTCACGGTGTAGTTCAGCGGCCCGCAGCGGCTGCTCACTCCGGAGATGCGCAGCGAGCCGACCTTCAAGGACAGGGTGTTGCTCGGCGAACCCGCCACCTGGATGAGCGCCGTGGCCTCCAGCGAGTCGAGCTTCACGTTCAGCGCGGTGGAACGGATGTCACGGGACAGGTCCGCTCCGGCGGGCGGCTGCTCGCCCTGGGCCAGCGTGTCACAGAGGAGCGGACACGCGGGCAACTCCGTGCCGTTCGTGGGTCCCGCGCAGGTACCGGCTTCATCGGTCACCTCCTCCGGCGTGTCTTTCGGACAACCCATCCCGAGACCGCTCAAGAGAAGAAGGACCGCCATTCGAGAGGGACGCAAGTTCATGGGGAGTTCCGTGCGGCGTGAAGGAGGGGAAGGACTCGGCTCAATTCGCGGGAGAGCGGGCGCGGACCTCGCGCTCGTCGCGCGGCAGGTGGACGAGGAACGTGGCCCCCCCGCCTGGCGTCTCCTGGATGAGGATACTTCCATGATGGGCCTCGATCACCTGCCGCATCACCCAGAGTCCCAGGCCCAGGCCGCCGTAGTGGCGCACCGGTACGGCCCGCTCGAACCGCTCGAAGACCCGGTGGCGGTCGACCTCGGGGATGCCAATGCCATGGTCCACGACGGTGAGCGCCACGAGAGGCCCCTCCTCGCGCAGGGACAGTTCCACCGGACGGCCCCGCCCGAACTTCAGGGCATTGGACAGCAGATGCTGGAGCACCTGCTCCATCCGGCTCCGGTCGAAGAACCCTCCCAGGGAGGGCTCGACCTGGACGACCAGGGAGGAGCCCTGACGCCGGGCCTCCTCCTGGTGGGCCGACACCATCTCCTCCACGAGCGCCGTCAGGTCCAGTGGCTCGAGCGCCAGTTGAATGCGGCCGGGAGCGAGCCGCGACACGTCCAACAGGGTCTCGACGAGGCTGGCCAGCCGGCGCACGGAGCGCCGGGCCGAATCCAGACGCTCACCGATGTCATGCGGCGAAGCCTTGTTCACGCTCCGCTCGATGGCGCCGAGTTGCAGTTGGAAGGCGGTGAGCGGCGTCTTCAATTCGTGGGAGGCCAGGGAGAGGAATTCGTCCCGCGCCCGCACCGCATCCAGGAGGTTTTCCACCCGGACCCGCTCCTGGGCCACCTGCCGGCGCATGCGCATCCGCTCCAGGTGAGCGCGAACCCGGGCGAGCAATTCGCGCGCGGAGAAGGGTTTGACGAGGTAGTCATCCGCTCCGGATTCGATGCCCTCGAGCGTGGCTTCCTCTCCGGCGCGGGCCGATAACAGGAGGATGGGCAGATCCCGGGTATGGGGAGCGGCCCGCAGGGCGCGCAACAAGCCCATGCCGTCCAGCCGCGGCATCATCACATCCGAGAGCACGAGGTCGGGTGGATGAGCCAGCGCGGATTCCAGGGCCGCCTGTCCGTCCGCCACCGCGTCCACGGAGAACTCGGCGGACAGCACCCGGTGGATGTAGTCGCGCATGTCCGCGTTGTCATCCGCGAGGAGTACCCGCGCCCGCGGCAGGTCCGGGTCCGGCGCCCGGGGCGTCGGCGACCCCTCCACCGTCCACCTCAGTGCCTCCTCGACATAGGCGCTGGCGCCAATCGCGGTGGAGGACTGGCCGCGTGAGGCCTGGACGCGCGCCTCGGGCAGGTGCTCGATACCCAGCGGCACCTCGACGGTGAACGTCGTCCCCCGCCCTTCCGTGCTGTCCACCCGCACGAGCCCCCCGTGCAACAGCACGAGTTCCCGCACCAGCGCCAGGCCAATGCCCGACCCCTCATGCGTCCGGGCATTCGCGTCCTTCACCCGGTGGAAGCGCTCGAAGAGGCGCGGCAGCTCCGCGGCGGGAATGCCCGTTCCCGTGTCGCTCACCTCGAGCAGGGCCCGGCCCTCCCGCTCGCGGGTCCGCACCGTGATGGAGCCCGTGTGGGTGAACTTGAAGGCGTTGGAGACGAGGTTGAGGACGACCTTCTCCCACGACTCGCTGTCCAGATGGACGGGTTGGGACAAAGGAGGACAGTCCACGATGAACTGGAGCCCCGCGCGCTCCACCGCCGAGCGGAAGCTGCTCGCCAGGTCCATGCTCAACGCGGAGAAGTCCGTGGGGGCATAGCTGGCCTCGAGCCGCCCCGCGCCCAGCCGGGAGAAGTCCAGCAGCGAGTTGACGAGCCGCGACAACCGCTGCGCGTTGCGGTGGAGCACCTCGAGCTCGGACCGGGCCTCCGGCGGCAAGACGCCCACACGTCCGGAGAGCAGATCCTGCGTGGGCCCCAACATCAGGGTCAGGGGCGTGCGGAACTCGTGGCTGATGTTGCTGAAGAAGGTCGTCTTGGCCCGGTCGAGCTCCGCCAGGGCCTCCGCGCGCTGATGCTCCTCCTCATGGGCAAGGGCATTGCGCAGGGCCACCGACACCTGCCCCGCCAGCAGCTCATGGAAGGAGCGGTAGCCCTCGTCGAGCGCCCGGTTGGGACTCACTCCCAGCACGAGCACTCCGAGCGGAGCGGCCTGCCCCGAGGAAGCGATGGGCATCACCACCGCCGTGCGCACCGGATCCTTCCACAAGCCGCCCGTCAACGCGACGCGGCGCTCGACATCCTCGACGAGCACCATCTCTCCGCCCACCGCGCGGCCCAGGGGCCACCACCGCTCGCCCTCCTCCTTCTCCACCAGGGCCGGACACACGGAGGCGTTCTCGTCCAACCCGATGACACCCCGGCGTGTGAGCCGTCCGCTCTCCGGATCGCGCAGGTAGAGCAACGCGAAGGGCACGTCCAGGGGGTGCTCGGCGATGGCGGCGACGACATCCCGGCAGGCCTTTTCCATGCCGCGCGTCCCGGCCGCGCTCGAGGCCAGATCCCGCAGCAGCCGCAAGCGCCGCTCCCCGAGCAGTTGCTCCGTCACCTCGCTGCAGACGGCGAACATCCCGATGATCCGCCCCTCGTCATCCTCGGCGGGCGAGTGGGAGACACTGAAATAGGACTCCTCGCGGTAGCCAGAGCGATCCAGCGGGAGCAGCAAGGCGGGGGTCCAGTTGGCCACACCGGTGGCCATCACCTGATGAATCATCGGGCCGAGCGTGTCCCAGGCCTCGGCCATGGTGACGCGGATGTCCAGGCCGAGCGCCGCCGGGTGCTTGTCGCCAATCAGCTTCGAATAGGCATCATTGTAGAACTGGAGGAAGGACGGGCCCCAGGTGAGCACCATGGGATAGCGCGACGCGAGCATCGTGCGAACCAGCGCGATCAAGCTCTGGGGCCAGGCCTCGATCGGGCCCAGTTCACTGCGAGCCCAGTCGTGGGTTCGCACGCGCTCATGCATTTCACTCGGGCCCGAAAACATCGATGGATCCATGCCGAGTCACATTCTAGTGGGCCGGCGCCCATACCAGCATTGACTGCACCACGTCGTGCAGTTCCTGGCCGGAGAAGGGTTTGTCCACCCGGCGGTTCTTCACCTGGCCCAGGAATTCACGGGCGTTGGGCGTGAAGGCGCCTCCGGTGAGGAACACGAGCCGCTCCGTCAGGACGGGCAGGTGGAGCAGGAGTTGTTGATACAGCTCCACCCCGCTCATCTCCGGCATCATCACGTCACACAGGATGACGTCGAAGTGCTCTCCGCTCACCAGCCGGGTGAGGGCCTCGCGCGCGCTCGTCAGGGTGATGACCTCGTGCTCGCGCTGGAGCGTGCGCCGGATGGCCGTGCCAATCAGCGGCTCGTCGTCCACGACCATGACACGGCCCCGCCGCGAATGCTCCCGGGCCACGGAGGCCCGCGGCGCGTCCTGGATGCGCGCGGCCGAGCGTTGGTCCAGGAGGATCCAGAAGGTGCTCCCCTCACCCACCCGGCTCTCCACGCCCATCCGCCCGCCGAAGCTCGTCACGATGTCGTGACAGATGGACAGGCCGAGTCCCGTGCCCACCCCCACCGGCTTGGTGGTGAAGAACGGATCGAACACCCGCGACAGGTTCTCCGGGCGAATGCCCACCCCCGTGTCATGCACTTCGATCCGCACGAACGTGCCCTGGGGGCGCGTGACGATGCGGACCTCGTTGCGCTCCACGTTCCCCTCGGGGATGGCGTGGGCCGCGTTGACGAGCAGATTGAGGAGCACCTGTCCGAGCCGACCTTCGTTCGCCTCGACCCGGAACGGGGGGCCGTAGTCGCGAACCAGCCGCGCACGGTGCTTGAGTTCGTTCACGGCCATGCCGATGGACGTCTCGATGACACGGTGCACGTCCACCGGACCGAGTCCCGAGTCCTCATCCCCGCGCGAGAACATCTTCAACTGCCGCACGATGTCACGCACCCGGGTGGCCCCGAGGCGAATCTCCGCGAGCAGTTCCTGCGCCTCGGTGCGCACGCTGGAGAGCTCCAGCCGCGTCAGCACATGGCTCTCCAGGTGATCCAGGCTGGCCATCGTGTAGGCGAGCGGATTGTTGATCTCGTGCGCGACTCCCGCGGCGAGCAGGCCGAGCGAGCCCATGCGATCCGCGCGCAGCAGCCGGGCCTCCATCTCCTTGCGCTCGGTCAGATCGCGAACGATCCAGACATTGGAGGGCTTTCCGTCGAACGTCAGGGGAATGTGGACGATCTCCACGGGCGCGCGCCCTCCCCCCCTGCGCAGCATGAGGACTTCGCGGGGCGGGATGGGCTCACCCTTGCTCTTCCAGCAATGGATGTCGTCGTGCAGCCGGTCCCATTCCTCCGGAAGCAGGAGCGCCGGCCCCAGTTCCAACAGGGACTTGCCCACGAGCTCCCGAGCCGACGAGAACCCGAGCAGCTCCACATACGTGGGGTTGATATAGACGAGCCGATCCGCCTGCATCACACTGACGCCCTCCGGCAGCCGCTCGATGAGCTCCTGGAAACTCTCCTGGGAGCGGCGCAGGGCCTCGAGCGTGTGCGCGTGCTGGAGCGCGTAGCGGATGGAGCGTTCCAGAAGCGTCGACGTGAGCTTGGACTTCTCCAGGAAGTCGGCGGCCCCGGCCTGCTGGGCCTCGTGGTCGATGGTGTTGTCCTCCTGTCCGGTCAACAGGATGAACGGACCCCGCCAGCCCGCGCTCCGGGCCCGCTGCAACAGCTCGAGTCCCGTCGTCGCGCCGAGCCGGTAGTCCAGCAGACACACGTCATGACGGCCGGATTGCAGCTCCTCCAAGGCCCGCTCGCACGTGGCCACCCATTCGAGCACCACCCGCCGCGGTCCCAGTTCGCGCAGGCAGTCCCGGGTCAGGATGAAGTCATCCTCATCATCCTCGACGAGCAGGACCCGGATGAGGCGCGCGTCGGCCTCACGCCTCATGGCTATGCGGTGCGGGGGGCAGTTCGACGATCTGCAGCCAATGCTTGTCGAGCACCTTCACGACCTCGACGAGCCCCTCGAAGGTCACCGGCTTGGTGATGAAGCAGTTGGCGCCCAGACCATAGGTGCGCAGGATGTCCTCCTCGGCCTTGGACGTGGTCAACACGACGACGGGGATGTTCTTGAGCGCCGGGTCGGACTTGATCTCCCGCAGGGCCTCGCGACCGTCCTTGCGGGGCATGTTCAGGTCCAGGAGGATCAACCCGGGCCGGGGCGCGTCCTTGGGATTGGCGTAGCGGCCTTCGCGGCGCAGGTAGTGGAGCAGTTCCTCGCCGTCCTCGACGAAGCGCAGCTCGTTGGCGAGCCGGCTCTCCTGCATCGCCGTGAGGGCGAACTCCCGGTCATCCGCGTCATCATCCGCCATCAGGATGGTTACAGCTCGTCTCGTCTCCATGATTCCTCACCGGCGCATGGGCTGCTTGTGCGGCAGCGTGATGTGAAAGGAGGAGCCCACGTCGGGCGTACTGCGCGCCTCGATGGCTCCCCCGTGCCGCTCGGCGATCTTTCGACAGATGGCGAGGCCGATTCCCGTGCCCTCGTACTGTCCACGACCGTGCAGGCGTTGAAACACATTGAAGATGCGCTCGCGGTACGCTTCGTCGAACCCGATGCCGTTGTCCGCCACCACCAGCGTGAACCGGTGGGCCTGGACATCCACCGAGGCCGTGATGGACACCGACGGCGGCGCCCCCGGGCGGCGGAACTTGAGGGCATTGCCCACCAGGTTCTGCAGCAACTGGCGCATCTGGGTGGGATCCGCCTCGAGCACGGGCAACTCCCCGAACGTGACGGCCGCGCCCGTCTGTTCGATGGGGGTCTCGAGGTCGTCCAACACCTCGCTGGCGACGGTGGACAACTCCACCCGGGAAAACGGCTGCCCCTTGGCGGACACCCGGGAAAAGGCGAGCAGATCGTCGATCAACCGGCGCATGCGCGTCGCGGCGCCCTGCATCCGATCCAGGGAGTCATGGCCCTCGGGGCTCAAGGAGGTGGACGTCTTCTTCAGACGCTCGCCAAAGGTCTGGATCTTGCGCAGCGGCTCCTGGAGATCATGCGAGGCCACGTACGCGAAGCTCTCCAGTTCGCGATTGGACTGTTCCAGGCGCACCTGGGTCCGCTTGAGCTCGGTGATGTCGGTGAGGATCACCGTGAAGCCGATGATCCGATCATCCACCATGATGGGACCCACACGCGCGGCGAACCACTCGGGGCCGCCCCCCACGGCGGGCTTCGCCTCGTAACCCCCGGTCTCTCCCGTGGCGAGCACCCGCTGGATGACGGAGCGTGCGTTCTCGCGTGACTCCTGCGCGATCCAGTCGAAGAGATCCTCGCCAATCACCCGCTCCACGGTCAGGCCCGGGATGGTGAAGTTGATGAAGCGGATGCGCGCGTTCACGTCGCAGCAGAACATGCTGTTGGGCGACTGCTCGATCAGCGCCCGGATGCCAAAGGCCTCCTCTTCCTTCATCCGTCTCGCGGAGAGCTGCGCGGACAGGGCGTTGAGGGCCACGGCGAGGGGGCCGAGCGGCCCACCGTCCTCCTGACACCGGGCATGAGGCTCGCGCGCCGCGATGCGCTTGATCTGCCCGAGCAACGCTTCGATCGTCGTTTCGCTCGAATCACTGATAACCGGAACGTTGTTCTCCGGAGTGGCGTCCAATCCGACGCCTCGACGCGTATCCACGCGAGACTCCTTCCTGGATGCGATCCGGGCGCTCATCGCGCTCGCTCGAAACCGCATCGAACACGAGAAGTAACATGGGCACAAAGTTCGTACAGTTCTCAACAAGTAAGAATCCAAGCACTGAACCTGGGACGTAACCATTGTGGGGTCGAAAGTATGGGGACATCCCACCCGATGCGAACGCTGAACCCCCACCGTTCGTGAATCGACGAGCGCACGTTCGCTTGGCTCCCTTGCCCCCGTCGAGCGAGCCAACGCCAGACAGGCGCCTCGTACTCACGGACCCCGTGGCTGATCGCTTCCAGACGATGACCGGCGTTGAATGCAAACGAGTTCACGTCCCATTGTCTCGCCGGAAGACGCGTCTGGCTGGAATTCACTCCTCTCCTGTAAGACTTGAATCGCCGGATCGGCGCATTCATCTCTTCTTTCGGAAAGGAATCTGTCCATGGGCCAGAACGCTCGCGGTTTCCAGTGGCTGGTGAGAGGAATTGTCGGACTGTCCTTGCTGAGCGCGTGCGGTGCGTCCCAGGAGGGAGAAGAAACGCCCCTGGGGATGGACGGTCAGGCCATGGGCGACGTGGCGGTGGAACTGTCCGTGGCGAGCCAGTCACTGAGCGCCCACGAGGACGCGATGATCCGGGTCACCTTCACCAACGTCACCTCCCAGCCGGTACGGCTGCTCAGGTGGTACGTGCCGGGCACCGAGGGCGTGAAGGCGGAGTTGTTCGAGGTGTCGCGCGATGGCGAACCGGTGGATTACCTCGGGCCCCACGTCAAACGCATGGCACCGCGCGCCGAGGACTTCGTCACCCTGGCTCCGGGCGAGCACCTGTCGGGGCTCGCGCCCCTGTCGGACCTGTATGACTTGAGCGCAACGGGCGAATACACCGTCCGCTTCTCCGCGCACGCCACCGGGCCACACACCGGAGTGCTCACCCTCGCCGCGCGGTTGGATTCCAACCCGTTGAGCCTGTGGATCGAGGGCCGGGCCGCCCACGAGCCCGAACGCCAGACACAGGACACGGTCACGGCCCAGGGCCTGTCTTTCACGGGCTGCTCGAGCACGCGTCAGACACAGATCCGCGCGGCGTGGACCGCCGCCAAGAGCTATGCGAGCAACGCGGCGAGCTATCTCAATGGCATCAGTTCGGGCACCGCGCGCTACACCACCTGGTTCGGCGCCTATTCGACCAGCAACCGCAACACGGCGCGGAGCCACTTCACCAAGATCAACAACGCGCTGAACACCGCGGCCCTCACGGTGGACTGCACCTGCACGGACGCGGGAACCTACGCCTACGTGTACCCGACTTCGCCCTACCGCATCTACGTGTGCGGCGCCTTCTGGAGCGCCTCCACCACGGGCACGGACTCCCAGGCGGGAACACTCGTGCACGAGATGAGTCACTTCAATGTGGTGGCGAGCACGAATGACCATGCCTATGGCCAGGGCAACGCCAAGAGCCTGGCCCGGAGCAATCCCTCTCGCGCCCTGAACAACGCGGACAACCACGAGTACTTCGCGGAGAACACCCCCTCCCAGAACTAACGGACGGGCTCCTCCTCGAACAGGCTCCACTGCGGCGACAAGGTGAAGGAGATCTCGCCCTCGGCGGGGACCTCCAGCTCCTCCCGATGGACCTCGGTGCCGAGCTCATCCCGGCTCACGGCGATGAGCGTGTAGTGCCCCGCTGGCAGGCGGACGAAGCGCCGGACCCCCTCGCGCACCAGCATCCCCATGAAGCCCTCGGCGAGCCTGCCGTACAGGCCTTGCCGGGGTCCGATCAGCGGCACGTCTCCCGGTACCAGGTGGACTTCGATGCCGCGCTCCGCCACCAGCACCTCCACGGACGCGCTGGCGGGCTGCCCGGTGAAATCCACCGTCACGTGCTCTCCCTCGGAGAGGCTCACCGGACGAAGGGGAAACAACGGAGCCGAGCCATCCTGGCTCGGGCCCAGGGCCTGGAGCACATAACGCCCGGGGGCGACGTTCCTCATCGTGTAGTGGCCATCCCAGACGCCGACGGTGCTCACCTCCGTGCCTGAGTCCAAGCGCAACCGGATCTCGCCCGAGGGCAACCGCTTGCCCGCGGCCTCGACCCGTCCCTCCAGCGTGGCGCCCTGATTGAGCTCCACTCGCACCTCGCGCTGACCCTCCGCGAGCTTCTTCGTCGCGGAGAGATAGGCCGGATGCGACACGTGGAGAGTCGCGCCGCTGGAACTGCTCCCCTCGAGGGTGAAGCGTCCGTCAGGGAGTGTGGATGTCGAGACCCTCGTGCCCCGGGGCTGGCCCGGATAGGGCTGGAGGTGGACCGAGACCTCCGCCCCGGACAGCGGAGCCAGGGTCCTGGCGTCGACCACCTGTCCACGAAGGGTCGCCGCCGCCTTCAACACCACGTCGCCCAGGTCATGGGCCTGCAACCTCCGCGCGGTCAGGGTCATGGGCAAGAACCCCGGGGCATCGACCTTGAGCACCTGCCTCCAGGTGGGCAGGGCCAGGGAAAAGCGGCCCTCGGGATGGTGCAGGGGTTGTTCGTCGAGCCGGAATGAAGTGACGGGCGAGCCCGCCTCGTCCACCACGCGTCCTTGGACCCGTTCCGTGGCACGGAGGACGAGCAGGACGTTGGGCTGATCGGGGGAGACCGTCACGTGGGTGTTCCGGGATTGGGCGGCAACCCCCCTCGACGCTTCGGTATCGAAGACATATTCGTGGGATTGCACCTGGAGCGACCAGGGCTCTCGTGCCAGGTTCGGCAACGTGAACGCGCCCTCGGGCCCGGAGACCCCTTCGGACCCCTCGCGCAGCACCTCACCAATCAGCGCGGACGTGGCATGGACGTGGGGAAAACGTGTCGGCCTGGCCAACAGGCGCACTCCCTCCAGGGATTTGCCCTCGCCATCCACGACTCGACCCGAGAGCGTCCAGCGTCCCTGGAGTTGAAGCCGCACCTTCCGGGTTTCCTGGCCCGACAACGCCACCTCTCCCTGGGCGTACCGGCGCCCTCCCTCCAGGGGAAGGGCCATCACGAGCCAGGACCCCGAAGCCAGGCCTCCGACGACCACCCGCCCGTCCTCACCCGCGGTCGCCGTCCGCTTGTCCTTGGAACGGCCGAGCGCGACGTGCGCCTGGGCCACGGGCCGATCCATCTCGTCCACTACTTCCACTTCCAGGGAGGCACCCCGGCTCAACACCAGACGCACCTCCCGTGCGGCGGCGGGGAGGGAGGTCTCCAGCGCAATGAAGTCCGGGTGACGCACCTCGATCCGCGGCGCGAGGGAGCGCTCGACCTCCAGCAGAAACTCCCCGCGCACACCGGAGGTGATGGGTTGCCGGGGCCGCTCCGAGTCGAGCAAGCTCAAGCGGGCACCCTCCACGGCGCGCCCCTGCTCGTCCACGACGACGCCCTCCACCCGATGAGCCCCGGTCAACGAGACACTCAGTTCCTGGGACACCTCGAGAAACCGCATCGGCATCTCCAGGGGAACATGCCGTGCCGCCTGGAAGCGGATGGAGTAGTCGTCTGGAACGAGCGCCTCGAAGAGGAACGAGCCCCGGGAATCCGTCCGCCGCACGAGGGCCTCGCCCAGTTTCCGGGACATGGAAACCTCCACGTCCGGAAGAAGCCCCCCTGATTCGTCCGTGACGCGCCCGCTCAACTGGAGGGTGGAACCAGAGAGGAACAACTCCGCGCCATCCTGGCCCTCGGCGAGCCGTTGCCGCGCATAGCGGTCCCCTTGAATCGCCGTCAGTTCATAGGGCCGCGCGCAGAGGGAATCGAAGCGGAAGGCGCCTCGTTCATCCGTGCGCGACAGGTGAACCTGTTTCCAAGACCTGGCCTCGACCGGGACGCCCGCCACGGGTCCCTTCTCGTCCAGGACACGGCCCGAAATCTCCCGGGACGGGGTGAGCGAAAACACCATGCCCGGGGGCAACCGTTCCAGACCCAGGCGCAAGGGGCTCCATCCCTCCTTGGCGACGATGAGCAGGGATTCACCGCCCCAGGGCAACGGACCCACCCTGAAACGTCCGTCCGCCGCCGTGGAGGTCTCCACGAGGTGGCCGGCCCCCCGCACCAACAACAGGATGCGTGCGTCCGCGAGCCGCGCTCCATCCACGCCACGGACCGTTCCAGAGACGAAGCGCCCCGCGCCCACGCGAAGCTCGATGTCCCCGCTTCCCGCCGGCACGTCCGGGCGCAGCGCCAGTTCTTCCTCGGGGCTCTCCGCCCAGAGCAGGAAGGAGCCCGCCTCCAGGCCATCGAGTTGGAAGACGCCCTGGGCATCCGTGAAGGCCCGTGCCCGGGGGACGTCCTCGCTCCTCCGAACCTCCACCTCCTCGAGGAACCGCGCCATCCGCGAGCTGTCGTCGCAGGGTGGGTTGTTGGACTTGTTGGGGTTGTGGGGCGGGTACTGCTCGGCCAGCCGCGCGAGCCACTCCGGCGGGCTCTCGGCCAGGGCACTGACGAGGACGCCGGACGCGGGCCCTCCGGGTCCCACCACGCGACCGCGGATGGACAAGGTGCCGCGTGCCGAGGACAAGGGCTCCGCGGCCAGTCGTTCGAGCCGGTGCGCCCGCTCCTTCCGGAACGAATCCACCGCGAGGGCCGCTTCCTCGGGCCGCGAGGATTCCTCTGAACTCCAGAAGAACCACCCCAGCAGGGCCAGCGAAACGACCCCGAAGCCCAGAAGCCACCGTCTTCTCACGTCGTACCCTTTCCCCGCCGAGGAGGCGCATCCACACCAAGAGCTTGCCCTCTTGCGTGCCTCGCGGAAGGGCTCAGCCCGCGAGCCGGGCGCTGGACACCACCTCGCCGGCCTCGGGCAGGGTGAGGGTGAGCAGCGTGCCCCGTCCCTCGTGGCTCTCGGCGCGCAACGTGCCGCCCAGGCTCGTCACGATGGCGTGGCTCACCGACAAGCCCAGTCCCGAGCCGTTCGGCTGGGCGGTGACGAAGGGCTCGAAGAGGCGCGCGAGCGCCTCGGGCGGCAGGCCCCGTCCCGTGTCCTGCACCTCCACCACCACGTTGCCCTCCTCGCCGGTGTAGACGGCCACGCGCAGCACGTTGTGCGCGGCATGCTTGGCGTCCATGGACTGCACGGCGTTGAGCAGCACGTTGAGGAAGAGCTGGCCGAGCCGGGCCTCGTCCGCGTCCACGGGTGGAACCTCGTGGAAGTCCCGTTCCAGGCGGGCCCGGTGGTGCAGCTCGCCCCGCACCAGCTTGAGCGCGTTGTCCAGCACCGGCCATACCTCCACGCGCGCCCGGTGCTCCGGGGGCTTGCGCGAGAGCGTGCGCAGGTCCTGCACGATGTGTTTCACGCGCAGCGCCCCTTGCGCCGTCTCGGCCAGGGCCTCCAGCACGTCCTCCAGTTCCGGGCCCGCCTCGGCGCGCAGGAGCGGCGACTGGCTCAGCCGCTCCAGCTCCTCGCGCGCGAAGGAGAGGTTGGCCAGCATGAAGGCCAGCGGGTTGTTCATCTCGTGCCCCACGGCCGCCGCCAACGAGCCGAGCGCCGACAACCGGTCCGCCTGGATGAGCCGCGCCTCCATCTGCTTGCGCAGCGTCACGTCCCGGGCGAACACCCGCAAGCCGGGGGGATCCCACAACTGCGCCACCGCGAGCTCCCAGTAGTGCCCCTCCAGGAACACCGTGGGCGAGGGCTCTCCCGAGGACGAGCCGCGCCAGGCCCACTGCATCGCGGCTTGCACCAGCGCGTGCCGGGAGCCCTCCCCCACCAATTCCGGGAAGGCGATGTGCGTGGCCGCGTTGGCGTAGCGCAGCGCGCCCTCCGGGCTCAGCTCGAGCAGCGGCTCGGGGTGCAGGAGCGGAAAGGAGGCCAGGCGGTACATGGGCTCCTCCAGCGCGCGCAGGCCCGACACGTCACGCACCAGCAGGCCCATCTGTCCGACCGGCCCGCCCTCGTCCTGGGCACAAGGGGAGATCTCCGCCACGTAGCAGCGCGTCTCCCCCTCCACTCGCAACCGGAACTCCAGCCGGCCCACCGCGCCGCCCCGGCGCACCGTGCGCGCCAGCGAGAGCAGCGGCTCACCGGCATCCTCGCCCAACGCCTGCGTCAGCGCCTGACCGTCGGCGTCCTCCAGGAGCCGGCCGAAGGCACGACCCGTGGGGGACCACATCCGCTGGCAGCGATCCTCGGCGTCCAGTTGCGCGACGAGGTACTCCGTGCCCTGGACCTGCCGCGCCACCGGGGGTGAATACCTCGCGTCCGCGAACCCGTCGAAGCCCTCCACGCTGAAGGGCCCCATCAACATCTCCAGCCCCGCGCCATCGGTGTTCAATCGCGTCAGCAGGAGCTGGATCCTCGCGGCGTCCTCCTCGGACAGCCGCCGGGTGAGGAGGATGCCGTCGGCCAGGCCCGGTGGGGTGTAGAGAAAGGGCACGAGCCGCTCGGCCTCCTTGCCCATGTGGTAGGCGATGGTGGTGTGGATGGCGTGCTCGTTCGGCTGGCTGGCATAGACGGACGTCACATCCGCCTCGCCCGAGAGCACCGCCTGGAGCGCCCGGCGATAGGTGCCCAGGAAGCGCTGCTCCCGGAAGAGGGTGTCCGGAACAAGCCCCTGCTCCATCAAGAAGCGCGTGGGCATCAGGTATCCGCCCGTGGAACGAGGTGCCACCCAGGCGGCACGCTGGCCCTGGAGCGTGTCCAGCGTGAGGGACGCGTCCGCGCGGCAGATCAGCGCGGCCTGGTAGCGGCAACTGCCCGCGCGCACCGCGCGCAACACCGCCCGGGCGCGGGACGCGAAGGCGTCACACTGCTCGGCCGTGGCCCACACCATGTCCACCTGCCCCGCCGCCAACTCCGCGTCCAAGGCCTCGTAGGTGGACGAGAACTCCGCCACCACCGGCCGGCCCAACTGCTCGGACAGAAACCGGCAGAAGAGTTCGACCCGGACATGCTCACGCACTTCGCCGAGCGATGGGTAGAGCAGGAAACGAATGGGTCTGAGCGACGGGGTCACGTAGGCGATCCTCCTCATCCCCCGGAAGCAGGATCCACCGGATCCGGAGCGATGGCCTCACCGCGCCCATGATAGTCGGAGCCCCCTGGATTACCACCCTCTTCCGAGCCTCACGGGAATAAATGATTTATCGACCTAAGCGGTATTTACAGGTATTCATGGGTAAATTTCGTTTTCTTGGGCCAGTTGGGAATAGCGCCGCTTCGAGCCACGTACTAGTTTGATCTCATTGCACCGCGTCATGCGCATCCATCTCCTCCTCTGCCTCCTGCTCGCCGTCCAGCAGCCGACCGTCGTCGTGCGGTCGGCGGCGTGGCAGCAGTGCCGCTCGGTGACGAGCACCCAGGGCAACGGGCTCGGCAGCATGGTGGAGGAGGAAAAGCTGCCGGGGATGGGCTCGTGCAGCCGTCCGCGGATGCATGGAGCACGGGCATGGGGTGGAGGGCACGGCGCCGCGCCCACCGTGCGCCGCGTCCGGGCGTCGGCTCCCGCACCAGACCTGTCGGGTCAGGACATCGCCAGGAGCCATTGGCGGACGGTGTTGCTACCCCTCCGCAATCCGTTGGACGACGACCCACTGCAACCGGTGTGAGGCGGCCTTTCCAGGCCCGTCTCCATCCGGTCGAGTGAAGAGTCCAAATCAAGTCCAACCGTCCAGGAACCGGCTTCCTCGGAGCATTGTGCTCTGGGGTGCCATGGCCGTGCTCTGGCCCCGAACCCACTTTTCCCAACCATGCTCTTGAATTCTTCTTCGCAGCCCAAGTCACGTCCGCCCGCCATGCGCCCTGGCCTCGGCCTGGGCGAGTTACTCCCACACTGGAAGGCCCTCTTCTCTTCCCGCCACCTCAAGGGAGACGTGCTGGCGGGACTGCGCGTGGCGGCCGTCGCCGTTCCCCTGTCCCTCGCCATGGGTCTCGCCTCGGGGGTGTCTCCCGAGATCGGGTTGTTGTCGGCCATGATCGCGGGCGTGGTCTGCGCCCTCTTTGGCGGGACATCCCTGTTGATCAGCGGACCGGCGGCCGCCCTGGCGGTGCTCATCGCCTCGGCGGTGGAGCAGTACGGACTGGGCGGTCTCATCATCATCGGTCTGGGAGTGGGCGTGCTGCAGGTGCTCACCGGGCTGTTGGGATTTGGCCGCGTCATCCGCGCCGTGCCCATGCCGGTGGTCTCGGGCTTCACCGCGGGTATCGGCACCGTGCTTCTCATCTGGCAACTGCCGCGAGCCCTCGGCGTGTCGCACCCGAGCGAGAGCCACGTGTTCGACGTGCTGGTCCACATGGGGCAGCTCCTGCCTCAAGTCCGGCCCGCCACGGTGTTCCTCACGCTCGTCACGCTGGGACTCACCCTGGGCCTGCCCAAGGTGCTGCCACGCCTGCCCGCGCCGCTCGTCGCCGTGGCCTTCGCCACGATCACCGCCTGGGCGCTGAGCCTGAACGTGCAGACGCTCGGCATGCTGCCCCATGCGCTGCCCCAGGTGGCCCTGCCGTCCCTGCCCGCGTCGGGTTGGGGCTCGCTGCTGAGCACCGCGCTCGTCATCTTCGCGCTGTCGTCCCTGGCAACGATGATGTCCGGAAGACTGGTGGCCAACATGGGCGTGGGCCAGCGGCATGATCCGGATCAGGATCTCGTGGGTCTGGGCCTCGGCAACATGGCGGTGTCACTGCTGGGCGGCATCCCGGTGACCGGAGTCCTCGCGCGCTCGGTGCTCAACGTGCAGGCCGGGGCGCACACCCGGCGTGCCTCCATCATCCAATCCCTGGCCATCCTCGTGGCGGTGCTGCTGTTCACGCCCCTGCTCGGCCACATCCCCATCCCGGCGCTCACGGGCGTCCTGATGGCGCTGGCGGTGCGCATGCTCCATCCGCAGGATTTGATCACCCTGTGGAAGGCGTCCCACCTGGAGGCGGGCGTCTTCCTGGTGACCTACCTGGCCGTGGTGCTCGTGGACTTCGTGGCCGGCGTGCAGGCGGGTATCCTCGCGGCGCTGGCCATCGCGGTCGTGCGACTGGGCAGGTCCCAGACGGGCCTGCTGCAGCTCGAGACGCCCGGGCCCTACCGCTTCCTGCTCAGCGGCCCCCTGACCTTCCTGTCCTCCTCGAAGCTGGAGACGCTGCGCACGGAGGCGGCGGGGTTGGATCCCTCGCGCAGCGTGGTGTTCGATATGTCCGACGTCCCGTCGATGGACACCTCGGGCGCGGAGTTGCTCTCGCAGGTGCTGGGCTCGTTCGTGGAAGCCCACCGCCGGGTCGTCATCCAGGGCGCGCAGGAGGACGTCCAGCGCACGCTCCTGCGCCACCCGAAGGGAGCCCCGTTCGAGTCCCTGTTCGCCCGCTCCGAGGCAGACGTGGTGGCCAAGCTCCAGGGCACCGCCCTGTCCTCCTCCTCGCGCGACCGTCTGGTGCACGGCGTGGAGCGTTTCCGTCAGCGGCAACGTCCGCAGTACGAGTCGCTCTTCGACCAGCTCGCGCACGGGCAGAAGCCGCACACGCTCCTCATCACCTGCTGCGACAGCCGCATCAGCCCCAACCTCATCACCTCCACGGATCCGGGCGAGCTGTTCATCGTGCGCAACATCGGCAACCTGGTGCCCCATGCCAGCTCGCCCCTGGCCCCCGCGGTGAGCAGCGCCATCGAATACTCGCTGGAGGTGCTGGGCGTGTCGGACGTGATCGTCTGCGGCCACTCGGCGTGCGGCGCCATGAAGGCGCTCTTGAGCCCCAAGCCCCCCGAGGGAGTGCCCGGGGTGGTGACCTGGCTCGCCGAGGGCAAGGCTTCCCTGGAGGGGCTGCCCCCGGACGCCACGCCCGAGGACGCGGCGAAGCACAACGCCCTGGTGCAGTTGCGCCACGCGCTCAGCAATGACGCGCTGCGCCGCAAGCACGAAGCGGGCGAGGTGAAGCTGCACGCATGGTTCTACGACGTGGGCGCGTCCGAGGTGCTGGAGTTCGACGAGGTGACCCGGACGTGGAACCCGCTCGGCGCCCAGGTGTCACCCGAGCGCGCGCCCGATTCCGACGGCGCGGACGGCTCGGGCTCGTCCGAGCGGACGGAATCCGCGCAGGTCATCTGACCGCCCGCGCGCGATGAAGGTGTCACGGGGTCCCGGCCAGCACGGGCGGGCCCCGTGGCGAGTCCCCGGGAGCGTCCGCTCAGAAGGCGCTGAACGTGGTGATGGTGTACGTGTCCTTGATGCCAGGCAGCGTCTGGATGCGCTCGGTGACGAAGCGGCCGACGTCCTGGGCCTTGTCCAGGTGGAACTTGGCCAACAGATCGTAGCCGCCCGAGGTGGAGTAGACCTCCGCGGCCTCATCGACCTGGTCGGCGATCAGCGCCGCGGCCTTGTACGTCTGCCCCAGATCACACTTGATCATGACGAAGATGGTGTGCACGGCCGCGCACCCTATCACGCCACCTCGGAAAGCGGGCTCGGGCTTCCCGCCCCCTCACGGCGCAAGAGTCGCCGCATGGACGTCTTTCCCACCACGATGTCCACCATCTTCCGGGCGCGCGTCCACACACTCTCCTGGATGTAGGGGATGCCGTGACGCTCGCACAGCGCGCGCACCTGGGGCTGCACCCGCTGGTACTGGAGCATGGACAGGTCCGGGAAGAGGTGGTGTTCGATCTGGTAGTTGAGCCACAGGTGCAGGTAGTCGTTGACGTCCCCGCCGGTGCGGTAGTTCGCGGTGCCCAGCACCTGCTGCAGGTAGCGCTCACCCCGGCCCTCGGGCTCGGAGTCGAAGCGGTACAGGTCCTCGCCGGTGTGGTTGGGCCCCACCACGAGGAACGTGTGCAGGTTGGTGAGGACTTCCGCCCCGAGGGAGTTGCACAGGGCGCTGAACGCGGCCCAAGCGCCCAGGGGCAGGAAGAGCGCGGGCATCACCCCGAAGTTCCAGAGCGCATAGGGCACGTAGCCCGACCGCACCACCTCGCCCCATTCCTCGCGGGTGAGCGGCCCGTCCGGCCGGCGCTTGCGCCGCAGCGACGCGAGCGTCTCCGGCGCGTAGTAGCTGGCGCGCCAGGTGATGGCGAGCAGGGCGAGCTGGGTGTAGCGCAGGAAGAGCGGCAGATCCTCGCGGCGCAGGGTGCCCTCGGCGTTGCGCTCGAGCAGATCCGGATCGGCGTCCTCGCCCGTATGCGAGTGGTGCAGCACGTTGTGCTCGAACACCCAGGCCTCGGGGAGCATCCAGTCGAACCAGTCGACGAAGCGGCGCTTGCCCTTGGCGAAGCCCTTGCTGGTGCGCTCCACGGGGGTGCCCGGCACGTGATCGTAGCCCCGGTGCCCCACGTGGTGCATGAGCAGCCAGCGGGTGGAGCGGCCGAGGCTCAACGCCGCCGCGCTCAACGGATTGGGCATCAGCCAGCAGGTGGCCGCGCCAATCGCCGTGGCGGTGCGCCCCCAGCGCTCGAGCTTGCGCAGGTGGGCGTAGTCCTCCTCACCAACGGAGGCGTCGATCTCCGCGCGCAACGCGCGCACGTCCCGCAGGAAGGCCTCCACGTCCACGGAAGAAGGGTCGAAGTGGGAGGAGGCGCGGGACATGCGGGGACCTCTCCAGCGGGACCCTCCGCGGAGGGCTCAGGTGCTGGCGACGGGGGTGTGGCTCGCCATGGTACTCAGATCGAGCGCGATCACCATCAAGAGACCCAGGCACGGCAAGAGCAGGACGATGGTGCCGAAGCTGAGGAAGAGGAACGAGCCGATGACGCTGCCCAGCACGAAGGACAGCGCCAGACCCATCTGCAGGCGGGCCCGCTCGAATTGCTGGGCCCGGGGCAGACCGGCCAGATGCGTCCAGAAGCCCTTCAAGCCGCCCGTCCGGAAGCCCTCACGCAGCCACACCACCATCCGCACCGCCTGGATGCCCAGATCCGTCAGCACGCCGGTCAGGTGCGTGGGGCGCACCACGGCACCGGAGACGCGGGTGGTGAGCGCGTTCTGCAGGCCCATGGAGAACGCGAGGCAGCGCATGAGCAGGTTCTCGTTGGCCTCGGGGTTGGTGTGCCCCCAGAAAGCCACCATGCCCAGCGTGGCGATCTCCAGGACGAGCGCCGGGATGTATTGTCCGCGCGAGCGCTTGCGCGACGTCTCCAACAAGGCCTCGGAGGCGAACGCCCCCAGGATGAAGGCGATGACGAGGTAGCCCGCTTCCAGGGCATTGTCCACGCGCCCGCTGGCGAAGGACTCGCCAAACCAGGACACGTTGCCCGTCATGTGACTGATGCGGACACCGAAGGCGAAGAAGGCAATCGCATTCACACCCCCCGCGATCCCCGCGAGCAGCAGGGCGAGCGTGAAATAGGCGAAGCGGCCACGGGACGAAGTCTCCTCGTTGAATCTCATGACAGACGAATGACCCGGAGAAGGAAAAGTGTTGGACGCGCCGCTTAACAACGCGCAGTGTCAAAATATTCCCGTAAATCCGGGGCGCAATCAAGCCGGAGGGCCCCTGTTCTTTTCAGGACCCTCCACTCGCGGCCGCCTAGCCCACGGGACGCTGCAGGGCTTGTAACAATTCCAGGGCCTCGGTCACGGCCTGCCAGACCTGCATGGCCTTGAGGTTCTCCTCCCCGCCCTGGAGGGTGCGCTTGGCGACGCGTTCCAGGGGGGCCAGGGCATTCTCCACCAGGGAGAGCTGCCGCCCCACGTCCGAGGCAAGGGGCACCGAGGCGGAGCGCTGCAACGACTGCGCGGGGGCTCGCTCGGACATCACCTTCACCGCCTGGGACATCTGCTCCATGTACTTGCCCAGGTCCGCGGGTTGCGGGGCCGCGGGCGCCACCACCTGGGGACGATCCGCCATGGTCTTCACGGCCTGGGTGAGCTGCTCCATCACCGGGCCCAGGTCCACCGCCGGGGCGGGCGCCACCGAGCGCTCGGCGAGCGCCCGGAGCACCTTGGCCAGGTGTTGCAAATAGGGCGAGAGATCCGGCCCCGGGGGCACCTGGATCACGGGGGCGGGCGCCTCCTTGCGCGCCAGCTCCAGCAGCGCCTCGCGCAGGGACTCCAGCCGCGGCGCCACCTCCGCCACCGGGCTCGGCCCCGAGGGCACCCGCGCCGTCTCGGCCGCCTGCACCACCGCGTCGCGCACCGAGCCGAGCTGTTCCTCGATGGCGCCGAGCTGGCCGGTCACCCGGGCCACCGGATCGTCCTCCTTGCCGCCCATGCGCTTGACGCGCGCGAAGCCCTGCTTGATCTCCTCCCAGCGCTTCGCCTGCACCGGCGTGAGCCGTCCGCGCATCTCCTGCAGCTTGAGCAGGTTCTGCTCGGCCGCCGTGGTGAGCGTCTGCGACTCGCCCTGGTAGTGGTCGTCGATGAGCCGCTCCAGCTCGTCGTCCGTCATGGCGGCGACGACCTTCTCCGTCACCTTGCCCATGTTGCGGTAGCTGCCCTGCAGCTTGAAGGGAGGCTCGGTGCGGAAGCGCTCGTCCTGCGCCGCCGAGGCGATGTACTGCAGGTTCACCTTGAGCAGCACGTCCTGGACGCGGAAGAGCCGCTGGAACACGGCGACGATCTCCTGAAGCTCCGCGGCGGCGTAGCCGTAGGACAGCTCGCCCGAGGGAATCTCCTCGCCCTGGGCCATGCGGATGAGCTTGTGGATGTCGGCCGGCTCGCGCGTGGCCAGCGGCGCCAGGGCCGCGTTGGAGGTGAGCGCGTTCTCGATGTAGCTGAGCGCGAACAAGTGCTCCTTGCCATCGAGGATGTCACCCAGGTTGTAGGTGTCCGCGCGGTTGGCGAGCATGTCCGGGATGCGGAAGCGCTCGCCCGTCTCGGTGTAGGGGTTGCCCGCCATCACCACGCAGAACTTCTTGCCGCGCAGGTCATACGTGCGCGTCTTGCCATTCCACACGCCCTCGATGCGGCGCTGGCCGTCGCACAGGGAGATGAACTTCTGCAGGAGCTCCGGATCCGTGTGCTGGATGTCGTCGAGGTAGAGCATCACGTTGTTGCCCATCTCGAAGGACAGGTTGATGCGCTCCACCTCCTGACGGGCCGTGGCGTTGGGGGCCTCGGCGGGATCCAGCGACGTCACGGAGTGGCCCAGCGCCGGACCGTTCACCTTGACGAAGGTGAGGCCCAGGCGGCTGGCCACGTACTCCATGAGCGTCGTCTTGCCGTAGCCCGGCGGCGACATGAGCAGCAGCATGCCCATGCGATCCGTGCGCTTGTTCTCCCCCGCCGAGCCGAGCTGCTTGGCGAGATTGGCGCCGATGAGGGGCAGGTACACCTCGTCGATGAGCCGGTTGCGCACGAAGGACGTGAGCACCTTGGGGGTGAATTCCTCCAGGCGCAGGCGGCGGCGCTCCTTGTCCAACAGGTCGCGCAGGAGCGTGCGGTAGGCGTGGTAGGCCGGCACGCGCACCTGGCGGAAGTCGCTCAGACGGGCGAGGAACTCATCCAACCGCAGGGACAGCACGCGATCGTGGATGCGCGGGTGCTGACCCAGCATTCCGGGCACCTCGGCGGACGTGAGGGCACCGGCCACCTCGCGGTCGAGCTTCCGCTCGGTGAGCAGCACCACCGCGGTCTCCACCGACACATGGGCCGCCGTGCCCGGACCGCCCTCGCGCCGCGCCAGGAAGGCCTCCACCCACGCGCGCACCACGCGAAGCCGCTCGGGGAGGTTCTTCTCCAGGCCTCGCAAATCGTCCTCGAAGGCCGAGCGCGTGTTGGTGCGATCCAACTGGGCGAGCAGCGCGTCCTTGAGCGCCACCGCCTCGCCACTGGTGGTGAAGCGCGGACGCTCCACGCCCAGCTCCTCCACGAGGTAGCGCCCGGAGAGCCGCGCCTCCGCGGGGCCCGTCTGCACACCCACGCTCGCGAGGAACGCGCCAATGCGCCCCCCCGCCTCGTCGCCGAGCACCGTCAGCTCCGCCGACTCCCCGAAGGCGCCGCGCAGGCGGTGCAGGCTGCGGGCACGGCGGTGCAGGAGCCCCTTCTCCTCGGCCTCGCCGCCCAGGGCCCAGTACAGGGCCGCCCAGGCGCGCGGCGTGGGCGCGAAGCGCAGGAGGCCCGCCCCGGTGTGCATGGCGAGCAGCCGCCCCAGGATGGCCACCGCGTCCGCGTCGTGGATGCCGCGCTCGTAGCCCTCGTCGTACTTGTCCGCCGAGTACGCGCGGATCTTCTCGAGCAGACCATTGGGCTCGAGTTCCGCCTGGCGCAGCTCCGCGAGCGTCACCCCACCCTTGCCCTCCTCCGCGTCCAGCAACACCTGCGCGGCGAGGAATTCGGCCCGGTACACCTCGGGCGTCTCGGAGACGAGGTGTTGATCCCACAGCGGGCGGTACTTCTCCAGCTCCGGGTCCTCCAGCTTCTGGGCGTAGTCCGTGCCCGTGAGCTGCAGGGAGAGCACCCCGTCGCGCGGCACCAGCGTCAGGTCCAACGACTGGGTGTTGACGTTGAAGCGGTGCTTGCCGAACTTGATGACGGGAGCGCCCGAGCCCTCCTCGTACAGGTCGTTGCGATCGCGCAGCGCCCGCAGGGCGTCCTGGCGCGCCGTCTTCACACGGCTGAGCACTTCGTCCGCGCGCACGCTGTCCTGCAAATCCAGGAGCTGCTGGGCGAGCTGCCGCAGCTTGAGCACCATGGAGTCGGAGGCGAAGTACGAGTTGAGTTCGTCCTCGGCCTTGAACGACTTCGCGCGGCGGTTGACGCCGGTGAGGATGCGCTCGGCGGCGCCGAAGAGGTTCTGCGCGCGGCGCTGGCGCTCGTCCACCAGGGCCTGCTTCTTCTGGCCGAACGCCTCCAGCAACTCCTCGCGCTTCTGGGTGAGCTGGCCGAGGAATTCGTCGAACTCGCCGAAGCGGCCCTCCATCTCCTCGAGCTGCACGGTGAGGCGCGACAGGCCCTCGTCGCACTTCTCCGGGGAGTCCGCCACGCTCAGCGCGCTCTCCACCGCCTGGCCGAGCAGCTTGAACTGGGCGCCGAACTCGGCCCGCTTCTCGCGGCCCACCAGCTCCTTGCGCCGCACGGTGATGCCCGCGCGCACGCGGTTGAGGCGGCTGAACAGCTCGGAGATGCCCTCCAGGATGCGGGCCCGCGCGAGGGGGTCTCCCACCTGGAGCCCTCCCACCGTCTCGCTGAGGACCTCGAGCCCCTTGCCCACCTGCTCCACGTCCTCCGCGAGCGGCGCCAGCTCGAGCGTCGTCTGGATGGGCTCGAGCTTCTGCAGCAGATCCTCGAGGCGCGTGGCCAGCGGCTTGAGGGCTTCATCGCGCTGGAGGAAGCCCACGGCATCGGCGCTGACGCGATCCGTCTCGTCGACGACCTGCTTCTCCATCGCCTCCAGGCGCGCCACGTCGATGTAGCGCACCTCCTTGAGGGTGATGAGCTGGCCGCGCTGCTTGCGCAGGTCGGACAGGGCATGCATGAAGCCCTCGGCGGTCTGCAACTCCTCGGGCCGCACACGCAGGAGCATCTGCTCCTGGGCCGTCACGGCGCCCGTGATCGCGTCCTGGGCGCGCTTGCGCAGGGCGAGCACCTTCTCGAACTCGTCGATGATGAGCTCGGAGGTACGCCGCAACTGCTCGATGTGCTCGGTGAGCCGCGTCTCCTCGTGCCCGAGCCAGTAGAAGGCATCGAGCATGCGGGTGCCGGCGGCGGCCAGATCCTCGTAGGTGCGGCGGGAGGGCTTGTCCGTGCGCGCCAGGCGCACGAGCGTCAGCGCGTCCGAGATGCCGCGCACGAGCTCCGCGTTGCCCACCTTGCCCAGATAGCCCGGCGCGGGAGGCATCTTCGCGGCGTGCTCGGCGGAGACGAAGGGGGTCTGCCACACCTGCATGGGGTGCACGCGGGTGGGCTCGTTGGAGGTGGCGCGGAAGATGACCAGGCGCCCATCCGCGAAGAGGCTGAAGCCGTGGCCCAGCAGCGGGTTCTGCACCTCCTTGCGCACGAGGTTGTACGGGAAGAGGACGTAGGTGCCTTCATCGGCGCGGAAGAAGACGTAGAGCACGTCCTCGCCATTGGGCGAGCGGATGGCGCGCTTGAAGCGCAACCCCGGGCCGATCCCCTCGAAGAGCTTGAAGTCACCCGTCTGCAGGTAATAGCCACCGGGGAAGACGATGCCTTGATCCTCGGGCAGGCGGACGCAGGCATTGCCGATGGCGTCGATGCGCACCACGTGCTGCGTGCGGGTGTTGAAGACGAGGTAGCGGTGCTTCTGCTCGCGAAACGGCAGCACGCGCAGGAGGATGAGGCCGCCGATCCTCGCGTAGGCGAACTCGGCGTCGTCCAGCGCCTGATCCGGATCATCCACGGGCTCGCGGTAGATGCCCTGGCCGTCGGCGGTGTTGTCCTCCACCTTGATGGTGAGATCGCCCTTCACCGTCTCCACGAACACCTGATCCAGGATGTTCACGTGGGGATGCTGGCCGAGCACGTAGTCCTCACGCTTGGCCACCGTCCACTCGAAGTCGTGCGACGGCGGGAAGACGTGATCGCGCTCGCCCTGGTTGTCGATGTAGGTGGCGTTGCCCTCCACGTCGAGCGAGAAGCGGAAGACCTTGATGTCGCGCTCGGACTGGCCCGTCTGGAAGACGGCCAGGAGCCGCGACTCGTTGCGGCGCAACTGCGTGAGCTTGGCGTCCTTGTAGTACTTGTACAGCTCGCCGAAGTCCTTGACGAAGCGGGGATCCACCAGGAACCCGCCGGCCTCGGTGGATGGCACCTCGCCGAAGTCGAAGCCGCCCTCGGCGGTCTTCTCGAACTTGTGCAGGGAGAAGACGTCCGCGACGCGCGTCTCCTTCTTCAGGCCGATGAAGACGTTGTAGCCAAAGAGCAGGTACTTGCCGACGCCGACGATGTCGCGCGCGACGCAGTTGTTCTCCGTGCGCGCACGCTCGTTGCCGATGACGGCCAGCTCGCTGCCGCCGAAGAGCTTCTTGCGCCGCTCGTTGAGATCACTGGCCTGGGTGCCGAGCGCCTCGGCCTGCTTGAGCAGGCGCGCGCGGATGACCTCGTAGCTGCCGCCCTCGAGCGTGGCCTCGCCAGCGGGGGTGGGGCTTTCAGTTGCCATCGTCGATTCACCGGAGAAAAACGGAGGAAGGGTGCTTCAAACCGCGGGCGCCGCGCCCCGGAGACAACCAGGGCGCGGCGCCATCATGCGAACGGGAACGCGCTGACCGCTCAGCCCTGGGTCCGCTCGGGAGGGGAAGCCCGGGCAGCGGGCTCGGGCTCCACGAGCGACTTGAGGTTGGAGGCGGCGGAGGCGGCGGGCGCCATGCGGTGCAGCAGGGCCGCCATGGCCAGGTTCTGCGCGTCGCTGGTGAGGCCCGGCTTGGACAGGATGTCCTTCAGGTCGGCGGACAGGTCCTTCTCACCGTTCATGTAGCCGGCGAAGGCCTTCTGGAGCGTCTCGCTCTGGTCGAGCACGCCGTCCACGGCCTGACCCACGGAGATGGCCTTGATGAAGCGCTCGAAGAACTGACCGTCGCCACCCACGATGTTGATCTTCGCGTGGCCCATGGTCTCGGCGAGCACCTTCGCCTGGTGCTCGGCGATGTCGCGGCGCACGTTGATGGCGGCGAGTTCCACGTCGCGATCCTTCTGCAGGCGCAGGCGGAACTCCTCGTGCTCGCGCGTGGCGCCCTGGAGCGCCTTCATGGCCTCGGCCTTCTCGGACAGGCCGCGCGCCTCGGCGAGCAGCTTCTCCTCGATGGACTTCGCCTCGGCGAGCAGCTTCTCGCGGATGGCGATGGCCTCGGCCTCGCCGCGCTTCTGGATGGCGTGGGCCTCGGCCTCGCCGATGGCCGCCTGCGCCATGCCCTTCTCCTTCTCACCCGCGGCCTCGGCGACGAGCTTCTCGCGCGCGGAGGCGGCCTCGGCGAAGCCCCGCTCCTTGAGCGCGGAGGCCTCGGCCTGGCCCTGACGCTCGATGACGTTGGCCTGGGCCAGACCCTGCTTCTCGGTGACGACGGCCTCGGCCTCCTTCACGCGCGCGTTGGCCAGACCCTGCTTCTCCACGGCGAGCGCGTCGGCTTCCTTGACGCGGGCGGCGGCGAGACCCAGCGCGGCCTCCTCGGCCTGGATGCCCTCGGACAGGCGCATCTTCGCCTTGGCCGTCATGTCGGAAGCAGCCAGCTCGGCCTCGGCCAGGGTGAGCTTCTCCTTGGCGGTGAACTTGGACACCTCGTTGCTGGCCTCGGCGGCCTTGATGTCCTTGACGAGCTTCTCCTGGGCCTGGGCCTCGGCGGTGATGAGCAGCGCGTCCTTGCGGCGCGTGGCCTCGGCCTTCACGCGCAGGTCCTTGATGCGCTCCTCTTCCTCGGCGACGGTCTTCTCCACGGCGATGCGCGCGCGCACCACGTCGGCGATGGCCTTCTTCTCGCCCTCGAGCTGCTTCTCCTTGCCGATGCGCGACAGTTCCACCTCGCGCTCGCGGTTGATGGCCTCCAGGGCGCGGTCCTTCTCCACGCGCTCGGACTCCACGCCCACCACGCGCTCGCGGTTCTTCTGGGCCACCTCGACCTGACGGTGCTTGTTCTGGTCGTTGATGAGGACTTCTTCCTCGGCCTTGATGCGCGCGAGCTGCTGCTTGGCGTACTCCTCGGACTTCACGCGCTCGGCCTCGGCCGTCTCACGCGCCTGGATGGACTCGATCTCGCGCTTCTGCTTGGCGGCGGCCTCGGCGCGCTGGCGCTCGAGGGCGAAGATGGCCTCGTCCGCCTCCACGTTGCGCTTGGTGATGGCCATGCGCTCGTTCTGGCGGAACTCGTTGGTGTGGACGTTCTGCGTCGCCGTGAGCTCGGTGATCTTCCGGATGCCCTGGGCGTCGAGGATGTTGTGCTTGTCCATCACGTCGATCGTCGTCTGCTCCAGGTAGTCGATGGCGCAGTCCTCGAGCATGTAGCCGCTGAGATCCTTGCCGATCACCTGGACGACCTGATCCTTGATGGCCTCGCGGTGGGTGTAGAGCTCCTCGAAGTCGAAGCTCTTGCCCACGGTCTTGAGGGCCTCGGAGAACTTGGCCTCGAAGAGGTGCTCGAGCGTCTGCTCGTCACTGGCGCGCGCGCAGCCGATGGACTGGGCCACCTTGAGCACGTCCTCGCGCGTCTTGTTCACCCGGACGAAGAAGGTGACCTTGATGTCCGCGCGGATGTTGTCCTTGCAGATGAGGCCTTCCTTGCCGCGGCGGTCGATCTCCACCGTCTTGAGGGAGATGTCCATCACCTCGGCGCGGTTGATGATGGGCCACACGATGGAGCCCGTGAAGGTGACGATGGGCTCGCCCTTGAAGGGGTTGATGATGAGCGAGCGGCCCTGGTCCACCTGCCGGTAGAACCTGGAGACGATGAACGCGGAGCAGAAGAGGAAGAAGAGTCCTCCCGCGATTCCGGAGGCGACGATTGGCAGTTCCATGTCGGTTGCTTTTCCCGAGCGAAGTAGACCGGGGGGCTTCTCACTGCGCGGCCGGAGTCCCCCTGGGACAACCCCCGGCGCGGGTACGAAAAAAGAGCGTGGACGTTACCGGGAGCGGATCTTCTCCCGGGCGAGCGAGGCGGCGCGACCCGGATCATCCAGGTGCGCCATTTCCTCGGGGAGGAGCCAATCCACGGGCTCCACCTCGTAGGCATCGCGGGCGGCATCATAGGCGAGGATGAGGGCTTGATCCCCCCGCTTGAGTTCATTGCCCTTGTCGCACACGACGTTGAGGATCAGCCCGGCCCCCCCATCCGCGAAGGTGGCGTGACCGAAGCGGCCATCCACGCGGCCACTGGCGATGACGCAGACGCGCCCCATCAACTCCGCGCGGCGAGGGGCCTGCTGCGTGGCGAACAGGGGGCGCAGGGGCCGGACCGCGAACCCCGCGAGCACCAGGCCCACGGCCAGACACCCCGTGGCGAGACCCCCCGTGACGAGCGCGCCCGGCAGCGCGCCGAGCTTCTCCTGGAGGGGACGGGCGAAGGCGAGCGACATGAGCCAGGAGAGGAACACGACAAAGCTGACGGACACGGTGATGGGCACGCCGCCGAAGCCGAGCACTTCCAGGAAGGAAGCACCCTCATGGGCGCTGCCCTCCACGGCCGCCTTGACGCCCCCTTCCATGGCCCCCTTGACGCCGCCCTCGATGGCGCCCGTCTTGGCCCCCAGGGCGAAGTCGCCCAGGTCGCCGTCGAGCAGATCGACCCCCACGGCGCCCACCATGACCGTGAGCCAGTAGCCCACCACCACACCGAGTGGAATGGTGAACAACACGGTGGGAAAGGCGAGGATGGCGGCGAGGAAGTCGGTCATCGGGCCCGAGAAGAGAGGAAGCGCCGGGAGTGTATTCCACGACTCCCCGATAACGAAAACCCACCGTGACCGATTTCTCCCTCGCCTGCCCTGAGTCCAAGCGAGGCGGGGCTGGGTTGACGGGATGCGCTGCGCTGCACAGCCATTAGGCATGACGCACATCGAGCGAATGCAGCGGGTGGGGATCCGCCGACGTGGCAGCCCCCAGCGCGGCTTCCGCTACCTGAGGGCGAATGGCGAGCGGGTGTCAGCCCGGGAGAGCCAACGCATCGCGGCGATGAAGCTGCCCCCCGCGTGGAAGGACGTCTTCATCAGCGGCGCGCCGGGCGCGAAGCTCCAGGCCATCGGCAAGGACAACGCGGGACGGTGGCAGTACCGCTATCACCCGTCCTTCACCCGGCGGCAGGAGGAAGCGAAGTTCCAGCGCATCGTGGATTTCGCACGGGCCTTGCCCAAACTCCGGCGGCGCGTGGCGGCGGACCTGCGCCAGCGAGGACTCGGGAGGAACCGGGTGATGGCGTGCCTGTTGCGCATCCTGGGCACGTGCTTCATCCGGCCCGGCAGCCAGCAATACGCGGACGAGAACCAGAGCTTCGGACTGGCCACGCTTCGCGCCAGGCACGTGAAGCTCAAGGGCGACACGGTCATCTTCGACTTCCCGGGCAAGAGCGGCCAGCACCAGCACCGCGAGTTGAAGGATCGCCAGGTGGCGCGGGTGGTGCGCGAGTGCTTGAAGGTCCCCGGGCGGGACATCTTCAAGTTCATCCTGGACGACGGGCTCGTGGTGGACGTGCGGCGGCGCCACATCAACGAGTACATCCGCGAGGTCATGGGGGAGCGCTACAGCGCGAAGGACTTCCGCACCTGGGGTGGCACGCTCATCTGCGCCTGCGCGCTGGCCCGGGCCCAGGGCCGGGCCTGCAACGGCGCGGGACTGCGAGCGGTGAAGAAGACGATGGTGGCGGCGGTGAAGGAGGCGGCCACCCAACTGGGAAATACCCCCGCGGTGGCGCGGGATTCGTACATCTACCCCTCGGTCCTGGCCATGTTCGAGCAGGGACGCGTGGTGGGCCGCTACTTCGAAACGGTGGAGGAGCTGGCCCAACAGGAGAAGCCCGGCCTGCACCGCGCGGAAAAGGCGCTTTTGGAGATGTTGGAGAGTCCCGGGCTCGCCGCGGTGTAGAGTGCCGCCCCATGCAAGACGACGCCGCCCCCGCGCTCGACATGGAGCACCTCTCCCGACTGCGGGAGCTGGGAGACTCCGGCTCGTCGGGCACCCTGGCGAGGATGTTCCATCGCTACCTGGACAGCATCCCGCCCCAGCTCACGCGCATGCGCGAGGCCGTGGAGAAAGCCGACACCAGCCGGCTCGCGCGCGAGGCCCATGACCTGGCGGGCAGCAGCGCCGTGTACGGACTGCCCCGGCTGCGGCAGTGCTGTCTGGCGTTGGAGGCCCTGGCCAAGAAACAGACGGAGGACGCGCCCGGCGCGCTCATGACCGCGGTGGAGCGCGCCTTCGAGGAGGCCCGTCCGCTGGTGCTCGCCGAGCTGCCCCCCGAGCGATAGCGTCGGCCCGAAGGGAGCACCCGGAACCGGGTAGTATCCGGCGCGTGAGCGAGTACGTCACCCACCGCGAGGCCTTGCCGGAGGCGGCGCTGGAAGCACTGCGCGGCACCCTGCTCTCCTCGCGATTCGTGGCGAGGAGTCCGCTCATGGGCACCTTCCAGAGCAGCCGGGGCTTCGCCCTCATCTTCACCGAGGCGGGACGCCCCACGCTGGAGGAGCGCTTCCCCTTCCTCCGCGACTACCTCGCGCGAGTGATGGAGCCCGCGGGTTGGCGGGGGCTGCTGCCCTGGAGGGAGCGGCTGCTCGGCCCGAAACCCGAGCGGCGCGCGCCCAACGCCTTCTATCTGAACCTGCTGTTGCTGGAGGCCGGACGCGGCGTGGGCCGCCACATCGACGCGACCCTGCAGGAGCCCAGTGGCGTCCCCGGCGCGACGCCCGAGCACGTGAGCGTCCTCTACCTGAGCGTGCCCGAGGGCGCGAAGGGCGGCGCGCTGGTGCTCTCCCGGGAGCGGCTGCCCGTGGGCGAGGTACGCCCGAAACCAGGACTGCTGGTGCACTTCCGGGGAGACCTGACGCACGAGGTGCGCCCCTTCACCGGGGGCGGAGACGACGCCCTGCGCGCGAGCCTCGTGTGCGAGCAGTACGCCTTCGCTCCCGAGGCCCTCGCGCGGCTGCCCGCGTTCCGCATCCAGTCCAAGGCGGGCTTCGCCGCGTATCTGGAGGATCACCGCGCGCGCCAGGGGGAGTGCCTGGAAAAGAAAAAGCCCCGCTGACCTGACGTCAGCGGGGCTTCGTCTTTCAAGTTGCGGGGGCAGGATTTGAACCTGCGACCTTCGGGTTATGAGCCCGACGAGCTACCAGGCTGCTCCACCCCGCGACATTGTTTGCTACACACAGGAACGACACACATTCAGAGTTGCGGGGGCAGGATTTGAACCTGCGACCTTCGGGTTATGAGCCCGACGAGCTACCAGGCTGCTCCACCCCGCGACACGTTTTGCTGCGCTTCTCTTTGTCAGACACCAGAGGCCCTGTCACTCTTTTTGAACAGGGCCTCTGGTTCGTTCAAAGTTGCGGGGGCAGGATTTGAACCTGCGACCTTCGGGTTATGAGCCCGACGAGCTACCAGGCTGCTCCACCCCGCGGCGAAGTGAGGGCTTAGTACCGCCCTCACCCTGGACCGTCAACTCTTTTGATTCAACGCCGGGAGCCACGCCCATCATCCGCCGTGGCTCCCGAGCGTGTACGCCAGCAGTTACTTGCCAGCCTTCTTGAAGAGGTCGGCGAAGGTGCCCAGGCCCTGCTTGCCACCTCCCACCGGCTTCTGGGTCTTCGCCCAGGCCTCGACCTCGGCGCGCTCCTCGGCGCGCTCGGCGGCGGGGATCGACAGGCGCACCTTGCCGGCCGGATCGATGTCCACCAGGGCCACCTTCAGCTCCTGACCGAGCGAGAACTTCTTGCGCAGATCCGTGCCGCGCTCGGTGCCCGTCTCGGACGCGGGGATGAGCCCCTTGCCGCCCGGGAACACGAGGAACACGCCATAGGGCTCGATGCGATCCACCTTGCCCACCACCACCTGGCCCACCTTGGGGCGAGGCGCCGCGGGCTCGGCCGGCTTCTTCGCCTCGGCGGCCTCGGTGGCCGGACGCTCCTCGGCGGGGCGCTGGGCCTCCTCCTCGGAGATGCGGCGCAGGCCGATGCGCTTGTCATTCGGGTCAATCTTCTCCACCTGCACCCAGATGACCTCGCCCTCCTTCACGGCGTCGCGCGGGTGCGCGATGCGGCGATCGGACAGCGCGGAGATGTGCACCAGGCCATCCACGCCGGGGCGCAGCTCCACGAAGGCGCCGAAGGGCTGCAACCGGACCACCTTGCCCTGCAGCCGGTCGCCTTCCTTGATCTCCGAGAGCGCCGTCTTGAAGGGATCCTCCTGACGGGCGCGCATGGAGAGCGTGATGCGCTCCTTCTGCTTGGACTTGTCCGGGGAGTTGGGCTGGCCCGCCTCCATACGGAGGATCTCCACCTCCACCTCGTCGCCCTGCTTCACCACGTCGCTCGGATGGGCGACGCGCATGTAGGACATCTCGGAGACGGGGATCATGCCCTCCACGCCGCCCAGGTCCACGAAGGCGCCGAAGTCGCGCACGCCCGAGATCCTGCCCTTGACGATCTTGCCCACCTCGAGCGTCTCGCGGGTCTTGGCCGCCAGCTGCTTCTGCTCGTCCTCGAGCAGCGAGCGGCGCGAGAGCACCACGTTGCGCTCACGCACCTCGGTGACGCGGAAGGTGAGCTTCTCGCCGATGAACTGGTCCGGCTTCTCCACGAAGCGGATGTCCAGCTGGCTGATGGGGCAGAAGGCGCGCACGTCGCCGATCGCCACCTCCACGCCGCCCTTGTTCACGCTCAGGACCATGCCCTCCACGGGCATGCCGGAGGCGCGGGCCTCGGCGAGCATCGACAGGTTGGCGCTGCCCTTGGCCAGCGCGCGGCTGAGCACGATGCCCCGCGCGCCCGCCTCGACGACGTGCGCCTCGATGGAGTCGCCCACGCCGTAGCGCAGCACGCCCTCGTCGTCCTTGAGCTCGCGCAGCTCGATCATCGCCTCGCTCTTGGCGTTGGCCAGCGACACGAAGGCCGTGTCCGCGCCGAGCTGGAAGATGGTGCCCGTGACCTTCTCGCCGATGCGCACCGCGCGCCGGCCCGTCTGTCCCCCGTCCTTCTGCTGCGCCTCGAACATCTCGGCGAAGGACTGGGACTCGGCAACCTCCTCGTAGAGGGCGCTCGAGGGCGTGGGCACCACCGCGGGCTTCGTCGGTGTCACCGGAGCGGCCGACACCTCGGTCTCCGGAGCGGACTCGGCCGGAGCGGGCGCCGTGCCTTCGGGCGTCACCGGACCGCGCGTCTCCACCGCGCCCGAGGCGCGCTTGACCACCACCAGGGGCCCCTGGGGCTTGCGCTCACCGCCGCCGCCACCGCCACCGCGGCCTCCTCCGCGCTCGCCCCGCGGACGGCGATCGTCACGAGGAGCGCCTTCCTGGGCTGCGCCCTGCGGCTTGGCCGCGCGCTCCTCACGCGGGCGATCCGGCCGGCGCTCACCACCGCCCCGGCCACCGCCGCGCTCCTCACCGCTCCGGCCGGAAGGAATGCCGAGCATCACGTCGCCAAAGGTGGCCTTGGGCTTCTTGGGGCCAAAACCCCCGGCCCCATCGCCGCCACCAGAACCCATGGAACCTTTCTTCTCGTCGCTCACCGCGGGGACCTTCCTGAACGAAAACTGCGCAAGAGGGACAATGCCCCCTGCTTGGGGAAAAAGGCGGCGCACTTTACACACGCGCCGAGTCTGGACGGAAGACGCATCTGGTCGTCTTCGACGCGAACCCTCCAGTCAGCCCTCCATAACGCGGCCTGTCGCACATGGCATCCCCTCGGGAAAAGGGGGGGTTGGCCCACGAACTCCATGGCCTGGCCAGGGGCCGGGGGGCCAGGGGCTAGCGGGGCCGCAAGCGGCGGAACACCTTCTGGAGGACGGATTTCGCCTCGGGAACACCCCAGGCGGCCGTGAGGGCGAAGTAGAGGACCCCGAAGGGCAGCACCACGGCTGGGAAGACGAGCGCCGGGTGGAGGTCCGGTGGGGAGAGGACGCCACCGCCCCACTCGGCCAGCACCTGGGGCGCGGGACCCAGGGCCCGGGTGAGCCCCATCTTGATGCCCAGTCCCAGGAGGCCCGCGAGGATCGCCGCGACCCAGAGCTTCCCCATGCCCTCGGGCAGCCGGACCGTGCCAATCTTCCCGGCGAGCGTGCGCCGCAGCATCTGGGACTCGAACCAGGCCATCAGCCCACCCGATAGGGGCAGGAAGGCCGTGCCCAGGTGGGCCGGGAGCCCCAGCAGGCCCGGCAGCTTGAGCGCCAGGAACCAGGCCAGCGTCGCGTCCAGCACCACCCGCACCGCCGCGAAGCGCAGGGGCGTGCGCGTGTCCTTGAGGGCGTAGAAGGTCGAGGCGTACAGGCGGCCCAGCGCCGAGGCCACCAGGCCCACCGAGGCGCCCATCAGCACGTACCAGAGGTAGCGCGTGTCCGCGGCGGTGAAACGGCCCGTCTGCAAGAGGGCGCCCGCCACCACGTCCCCGATGAAGAGCAGCGCGGCCGACGAGGGCACCACGAAGAAGGCGATGCGCCGCGCTCCCGCCTCCAGGCGCGTGCGCAGCTTGCTGGCCACCTCCTCCCCCGCCCCTGCCGCGCGCGACATCTCCGGCAGCTCCGCCGCGGAGATCGCCATGCCGAAGAGGCTCACCGGGATGAGGTAGATGGTCTGTGCGTAGGTGAGCGTGGACAGGGCCCGGGTGGCCACGAGCGACGCATAGGACGTGTCCACGTAGGCGCTGATCTGCACCACGCCCCGGCCGAGCACCACCGCGCCAAAGCTGCGCAGGACCTGGCGCACGGACTCGCTCGTCGTGGACAGCCGGGGCCGGAAATGGCCGAGCACCCGCAGCACCGAGGGCACCTGCACGAGGAACTGCAGCGCGCAGCCGGCCACCACGCCGTAGGCGACCACCACCGCCAAGGGCTCCTCGGCCATGCCCCGCATGCCCGCGCCCACCAGCGCGGCGATGATGGCCAGGTTCCACACCACCGGCGCCAGGTAGGACAGGAAGAACTTGCGGTGGCTGTTGAGCACCCCCAGGCACCACGCGGACATCACCAGCAGACCCGTGCCCGGAAAGAGGATGCGCACCAGCCGGATGGCCATGCGCCGCGCCTCGCCCTCGAAGCCCGGAGCGATGGTGTCCACGAAGAAGGGCGTGGCGAGCATGCCCAGCGCCACCATCACCCCCGTGGCCAGCGCGAGCAGGCCGAACACCGCCCCCGCAACCCGGTCCGCCTCCTTCTCGTCCCCCTTGCCCAACAGTCCCGCGTACACCGGGATGAAGGAGCCGGACAGCACCCCCTCTCCAAAGAGGTTCTGCAGGAAGTTGGGGATGCGCAGCGCCGCCTTGAACACCGCCGCCGCCACGCCGTTGCCCAGGTAGTGCGCGAAGGCACGCTCGCGCACGAGCCCCACCAACTTCGAGGCGAGGATGCCCGCCGCGACGAACAGGGCGCCGCTGCCTCCCTTGACGGAAGCGCCCGAGGGCACTCGATGCGGTGGGGCGGGAGTCGGAAGGGCGTCGGGACGAGGAGCGGGAACAGTCAAGAGGGCCGCACTGTATGTCGGCCTCTTCACGCCCTTGAAGCCCGAAGTCCCACCCGCCCCGGGTTTCCCTTGACGCTCCCCCCAGCGGGCCGCGATGGTCAGCGCTCCCATGGCCGGCCCCCCAGATAACAACCTGTCGACCGATGTCGCGCCCGGCCGTCCCCAGGAACCGCTCACGGTCTGGCCCTGACGCGCCACCCCCACCCCATGGCGAAAGTACTGGTCATCGATGACGAGGCGAACCTCCGCAAGGTGCTCGCCGCCCTGCTGCGCCGCGACGGCTTCGACGTCACCGTGGCCGCCGACGGGGAGCAGGGCCTCGCCGAGTTCCACAAGAATGGCGCGGACATCGTGGTGACGGACCTGGTCATGCCCAAGGCCGGCGGCATGGAGGTCCTCCGGGCCGTCAACGCCGCCAACCCGGACGTGCCCGTCATCATCATCACCGCGCACGGCACCGTGGACTCCGCCGTCGAGGCCATCAAGGCCGGCGCCTTCGACTACGTCACCAAGCCGTTCGATCAATCGGAACTGTCGGCCGCCATCGCCAAGGCCGCCAAGGCCCACGTCGTCGCCCAGCGCTCGGTGCGCGCCGACGCCAAGGCCCGCGCCGCCATCATCGGCGAGTCGCCCCAGTTACAGGACGTCTTCAAGATCATCGACAAGGTGGCGGACACCCCGGCCACCGTCCTCATCACCGGCGAGAGCGGCACCGGCAAGGAGCTCATCGCCTCGGCCCTGCACGGCGCCTCCAGCCGCCGCGACAAACCCTTCATCAAGATCAACTGCGCCGCCATCCCCCACAACCTCATCGAGTCCGAGCTCTTCGGCTACGAGCGAGGGGCCTTCACCGGCGCCGTCACCTCCAAGCCGGGGCGCTTCGAGCTGGCCGACGAAGGCACGCTCTTCCTCGATGAGATCGGGGAGATTCCCGTCGAGATGCAGGTGAAGCTCCTGCGCGCGCTCCAGGAGGGCGAGTTCGAGCGCGTGGGCGGCATCAAGACGACCCGGGTGGACGTGCGCCTCATCGCCGCCACCAACCGCGACCTGCAGGCGGAGATCGACGTCGGGCGCTTCCGCAAGGACCTCTACTACAGGCTCGCGGTGGTACCCCTGGTGCTTCCGGCGCTGCGCGAGCGCCGTGGCGACATCCTCATGCTCGCGGCGCACTTCGTGGAGAAGTACAACCGCAAGCTCAACAAGAAGATCGAGGGCATCACCGACGACGCCATGACGCTGCTGCAGGCCTACAACTGGCCCGGCAACATCCGCGAGTTGGAGAACCTCATCGAGCGGGTGCTGCTCCTGGCCGATGGCCCCTTCATCACCGCGAGGGATCTCCCCGAGCCCGTGCGTCAAGCGACCACGCCGCCGCCCGCCGCCCCGGCCGCTCTCGCCGACGCCCCCACGAGCGAGGGAGGGCTCAAGGACATCGTCCGCATGAAGGCGGCCGAGCTCGAGAAGGACCTCATCTCCAAGGCCCTGGAAGAGACGGGCGGCAACGTCACCCGGGCGGCCAGGTTGTTGCAAATCAGCCGTAAATCCCTTCAAACGAAGATGAAGGAATTTGGCCTGCGCGACATGGCGATACAGGATGGGCGCGACGAGGGACCCGAGGACTGAACCGGCGGCGAAATATCGCCGCGAAACCAACGGTTTGGACCCCGCGCCATCCCCCTCCACCTCTCTGGGAGCTTGAATGCGGCCGCCTCTTCCCACCCTCGGACCTCCGCCGAAGAAAAGCCCCCTGGGGCCGGTGCTGGTCATCTCGTTGTTCCTGGGCCTGTTGGCCGGGGGCATATGGTGGTGGAAGAACCGGTCCGTCTCAGAGCAGACCGAGGCCACGGCCGCCGCCCAGGCCCCCGAGGCCCAGGGCACGATGGACGCCGTCGCCGCCGCGCCCCCCTCGGCCGGCACTCCGGCGCCCGCCGCGCCCCCCTCGCCGGGCCGCCCCGCCCCCTCGGTCGTCGCGACGCCCCAGCCCTCGGGCATGTCGCAGGTCACCGTGCGCATCGAAGGTCCCCTGGAGACGGCGCTCGTCGCCGCCGCCGGTTCCTCGGTGGGTCCCGCGCTCGCCCAGGTGGTGACCCGCACCCTGGTGTGGTGGGTGGACGTGCCGGGAGACCTCCGCCGGGGAGACACGCTGGACGTGCTCTATGAAACGCGCCCCAACGAGGAACCCCTCGTTCACGCGGTGCGCTTCGCCAGCGGCAAGACGGGCCAGACGCACCGCGCCTACCGCTTCCAGGCCTCCGGAGAGAAGAACCCCCGTTACTACCAGCCCGGCGGCGAGGAGCTGGAACTGCGCCTGGAGCACTCGCCCCTGGACGACTACGAGCAGGTGACGTCGCTGCTGCGCGATGGCCGCAAGCACAAGGGCGTGGACTTCAAGACGGCCGTGGGCACACCCGTCAAGGCGCCCTTCACCGGCATCGTGAAGCGCAAGAACTGGGGCTTCCGCTTCAACGGCAACTGCGTCGAGCTGGAGGAGGTGGGCGGCAAGCACCGCCGGGCCCTCTTCCTGCACATGGACGAGCTGCCGCGCTCGCTCAAGGTGGGAGATCGCGTCGCCGCGGGGGCGCTGGTGGGCCGCAGCGGCAACAGTGGCCGCTCCTTCGCACCTCACCTGCACTACCAGCTCGAGGCCCAGAACGACCGGGTGCTGGACCCGTACGAGAGCCACCGCACCTACCGGCGCTCGCTCCCGGCCGCGCAGCGTGCGTCCTTCGACGCCGAGGTGCGCCGACAGGACGCGCTGTTCGGCACCACGGTGGTGGCGGGCGCGGGCAACTGACCCGATTCCGTTTCTTGACACCCTCGCGCGTGGCGGCTAGCGTCCCCGAAATTTTCCCAACATTTCTCGGGGGTTAGGCGGTGGGGTGGGTCCGAAAGGTCCTCGCGCCGCCCCGGGCCCGGGGGTGTGGTTTTCGGAGGTCGGATGTCCAGGCTTCGCGCCGTTGCCGCCGCCCTGTCGCTGGGGATGCCGTTCGTTGCCACCGCGGCGGACCTCACCCGCGTCGCGTCCTCGTTCGAGGATGATGATCCCTTCGGGATGTTCATCGACGTGGGCATTGAGCACACCCAGCATCGCACCCACATCCTGCGCGAGACCAGGATCGCGGATGGGAGCAACCCCCGGGAGTTGGGCAGCGCCCTCTCCTACTCCCAGTACGAAACGCGGCTGAACTTCGACCTGGCGGCGGGCATCTCCAAGGACGTGGAGTTCTCGTTCGGCCTGCCCTTCGTCCTCTTCCGCAACGAGTACTGGGACTACGCCGAGGGCGAGGCGTCCACGGACATCCTTTTCAGCGATACCAACCCCAATGGCTCGGCGGGGGCAAACACCACGCTCTTCCCCGTGCCCTTCCAGGCCTACCGGGCGGGCTTTGGCAACGCCCGCTTCGGACTGGCGTGGGCCGTCTTCAATCAGAAGCGGGATGACACGAAGCCCACCTGGGTGGCGCGCTTCAACTACGAGGCCCCCACCGCCAGCAAGCTCGATCCGTCTCTCGACACGCGGGACGACAACCCCCGGACGCCCGTGGGCGATCGCGTGCACAAGTACACGCTGTCCACGGCGCTCTCGCGCAAGATCGGCCTCGCCGAGCCCTACTTCAAGGCGGCCTACACCATCCCCGTGCGCGGCCCGGGCGCCTACTCCAACTGCGAGCACCCCGATAAGGGACTCGGCGCGCCGGAGAACTGCTTCCAGAATGACTGGGACCGGGCGGAGACGGGCATCCAGGCGCCGCACGTGCTCGGCGTGGTGGTGGGCTCCGAGTTCCAGGTCATCGACAACCCCACGCGCAACATCCGGCTGGACGTGCGGGCCGTGGGCAACTTCGTGGGCGCGGGCCGCTACTACAACGAGCTGAGCGGCGCGCTCGGCAAGATGCTCTACACCACCGAGTATCTCCAGGTGGGTGGCCAGGTCGGCCTGACGGCCCGCGTGAATGACATCATCTCCATTCGGGGCTCGGCCATGTTCCTCTACAACACCGACCACGCCCTCACCGCCGAGGCGCCGGGCCGGGATGCACCGGCGAATCCCGATGGCAAGGCGGACTTCGAGGACATCGCCAACAACCCGAACGACAGGAATCCGAGCTTCGACTACCGCACGGACCTCGCCTCGCGGCGCTTCTACGCCTCGGAGAGCCGGGACCTGCGCTTCGACGTGACGGCGACCTTCACGTTCTGACCGCCGGGCCGCTCAGCGCTTCTTGAGCCCGAGCCCGAGCCGATACACGTCCTGCCCGGACCAACCGGCGCGGCGGGCCAGCTCGGTGCTCAGCCCCTTGAGCTTCTCGCCGCGCCCGAGCCCTTCCTCCAGGGCTCGCCGCAGTTCCTCCTCGCTCCAGCGGTGCTCGCCCGTGCGTCCCTCCACGAGCACCACCACCTCGCCCCGGGGCTCCTCGGCCGCGTAGCGCTCGCCGAGCGAGCCCAGGGTGCCGCGCACGAACTCCTCGTGCACCTTGGTCAGCTCTCGCGCCACCACGGCCCGCCGCTCGCCCAGCGCGTCGCGCAGGTCCACCAGCGTTTCGCCCAACCGGCGCGGAGACTCGTAAAGGGCGAGGGTCGCGGACAGCGGAGCCACCTCCTCCAACATGGCCTGGCGCTCGGGACCCTTGCGCGGCAGGAAGCCGAGGAAGTGGAAGCGCCCGGTGGGCAGCCCCGACGCGCTCAGCGCCGCCACCAACGCGGTGGGACCCGGCACGGGCACCACCTTCACGCCGCGCTCGATGGCCTCGGCCACCAGCTTCTCACCAGGGTCGCTGATGCCCGGACTGCCCGCGTCCGTCACCAGGGCACAGTCCTCTCCGGCCACGAGCCGGTCCAGGATGCGGCCCGCGCGCTGCCCCTCGGCGAAGGCGGGCAGACTCACCGTATCCGCGGAGATGCCGAAGTGATCGAGCAGAACGCGCGAGTGCCGCGTGTCCTCACAGGCCACGAAGGCCACCTGCCGCAGGGTCTCGAGGGCGCGTGCGGACACGTCCCCCAGGTTCCCGATGGGCGTGGCCACCAGATAGAGCGTCCCAGACATTCGCCGTGCCTCACATGCCGGCGTCGAACGCGCCCGGCAGATGCTCCACCGTCGCGCGCTCGCCGCGGCCCACCACCGAGATGACATCGAAGCGCAGCATCCGGTCACGCACGCCGTGCGTTCCCAGATAGTGCAGCGCCGTCTTCACTACCCTGCGCTGCTTGGCGAAGGACACCGTCTGGGAAGGATCTCCCCAGGCCGCCGTGGAGCGCATGCGCACCTCCACGAAGCACAAGACGTCGCCCCGCTCGGCCACCACGTCCAGCTCCCCATGGCGGCACGCGTAGTTGCGCGCCCGGATCCGGTACCCCTGGGACTCCAGGAAGCGCACCGCCGCCGCCTCGCCCTCGTCTCCCCACTGCTTGCGCTCCACCTTCGCCCCTTCCCGTTCCATCCCACCCTCTTCGCGCCGAGACTCCGCACCGGAGCCCCCCGAGCACTACAGGTTAATCGTCGCGTCCGACACCTGAGCGAAGCCGCCGAGCGGCGTGACGTGCAGCACCTGCGTCAGGGTGCCCAGGTGCTTGAGCATCCGGCCCAGCAGCGGCAGCCGGGACTCATCCACGCCCAGGAACGCATCCTCGACGACGAGGGGCAACTTCAGGCGCGTGCCCAGCTTCTCCACCAGGGTCAACCGCAGACTCAGGAAGAAGAGATCCACCTCGCGCGGGGGCAGCTCCGAGAGCGGCTGACGCCGGCCCGATGCGCCCACCACCGACGTACGCCCCTCCTTGTCCCACTCCACGCCGACATAGCGGCGCTCGGTGAGGGCGCTGAAATACTGCACGCAGCGCTCGCGCATCACGCCCGTCACGGCATGCAGGTCCGTGGTCAGCACGTCCCCGGCCAGCCCGAGCAGCAACGGCGAGGGATCCTCCAAGGGCTCCGGGCCACTGGACGCCTCGACGCCGGAGGAGCCGGCCATGGCCTGCGGATTGCGGGCGAGCGCGATGGACGCCTTGAGCCGGGACAGCTCCCGCTCCACCTCGCGCATGTCACGCACGAAGGTGCCCTTCTGCTCTATCTTCGCGTTGAGCAGTTCAATCTGCTGGCGGATGATCGGCAGTTGCTCACCCGCCTCGATGAACTCGGGGTGCTTCTCCAAGGAGACGAGCTGGGTGCGCAACTGGGCCACCTCGGCGCCGAGCTGTTCGCGACGCTGCAACCGGGGGGGAATCTCCTTGGGCGTGTCCACGTCGAAGATCTCCAGGGCGCGGCGCACGGGGCCTGCCTCGGCCTCGAACTCCTCGGTGATCTTCTTCTCGCGAGCGATGAACATCTCGCCGCGGCGGTCCACCCTGTCCTTCTCCTGCAACTCCTCCACGTAGCGCAGGGCGAGCACGGCGGCGAAGCCAAAGGCGGGCACATCCAGCAGCGCCACATACCGGGCGCCCTTGCTCAGGAAGAGACTGACGCCGAAGAACAGCAGGCCCGCGGCCACGGCGATCCAGAAGTTGCGGTTGCGCACCAGGGGATGGATGTCTGGCAGGCGCGCGGCCTCCTCGTCGGCGAGATCCTTGTCGGACAGCAGCCGCGCGAGTGCCTCGTCACGCCGGGCGAGCACGCGGCCGTAGCGTTCGGCGCGGGCGGCGATGTCCGCGGGCAGGCCCATCTTCTCGGGGGTGGGCTCGGAGTTCCAGAGCACTTCGGCCTCGCGCAGCTTCTCCCTGAGGCCCTCGGTGCTGCGCAGCTTCTGCTCCAGGTTGAAGACCTGGGAGTTGAGCCCATCCACTTCGAACTGGAGGTTGTCCACCTCCTTGCAGAGGATGAGCTCCTTCTCCAATTCCTTCTGCTTGGCCTCGGCGGCGGGGATGTCCTGGGCGGGCAGCACCGACTGCGCGCTCGCCAGACCTCCCAGGGCGACACCCGGAGAGGAGCTCGTGCGCACGGCGGGCATGCCCGGGGAGGACTGGGTGCGCAGACCCGAAGCCGAGGTCGTCGCGCGGCCCAGGCCTCGGGGACGGCGCGAGGGCAACTGCGCGGCAGACAGACAGAAGAGATGATCGAAGGTGGTGCGCGGCGGCAGACCCACCTGTCCGCGAAGGAACTGGTTGGCCTCGGCGGTGTCCTGCGTCACCAGCTCAGGCTGCTTCGTGGCGGGGTTGAGCCGGTGCAGCGAGCCCCCTCCGCCCAACTCGCGCAGCACGCGGTAGGTGACACCATCGTGGCCCATCAACGTGAGGGCGGCCTTGCCCGGCTTCTGCGCGGAGGCGGAGAAGGACGCGTCGCCTCCTCGTCCATCCGCGTACAGCAGCGCGAGCGACAACCCGGCCAAGGGGCTCGGCTCCGCCGTGGGCGGTTTGAGAACCAGATACCCTGTTTTCAGGGCGAAACGGCCGGCCGGGGAAAAGCCCCGGACATTCTGGACGGCAAGCTCGACGAAGTGCATGCACCCCCCATTCTAGCGCGCGCGGACATGAAAAAAGGGAGCGTCCTTGGAAAAGGACACTCCCCGAAAAGGCGCCGATCCGCGAACGGACCGGAAACAACCCAGCGCCTAGGCCTTGGCCTTGACCTTGGTGGTCGTCTTGGAGGCGCGACGCATCTCCACCTCGTCCTGGCTCTCCACGCGGGAGGCCTTGCCCTTGAGGTTGCGGATGTAGAAGAGGCGGTTGCGGTTCACGTGGCCGCGGCTCAGGACCTCGATCTTCTCGTAGCGGGGGCTGTGCACCGGGAAGATGCGCTCCACGCCGACGCCGAAGGACACCTTGCGCACGGTGAAGGTGGCGCGGTTGTAGCCCCGCGTCTTGCGGATGACGAGACCCTCGAAGGCCTGCACGCGCTCCTTGTCGCCTTCCTTGATCTTCCAGTGAACTCGAACCGAGTCACCCGTTTGGAACGCGGTGACGTCCTGACGGAGGTGCTTGGCCTCCACGTACTCGATAGCGCTGCGACGCATGGACTGACTCCAGAAAAGCTCAGACTGGGGTACGAAAACTTGAGAGCGGGCCGTCCTACCAGAGTGGCGGGGGGCGGACAAGCCCGCAGAAGCCCTCCCGCCAGGGAAACCACCGCGAGGACTACAATTCCCCCTCGGCTTTCGACAACAGCTTGAGGTCCGCCTTGCTCAGCGTCAGACGCGCGAAGAGATCCGGGCGCCGCTCACAGGTGAGCCGCAGCGCATGCCAACGCCGCCACCGGGCGATGCGCGCGTGGTTGCCCTCCTGCAGGATGGCGGGCACCTCGGCGCCCCGGAAGACGGGCGGCCGGGTGTAGTGGGGGTGCTCGAGCAGGTTCTCCTCGAAGCTCTCGGTGACGCTGGAGGCCTCGTTGCCCAGCACCCCGGGCAGCAGCCGCGCCACCGCGTCCACCACGGCCAGGGCGGCCACCTCGCCCCCGGTGAGGATGAAGTCCCCCAGGGACAACTCCCCATCCAGGTAGGGCATGACGCGCTCGTCCACGCCCTCGTAGCGGCCACACACGAGGATCAGCCCGGGCTCCCGGACGAGTTCACGCGCGCGCGCCTGGGTGAAGGTGGGCCCTCGAGGGCTCATCAGCAGGGCCTTGGTCCCCGCGGGAGCGCGGGCCCGGGCGGCCTCCAGGGCGGACACCAGGGGCTCGGGCTTCATCACCATGCCAGCGCCGCCACCGTAGGGCGCATCGTCGGTGACCCGGTGCTTGCCCTCGGCGTGATCCCGCACATACGTGACGGTGACGCCGAGCAACCCCTTCTCACGCGCCTTGCCGAGGATGCTCGCGCCCAGATAGCCCTGGAGGCTGTCCGGGAAGAGCGTCAGCACCTCCACGGGGTACATCACTCCTCCCCTTCCGGCCTGCTCCCGCCCGCCTCCAGATACTCCGGCGGCTTCACCACGAGCTTGCCGCCCGGGATGTCCACGGTGGAGACGAAGTCATCGACGAAGGGCACCACCAGCTCCTCGCGGCCCTCGGCGCGGATGACCAGGTTGGGCACCTCACCGGTTTCCCAGAGCTCTTCCACACGGCCGAGCACGTTGCCCGCCGCGTCCACTGCGGTGAGCCCCACCAGGTCGCCCTGGAAGTATTCGTCCTCGGCGGGGGGCTCGAGGTCCTCGCGGAACACGAGCACGGTGGAACCCACGAGCGCCTCGGCGTCCTCGCGGCTCACCACCGACTCGAAGACCACGAGGGTTTCCTTGGGCGTGGGGCGCACCGACTCGATGCGCAGCAGGCGCTCCTGACCCGCTCGGGTCCGCACGAGCACGCGCTCGACGAAATCCAGCGTCTCCGAGGCTGGATCGAAGGCCCGCACGGCCACCTCGCCCTTGAGACCATGGGCGCGAGCCACGTAGCCCAGTTCGAGATGGGGCTTGAGCGTCACGGGCCTTCAGGAGGAGTGGAGGGGGACGACTGGGTGCGCCGGTCGTCCTGGATCTCCAGACGAACCTTCTGCCCATGCTTCTGGGCCGCGGCGCCGATCAACGTCCGCAGGGCACCCACGGTGCGCCCATCACGGCCGATGACCTTACCCACGTCCTCGGGGGAGACCTTCAGCTCGTAGAGCTGGGCCCCGTCCACCTCGGACGCACGCAGGGCGACCTGGTCGGGATGATCGACCAGGGATCGCACCAAATAGAGGATGAGCTGCTCCACGCTGTCGACTCAGCCCCGAGGGGAAACTAGGAGGCGGGAGTGGTGGCGGCGCGCTTGTGGCGCTTGATGAGCTCGCTCACGGTCTCGGACTGCTGCGCGCCGCTCTTGAGCCAGTGCTCCAGACGCTCCGCGTTGAACTCAACCTTGGGGGGGTTGTGGTTCGGATCGTAGGCGCCCACGGCCTCGATGAACTTACCGTCGCGGGGGTTGCGGGAGTCGGTGGCCACCACGTGGTAGTACGGCTTCTTCTTGGCGCCCGCGCGGGAGAGACGGAGAATAACGGCCATTTCTGATGCTCCAGATGAAAACTGAAGGTGAGACGAGAAGGTGATCAGCTTGGAGGGGGGCGCTCTTAACGCCCCCACGAGCGGATTGTCAAGGAAGCTCGGGGCTTTGCGACGATTCCGAGGCGTTCTCCCCTCCTCGGTTGGCCAGCTGGCCACACGCGCCGGCGATGTCCCGCCCCCGGTTCTGCCGGATGAAGGCCGCCACGTGCCCCTCGCACAAGAGTTCCCGGAAGCGCTCGGCCCGCTGGTCCATGGTTGTCTGGAAGCCCAGGCCGGGGTTCTCGTTGTAGGGAATCAGGTTCACCTTGGCGGGGATGCCGTCGAGGAGGTGGATGAGGCGCGCGGCGTCCTCGTCGGTGTCGTTGAAGTCGCGCAGCAGCACGTACTCGAAGGTGATGCGGCGGCCCTGGCGCAGGGGGAATTTGCGGCAGGCGTCGAGCAGCGCCGCGATGTTCCACTTGCGGTTGACGGGCATCGTCTTGGAGCGCTGCTCGTCGGTGCTCGCGTTGAGGGAGATGGCGAGCTTCACGTCCGTCTCCTGCCCGAAGCGCTCGATCATCGGCACGAGGCCCACGGTGGACACGGTGATGTGGCGGTGGCTGAAGTTCGGCCCGTCCTGGGACTGGAGGATGGCGAGCGACGTCTTCAGGTTCTCGAAGTTGTGCAGGGGCTCGCCCATGCCCATGAACACCAGGTTGGACAGGGGACGCAGCGTCTCCAGACCCTCGTTCTTGCGCACCTCGCGGTTGACCGCGTGCACCTGGGCGACGATCTCCCCCGGAGTGAGGTTGCGCTTGAGTCCCAGGGTGCCCGTCATGCAGAAGGTACACGCCATGGCGCACCCCACCTGGGTGGACACGCACAGCGTCTTGCGGTCCTCCGAGGGCATGTAGACGGACTCGATGTAGCGGCCGTCCCGCGTCTTCCACCGGTACTTGATGGTGCCATCCACCGAGCGCTGCTCGGCGTCCTTCACCAGGGGGACGATCTCCGCGCGCTCCTTGAGCTTGGCGCGCAGGACCTTGGACAAGTCCGTCATCTCGTCGAACGAGGTGGCGCCCCGCTGGTGCATCCATCGGTAGAGCTGGCCGGCCCGGAAGGCCTTCTCGCCCAGTTGCTCGGTGAGGAAACGAGTGAGCCCCTCCAGGGTGAGGCTGGAGACCTCCGTGAGCTTCACGGGCGCGGGGGCCGCAGTGGGCAACACGGGGGCCGGGCTCTCGATGTCGGCGTTGGGAAGCTCGTTCTGCATCGTCCTGGTTCCAACGGAGCGGGTGTGGGGGTCACTTCCCACATCCTGGGAGGCGGAGTCAAAGGAGGGCTCGTTCCCTCGGATGAGTCGCGCAAAAGACGACGGCCCGGTCCCCGCGGGTTGAGCGCGGGAGCCGGGCCGTGTCCTCGGGGCCTCTTCAAGGCCCGTCGGGCCTACTTCTTGCCGGAGTACTCGTAGCCGTGGAGCTCGGTCTCGCGGAAGAAGTACGCGATCTCGATCTTGGCGTTCTCCAGGCTGTCCGAGCCGTGCACCGTGTTCTGGTCGATGCTGGTGGCGAAGTCGCGGCGGATGGTGCCAGGGGCCGCGTTGGCCGGGTTGGTGGCGCCCATGATGTCGCGGTTGCCCAGGACGGCGTTCTCACCCTCCAGCACCATGAGCACCACGGGGCCGGAGATCATGAAGTTCACCAGATCCTTGAAGAAGGGGCGCGCCTTGTGGACGGCGTAGAACCCCTCGGCCTGGGCCTGCGACAGCTGCTGCAGACGGATGGCGACCGGCTTGAGGCCCTTCTCCTCGAAGCGGGAGATGACCTTGCCGATGACGCCCTTCTGAAGACCGTCCGGCTTGATGATGGACAGCGTACGCTCGATGGCCATGTGATGGCTCCTCGTATGTCGGAACAGCGGGTTTAGGAACTAGCGCTTCTTCGCGGGGCCACGCTTGATGGCCTCCTGCAGCGTGGTGCCGAGCTCGGCGGGGCTCGCGGCCATCACGAAGCCCGCGGCCTCCATGGCCTTGATCTTCTCGGAGGCGGTGCCCTTGCCTCCGGAGATGATCGCGCCCGCGTGGCCCATGCGCTTGCCCGGGGGCGCGGACTGGCCGGCGATGAAACCCGCGATGGGCTTCTTGAACTCGCGCGCCACGTACTCGGCACCGGACTCCTCGGCGTTGCCACCGATCTCGCCAATCATGATGACGGCGTCCGTCTCCGGGTCGTCATTGAAGAGCTTGAGCACGTCCACGAAGTCCGTGCCGTTGACCGGGTCACCGCCGATGCCCACCGCGGTGGACTGGCCGAGGCCCAGCTGGGTGAGCTGGTGCACGGCCTCGTAGGTGAGCGTGCCCGAGCGCGACACCACGCCGATGCGGCCCGGCTTGTGGATGTGGCCCGGCATGATGCCAATCTTGCACTTGGCGCCAGGGGTGATGACGCCCGGGCAGTTCGGGCCAATCAGGCGCACGCCCGGCTTGCCCTGCAGGTAGCGCTTGGCGCGCACCATGTCGTTGACGGGAATGCCCTCGGTGATGGTGATGATGAGGGAAATGCCCGCGTCGGCGGCCTCCATGATGGAGTCCGCGGCGAAGGGGGGCGGGACGAAGATGACCGAGGTGTTCGCTCCGGTCTGCTTCACCGCGTCGGCCACCGTGTTGAACACGGGGACCTTGCCCTCGAAGTCGGTGCCGCCCTTGCCCGGCGTCACACCACCGACCAGCTTCGTGCCGTACTCCAGCATCTGCTTGGAGTGGAACGAACCCGCCGAGCCGGTGATGCCCTGGCAGAGGACCTTCGTGTTCTCATTGACGAGGATGCTCATGGCTTGACCTTTCTCTGCCTGGAACTACTTCACCGCGGAGACGGCCTTCTCGGCGGCCTGGCGGAGGTTGTCGGCGGGGGTGATGGCGAGGCCGGAGTTGCTCAGCAAGTCCTTGCCCTGCTGCACGTTGGTGCCCTCGAGGCGAACCACGAGCGGAATCTTGAGCTGCACTTCCTTGGCCGCGGCGATGATGCCCTCGGCGATGACGTCGCACTTCATGATGCCGCCGAAGATGTTGACGAGCACCGCCTTGACGGCCGGATCGGCGAGGATGAGCTTGAAGGCCGCCGTCACCTTCTCCTTGCTCGCGCCGCCGCCCACGTCCAGGAAGTTGGCGGGGCTGCCACCCACCAGCTTGATGGTGTCCATGGTGGCCATGGCCAGACCCGCGCCGTTCACCATGCAGCCGATGTTGCCGTCCAGCGCGATGTAGGCCAGGTCGTGCTCCTTGGCCTGGATCTCGCGCGGCTCCTCCTCCGCCAGATCGCGGTAGGCGAGCAGGTCCTTGTGCCGGTAGAGCGCGTTCTCCTCGAAGTCCACCTTCGCGTCGAGCGCCACCACGCCGCCATCCTTGGTGATGACCAGCGGGTTGATCTCCACCAGCGACGCGTCCGCCTCGATGTACACGCGGTAGAGCGCGGAGCAGAACTGCACGAACTTGTTCACCGTGGGACCGCTCAGGCCCAGGCCGAACGCCAGCTTGCGGCCCTGGAAGTCCTGGAAGCCCGCCACGGGGTCCACGGCCTCGCGGAGGATCTTCTCCGGGTGGTGCTCGGCCACTTCCTCGATCTCCACGCCGCCCTCACGGGAGGCCATGAAGGTGATGCGCGAGGTGGCGCGATCCAACGTCACGCCGAGGTACAGCTCCTGACCGATGGCCAGACCCTCCTCGATGTAGACCTTGTTGACCTTCTGGCCCTCGGGCCCGGTCTGGATCGTCTTGAGCTGCATGCCGATCATCTGCTGGGCGAGCTGCTTCGCCTCGGCGGGGCTCTTGGCCAGCTTCACGCCGCCGCCCTTGCCACGGCCGCCCGCGTGAATCTGGGCCTTCACGACAACCACCGAGGTGCCCAACTCCTTCGCGGCCTTCTCGGCCTCGTCGGGAGTGGTCGCGAGAATGCCTCGCGGCGTGGGGACCCCATACTTCCGGAAGAGTTCCTTGCCCTGGTACTCGTGGATCTTCATCGAAGCTCCGGGTAACGCGAGTGACGCGCGAGACTGACCCGGGAGCGAGTCCCCCGGGACGGCTGCCTCTCTCGCGCAGAATGGCCCGCTTGGCAAGGCCCTATTGTCAAGGGCCTAACCCTGGCGAACCGGAAAGAACCGAGGCCCCGGGCCGGCGGACAAAGGCCGGACACGGAGCCTCGGGGAACGACACCATCACGGGGCGGCGAGACGGCCTAGCCGGGACCGCCCGTCGACTTCTTCTCGTCGCCCTGGTTGAAGAAGATGTCCTTGATGATCTGCTTGCTCACCTCGCGGTTCATCACCGCGATGGAGGTGGTGAGCGGGATCTCCTTGGGGCACACCTTCACGCAGTTCTGGGCCTTGCCACAGTCCTGGATGCCGCCCGGGCCCATGAGCCCACGCACGCGCTCCTCGGCGTTCATCTTGCCCGTGGGGTTCATGTTGAAGAGCCGGGCCTGGCTGATGGCGGCGGCGCCCATGAACTCGTTGTCGATCGTCACCTGGGGGCAGGCCTCCAGGCAGCTGCCGCACGTGATGCACGTGGACAGCTTGTACATGACGCCGTGATCCGCGGCGGACTGGCGCGGGCCGGGGCCCAGGTCGTGCGTGCCGTCGATGTTGATCCACGCCTTGACGCGCTTGAGCGCGTCGAACATGCGGTCGCGGTTCACCGACAGGTCGCGCGAGACGGGGAACTTGCTCATCGGCTGCAGGGTGATGACGGCCTCCCCGTCCCCGACGATGCGATCGATGAGCGCCGAGCACGCCATGCGCACCCGGCCATTGATGTTCATCGCGCAGCTGCCGCACACCTCTTCGAGGCACGCGGCGTCCCAGACAACCGGGGCCACCTTGCGCCCGTCCTTGGTGACGGGGTTGCGTTGGATCTCCATGAGACAGGAGACGACGTTCGCGCCCGGGCGGTACTCCAGCTCGAACTCGTCGTAGCGCCCCGTCTGATCCGGACCGTCCTGGCGCCAGATGCGGAAGGTGACTTTCTTGCTCTTGGTGCTGACAGGCGCTTGCGTCGTGGTCGCGTGGTCCATGTCGTTGCCTCTCTATCGCTCAGGCGTACCAGCGCGGCTCGGGGTCGAGCACGGGCGTGGGGATGTCCTCGTAGCTGATCTGCGGCGTCTCGGGGGAGTAGGCGGCGAGGGTCGTCTTGGCCCACTTCTCGTGGCGCTTCTTCCAGAGCCCCATCCAGTTGGCGTCCAGCGTGGGGTCCTTCGTCGCGGGCTCGGGCAGCGAGAAGTCCGGCTTGTAGTGCGCGCCGCGGCTCTCGTCGCGCAAGAGCGCGCTCTTGGTGATGACCTCGGCCAGCTCGAACATGTTCCAGAGCTGGTTGGCGTAGGAGATGCTGCGGTTGGCCACGTTGCCCGTGTCCAGCGCGTTGATGTTCTTCCAGCGATCCTTGAGATCGCGCAGCTTCTCGAGCGTCTTCTGGAGGCGGTCGTTGTAGCGCACGACGGTGACGTTCTCCGTCATGAGATCGCCCATCTCCTTGGCCAGACCGTACGCGTTCTCCTTGCCGTCCATCTTCTTGATGGAGGTGAAGCGCTCCTCCCAGAACTTCTTCGCCTCGGCGAAGTGCTTCTGGTTGTCCGCGTCGGTGGCGCTCTTGGCGTTGCTCTTGGCGAACGACGCCATGGCCGGGCCGCCGATCATGCCAGCGTAGATGCAGGACAGGAGCGAGTTGGCGCCCAGGCGGTTGGCGCCGTGGTAGGCGTACTCGGCCTCGCCCGCGGCGTAGAGCCCGGGGACGCGGGTGGAGTGGTTGACGGGGCTGCCGACCAGCGGCGTCTGCGTCTTCGAGTCCGCCTCGAAGCTCACGTGCAGGCCGCCCATGGAGTAGTGCATGCCCGGGAAGATCTGCATGGGCACGTGGCGCGGGTCGTCACCCACGAACTTCTCGTAGATCTCCATCACGCCGCCGAGCTTCTCGGTGAGCTTCTGGGCGGGGATGTGCGTGACGTCCAGGAACACGGAGTCCCGGCCGCCGACGCCCAGGCCCATCTCCCGGCAGATGGTGAAGATCTCTCGCGTGGCCACGTCACGAGGCACGAGGTTCTTGTACTTGGGGTACTTCTCCTCGAGGAAGTAGAAGCGCTCGCCGTCCGGGATCTGCCGCGGATCGCGCGTGTCGCCCTTCTTGCGCGGCACCCACACGCGGCCTCCCTCGCCACGCACGGACTCGCTCATCAGGCGCAGCTTGTCCTCACCCGGAATGGCGGTGGGGTGCACCTGGATGAACTCGCCGTTGGCGTAGAGCGCGCCCTCCATGTAGGCGCGGCCCGCGGCCGTGCCCGTGTTGATGATGGAGTTGGTGGAGCGCCCAAAGACGATGCCCGGGCCACCCGTGGCCAAACACACCGCCTCGGCCGGGAAGGAGCGGATCTCGTTGGTGCGCAGATCCATGGCCACGCTGCCAATACAGCGGCCCGAGCCATCCTTCACCGTGCCCAGCCACTCCCAGGACTCGTACTTGGTGACGCGGCCCTCGGCCTCCCAGCGGCGCACCTGCTCGTCCAGCGCGTAGAGCAACTGCTGGCCCGTGGTGGCGCCCGCGAAGGCCGTCCGGTGGTGGAGCGTGCCGCCAAAGCGGCGGAAGTCCAGCAGGCCCTCCGGCGTGCGGTTGAACGTCACGCCCATGCGGTCCATGAGGTAGATGATGCCCGGGGCCGCGTAGCACATGCCCTTCACGGACACCTGCTCGGCGAGGAAGTCACCCCCGCGCAGCGTGTCCTTCACGTGGATGTCGGGGCTGTCGCCCTCCCCCTTCGTATTCACCGCGCCATTGATGCCGCCCTGGGCGCAAACCGAGTGGGAACGCTTCACCGGCACGAGCGACAGGATGTCGACCTGATGCCCCGCTTCCGCCAGCTTGATGGTCGTCATCAGCCCGGCGAGTCCGCCGCCCACGACCGTGAACCGCGCTGCTGCTGCCATGCCGCGTCTCCTTGAGGACTGGAGGTCCCGACGCTCCGTGAGGAGCGTGGATCGGCACCGCGAGCCCCACTTCCAGGGCCAGCCCGCCGGACCACCAGTGCAGTACTTCTGGCTAGTTAACTGATCAATTCAGTGAGCCGCAAAGATTACCGGAGCATGCGGATAAGAGCGCGCCATCTCCGGCATCAGCCTCCCTCAGCCCGACCCCCCGCGGACAGCTCGTTCCGCGAGGGGCCTGACGGGCTGGGGAGCGCGAACACTACAGCTTGACGCCCTCGACGGTCTTCTTCACCGAGTCGAAGGACTTGGCGATCTCCGCCTTCTCCGCCTCGTCGAGCTCCACGGTGTGGATCTTCTCCACGCCGCCCGCGCCGATCTGCACCGGCACGCCGAAGAAGTAGTCGCTGATGCCGTACTCGCCCTTGAGCAGGGCGGCGGCCGGCAGCACGCGCTTGCGGTCGAGCAGGAAGCTCTCGGCCATGGCGATGGAGCTGGCGGCGGGCGCGAAGTAGGCGCTGCCCGTCTTGTAGAGGGCCACCAGCTCGGCGCCGCCCTTGCGGGTGCGGTCGATGATGGCGTCCAGCTTGTCCTTGGGCAGCAGCTGGGTGAGGGGCACGCCGCCCACCGTGCTGTGGCGCACGAGCGGCACCATGTCGTCACCGTGACCACCGAGCACCAGCGCCTCCACGTCGCGGATGGACGTGTTGAGCGCCTCGGCGATGAAACACTTGAAGCGGCTGGTGTCGAGCACGCCCGCCATGCCGACCACCATGTTCGCGGGAAGTCCGGAGATCTTCTGGAGCGCGAACACCATGGCGTCCAGCGGGTTGGCCACGTTGATGACGAAGGCGTTGGGGGCGTGCTGCTTGATGTTGCCCGCCACGTCCCGCATGATCTTCAGGTTGACGTCGAGCAGATCCTCGCGCGACATGCCCGGCTTGCGAGGCACGCCCGCGGTGATGATGATCACGTCCGAGCCGGCCACGTCCTTCCAGTCCGTGGTGCCGAAAACGCGGCTGTCGTAGCCGTCCACCGCCGAGAGCTGGTTGATGTCCAGCGCCTTGCCCTTGACCAGGCCCTCGGCCGCCGGGATGTCGTAGAGGACGACGTCGCCGAGGTTCTTCTGCACCGCGAGCAGGGCCAGGTTGCCGCCGATCTGACCGCCGCCGATGAGACCAATCTTCTTCTTGGTGTGAGCCATGTGGAATGTCTCCTCGTGCCGACTACATGTTCTTGATGATGGCCTGGCCGAACTCCGAGCACTTCACCTCGGTCACGCCGCTCTGCTTCTCCTGGTTCATCAGGCGCGCGAAGTCGTAGGTGACGGTCTTGTTCGTGATGGCCTTGTCCATGCCCTTGATGATGAGGTCCGCGGCCTCGTTCCAGCCCAGGTGGCGCAGCATCATCTCGCCCGAGAGGATGACCGAGCCCGGGTTCACCTTGTCCAGGTCCGCGTACTTGGGCGCGGTGCCGTGAGTGGCCTCGAACACGGCGTGGCCCGTCAGGTAGTTGATGTTGCCGCCCGGCGCGATGCCGATGCCGCCCACCTGCGCGGCGAGCGCGTCGGACAGGTAGTCACCGTTGAGGTTGAGCGTGGCGATGACGTCGAACTCGTCCGGACGCGTGAGCACCTGCTGCAGGGTGATGTCCGCGATGGAGTCCTTGATGAGGATCTTCCCGGAAGCGAGCGCCGCCTTCTGCTCGGCGTTGGCGGCCTCCTCGCCCTTGGCGGCCTTGGTGGCCTCCCACTGATCCCACGTGTACACCTTGTCGCCGTACTCGCGCGCCGCGAGCTCGTAGCCCCACTTGCGGAAGGCGCCCTCGGTGAACTTCATGATGTTGCCCTTGTGCACGAAGGTCACGCTCTTGCGCTTCTCCACCAGGGCGTAGTCGATGGCGGAGCGGATGAGCCGCTCGGTGCCTTCCTTCGACACCGGCTTGACGCCCAGGCCCACGTCCTGGGGGAAGCGGATCTTCGAGAACTCCTTGGGGAACTCCTTCTTGAGGATCTCGAGCACCTTGGCGGCGTTCGCCGAGCCCGCCTCGAACTCGATGCCCGCGTAGATGTCCTCGGTGTTCTCCCGGAAGATGACCATGTCGACCTTCTCGGGGGTCTTCACGGGGCTGGGCACGCCCTTGAAGTAGCGCACGGGGCGCAGGCACACGTACAGATCGAGCATCTGGCGCAGCGCCACGTTGAGCGAACGGATGCCGCCGCCCACCGGCGTCGTCAGCGGGCCCTTGATGCCCACCAGGTACTCGCGGAAGGCCGTCACCGTCTCGTCGGGCAGCCAGTTGTTCACCGTCTTGAAGGCCTTCTCGCCGGCGAGCACCTCGAACCAGGAGATCTTCTTCTTCCCCCCGTAGGCCTTCTCCACCGCCGCGTCGAACACGGCCTGCGAGGCACGCCAGATGTCGCGGCCGGTGCCGTCTCCCTCGATGAAGGGGATGATGGGGTTGTTCGGCACGGACAGCTTGCCGTTGTGCAGGGTGATCTTCTCGCCGCTCGGAGGGGCCATGATCGAAGTTCCTGTTGGGTAGGGGGACTTTACGGGCGGCGGATGCTTTGCGCCTCTGGCCCCTGGCGTCAAGGAGTTTGGCTACCCTCCGAGCGGCACGGCTTATCGGAGCCAGTCTCCAGCGAGCCTCCCCCCTGGCGGCTCACCTCCCACCAGCCAAAGTGCATCACCCGCTCGTCGACGAGCCGCACCCAACCCGGCGCGTGTGCATAGCGCACGGGCAGGAGCCCCGCGGCGTCCAGCGCCTGGGCCGTCCGGGCGAAGGACCAGAAGAACAACGTCACCGGCGGCTCCGCTTCCGGCAGGCGCCAGCACGCGTCCTCATGGGCCTCGAGCCCCGGCCTCCGCTCCAGCACCGTGAAGAGCAGCCGGCCCCCGGGCACCAGGGCCCGCGCCAGATGGCCGAGCGCCCCCGGCAGGTCCTCGCAGAAGTCGAGACACCCCACCGCCAGCGCCACCTCGAAACACCCCAGTTCCGGGGGAACGGGCTCGCGGTAGCTGTGCTCCCGGTACGTGCCCGAGGGTCTCGCGCGCCGAGCCACCTCCAGCATCTCCGGAGAGAGATCCAGGCCCACCACGTCCACCCGGGCTGACAGGGCCCGCGTGAACAGCCCTGGTCCACACCCCATGTCCAGCACCCGAGCCTCCGGCGTCACCGCCCGCGAGAGGAAGTCCTCCACCCGCCCCTCATAGCGGTTGAGCGCGGGGAAGAAGGCCTCGTACGCCTCGGCGATCTCTCCAAAGGCCCGCTGGACTCCACGCTCCTCGCCGGGTCGTGCCCCACCCCACTCCCTGTCGTCACTCATGCCTCGCGCCTCCTCGTGTCCTGCTGATTCCCCATCACGGGGGGTGGGTCAAACCCCTTATCCTGGGTCATGACCGACTCTACCTTTCATGTCTTCTTTTTTGATCGAACTCGTTCGAAATGGAAACACACACTTCACGACACAAAATAACCCGGATAGACGAAAAAAAACGCGAAAACACCAAGTTGATTTTGACGGTCACATAAAAATCCACTATATCCGTCTTCGTCAGTCGGCGGCCGGGGGGAAAAAGCAGTCCAGGAAGTCACCCTCCCCCTTGGAATCACCGTTCCCAGGGGGTCAAGGGACACCCAGTCGAGGAGATCTCACCATGAAGCGGATCGCGGAGCGTATCGAGAGCAACAAGCGGCGTCTGGAGCAGTCGGTCCTGATGGTGTTCGTCCAGGACGTCAACGTGGATCCCCGTCGGCGGTTCAGCTTCGTGCCGTGCATGGCGCCGTTCGTCATGGGGTTCTCGGACGTGAACAAGTACGCGCTGCGCGACGAGAGCTCCGAGGATCCCATCCAGCACCTCATCAACGTGCACAGCCAGGAGGACGATCACCACTGGGGCATGTACCTCAAGGATCTGCGCACGCTGGGCCTCAACATGCAGATGGACCTCAACGGGGCCCTGCGGCTGCTGTGGGGCGAGGACCGGCAGAAGACCCGGCAGACCATCTACAGCTTGATGGGGCTCATCGAGAACACGACGCCCGCGGTGCGCATGGCGGTCGTGGAGGCCATCGAGGCGACGGGCGACGTGGCCTTCAGCCAGTTCAGCGCGCTGGCCCACGAGTTCGAGAAGGCGACGGGCGAGACGCTCTGCTACTTCGGCGCGCTCCACAAGGATCTGGAGAGCGGCCACGCCATGGGGACCGAGGACATCGAGGCCAAGCTGGAGGCGATCGTGCTCTCGCCTGACATGGAGCGCGAGGCGCTCGGTCTGGTGGACCAGGTCTTCGAGTTGTTCCACCAGATGTTCGGGGAGTGGATGGCCTATGCCCAGCGGCAGCAGCCGGGCACGGGCAGCGTGGCGGTGCCCGCCGTGCGCGTGAGGACGATCAACAAGCCCAGCAACGCGGCGTGAGCACCCGCCCCGAGGAGGATGCCCCGCGGGGCGCTACTTCCAGGCGATGTGGTAGACGCAGTGGGCGGCGCCCCGGGTGCGGCATGCTCCCGGCGCGTGCGTGACGGTGGACGTGCGATCGAAACGCAGGGCCATGGACGTGAGGATGCCCTCGTCGAACGAGCACGGGTACGGCGTGCTGCACTTGCTCACGATGAGCTTCTTGCCCACCTGCCGCTCGTACCCATAGTTGCCAATGCGATCGACCTTCTTGCCCGTCGCGGGCGAGAAGAGAGCGACGCCATGGAGCCCATGGTTCATGTGGTACGCCACGTCGATGGCCTGGATGGCGCTGTCGATGTCCACGACGGTGGGAGGAAAGGGCGCGTTCTTCGGAATCGACAGGCCCACCTGGCGCTGCATGTACGCGCCGAACTCCTTGCCGATCCGCTCGAACGCGCGCAGGAACGTGCCCAGCGGGTACCACTTCTCCTTTTCGAAGGAGATCGAGCCGTCACGTCCCTCGGTCCCCAGCCCCTCATCCAACAGGATGCGGTTGCCCAGGATGGAGAAGGTTCCGAAGCCATCCACGATGGATTGAAGGTTCGCGCCCAACACATCCACATCCGCGAACTTGTCATGAATCAGCATAGTCAGGGTGCTCTCACTACGGGGGGGGGTTGAGGTGAAACGCTGCGACCGCGAAGACGAGGAACGCGGCCCACTCGGGGGGAAGGATTCGGGTGGGCGGTATGCCGCGCGCCCCTGGCGCGCTAACTGACGCGCGAAGGCGTTGGGGTGGAAGAAGCAAGGGCGAGCGCGGGCTCGTCGGCGAGCGCCGTCTCGAAGCAGGTCGCGATGAGGAAGCCACCTTCGGTGGGTGCGCAACGCACCACGCACATGGAGGTGGGCGGCACCTGGAGATCGGGGATGCCCACCTCGATCATGTCACCCGCGCTCACGTTCAGGTGCGCCACCAGGAGGCAGCCTCCCACGGAGGCATTGAGGACGTCCGCGTCCACCTCTCGCGTGTCGTGGCGGATCCGGGCCCGCAGCCTCAAGGGGTAGCGCCGGAAGCGGCGTCTTTCATGCTCAATCGACATCCCTGCTCCTGTGTGGGCCCCACTCCCGTCATAACCGAGTGTATTGCACCCCGCTCGTTCGTCCATCCCCCCCCATTGGCATCCACCCGTCGCTCGTGGTTGAAGCCCCCCGATGAAGATCTACACTCCGAACAGCCGTCCCCCGTCCGCCTCGGCCCCCTCCCTTTTCAACATCGCCCGATAGGAGAGCGAAGGCCGCCATGCGCTCCCTCGACTCCTATGCGGACTACCAGGTGATGGGACAAAACCTGCGGCATCTCATCCTGGGGCTCGGCTCGTTCTGGTTGCTGGCCAACAGATTCATGCTCGAGGAGAACCTGGGCACCTCGGGCCCCGATGGACTGGTCCAGATCGATCCGGAGGCCTGGTACCCGCTCGTGAGCAATCTCCGGGTCATCGCGCGCGTCCGGAAGGATTTCGGCGAGGTGGCCGTGCGGCAGTCGGCGTCGCATATCCCGACGCTCGCCCGGTTTCCGCCCACCGTCGCCGACATTCACTCCGCGTTCGACGCCCTGGACATGGCGTACCACATGAACCACGGCGTGAACGGGCGGGCCCTGTACTGCCCCGAGACGGGCGTCATGCAGGAGGGCATTGGCCACTTCCGGTCCCGGAGCATTCCCGGGCAGAAGCAGATCCTCTGCCAATGCACCACCCCCTACTCCTGCTGCTTCGACGAGGGACTGCTCCTGGCGTTGGCGCAGCGCTACGAGCCCTCGGCCTCGATCACCCACCTGGAGCCCCTCCGCTGCCGGGCCCATGGGAGCGAGAGCTGCACCTATTCCATCCTCTGGACGTAGCCGCTCACTCGAACTCGAGCGCGCGCTGGAAGTCCGCCGGGTTGCTGGCCGCGCTCTGCGCCGTCTCCAGCGAGATGATGCCCTCGCGGTAGAGCTGGCTCAGGTGCTGATCGAAGGACTGCGTGCCGAACATGTCCCGGCCCTTCTCGATGACGTCCTTGAGTTCGTTGGCGCGGTCGTCGCGGATGTACTCCTCCACCGACTTGGTCTGGACCATGATCTCCAGCGCCACCGTGCGGCCCTTGCCGTCCGACTTGGGCAGCAGCCGCTGCGAGATGGTGGCCTTGAGGCTGTCCGCCAGGCGCATGCGCACCATGGCCTGCTCCTCGGCGGGGAAGACGGAGATCAGCCGGTTGATGGTCCGCGAGGCATCCGTCGTGTGCACCGTGGAGAACACCAGGTGGCCCGTCTCCGAGGCCTTGAGCGCGATGTCGATCGTCTCCGTGTCACGCATCTCGCCCACCAGGATGACGTCCGGGTCCTGGCGCAGCGCGGCGCGCAGCGCGATGGCGAAGTTCTCCGTGTCCGGGCCGATCTCCCGCTGGGAAACGGAGGACTTCACGTTCTTGTAGATGAACTCGATCGGATCCTCGATGGTGAGGATGTGCAGGTTCTCCGTGCGGTTGATGTGATCGATCATCGCCGCGAGCGTGGAGCTCTTGCCCGAGCCCGTGGCCCCCGTCACCAGCACGAGCCCGCGCTCATTGCCGGCGATCGTCTTGAGCACCTGCGGCAGGCCCAGTCCATCGATGGTGGGGATCTCGTCCGGGATGATGCGCAGGATGCACGCGAGCGTGCCCCGCTGCCGGTAGAGATTCACGCGAAAGCGCGCCACGCCCGCGAGGCCATAGGACGTGTCGTACTCCTGCACCGAGTCAATCTGCGACTTGGTGAGCGGATCCGAGATGACGTGGAGCGCCACCTGGCGGGTGTGGTCCGGATGCAGCTTCTCCATCTTCAGGGGGCGCAGCACGCCGTTGACCCGGTAGATGGGGGGATCTCCCGGCCGGAAGTGAATGTCCGAAGCGCCGTTCTGCACGCCCACCGTGAGCAGCTTGTTGAAGGTTGCCTGATCCACTCGTGTCGATCTCTCCCGTCAGCCGCCGAGTCTAGGAGAAGCTTCCCAGGTCATCCAAGAACCTGACTCGCTTCGACGCCCGCGCTCCACGCGCGGTTCCATCAGGTGGAGGACACGGATGGAAAAATCCACCTCCGCGACTTCACTCGCAGGCGGGAATGAGTCACGCGTCCCGTGCTCGCTGGCGCAACACCGTGCGCTCCACCTTGCCCAGGGCGTTGCGCGGCAAGGCGTCGATCTCCAGGAAGCGCGAGGGGAGCTTGAAGCGCGCCAGGCGCTCGCGGCACCACGCGCCGAACACCTCCTGGGACAGCGCTCCCTCGCGCATCACGACGAAGGCCACCGGCACCTCGCCCCAGTGCGCATCCGGCACGCCCACCACCGCCACCTCGCGCACCGCCGGGTGATCGGCGAGCACCTTCTCCACCTCGGCCGGGTAGATGTTCTCTCCGCCCCGGAGGATGAGATCCGTGCGCCTCGCGAGCACCGTGAGCCGCCCCCGCTCGTCCAGCCGGCCCAGGTCCTTCGTGCGCAGCCAGCCGTCACGCAGCACCTCGTGCGTGGCCTCGAGCCGGTTCAGGTAGCCAGCCATCACCGTGGGGCCACGCACCTCGATGTCCCCTTCCCGCCCCACCTCCAGTGACTCGCCCGAGGGCCCCACCACGCGCACCTCCAGGCCTGGAAGGGCCCGGCCCGCCGTGTGCCCATCCGCCTCGCCCGGGTGCTCGGTGGCCGCCTGCGAGCAGGCCTCCGTCAGTCCGTAGGTCTGCAGGGACACGATGCCCGCCGCCTTCGCCCGCGCGAGCAGGGGCGCGGGCACGGGGCCGCCGCCAATCAACGCGCACTGGAACGTGGGCGGTACGGGCCGGTCCCGGCGCGAGTCCAGGACACGCTCGAGCGTCGTGGCCACGAAGCTCGCATGGGTGACGCCCTCCGCGTCGAGCGCCCGGTTGGTGTCGTCCGCGTCGAAGCGCTCGCGCAGCACCAGGCAGCCGCCGCCGTACGCGGTGCGCGTGAGCATCGCCAGGCCCCCCACGTGGAAGAGCGGCAAGGTGCCCAACCAGCGCGGCGCGGGGTGTGCGCCCAGGTTCGCCTCGGAGCAGCGCGCGGAAGCCCGGAAGTTGCCCTCCGTCAGCACCGCGCCCTTGGGCCGACCCGTCGTCCCCGAGGTGAACAGGATGACACGCGGAGCACCCGTCTCCAGGGGCATGCACTCGGACGAAGCGTCGCGAACCGCGTCCGCGAAGGACTCCAGGGGCTCGGCGCCGGGCAGATGAGACAGGAACGGCGCGAGCGCCAGCGTGAGCCGGGGCGCCACATCCTCGGCCAGCGGCCGCAGCTCCGAGGGCGTGAGCCGGGCGTTGAGCGGCGCCATCACCGCGCCCACCCGTCCGAGCGCGAAGAAGAGGTGGACCACCGAGGCATGATTCGTCGAGAGCACCACCACCCGCGCTCCCGGCCCCACGCCTCGGGAGCGAAGCGCCGTCACCCAGCGGCCCACTTCCCCGTCCAGCTCCGCATACGTCCAGCCCCTACCCGCGAACGTGAGCGCCAAGGCCTCCGGATGTCTCCCAGCGCCCTCCCGAATGGGGCACGACCCCTTCATCACGCGACTCCCTGGCCCGGCGTCCCCGGCAGCGAAACGCGGCCGCGCACCGGGCGGAATGGATGGTCCGGTTCATCCCGGAAGAGGTGACCCACGCCGAGCCCCGAGGCATACCGCCCCGACGGCAACGCCGCCGCCAGGTGCGCGGCACCCGCGCGGGCGATGACTCCATCCAGCGAGCTCGTCACGTACGCCTCCAGCCCCTGCCGGGCCGCCTCGCGCGCCAGGGCCAACGCGGGCAGCAGGCCGCCGAGCACCATGGGTTTGAGCACGAGGATGCCCACCGTGCGCGGCCCGGCGAGGAGCCTCTGGGCGGCGCCGGGCAACGCCAGGGACTCGTCCGCCGCGAGCGGACACGGGGCCCGCGCGCTCAACCGGCCCAGGGCCTCGAACGCTCCGGCCGCGACGGGCTGCTCGCACAATTCGAGCCCCTGCCCCGCCCACGCGTCCAACGCGCGCGACGCCTCCGGCTCCGTCCAACCGCCGTTCGCGTCGATCCGCACACGCCCTCGTGAGCCCACGGCGTCACGTACCGCCAGCAACCGGGCCGTGTCCTCGTCCAGGGAACGGCCCGCGACCTTGAGCTTGAAGGTTTCGTATCCCTCGGACACCGCCCGCCGCGCCTCTTCCCCCAGCGCCTCGGGTGCCGAGGCCCCCAGCAGCGCGTTGACCTGAACCTCCTCGCGCGCCCCGGGCGACAGCCACCGATACAAGGGGACTTCACACCGCTGGGACAGGAGATCCAACCGAGCCTGCTCCAGCGCGTGCCGGGCCGCGGGGTGCCGCTCGGGCAGGGCCGTGTCCTCCGAACGCTTCAGCTCCGGGAGCCATGTCCGCAACGCCCGCTCGCAGTCCTCCGGCGACTCCGTGCCGAACTCCGTCAACGGCATCGCCTCGCCCCACCCCTCCCGGCCCTCCTCGTCCACCAGGCGCACCACGAAGCCCTCGCGCGCCGCGTACGTGCCGCGCGCCGTCCTCAGGGGGTGCACCAGCTCCAGACGCAACCGCTCGAGGGACGCTTCCAGGATGCGCATGGGCCTACCTCAGCCACAGCCCCACGGAGAACAGCACGCCGAACACCAGTTGCAGCCGAGCCGTTCCCCCCAGCGCCGGGTTGAGCGCCGCGCCCTGCTGGCCCAACACCTGCCGCAACAGCGGCACCGCCAGCGGCGCGCTCAACAGCGCCAGCAACACCCAGGCGCTCGCCAGTCCCAGGGCCCACATCGCCAGGGGCGTCGCGAAGGCCAGGGCCAGGAGCAGGACGTACTCGGCCTTGCCAGCCGCCGTGCCCAGACGCACCACCAGGGTCCGCTTGCCCGCCTTCACGTCCGTGGAGGCATCCCGCAGGTTGTTCACCACGAGCAACGCCGTGCCAATGGCGCCCACCGGAATCGCGGCGCCCCATGCCGCGGGGCTCACCGTCAGCGCCTGCACGTAGAAGGTGCCAGGCACCGCCACCAGGCCGAAGAAGATGAAGACGAACACGTCGCCCAGCCCGTGGTAGGCCAGCGGAAAGGGGCCACCCGTGTACGCGTAGCCCGCGAGCACCGACGCCACGCCGATGGCCACGATGGGCCAGCCGCCCACCACCACCAGATAGATGCCCGTGAGCACCGCCAGTCCGAAGCACGCGAGCGCGCTCGCCAGCACCGTCTCCGGGGAGATGAGCCCGCTCTGCGTCACCCGCTTCGGCCCCAGGCGCTCCGCCGTGTCCGCGCCCTTCTTGAAGTCGAAGTAGTCGTTCGTCAGGTTGGTGCCCACCTGGATGAGCATGGCGCCCACGAGCGCCGCGAACGCGGGCAACCAGCGCCCCACCCCGAGTCCGTAGGCGAGCGCCGTGCCCACCATCACCGGCACCAGGGCCGCGGTCAGCGTCTTGGGCCGGGCGGCCATGAGCCATGTCTTCAAGGTGGGGCGAGGCGCCTCCACCCCGGGAGCCATCGTGTTCATTGAGAGGTCCGGGACCGCACGGGAGGCTCACCCGAGCCTCCGGCCGCGCCCATGTCGGACGCGGCGTTCTCGAATTCAGGAGCGTCGTACCAGGGCGTGCGCACGAAGGAGAGCACCTCGCGGGCATACTCCTCGGGGACTTCCAGGTGCGGGGCGTGAGTGCAACCCTCGAAGGTGCGGCGGTACACCACCGGCAGCTCCTCCGCCATTCGCCGCGCCGTCAGCGTGAACTTCTCGTCCAGCGCCCCCGTGAGCAGGAGCGTGGGCAACCGCTGGCGCTGCAACTCCGGCCAGTAGTCGGGCTGAACGCCCAGACCCAGGCACTCCAGCGCGCCGGCGAGTCCCTCGGCCGTGTTCGCCAGCCGCCGGGCCCGCAGCGACTCACGCCGCTCCTCGGGCATGCCGCGCAGGCCCGCGAACAGGGGCAGCGCCTCCCAGTAGTCCATGAAGGCCGTCAGGCCCTTCTGCCGCAGGAAGAGCGCCAGCTCGCTGTCCTTCACGCGCCGCTCCGTGCGCGCCTGACGCCGGTGCAGCCCCGGTGAACCGCTCTCCAGGATGAGCCGCGTGAAGCGCTCGGGCCGCTGCATCGCCGCGGCCAGCGCGAAGCGCGCTCCCTGCGAGTAGCCCAACAAGTGGGTGTGCCGCACGTTCAGCTCGTCCAGCACGCCGAAGAGCGCGTCCAGCGTCTCCAGGAAGCCGTCGCGTCCAGGGCGCGTGGGCAGGGGCGTCTGTCCATGACCGGGCAGATCCACCGCGATGACGCGCACATGCGGGCTCCAGTGCGCGCGCAGGTGATCGAACGACGTGCGACTGCCCGTGAACCCGTGCACGAGCAGCAGCGGGTGCGATCCCTCGCCCCACGTCTCATAGGCCATTCTCAAAGCCATGGGCCCTCTCCCAATGCGGCGGTCATCCTCGCGAACAACCGCCGGTGCGAATCCACGTTCCGCTCGCGCTCGACCACCCGGACCTCGATGAGGTTCAAGCCCCCCTTGAGACCCTCGACCACCGCCGAGCGCAGGGCCGTGGGCGAATCCGGACAGCGGTAGCGCGCCTGATAGAGCGCGGCGGCATGCGAGAAGTCCACGCCATGGGGCGTACCCCACAGGGTCTCGTAGTGCGTGCGCGTCTGCTCGGACTGGGCGATGGGCAGGAAGGAGAAGATGCCGCCTCCGTCGTTGTTCACCACCACCACCGTCAGGGGGATGTTGCAGCGGCGCGCCGTGAGCAGTCCACCCACGTCGTGCAGCATGGCCAGGTCTCCGGTGAGCAGCACCGTGGGCCGGCCCGAGGCGGCCGCCATGCCGAGCGCGCTCGACACGATGCCGTCGATGCCATTGGCGCCTCGGTTTGCCAGCACCCGGAGCCTACGGCTCATAGAGGGCGCGAAGGCGTCCACGTCCCGGATGGGCATGCTGCTGGACACGAAGAGGTTGGCCCCGTCGGGCAGCGCCCCCACCACGTCATGGGCCAGGCGCATCTCCGTGAGCGTCGCGTCCTCCGAGAAGGCCGACTCCAACGCCGCCCGGGTCCACTGCTCGGCCCACAGGAAGCTGCGCGCCCACGGGCCGAGCCCACGCGAGAGTCCCTGACCCAGCGCCTCGCAAGCCGCGACCGCCGAGCCCTCCACCACGCGCGAGGCCCGGTGCATCGGATCGAACAGCGCGCCCTCGTCACTGAAGAGCACCACCTCCGCGCCCGAGCCGTCGAGCCAGGCCTGGGGGCCCCTGGCCGTGAGCCCACCGCCGAAGCGCAACACGAGCTCGGGCCGGTGCGCCTGGGCGAAGGCCTCGTGCCGCAACATCGCGTCGTAGAGCGAGACGGTGAAGGGTCCTCCGCCGAAGCGCGCCTGGGAGGTGGCCTCGGCCAGTACGGGATAGCCGGTGGCCTCGGCCAGCGAGGTGATGGCCTCCGCGAAGCCATCGTTCTCGTCCCGAGGGCCGCAGACGATGAGGCCCCGCTCGGTGGTGCGGATGCGCTCGCGGATGTCCTCCAGCACGCGGGGATCCGGCTGGCGCACGGCGGGCACGATGCGCGTGAGGGGCCGCCCTGGCCGACCCTCGCGGGCGAGCGCGGTCAGGTGATTCACCTCCAACTCGCCCGGCGTGGGATAGAGGGGATCGCGCATCGGCACGTTGAGATGCACGGCCCCCCGGGGCGCACGCGCGGCCATGGCCATGGCGCGCGAAGCGGTGGCGCGCAGGTGCATGAGCGCGCCTTCATGCACCTCGGGGATGCCCAGGTCCACGAACCACCGGGCGAACTCACCGAAGTAGCGCGCCTGGGGCACCGTCTGCGCCGCGCCCCACCCCTGCAGCTCCAGGGGCCGATCCGCGGTGAGCACCACCAGCGGAACCTGGGACAGGGACGCCTCGATGATGGCCGGGTAGAAATGCGCGCCGGCCGTGCCGCTCGTGGCCACCAGCACCACGGGCACTCGCGACTGCTTGGCCAGGCCCAACGCGAAGAAGCCCGCGCTGCGCTCGTCGATGACGGACCAGACGCGAAGTCCCTCGGTCGTCGCGCACGCGTGGGCCAGGGGGGAGGAGCGCGAGCCCGGGCACACCACCGCGTGCCTCGCGCCGCCACGAACCAGCTCCTCCAACAGGGCTCTCGCCCAGAGCTGGTTCAGGTTGCCATCAGACATGGCCTCCTCCGAGTGCTCGCAACATGGCCAGGCCTTTCATTTCCGTTTCGCGCCACTCCGACTCCGCACTGGAACCCGCCACGATGCCCGCGCCCACGAAGAGCCGGGCCCGGGCCCCCTTCACCCACGCCGAGCGCAGCGCCACCATCAGATGGGCCCGCCCGGAGCCTACCCACCCCACGGGCCCCGCGTACCAGCCCCGATCCAGAGCCTCATGGTTGGCGATGAAGGCCAGCGCGTTCTCGCGGGGAGTGCCGCCCACGGCCGGGGTGGGATGAAGCGCCGCCATCAACTCCGCCACCCCGATGCCCTCGCGCAGCCCGGCGCGGATGCCCGTGCGCAGGTGCACCACGTTCTTCAAGGCGAACACTCCAGGCTCCCCGTCCGCCTCGACGTGCTCGGCGAGCGGCTTGAGCGCGCGGAGGATGTAATGCACCACGGCCATGTGTTCCCTGCGATCCTTGTCACTCGTCTCCAACGCACCGGAACACGGGGGGGACGCGGAACCGGCGAGCGCCTCCGTCTCCAAACGGCTCGCCTCCAGCCGGCACAGCGTCTCCGGCGTGGCCCCCAGGAAGGCGGACCCCTCCGGCGCCCGGAAGAAGAAGGTGGCACAGCGCGGATTCTGCTCGCGCAACCGGGCGAGGATGTCCACCCGATCGAAGTCCTCGTCGGCCTCCACCTCCACCGCGCGCGCCAGCACCACCTTATGGAAGCACTCCGCGTGGATGGCCTCCAGCGCGCGCTCCACCCGCGCCTCGAAATCCCGCCGTGGCGAGGACAGCCGCAACGCGCGGGTGCTTCCCCGGGGCTCGCGCGCACGGGAGGGAAAGAAGGTGGCCACGCGCTCCAACCGCGCGCGCACCGCGTCCTCGGCTCCGGGCGCCTCGGGTGCGAAGGCCGCCACCGCCAGGCCCCGGCCCTCCCTCCACACCATCAGTTCGGGCAGCGTCCAACGGCCGAAACCAAAGGGCGCCCAGGCCTCGTCCCCCCCCTCCTCGGAAAAGCGCATGCCCCCGAACCAGGGGCCCGGCATGCCCGCGGGTGGCGCCTCGAGCCAGCGCACCGCGTCCGGCGCCGACAACCGCCGCAACACCTCCTGGGCCCGCGACGCGTTCTCCGCCCGGGCCACCCCCGCCTCGCCCCAGCCCGCCACCGCCTCGCCCGCGAGCGGCCGCTCCCAGTACACGGATGGCTCACCCAACACTTCCGCCCCCGCGAGCGGATCCGCCGCGGTCAGCGCTCTCCACCCCGCAACCCAACGGCTCGCGTCAGTGGATCCGAGTGTCGTCATCAGCCGTCCTCATGCGTCCCCTCTTCCCGGAGCGGAGCCGCAACCTCGATGTTGTTCCACCAGCGGCTTCGGCTATACAAGCATGACACGGTTCAAAACAACGTGAACTCCACATGGGTCAGGAGGCGCCGGTGAGCGCGGGGCCAGCGGAAGAAGGCGGACAGCCAGCGCGGGCGCAAGCACTCCGGGTCGCCCTGGAGCCCCTCACCCGTCCTGACGCGTTCCAGGGACCGGGTGACTCCGGACTGCGCGTGCTGGCCAAGGTGTCACGGCGAGTGGAGCACCAGCAGTTCCAACCATTCATACGGCGGTTGCCGGGCGTGCTCCACGCCATGGACCGCTCTCTCTGGAAGCCGGAAGTCACGGCCCAGGCCCCGGGGGCCCGATGAGCACCGAAGTGCGGCAGATGTTCTCCTCCATCGCCACGCGCTACGACGTGACGAACGAGGTGTTGTCGTTCGGCATCCACCGGTTGTGGCGGCGCAAGGCCGTACATCTGAGTGGCGCGAAGCCTGGAGACGCCGTGCTCGACTGCGCGAGCGGCACGGGCGACCTGGCGCTCGCCTTCAAGCGCCGGGTGGGCGGGACGGGACGGGTGGTGGGCACCGACTTCTGCAAGGAAATGCTGGACAGCGCGCCCGCCAAGGCCGCGCGCGAGGGGCTCCAGTTGGAATTCCAGGTCGCCGATGTCATGAACCTGCCCTTCGCGGACAACAGCTTCGATGTGGCCTCCATCGCCTTTGGCATCCGCAACGTGGATGACCCGGTGAAGAGCCTGAGTGAGATGGCCCGGGTGGTGCGTCCTGGCGGCCGCGTGGTGGTGCTCGAGTTCGGCCAGCCCACGGGCTTCTTCGGCGCCCTGTTCCGCTTCTACAGCAAGGCCATCATGCCGCGCATCGGCGGGCTGCTGACGGGCAACCGGGCCGCCTACGAGTACCTGCCCCGCACCTCCGCCGCCTTTCCCGCGGGGGAGCGATTCCTGGCGCTGATGGATCAAACGGGCGCCTATCAAGAAAGAGTGGCCCATCCCCTGACCTTCGGGACATCCTACATCTATGTCGGGACTGTCCGCTGAGCAGCGGAACCAACTCATCGAAAGAATCCTCGGGGCGGTAGACCCTCGCCTCGCCACGAGCGTGCGGGCGGAGTTCGCCCGTCCGGCCACCACCGAGCCGCCTCACGCGACGCGCACCGTCGCGATCGGAGGCCACCGGGCCGCGGGCAAGTCGCGCCTGCTGCCGCTCGTGAGCGCGCTGCTCGGCCGGCCGGGACTGGACCTGGACGTCGAATTGGAGCGGCGCACGGGCCGCTCGCTCCGGGAGTGGGTGGCCACGGACACGGAAGGCTTCCGCGCGGCGGAACGGGCCCTCTTCCTGTCGCTGCCTCCGGGCAGTTGCGTGGCGGTGGGCGGCGGCTTCCTGTCCCACCACCCCGAGGCCCTCGAGTCCTGCTACACCCTGCTCGTGCCCATCTCCTTCGAGACCTATCGCGAGCGCCTGTTGCAGGACACGCGTCGGCCCCGACTGCGCCCGGGCATGTCGTTGGAAGAGGAGCTGAGCGCCATCTACGAACAGCGCACGCTGCTGCACCGCCGCGTCACCACGGTAGGCCTCGGCGAGTTCCTGCGCGCCATGTCCACCCGGAGCCCGGAATGAAAACCGCCCGCCGCGTCGTCACCCTTCCCCCGGTGCTGCGCGGCTCCGACGCCCTGCGCTTCGCCGCCGATGCGCGCGAGCGGGGCGCGGACGTGCTGGAAGTGCGCACGGATCTCCACCCGGAGGGCACGGTGGACGCACAGGCCCTGGCGGCACGCCTGGAGTTGCTCGTGTCCGAGCGCGGCACGCCCCTGCCCCCCGCGTGGGTGGCCGCCGCCCGGTGGGTGGACAGGGACGTGGTCCACGCCGGAGACCTGGCGGCCCCGAGCGGCAAGCTGCTGGCCTCGCACCACGCCGAGCGCGCCCTGAGCACCGAGGAGGCGCTGCGCCTGTGGGACGTGGTGCTGTCGGATGGAGCCCAGGTGAAGCACGTCGAGCCGCTCGGCCCGGTGTCGCGCGAGCGGGTGGCCGTGCTGCTCGAGACCCAGGCACGGCTGCGCGAGCGCTTTGGCGAGGGCCGGGTGACGGTGCTCACCATGGGGGACGTCGCCCTGCCCGTGCGCGCCGTGCTCGCCCGCCAGAACGTGCTCGACTACGTGGCCCTGGGCGGCGATTGGAAGGCGGCACCGGGACAGCGGCTGCTCGCGGACGCCACGCGCGAGGCCCGGGCCCCCTCCCCTCGCGCCGGACGGCTCGGCATCTTCGGCACGTCCATCGCCCACTCCCGCTCACCCCGCATCCACCCCCAGCCCTTCGATCGCATCGATCTGCCCGAAGACGCGCCCATCGAAGCCGTGGTGGACGCGCTCCTGCCCCACTACCGGGGCTTCGCCATCACCAGTCCCTTCAAGCTGCGCCTCGCCCGGCACACCGGCGCGTCCCTCGACGCGATCAACACCCTCGTGCGCCGCGGCGATCATTGGGAGTCCTTCAACACCGACACCGAGGGGGCACGCGCCGTGATCGAACGGCTCGGGGCCCGGGAACTCTTCGTGCTCGGTGATGGAGGGGCCAGCGCCGCACTCCGTACCGTGGCGGCCGAGCAGGGCCTGCCGCTGCGCTTCCTGCGCCGCGCCGCCATTTCCGACCCCCTGAGCGGCACCGGTATCTGGACCTGGCCGGACCGCATCACTCCTCCGGACGCCCTCCGCTTCGAGGGCGCCCGCGTCGCCGTGATCGCCTATGGCGCTCCAGCACGACGCATCGCCACCGACATCCGCCGACGCGGGGGCACTCCCGTGCTCCTCGGCGCGGCATGGTTCATTGCCCAGGCCCGCAAGCAGCGGGCCCTCTGGGAGACCTCCACATGAATACCCTCGGAACCCTGTTCCGCCTCACCACCTTCGGCGAGAGCCACGGCCCAGCGCTCGGCTCCGTCATTGATGGTTGTCCCGCCGGCGTGCCGCTCGCGACCGAGCAGATCCAGGCCGCGCTCGACCGGCGCCGTCCCGGCCAGTCCTCCATCACCACCGCCCGCGCCGAGCCGGATCAGGTGGAAATCCTCTCCGGCGTCTTCGAGGGCAAGACGCTCGGCACGCCCATCGCGGCCATCGTGCGCAACACGAACCAGCGCTCGGGGGACTACGACAAGCTCAAGAGCGAGGATCGCCCCGGCCACGCGGACGCCGTGTGGCGCGAGCGCTTCAAGCACCGGGATCACCGGGGCGGTGGGCGCACGAGCGGCCGCGAAACGCTCTGCCGCGTCATCGGAGGCGCCGTCGCCGAGGCGTACCTGGCGCAGGGCTTCCCCCTGTTGACCACGGTGGCGTGGGTGTCCCAGGTGGGAGACCTGGTCTCGGCGATTCCCGAGCCCGGCCTGACGCGGGCCCAGGTGGACGCCCACCCCACGCGCTGCCCGGATCCGGTGGCGCGCGAGGAGATGTCCCGGCGCATCCTCGCCGCCAAGGAGGCGGGAGACAGCCTGGGAGGCTGCATCGACCTCCGCGTGGAGGGTCTGCCCGTGGGTCTGGGCGAGCCCATCTTCGGCAAGATGAAGGCGCTGCTCGCGCACGCCATGGGCAGCGTGGGAGCGGTGACGGGCGTCGTCTGGGGTCCGCCGGATCTGCTCTCGCGCATCGCGCAGCCCGGCAAGGTCTTCCACTCGCGCAAGGACACCTACGGCGGCATCCAGGGAGGCCTCGCCAACGGAGAGCCCGTGGCCCTGCGCGTCTTCTTCAAGCCGCCCGCCACGCTCGCGGATCACGCGAAGGGCGGACGCCATGATCCCTGCATCATGCCCCGCGCCGTCCCCGTGCTCGAGTCCATGGTGTCGCTCGTCCTGGCCGATCTCATCCTCCAGCTCAACGCCCGCCCCCACTCGACATGATCTCCTCTCCTCCTGGCGCCTATCGCCATTCGAATGACCAGTGGGGTCCGTTCAAGCGCCTGAGCGCGAACCTCCCCGAGGGCAGTCTCGTCGTCATGGACCGGAAGGTGGCGAAGCTGCACCCCACCGTGCTCACGGCATTGAAGGCACGCCGACCCCACGCCGTGCTGCAGCTCACCGGCGGCGAGCGGGCCAAGTCCTTCGAGTCCCTGGAGCAGGTGCTCTCCGCGGGGCTCACGCTGCCGCGCTCGGGCACGCTCGTGGCCATGGGCGGCGGCACCATAGGTGACGTCTCCACCATGGCGGCGCACCTGCTCAAGCGCGGCGTGCGGCTCGTGCAGGTGCCCACCACGCTGCTCGCGGCGGTGGACAGCAGCCTGGGCGGCAAGGGCGCGGTGGATGTCACCGTGCGCGGCCGCGTGGTGAAGAATCCCGTGGGCGTCTTCCACTACGCCGAGGAAACGTGGCTGTGCCCGGAGCTCTACGCGAGCCTGTCGGACACGCAACGGCGCGAGGGCGCGCTGGAAGCCTGGAAGATGGTGGCGAGCCTCGATGCGGAGCTCTTCCAGTCCTACACGCGCCGGGCGCCCGCGCTCGAGCGGCTGGTGAAGGACGCGCGCCGCCTCAAGGAGTCGGTGTGCGCGCAGGACCCGTACGAGCAGCAGGGCCTGCGGCGGGTGCTCAACTTCGGACATACCTTCGGGCATGTGCTGGAGAGCGTGTCGCGCTTCAAGCTATCGCACGGCGACGCGGTGGGCCTGGGCATGCGGTGCGCGCTCGACGTGGGACGCGCCCTCGGCGTGACGCCTCCGAACGTGGCCGAGCGGGTGGAGGCGGCGCTGGAGAAGGGGCCGGGCGTGCTCGGCCGGGAGCGGACGGCGGCGCTGCTCGGCCGCGCGGCGCTCAAGGACATCCAGGTGCTGCTGGCCGCGGACAAGAAGACGGGAGCGGGCGGAGAGCTGCGCATGGTGCTGCTCACCGACATTGGCGTCGCCGAGGTCCGCGACGTCTCCGCCCCCCAATGGCGCGCGCTGTGGCCCGCCTGGACCCAGGGAGTCCGCCCATGACGATGTCCACGACCCAGCTGCACGTCGATCCGAGTCAGCTCCTCCCCTCCGTCCTCACGCCGCCCATCTCCAAGTCGGACGCGCAGCGGGCGCTGGTGCTCGCGCACCTCACGGGCGCCTGGCCGCTGCCGGACCTCCAGAACGAGCCCGAGGAATTCCTCCCCGCGGACGTGCACGTGCTGCGCCGGGGCATCGAGGCGCTGCGCCTGCCGCCCGGGCCCATGCGGGACGTGGATTGCGCGGATGGCGGAGCCCCCTTCCGCATCCTCGTCACCCAGTCCGCGGTGACACCCGGAGCCCAGGTGCGCCTCACCGGCACCCCCCGGCTCGGGGAGCGCCCCCATGGTCCGCTCTTCGAGAGCCTGCGCGAGGCGCTGGGCCCCGCCGGGCTCCTGCTCACCGAGGGACACCCCTGGCCCGTGGAGCTGCGCGCGCCCCTCTCCACCTTGGAGCGGGAGCCCGTCTTCCGGGTCCCCGGAGCCCAGAGCAGCCAGTACGCCTCCAGCCTGCTGCTCGGCTGCGCGGCCCTGTTCCTGCGCGAGCGCCGTTCGTGGCGCGTGGAGATCATCGGCCCCCTCACCAGCGCGGGCTATCTGGAGCTGACCGTGTCCTGGCTGCGCCGCTTCGGCTTCACGGTGCACGAGCGGGACGGCCACTTCGAGGTGGCCGACTACCGAGCCCCCGAACGCCCTCCCGCCATGCCGGGGGACTGGTCCTCCCTGGGCTATCTGCTGCTCATCGCCTGGCACACCGGGGGAAGCGTGGAGCGGGCGGATCTCGCCAGCGCCCATCCGGATCAAGCGCTGGTGCGGCTGGTGGAGCAGGTCGGCTTGCGCTCCCAGGCCGGCCTCGGCAACACCCTGCGCCTGACGGGCGAGGCCCGGGGCGGCTTGGTGGCCTCGGGCACCGAGTGTCCGGATCTGCTGCCCACCCTGGCGGCGCTCGCCTGTGTGCTGCCTGGCCCCTCCACCCTCCACGATGTGGGCATCCTGCGCCTCAAGGAGAGTGATCGGCTGGAGGGCATCCGCACAATGGTGGACGCTTTCGGCGGAAAGACGGCCCTGGAGGGCGAGACGCTCACCCTCCACCCGCCCGCCTCGCGCCCCGCGCACTTCGCCATGGACAGCCGGGGAGATCACCGCCAGGCCATGGTGGCGGCGACCCTCTCGGTGCTCTCGGGCGTGCCACTCACGCTCACCGGCCCCGAGTGCGTGGAAAAGAGCTTTCCCGGCTTCTGGCGCCAACTGGAGCGCACCGGAGTCCGCCTTACCTGACCACGAGTGTGCCCGGAGGGAAACGCGGCCTCTCCGGGCGTGGTTCTTTTTTGTTGAAAGCGCTCCGCCGCCTGTGAAAAGTCCCCCCATGCCCAAGGACACGCTGACCATCACGGACAACCGTACGGGGAAGACGTACGAGGTCCCGATCGAGAACGGCTGTATTCGGACCAACGGCCTCCGGCAGATCAAGGTCTCCGACGAGGACTTCGGTCTGATGGGGTACGACCCCGCGTTCCTGAACACGGCCAACTGCAAGAGCGCCATCACCTTCATCGACGGTGACAAGGGCATTCTGGAGTACCGGGGCTACCCGATCGAGCAGCTCGCGGAGCGCTCGTCCTTCCTCGAAGTGGCCTACCTGCTGCTCAACGGCGAGCTGCCCAACGAGAAGCAGATCGAGGAGTTCAGGTACCTCGTCACGCACCACACGTACGTGCACGAGAACATCAAGACGTTCATGGACGGGTTCCGCTACGACGCCCACCCCATGTCCATGCTGTCCTCCACGGTGGCGGCGCTCTCGGGCTTCTACCCCGACGCCAAGCACACCAAGGACGAGCGCAGCCGCCGCATCCAGATGACCCGGCTCATCGCCAAGATGCCGACGCTGGCCGCCTTCTCCTACCGCCACAGCATGGGCCTGCCCTACGTCTACCCGGACAATGATCTGTCCTACGTGGGCAACTTCCTGGCCATGGTCCGCAAGATCGGCACCACGACCTACAAGGTCCACCCGACCCTGGAGAAGGCGCTCGACATCCTCTTCATCCTGCACGTGGACCACGAGCAGAACTGCTCCACCACGGCCGTGCGCACCGTGGGCTCCTCCGAGGTGGATCCCTTCTCGGCGGTGGCCTCGGGCATCGCCGCCCTCTACGGCCCGCTGCACGGCGGCGCCAACGAGGCCGTGCTGCGCATGCTCCGGGAGATCGGCCACGTCTCCAAGGTGCCGGAGTTCATCAAGCAGGTGAAGGGCGGCGAGGGCGGCTCCAAGCTCATGGGCTTCGGCCACCGCGTCTACAAGTCCTACGATCCGCGCGCCAAGGTCATCAAGCGCGTGGCCGACGAGGTCTTCGAGATCACCGGCAAGAACCCCCTGCTGGAGATCGCCGTGGAACTCGAGCGCATCGCCCTGCAGGACGAGTACTTCGTCAAGCGCAAGCTCTACCCGAACGTCGACTTCTACTCGGGCCTCATCTACGAGGCCATGGGCTTCCCCGTGGAGATGTTCCCCGTCCTCTTCGCCATTCCGCGCACCGTGGGCTGGGTGACGCAGTGGGAGGAAATGGTGAAGGATCCCGAGCAGAAGATCGCCCGTCCGCGTCAGGTGTACACGGGCTCCAAGCGCCGGGACTACGTCCCCATGAGCGAGCGCAACCAGAAGTAGCTTCCGCCCGTTCGCCAAGGCGGCGTGCACCCGAGGGTCGAGGAGGAAGAGCCCGAGCGCTCTTCCATCTCGGCCCTCTTCGTATTTCCGAGAACGCCCGTGCCTAGGCCGTTGACAGGCAACGGAGCCATGGATATTCCGCGCGTCGCACATGTCGATCGATTTCACCTGCCAGAAGTGCGAGACCAGCTTCGAGCTGGCCGCTCAGGATCTCATCGAGGGCACGGAGAAGCTGGTCTGTCCCAACTGCGATGCGAAGGCGCCCAGCAACCTCCTGGAAGACTTCGTCGCGGCGCTCACGGAGATGCGGACCCAGCTCACAGCGCTCAGCAAGAGGTTCGGCGTCTCGCTCACCTTGGAGAGCGAGGAACTGGAGGACGAACTCGACGAGGAGTCCGACGAAGACGACGAGTCCGATGACGAGGAACTCGACTTCGACGAGGACGAAGACGAGGAGTCCGACGACGAGGATTACGACGAGGACGAGAACGAGCGCTGACGCTCGCCTGTCTACCCGCGTCGCACCTGGCCGTGGGCGGAATGTGAGCGAACGGCAGGAGGGCAGGCGAGCATGTTTCATGCCCCTCCCGAGCCCGGCGCACATGTACACGTTTACAGGGTGAAAACGCCCATTCCCGCCGCCACGTTCCTCGTTGGACCGCTGTCCGTCGCGCTGCTTGCCCTGGGCGCACTCCTGCTGCCGGGATTCGGTCCGGGACCCTCGCCCGGCGACTCCGCTCCGGACAGCGTGGCGTGCTCACCCAAGCAAGGCGCCAGCGCCAGCGCCTGCAAGGAACTGGTGGAACTGGAAGTCCGGGACGTCATCCCCCTCGTGGAGGCCAAGACCCACGCGGTGGTGCTCAGCACCCAGGACGGGAAGATGGTGCTGCCCATCTTCGTGGACGAGTCCGCCGCGGTGGCCATCGCCTTCCGGCTCGCGCATCTGCGCTCGCCCCAGCCCCTCTCCCAGGATCTGCTCGGCTCCATGGTGACGGAACTGGGCGCCAAGGTGACCGAGGTGCGCATCGACGACCTCCGCGACGACATCTACGTGGGCCGCATCTTCCTGAAGCAGGGCAAGCGCCAGATGACCCTGAGCGCGAGGCCCTCGGACTCCATCGCCATGGCGCTGGATGGCCAGGCGCGCATCCGGGTGACGCGCAAGGTCCTGGACGAAGCCGGCATCAGCCGCGAGGAGATTGACGCCCTGCGCGGCGAGGACGGCCCCGGCGTGGGGGGCAGTGGTGAGGAGGGCCTGGGCGAGCCTCGCTTCCATGCCCCATCACCGCACGAGAAGCCTCCCACCGGACTCGGCCCGAGGTTGACGCCGGACCGCACGGAAGAGATCCGCCTCTAGGCTCCACGGCCTGGAACCACGAAAGCCCGGCCCCCCCTCCAGGAGCGCCGGGCTTTCTCGCAACGAGCGAGGAAAACCTCGAGAAATACGGAGAAAATACCACCGCGCCGACGACGTTGCTTTCGCCCGCGTGTCGCCGCCAAGTATTCCCGACGCCGTGAAACTGTCAAGGTGCCCCCCCGCCTCTAGGATGGGCCCCATGCGAAAGGCGAAAATCATCTGCACCCTGGGGCCGTCCTCGGATTCCACCCAGGTCATCGAGGCCCTCATCCGCGCGGGAATGAACGTGGCCCGGCTCAACTTTTCGCACGGCACCCACGAGGAACACCGCCAACGGGTGAACCGCATCCGTCAGGCCTCGCGCCGGCTCGGCATACCCGTGGCCATCCTCCAGGACGTCCAGGGCCCGAAAATCCGCCTGGGACGGTTCGCCGGAGGCCTCACCGAGGTGAAAGCGGGCGAGCAGGTCGTGGTGACGACGCGCAATGTCCTGGGTCAGGGCTCGCTCATCCCCACGCCGGTTCGCTCGCTGCCCCGCGACGTGAAGCCCGGCGACCCCATCCTGCTCGATGACGGCCGGGTGCGCCTGCGGGTGGAGCGGGTGGAGGGCCAGGACGTCACCTGCACGGTGGAAGGAGGCGGCGTCCTCAAGGATCACAAGGGCCTCAACCTGCCGGGGGCGCACGTGTCCGTGCCCACGGTGACCCGCAAGGACGAGCAGGACCTGGCGTTCGGCCAGGAGCTGGGCGTGGACTACGTGGCGCTGAGCTTCGTGCGCACGGCGAAGGATATCGAGCGGGCCCGCAAGCTCGTGGCGGACCACACGCCGCTCATCGCGAAGATCGAGAAGCCGCAAGCGGTGGAGAACCTGGACGCCATCGCCCGCGCGGCGGACGGCATCATGGTGGCGCGCGGGGACCTGGGCGTGGAGATGCCGTTGGAGAAGCTGCCCGGGATGCAGAAGCACATGGTGCGCGTGGTGAACCGGCTCGGCGGCCTGACCATCGTGGCCACGGAGATGCTCGAGAGCATGGTGAACAACGCGAGGCCCACGCGCGCCGAGGTCTCGGACGTGGCCAACGCCATCCTCGATGGCGCGGACGCGGTGATGCTCTCGGGCGAGACCGCCGCGGGGAAACATCCGGTCCAGGCGGCGGCCACCATGGCGCGGATCGTGGAGGAGATCGAGGGGGGCACGATGCGGATGGCGACGGAGGCTCCCTTCGACGAGGCGCGGGATGACATCTCCACGGGCGTGGCGGCGGCGGCGGTGGCGGCGGCCCGCCAGATGGGCATCGGCACCATCGTCGCGTACACGGAGCGGGGGCACACCGCGCGGCTCATCTCCGAGTTCCGGCCAGACGCCCGGATCATCGCGCTGACCCCCAACGCGGAGACCGTCAACCGGATGGCGCTCTACTGGGGGGTGACGGCGCGGCAGGTGGGCCGGCTGCAATCCACGGATGCCATGCTCAAACAGGTGCGCCGGTTGTGCCGGGAAGAAAGCTACTGCGCCGTCGGCAGCCCCGTGGTGATCGTCGCGGGGGTTCCCCTGAACGAGCCGGGCGGCACCAACATGATCTCCGTGCACCGCGTCTGAACCCCCAGCGCGAGAACCCCTCATCCAGCCATGTCGATCCTCCAGGAACTGCTCGAGTCCCCTTCGCTCCACACCTCGTGCGGCTCGGCCGCGAAGCGGGCCACACTCAAGGCGAAGCTCACACCGTCCAACGCCTCGAAGCAGATCGCCGAGGGCCTGAAGGTCTCCGAGGGCGAGGACCTGCTCCTCGAGGAGGCGCACGTCACCGTGAAGGGGAACCTCATCCTCGAGGACCAGTCCCGCCTGCTCGTGGCGGGAGACCTGGAGGTCGAGGGAAACATCATCCACGAGGGGTTCGACTACGCCCTTCTCTTCGTGGGGGGCTCACTCCGCGCGGACAACCTGCTCTTCCATGGCGAGGTGGTCGCACTGGGGAGCATCACCCTGCGAGGAATCGCGTGGACCTACTACAACGACTACTCCACCTATGCCGACACGCTGACGGCACGGGTGGTGGTGGCGGACGACCGCGAGGATGCCGTGGACGAGGTTCGCGCGGACGCCCACCTCACCGGACACTCCAGCGACATCACGCCGAAATTGGGGAAGCTCCTCCAAGCGGACGTGCTGGACGCCAACGGACACTGGTCCTATCCCAACCTGGCGAAGCGCCTGAGCCAGCGCGAGGAACTCCTCCTCACTGGCAATCGCTCAAGCCGTAGGTGAAGTCCTTGCGAGGCGTCTGGCCCGGATCCTGGTTGATGGCCGCGATGCTCAGCTCGTTGTAGGACACCGTCTGGCTGCTACCAATCACCATCTGCGTCTTCACCACGCGCGTGGTGGACAGCACCACCTTGCCCGTCGTCCCGCCCGGCTCGATGCGGTAGCAATTCAGGATGCGTGCATCCACCGTGGACTTGCGGCACTGCGTGTACTGACCCAGCACCACCCGCTTCTCATAGGTGCAGCGGCAATCCCACGGATCGTAGTCCTCGTACACATGCGCGGCCTCGTAGCCGGTGGCCGTCTGCACGACCTCCAGATACGAGCCATCCTGCGGCTGCTCACAACGCAGCAGCCTGTCCCCCACCGCGCCCTGCTTCACCTCGGCCAGCTCCGCTACCACCTCGGTCGCCAGCAACGGATCCCGCGGCGCGACTTCGCAGCCCAGACCCAGGACGGAACAGCTCAGGATGATCAACGCGGAAAGGCGACAGGGGATGTGCATGGCGGCTCCTGCGAAAGCACGGATCCAGGATATTCCGGACAATCCCCAGGGGAGCCTGTTCCGCCTCCAGATGCAATCCACTTCTATGTGACACCTCACTCGTTGCTGAAGAACATCCCGGCGGCCCCGCCCCGCGACGAGTACTCCAACACCGGGAAGTCGTCCGTCGCGATCCTCGGGTCGTTGAAGAGCCTGGGGAGATCCTCCGGAGTCAGGCCCTTGGCGAAGACCTTTCCCGGACTCAGGGGCTCGAGCAGTCCGATCTCCCGGAGCGCCTGGTGCACGGGAGGATGCTCGACCAGCGCGTCGATCTTCGCCGGGTTCGCCTCGAGCGGTTCGTCCGAGGCGATCACGTTGTAGCCATTCTGGTACGTGGGAAACAACTTCACGTACTTGAACGAGTGCTTGAGGGTGGTGAGCACCAGGCGGCTCTCCGTGCCGAAGACATGCTGCAGGACGAGTCCCCCCGGAGTGAGGTGCTGCTTCACGATGTCGTAGAAGTCCGTGTGGAAGAGGCTCGAGCTGCCGGGCAGCCGGGGATCCAACATGTTGATGGACACGATGTCGAAGCGCTCCTCCAGCCGGGTGAGGTAGTGCCGGGCATCGTCCACCACCACGTGCACGCGCGGATTGCGGTGGTAGCCGAGGTTGTGGGGCATGAACAGGTCGGCCACCTCCACGAGCGCCGGGAGGATTTCCACCGCGTCCACCCGCTCCAGCTGTGGGTACAGTCCGAGCGCGCCCGCGGTGATGCCGTAGCCACTGCCGAGCACCGCCGCCTTCCTCGACTCCGGGCGGAAGAACATGCCCAGGTGGCCCTGCATCTGCTGCACGTACGCGGTGCTCGGCGCGCCCAGGTAGTGGACCAGCCGGGTGTGGTTGTTGGTGACGTTGAGCATGCCATTGGGCAGGGCCGTCACCTGGAACACGCCATAGCGGTCCTCGTCGCGGTAGAGCATCTTCTCGTACGACGCGACGGTGACGAGCTCCTCGGGAGTCGACAGGGGGATGAGCGCGAGCACGAGCGTCGCCACGCCCAGGCCCACCAACTTCGGCAGGCGCTCACGCACCCCGAGCAGGAAGACGCCAGCGGCCACCAGACACGCCACGGCCACCAGGGAGCCCATGCCGCGGTACACCCCCGCGGAGGGCAACAACCAGAAGCCCATGAGCAGCGAGCCCCCCACCGAGCCCACCGTGTTCACCAGGTAGAACAGACCCGCCGCCAGACCCGAGCGCTCCTGGGTGAGGCGAGAGGCCGTGAGGCTGAGCGGAAACAGGCAGCCCAGGGACAACATCATCGGAGCCAGGAGCACCAACACCTGGAGGATGCGCGCGAGGAAGAACACCCCGCCGCCCTGGGGCAGCGCGCGCTCGACCTCCGTCTGGTGGTGGATCCACCACTCCACCATGGCCGAGCTGGCCACCATGAGGCCCGCCGAGGCGGCCAGCACCCCGCCCACCAGCTCCGGCAAGCGGTGGCCAAAGCGCCGCATCAACCGCTCGGCCAGCCATGAGCCACCCGCGAGGGCGATGAGGACACACGCCATCAAGGTGCTGAAGGCGTAGGCGCGGTTGCCCAGGAAGAAGCTCGACAGGCGCATCCATGCCACCTCGGTGCCCAACGTCAGCAGGCCACTGGCCGCCGCCACCGTCAGCAGCAGCCACTGCGGCAGGGAGGCCGCCACCGGCGCGGGCACGGCGGCCGGCGCTGTCTCGGGCTCGGAGGCGGGGACGGCTTCGGACGGGGTGCGCTGGAGCAGCGCCGGAAGACAGACGAGGGCCGCGAGCACGTTGAGCAGGGCCCCGGCGCCCACCGAGCCGCGCACTCCCAGCAGCGGAAGCAGCGCGAAGCCACAGACGATGGTACCCAGCGAGGCCCCCAGCGTGTTGAGCGCGTAGAGGACGTTCACGCCGCGCACCGGGAGTCCCGCGCGCCGCGCCGCCGCCACCATCAGTGGGAACGTGGCCCCCATCAACAGGGTGGGCAGGAGCACCAGCGCGAGCACGAAGAAGAACATGAGCGCCACACGCGCCGCGCCCTGCGTGTCCCCTCCGAGGATGAGCGTGTCTCGTCCCAGGAAGAGCAGAAGGCCCGCCGCGCCCGCGGTGAGCGCGATGGCCACTTCCACCAGGGCATACGCTCGCAGCGGGTGGCGCAGCCCATCCGCCTTGCGTCCAGCCAGCCACGCGCCGAGCGCCAGGCCCACCATGAAGGCCGCGAAGATCGTCGACGCCGCCTCCACCGTGGAGCCCACCATGTTGGACAGCGAGCGGATCCACAGCGTCTCGGCGATCAGCGCGGCGGCACCCGACAGCACCGTCGCCCCCTTCAACCCCCACCATGCACGATTCACACTGCCACTCACGGCGTCTCTCCTCCCGCCAGCTTCCGTCGCAGCGACTCGCGCAGCGCCTGCTCTTCCGGGCTCAGCGGTCCCAACTGCTTGAGGTACTCCAGGTGGACATAGGCCTGCGAGTCCAGGCCCCGCTGGGCCAGGGCCCGCACGAGGATGCGCCGGACGTCGGGCACGAGCGGTCCCGCGCGGTAGAGACTCACGAGCGCCTCGTCCGGCACCGGCCGGTCCAGCCTCAGCGTCAGGTCCCACCGCATCACCTCGTAGGCCAGGTCTCCCTTCAGCGATGTCTCCAGCGCCTCGAGCACGCTCAGCGCGCGCTCCACCTGGCCGTTCTCCACCAGGTTCCCCGCCAGGGCCATGCGGGCGCGGGGGACCTCGGCGTCCAGACCCCAGCTCAGCAGGTGTTCGACGTAGGAGAGTGGAGGCGGCTGGCGGTCCTTCTTCATCAGCTCGCGGCACATGGGATCCAACGACTGGCTCACCGTCTGGAGGGTGGCGCAGCGCAGACCCAGGGCCTCTCGGGACAGGGGCGCCCCGGGGAAGCCAGACACGGTCAGATCCACCTGCGCGAGCATCAGCGGAGACCAGGGCCTGACGTATTTCTCGCTGAGCGAGGCGGACGCCATGACGAACTCCAACTCCGGCCGGTCGAAGGTGTTGAGCGAGGCCCGCCAATCCGTGTCGAAGAGCCGGTGCTGGCGCAGGATGAGGTGCGAGTACAGGGCATTCAGGTCCATGCCCAACCGGTGCGCGGCGAACAGGGCCGTCAGGTCGGCGGGCCACTCCACCTCGGGCAGTGGGTGGGGGGTGAGCGGCTTCATCCCGCACACCACCTGCGTGTACACCGACGTGAGGAAGATGAAGTGGCAGTCCGCGAAGCTCTCGCGCAACGTCTGGAAGATGATGTGCGAGCCCTCTGGAGTGACCCGGGCGTCGAACCACATCGAATACACCCCGCCGTCGGCCAGGCGGCTCTTCACCAACTCGAAGAACTCGCGCGTGTAGAGCTTGCTCGAGGAGAAGTAGAGCGGGCTGGTGACGGTGTTGACGATGGCGTCATAGCGCTGGTGGGAGCGCGCCAGCGCGGTGAGTCCATCGTCGACGAGCAGTTGGAAGCCGGGGCGCTGGAGCAACCCGAGGTTGTTGGGGGAGAAGCGCGGGAGCGCCTCGGCCACGGCCGGGTTGATCTCCACCCCATCCGTGTGCGTGAACAGGCTGGCGGTGGCGCCCGCGGTGATGCCGGTGCCCACGCCGAGGACCATCGCCCGCTCCCGCTTGGGCACGTAGAGCGCCGGAGAGGTACCGACGAGCAGCTCGCTCAGGTTGGTGCGTCCCGAGTGGGAGGAGACCAACGAGCGGTAGCCGTTGATGATGACCGATTCCTCGCCATCCGCGTCGCGCACCAGGCTCAGCGCGCTGTCGAAACGCTTGAGCAATTCCGTCTTCCGCACGCCCGCCAGGGTGCGCGCGAGCGTCTCGGAGGAAGCGAAGTCCCGGTAGGACAACTGCATCAACGTGTCGGACCACGTCACCGCGGCGAGCACCACCAGGGGCACCGGAAGCAGCCGCGACACGAGGCGGGGCGTGGGTGTCTTCTCCCGGACAGCCAACGCCAACAGCCACAGACCCGTGGGGAACAACAGCGCCAACAGGCGCAGGGACAGGTTCTCGTAGAGGACCGCGACGGACAGCACGTAGCCCAGGCAGTTGCCGAAGCTGGACACGGCGAGCATGCGGCCCGCCGTGGTCCTCGCCCCCGACAACTGGCCGAGCAGCGCGGGCACCGTGGCTCCGAAGACCGTCAGCGGAACCAGACCCATGGCCGTGAGCACCAGCACCTTGCACAGCGAGCTGAGCAGCGGCGTCACGCCAAACGCCGAGTTGAGATACCCCCAGGCATGAATGAGGGGCTGCAACAGCAGCACGCTCGCGCCCACGGCCGCCGCCCCACCCAGCAGCAGCGTCTCGAAGCGCAGCCGCCAGCGGTGCGCCCGCCAGGTGCCGAGCGCGATGCCCGCCAGGCCCAGCGCCAGCACCAGGGCGAAGTTCTCGTGGAAGGGGCCGAAGATGCTCTCCGTCACCTTCAACAGGAAGAGCTGGTAGAGGCCACTGAGCGCACTGGCCAGGAAGAGCGCGGCCACCCACCGGGCCGGCACCGGCTCGTGCGCCTCCGCGTCCTCGCGCGGCGCCTCCAGCGAGCGGATGACCAGCGCGCCCACCAGGTTGAGCGTCGCCAGCAACATCAACGTCTGCGTCACGCCCAGCGCGCGCAGCAGCCCGTACTCCATGGCCAGGACGCACGCCGCGCCGCCCAGGTTGTAGATCCAATAGACGATGTTGAAGGCGTCCGCGGAGCGCGTGGTGCCCAGGTAGTGCCGGGCGTACACCGAGAAGAGCGGCACCGAGAAGCCAATGAGCAGCGCGGGGGCGAACGCGAACGCGAACGCGACGAGCGCCACCGTCCAGCGGCCATGTCCCAACACCGGCAGCAAGTGCTCGAGCACGGCCTGGGACTCACCACCGAACACCCAGGCGACGCCCAGGGCGTACAGGCCGATGCCCAGCTCGACGAGCCACAGCCACCGCACGAACCGGTGGGACACCCACGCCCCCAGGCCAATGCCCAACAGGAAGCTGGTCAGGATGGCGGCGTTCACCTGGAACATGTCGCCCAGGTGGGTGGTCAACAGCCGCGAGTAGAGCAACTCGTAGGCGATGCCGCACCACCCCGAGAGCAGCGCGACGATGGGCAGGAACCGGCTTGGTTTCAGGGAACTCAAGGCGGCGCAGCGTAACAAAGAACCCCCCTCTGTCGAACACCGCGTCCTCTCGTCCCCCGCCTTCTCGGCCGCTCGGGAAGCATGACGCGGGCACCCCCGGCGACGTCAGGACATGACGCTCGATCACCCGCCCGTGGGGTTCGCGCTCCGGTAGGCCTCTTCGAGATCCGCGCCCAGCTCCGCGAGGAGCTGGGTCGTCCGGGTGTACAGGTAGAAGTGGTTGCCCGGATGGATGTGCACCCGAGGCTCCCGCGTCGCCTGTTCCTTCCATGCGCTCAATCCGTCCACGGGCACCATGGGATCGTTGTTGCCGCCACAGATCGACAGGTGCAGGTCCAGCGGAGGCTCGGGGCTGTAGCGGTACTTGAACAGCAACAAGGCCCCGGCGAAGAACGGCGGCAACATCGCGGCCATCAGCCCGGCGTCGGCGAGGGTCTTGTCCGGCATGGGAGTGAGGAACTGAAAGGGACTCGACTTCTTGTCGGCGAAGAGCTGATAGCCCCGTTGCGCCATCAGATCCAACTGGGGCGCGGTGGTGGAAGACGCGGCCAGCAACGCGGGAATGGGACGCTTGCGCCGACGCAGCTCGCGAGCGGTCTCGAACGCGAGAAACGCCCCCATGGAATGCCCGAAGAAGGCGAAGGGGCGAGGGTCCTGGTGGGCCTCGATGACGTCCGTGACCTTCTCCACCAACTCCTTCCAGTGGGTGAGGAACGGCTCTTCATCCCGGCGACCGTGCCCGGGCAGTTCGAGCGCGAACAGCTCGACGAAGGGCGGAAGGCGCCGGGCCCAGGTGGAATAGGTCGAGGCCCTGCCTCCCGCGTAGGGGAAGCAGTACAGCCGCATGCTCGCGAAGGGCCGGGGCTGGGTATTGACCAGCCAGGGAGAGGGCGCGGGGGAGGTGTTGGTCATGAGGCGTTGATCCGCTCTCCCACGAGGGTTTCGAGATAGACGGCGAGCTTCGCGGGATCCGGATGGGTCCACACGGCATTCAGGGGGATGTCCACACCGAGCGAGGCACGGACCCGGTTGCGCAGCTGCACGCCCATCAGCGAGTCCATGCCCTGGTTGACGAAGGGGGTGTTCGGCGAGAGCAGGGACGACTCGATGCGCAGGACGGAGCCCAGCAGCGAGAGCAGATGGGATTGGATCAGCAACTGCCGTTGACGTCCCGGTGCGGCGGTCCGGAACTTCTCGAGCAGGGACGCATCCAGGCTGGTTTCCGCCCCACCCTCCCGCGAGGCCGCGTCCCGGAGCGACGCGAAGAACGGCGAGCCCGCGGCCTCTGGCATGACCTGGGAGAACATCCCGAAGTCCAAGGGGAACATGCCCGTGGACACACGGCCATGCACCAGGAGCGATTCCAGGGCCTCCAATCCCTCCTGGGTGCCAATCGTGGTGAACCCCCGCTCCTTGAAGCCCTGGGCGAGGCCGACCTCGCCCCACGGCCCCCAGTTGATGGCGAGCGCGGGCAGCCCCTGCTTGCGGCGCCAGGTGACGAAGGCATCCAGCCAGGCGTTGGCGGCGGCGTAGTTGCCCTGCCCCGGGTTGCCGACGAGCGAGGATTGGGAAGAGAAGGCCACCCACCAATCCAGGTCATGTCCGAGCGAGGCCTGGTGCAGGTTCCAGGCGCCCGAGACCTTGGGCCGCCACACCCGGGCCACCCGCGAGGCGTCGAGGTGCGCGGTGGGCGCATCATCCAGGACGGCGGCGGCATGCAACACCCCGCGAAGCGCGCGTCCCCCCGCGGTCGCCGCGGCGACGAGCCGCTCGGCGGTGCCGGGGTCGGCGACGTCGCCGAGCACCACCTCGATCTCCGTCCCCCGTGAACGCAGGCCATCGAGCATCTGGACCGCTTTCTCGGAGGGAGCGGAGCGGCCATTGAGGACCACGCGGCCAGCACCCTGCTCCACCAACCACCGGGTCAGCTCCAGACCCAGTCCTCCCAGGCCTCCGGAGATGACGTAGGAGCCATCGGCCCTCGCCACCCGGGAGCTTCCGGACGCGGGCCGTACCTGCTCCAGTCCCTGCTCGGGAAGCATCAACACCAGCCGGCCGATATGCTCGCCCTTGGCCATGAGGCGGAAGGCTTCCGCGGCGTCCTTGAGGGGAAAGGTCCGGTGGGGCAGCGGCGGCAGGTGCGACAGGGACGCCTCCGACGTGACCTCGGCCAGCATCTCCTGGGCGGTCGCGTTGTCCACGGCGCTCAGATCGAAGCTGGTGAAGGAGGCGCTTCGCCGGAAGGCCCCGAGCCCGATCTTGCTATCCGCGAAGAGATCTCTCTTGCCGATCTCGACGAACCGCCCGAAGGGCGCGAGCAGTTCCAGACTCGCCCGAAGGGACTCACCCGCGAGCGAGTTGAGAACGACATCCACGCCGCGGCCACCCGTGAGCTGACGCACTTCATCGGCGAAAGCCAGGGTGCGCGAGTCCATGACGTGCTCAACGCCCTGCTCGCGCAGGTAGACCCGTTTGTGCTCCTGCCCGGCGGTGGCCAGCACCCGAGCGCCCATCCAACGCGCCATGGCGACCGCCGCGAGTCCGACACCGCTGGCCGCGGAGTGGATCAACACGGTTTCGCCCGCGGACAGCCGGGCCGCCCGTCGCAGGCCGTACCACGCCGTGCCGTAGGTGAGGGGGAGCGTCGCCGCGTCCGCCATCTCCAGGGTGTCGGGTATCTTCGCCACGACGAAAGCGGGCAAGGTGCAGAACGAGGCGACCTGCTTGGAGAAGGCCACGATCCGATCCCCGGGGCGCAGATGCGTCACCCCCGCGCCCACCGCGGTGACCACGCCCGCGCAGTCACTCCCCACCGGCGGTTGCACCCCATCCTCGGTGGGATACAGGTTGAGCGCGATCATCACATCGCGGAAGTGCACGGTCGTCGCCAGGGTCTGGATCTCGACCTCGCCCTCACCGGGCGGTCGCCGGGCCCGCGCCTCCAGATGCAACCCGTCCAGGGTCCCCGAGCCATCGGAGACGAGATGGAAGGCATCCTTCCCGTAGTGCACGGACACGGAACGGGGCGGAAGGCGTTCGGCGGGACTCAAGGGCGCGCGGATCAACCGGGCCACATGACGCACCCCACCCCGCCAGACGATTTCGTCCTCGCGGGTGTCCGCGAGCAGTTCCTCGGCGAGGTGTCGCGGGTCCACGGAGGAATCAGCGTCGACGAGCGTGGTCCTCAACTCCGGGTGCTCATAGGCCAGGGTACGGGACAAGCCTCTCAACGCGGCCTGGTCGGGGCGCCCGGGGTCGTCGGGAAGCACCGTCCGGGCGCCCTGGGTGACCCACCAGAAGCGAGGCAGGTTCAAGCCCTCGACATGCGCGCGGGCGAGTTCGACCAACTGGCAGAGACGGTTCAAGCCATGATCGGTATCGGGCGTCGGGGCGGCACAGAAGACGCAGCCCTGGTACGTGGCGCCCGCGGTGCTCGCGAACCGCTCACGCACGGCCGCGACGAGCCGGGCGCCATCCCAGGACGGCTCCAGGGCAAGCACCTCTCCGTGCGAGCCCCGGGCCTGGAGCTCCCGTGAGATGCCCTCGGCGAACGCCTTCCCGCCCTCCTCTGCGAGCAGCAGCCACCGGCCAGGTGAGGGCGCGGTGCCACTCTCCGGCAGGGGCGCCTCTTGCCAGGAGAGCTGGAACAGCCGCTCGTTCAGCGTGGAGGTGGCTCGCCGTGACTCGGCGCGCATGAGACGGACGCCTTCCAACACACCCAGGACGGCACCTTCCGAATCGAGCATCTGGATCCGGCTGCTCAAGGTGCGCTCATCGAGCAAATCCACCCGGGTGTGGCACCACGCCAGACGTGACAAGTCTCCGTGGATGACCAGCTTGCCCAGGGAGGCGGGCAGCCACAGGGTTCCATCCCCGTCCGCGGCCTTCTCCAATCCGGAGATGGCCACGGATTGAACGCAGCAATCCAACAGGACGGGATGGACCCCGAAGCCACCTCGCCGGGTATGCGCTTCCGGAGGAAGCTCGATCCGGACGATCCTTTCGTGCTCGGCATCCGCGCCCGAGAGGATCCGGGTGATGCCGGTGAAGGCGGGCCCGCAGTGCAGGCCCAACTGGCTCATCGTGCGATAGAAGCTCTCGGGCTTTCGTTCATCGGGAGTGGGCTCCTCCGACAAGCCGGTGATCGGCGCGAGAGGGGGCGTCACCTCGTCGTCGCCGATGCGATGCAGTTGTGCGCGGGCGTGGCAGACCCATGTCCCCGAGGTACCATGGGTCAGGACCTCGAATTGAATCCGGCCGCGGCGGGAACTCGCTCGCGAGTGGATCTCGACCCGCTCGGCCAGGGGCAACATCTGGGGAATCTCGATGCCCGTCAGCCGCACGCGCTCGGGTGGGCAATCGAAGATCTCACAGGCCGCGGCGATCGCCATCTCGATGTAGCAAGCCCCAGGCAACGCCGGGAAGCCCTGGATGCGATGATCCGCGAGCCAGGGGTGCGCGCCGGTGCCGAGATCGCCATGCCACACATGGCACGTCCCATCCGGGGATTCCGGATCGGGGTTCTGCACGTAGGCGCCGAGAAAGGGATGCGCGGCGGAATGAGACAGGGCATCGGGCCGCTGACGCTCGATCCAGTAGCGCTTGCGCTCCCAGGTCGTGGACGGCAGGTCCACCAGCTTCCCCTCCGGGTAGAGCGCGGACCAATCCACTTCCCCTCCCGCGCAGTGCAGCGCGGCGAGCTGGGCGTGGAACGTGGCGGTCTCGGGTTGTCCACGGAGCAACGTGGGCAGCACCCGGACGCCGTGCGACAGCGTCTCGGCCATCTCCTCGATGGACGTCGTCAACATGGGATGAGGTGAAAGCTCGACGAACAGGGTCTGCCCGTCGGCGAGCAGGGCCTCGGTCGCGTGCGCGAAGCGCACCGGGTTACGTACGTTGGCGGCCCAATACGCGCCGTCACAAGCGGCGGGCGAGCGGGGGGATTCCAGCGCCGTGCTGTAGAAGGGAATTCGCGCCGGGCTCGGACGCAGGGAAGCGAGCGCTTCGGTCAGCTCACCGAGAATGGGCTCGACCTGCGGCGTATGGGTGGCGACGGGAATCGCCACGGTTCGCACGAAGATCCCCTGCCCCTCCCACTTCGCCATCAGCCGCCGCACCTCGGCGGGATCGCCCGCGACGACCGTGGAGGTGAGCGAGGTCACCACGGAGATGCTCACCCCGGTGCTGTTCTCGCGGGCGAGCTCCTCGAGGACCTGTTTCTCCGGCAGTCCGACCACGGCCATGGCCCCACCGGAAACGCGGTGCAACAACCGGGCACGGACACAGGCGACGACCATGCCCTGCTCGGGCGTGAGCATGCCGGCGATGACCGCCGCGGCGATCTCGCCCAGGGAGTGACCGACGACCGCGGCGGGCCGGACCCCGTGGGCGAGCCACATGGACGCCAGGGCCATCTGCATGGCGTAGAGCAAGGGCTGCACATGGTCCGCGCGTTCCACGGCTTCCCCGGACGTCAGCAATCCCCGCAGGGACAACCCCGCCTCCTGGAGCGCGATGGGCTCCAGCGCGTCGATCACCCGGGTGAAGTCCTTGTCCTGATCCAGCAGGGAGCGCCCCATGCCCGCCCACTGGGAGCCGTGACCGGAGAAGACCCAGACGGGATGGAGGGTCTGCTCCACCTTGCCCTTCATGACGCCAGACGCCGCCGTGCCCGTCATGACGGCACTCAAGCCGGTGAGCAATTCCCCCCGCGAGTCCGCCATCACGACCGCGCGGTGGGCCTCGTGGGAGCGGCGGACCGCGAGCGTATGGGCGATGTCCTCCAGGGGCGTGTCACTCCCGATGTCCGTCAACCACGAGGAGACCCGCGTCGCCATGCTCACGAGCGCCGCCGGAGAGCCCGCGGACAAGAGGAAGAGCCGCACCGACGCCTCGTCTCCCGTCGGACCGTCCAGGGATGGCTCCTCCCGCGACGGGGCTTCTTCCAACACCGCGTGCACGTTGCTGCCATTGAACCCATAGGAGCACACCGCGGCGAGGCGGCGCTCACCCCGGACGGGCCATGGCTCCACCCGGGTGGGAACGAAAAACCGCGTCTGCTCCGGGGAGATGTTCTTGTTCCACTCCTGGAAGTGCAGGTTGGGAGGAACGAAGCCCTCGTGCACGGCCATGACGGCCTTGATGAACCCGACGATGCCCGCGGCGCCCTCGGCATGACCAACGTTGGTCTTCACCGCGCCGAGCGCACACCGGCCTTCACCAGCGCCGTAGATGGAGGCCAGGGCCTTGAACTCGACCGGATCTCCCACGGGAGTGCCCGTCCCGTGTGTTTCGATCAACCCGACCTGTCCTGGCGCCACCCCCGCCCTGAGCAGCGCCTCGTGCGCCACTTCGCGCTGCGCCTCCGTCGAGGGCATCATGATGCCGCGCGACCGGCCCACGTGGTTCACCGCGCTGCCCCGGATGACGGCCAGGACACGGTCTCCGTCACGCTCGGCGTCCGCCAATCGCTTGAGGACGACAACGCCGACCCCCTCGCTGCGCACGTACCCGTCGGCCCGACTGTCGAAAGAGTGGCACCGCCCGGTGGGTGAGAGCATGCCGGCGCGCATGAAACCGACGGAGACTCCCCACTCCATGTTGAGGTGGACTCCACCAGCCAGGGCGAAATCGGATTCTCCCGCCGCCAGGCTCTGGCAGGCCAGATGAACGGAGAGCAGGGCCGAGGCACACGCGGCGTCCACCGTGAAGCTCGGGCCCCGCATTCCGAGCAGATAGGCGATCCGGGCAGCCGCGGTGCTGTGGGTGTTGCCGAGCAGGTGGTAGAGATCCGCTTCCGCGGGATCCGTCGATCTCCGGCTGTAACCCATGGGGCAGATGCCCATGAAGACGCCGGTGCGGCTGCCTCCCATCCGCCGGGGAGGAAGCCCGGCATGCTCCAGCGCTTCCCAAGACACCTCGAGCAGCAGCCGGTGTTGAGGATCCATGATCGCGGCTTCCTTGGGCGCGATGCCAAAGAAAGCCGGATCAAAACCCGCGATGTCCTTGAGAAACGCCCCCCAACGCAAGGCACGGCTGTCCTCGGTGCTGGGAAGAACTGGCGCTTCCTCGGACCACCGATCTCCGGGCTCGCTCCCGGCCACCAGATCCCGCCCGTCCACCAGACCACGCCACAGCGCCGAAGCGGAATCCACGCCTCCAGGCAACCGGCAGGACGTCCCCACCACGGCGATCGGTTCCTGCCGCGATGGGGAGAATGGCACTTCGGGACCGGAGCCGGATGGAGAGACACGGGTTCGCGCAGTCATGTGTCGTGTCGATTAGCACGGCCTCGTGAGGCCAGGGAACGGATTCAGTGCACCGGGCGGCGCGAGTGGTCGTCCCAATTCCGCCCATGCTATGGACGAGCATTGCATGGCTCAGAACGCATCCCCGCGCTACGCGACGGTTGTCGACGCCCTCATGGGGGCGTCACGGCACACGCCAGATCATGGCTTCATCTTCCAGGACATGCGAGGGGCGGAGACGAAGCTTACCTTCGTCCAACTGGAAGAGGAAACGGCCCGGCGCGCGGCGGGTCTCCAGACGCTTGGATTGGGCCGGGGAGAACGACTGGGCCTCATCCTCATCGAGCCACGCGAGTTCATCCTCACCTTCCTCGCGGCCGTGCGGATGGGCGCTGTTCCGGTCCCCCTCTACCCGCCACTGGCACTCGGAGAGTTGGACGCCTATGTGGGACGCACCGCGCGCATGCTCCAGGCGGCCTCGGTGCGGTTGCTCTTCGTCTCCGCTGAACTCCAATCGGTGCTCTGGTCTCTCACCTCGGAAGCACCAGGCCTGGAGCGGTTGCTCACCGAAGCCAGCCTTCCCGCCCAGCCGCCACCCCTGCGAGTCCCCGCGCTCTCACCGGAAGACACACTCTTCTTGCAGTACACATCGGGCTCGACGCGGGAGCCGCGGGGGGTGGTCGTTTCGCATGAGAACCTGACGGCCAATACCTACGCCAACATCGCCGCCTATGGCTTGCGGCCCGAGGACGTGGGCGTGAGCTGGTTGCCGCTCTACCACGACCTGGGACTGGTGGGAGCGATGCTGGTCTTCCTCTATACCGGAGGGTCGGTCGTCTACATCCCCACGTCGCGCTTCCTGCGCCGCCCTTCGGAGTGGCTGGAAACCGTGCACCGGCACCGTGCCACTCTTTCCGCCGTCCCCTGTTTCGCCTTCGCACTGGCGGCACGCAAGGCGCGGCCCGAGGAACTGGAACGCTGGGATTTGTCCCGGCTGCGAATGATCATCGGCGGCGCCGAGCCCATTCCGCCAGAGACGGTGCGCTCATTCACCGAGTTGTTCCACCGCCACTGTGGACTCCCACGAAACTCCGTCACCCCGTCCTATGGGCTGGCGGAAGCCACCCTGGGTGTGTCCTCCAAACCTCCAGGCGAGGAGATGCGCACCCGCCGAGTGGATGCGGCGATCTTCCGGGAAAGCGGGCGCGCGGTGCTCTCCGAGACGGGAGTGGAGCACGTCTCCTGCGGAGTCCTGCGGGAAGGCCTGGAGGCGCGCATCGTCGGCGAGGAGGGTCAAACCCTGGCGGATGAGCACGAGGGAGAACTCTGGTTGCGGGGCACCTCCATCACCCGAGGCTATCTCGATGCGCCCGAGGCCAATCGCCAACTCTTCCACGAGGGATGGTTGCGCACGGGAGACCTTGGCTACTTCTCCGACGGGCATCTCTATGTGACGGGACGCCTCAAGGATCTGCTCATCGTCAACGGGCGCAAATATCATCCGCAGGCGCTGGAATGGGACGTGGCGCGTGTGGAAGGGGTTCGGAAGGGAAACGTGGTGGTCTTCTCCCGGCCGGGCGCTCACACGGAAGAAGTGGTGGTCGTCCTGGAAACACAGATGGCCGAGACCCAAGCGCTCGTCGCCTCGGTCCGGAGCGTGGTGCATGAGGCGCACGGGCTGACGGTGGCCGACGTGGTGTGTCTGCCTCCGAGCCATCTGCCCAAAACCACCTCGGGGAAGTTGCAGCGCCGCCAGACGCGAGAGCGCTACCTGTCTGGCCAGTTGCTCGCCCACGGGGCTCGAGGTTCCGGCTCGTCCACCCAGAAGCTGACCCTGGTCCGGCACATGGCCCGCTCCTGGTGGATGCGCGCGCGCCGCTCCCTTCGTCCGTTGTCTGATAGGAAGAACCCATGACGGAAGCCGAAGCCATCACCCTCATCCAACAAACGCTGCGAGAGGTCGCTCCCGCGCGGGCCCGGGACTTCGAGAAACTGACGCCGGAGACCCGGTTCAAGAGCCTGGCGCTCGATTCACTCCTGACCCTGGAGATGGTGAGCGCGCTGGAAGACAAGGTGGGAACCCAGTTTCCAGAGGAAGCACTCGCGCGCGTGGAGCGGCTGCGCGATCTGGCCCGGCTGGTGTGTGGCACGGCCTCGCCACCGCCGAGCCTCGCGGATTTCCGCAAGGGGCCGCTCTGAGTGGTACCTTTCCCGGCACATGTCTCTACTTCGAGCCGTTGGGTTGCGGAAGACGTTCCGGGTCGGTGATGAGGAGGTGGCGGCGGTCGGTGGAGTGGAACTGTCCATCGGAGCGGGCGAGTTCGTGGGCATCATGGGCCCCTCGGGCAGCGGCAAGTCCACCCTGATGGCGCTGCTGGCGGGGCTGGAGCGGCCAAGCTCGGGTGAAGTCTTCTTCGAGGAACAGCGGCTCTCGTCGCTCTCGGATTCCGAGCTCAGCCGGCTGCGTCGGCGGCGGATTGGGTTCGTCTTCCAGACCTTCAACCTGGTGCCGGTGTTGACCCTGGAGGAGAACGTCGCGCTGCCGTTCGTGCTCGATCGGGTGTCTCCCTCCCAGTGGCAGGGACGTGTGCGCGCGGCCCTCGAGCGGGTGGGGCTGGGGCACCGGTCGCGCCACCTGCCCGAGCGCGTGAGCGTGGGCGAGCGCCAGCGGGCCGCCATCGCGCGGGCGCTCGTCACCGAACCGCTGCTGGTGTTCGCCGACGAGCCCACTGGCTCGCTGGATTCACAACGGGGCGATGAGGTGCTGACGCTCTTGCGGCAAGCCTGCGCGCACGAGGGGCGCACGGTGGTGATGGTCACGCATGACCCCAAGGCCGCCGCGGTCGCGGATCGATTGATCCGTCTCCGGGATGGCCGGTTGGAGGAGTGCGCGCCGTGAACCTCTCGCTCCAGTTGGCGCTGCGATATGGGTGGCGCCGTCCAGCACGGGTCCTGGTGACGGTGTTGGGCATCGCGGCGGGCGTGGCGGGCCTGCGGGCCATCGAGCTGGGCACGCTGGGCGCCCTCGCTTCGGTGAGGTCCGTGTTCCAGGAGGCCGCGGGACCCGCCACCGTCTCCGTGACGGCCGCGGGCGACTCGACCGCGCCCCTCCCCCCAGGAACGATGGAGGCGCTCGAACGGGCCCCAGAGGTGAAGACGGTCCTCCCCCTCGTCCTGGCGCCGACCCTGCGCGTGGAGGAGCTCAAGGACTGGATCGCCCCGCTCCATTTCGGCCACACGAACGGGGTGGTGGTGATGGGCGTGGACTGGGCACGCGAGCGGGGACACGGGCGCTACCAGTTGGTCGAGGGGAGTGATTCCACCGAGGGAGCGGTGCTCACCACGGTGGAATGGGCGCGCGAGCGCGGCATCCAGGTGGGGGATGTGGTGCGGGTGGTGGCGGGAGAGGAAAAGCTTCCCCTGACGATTACAGGACTGGTCGCCCACGAGGGGCTGGGCGCGAAGAACTACGGAATGGTGCTGCTCGCCCCCATCGCCCGGGTGCGCTCCGCGTTTGGAATGCCGCCGGACGCGGTGGACGAAGCGGCGCTGATGCTCGACCCGGACATGCCGGAGGCGGCGCGGGTCGACACCCTCCGGCGACGACTGGGTCCAGGCGTCTCGGTACTCCGGCCCTCGGAACGAGGCCTGGATGTGGAGCAACGGCTCGGCCATATCCGCGTGGCCACGGACGTCACGTCCACGATCGCGCTCTTCCTCTCCGCCTTCGTCGTCTACAGCCTGTACGCGACCGCCGCCGCCGAGCGTCAACGCGAGACGGCGCTGCTCCGGTGCGCGGGCGCCACCCGGTGGCAGGCCGCCCTGCCCCTGCTCGTCGAGGCGGGACTGTTCGCCTTGCCGGGCTCCCTGCTGGGTGCGCTGTTGGGCGCGACCCTGGCCGAGGGCGTGGCCGCGGCCTTTAGCAAGCTGGCGGCCTCCGAGGTGCGTGTTCCTCCGGCGGACCTGATGGGCGCCGTGAAGGCGGGAGCACTGGGCGTGGGCGTCGCCCTGGTGGCGGCGCTCATTCCGGCACTCCAGTCCGCCTGGAAGCCGCCCTTCGATGCCGTGCGTGCGCGAGCCTCGGCCGCGGAGAAGCCCTCGGCGTGGACCCAGGGTGTATGGGCGGGGCTCGCGGTGCTCGGACTGGGCTCGCTCCTTTTCTTTCCCCCCAGCCAGAACCATCCCCTGCGGACCTATGGGGCGGTCCTGTTCCTCGTGGGCGGTTGCGCCGGGCTGCTGCATCTCCTACTGGCACCCCTGGCGGGAGCGCTCACCGGTCCGGTCGCGCGGCTCTTCGGGGGCGGAGCGGCACTCGGGGTGGCCGCGCCCCGCTGGCGTCCGGTGCGCAGTGGCCTGGCCGCGGGGGCGGTGATGGCGTGTATCTCCGCCGTGGGCGCGTTCTCGGCGCTCGGTGCCGGTGTACGCCAGCAGATTGGCGAGTGGTCGGATCACGTCCTCGGCTGGGACTTTTTCGTCCGACGTCCTTCCGGTTTCGATGCCCAGACGGTGGCGCGGGTGCGGGCGGTGGAGGGCGTGCTGCGCGTCTCTCCCATCAGTGTGCGGATCGCCAAGATGGAGCCGGGACCCGGCCGCGCCGTCTCCCTGTCCCTCGTCGGCATCGATCTGGACACCTTCGCCGAGGATCGGCCCTTCATGCTCGTGCCCGGGACGAGCGACGATCCGGTGAGCGTGACGCGAGCCTTCCGAGAGCCCGATACGGCGCTCGTGACGGCGGTGGTGGCCGCGCAGTTCGGGGTGCATTCCGGAATGGAGGTGACATTGCAGAGTCCCTCCGGTCCAAAGCGGGTCCGCATCGTGGGAGAGTTGGTGGACTACACCCAGAACGGGTACGCGTTGGTGATGAAGGAGAGCTCCATCGAGGCCACCTTCGGTCCCAAGCCCGCGGACGTGGTGTTGGTCCGAGCGGTCCCCGGCGTCCCCTCCACTCGGGTGGCCGCCGCGCTCGCGGCGCTTCCCGAGGTGCGGGTGGAGACACATGCCGAACTCAAGGGCCGGGTCCTCGTACTGGTGGATGAGGCGCTGGCGACGATCGATGGCCTGCTCTGGCTCACGGTGGTGGTAGGCCTGTTGGCCGTGGGCGCCACGGTCGCACAGAGCGCCATTGAGCGCCGGGCGGACATCGCGGCGCTGCGCAGTCTGGGCATGGAGCGCTCCCAGGCGGCGGTGATGATGTGTGCCGAGGCCGTGATCACCGCCCTCGCGGGGGCGGTGGCGGGGGTCGTCCTGGGCATCGTGTTCGGCTGGATTTGCGCCGAGGCCAGCCGAGGCGTGGGAATCCCCTATACCTATACGCCCCCGTGGCGGGCGCTTGGCTGGGCGGCGGCGGCGGTCGTGCTCGCCTCGCTTCCGGCGGCCTTTCTTCCCGCCCGCCAGTCCTGGCGGATCTCTCCGGCCGAGGCCCTGCGGGTGGAGGAATGACGGGCCGCCCCGCTCTGCTCAGCGCGGAATGATCAACCCCTCGGCCCGCATGAACTCGATCACATCGCGGACGGTCTCATCGAGGGGAGGATGTTCGAGGCGGCACTGGGCCTGGACTCGCGCCTTCCGGTACTGAGCGTTGTCATAGCGCTTGTCCTTCATCGAGAGCGCCTTGCTGTACGAGCGCTCCGCGAAGTTGATCAGCGGGTAGATCGGATCCCGAGGCGTGCTGAGCCGGCGGCACTCGGCGACGAAGGTCTCGACGTCGTGATAGGTGAAGGAGTAGCCGTAGAGTTCGCACACCTTCCGGAGGACATCCTCCGCCGTGTAGACGTCATCCGCGGTGATGTTGAAGGTGTCGCTCGAGACCTCGGGCAGGCGGGCGATCGCGACGATGTGGTGGGCGACGAGATCCGCGGACAGGACGCTCAACTGATTCTCGGCACGGGCCGCGACGCCATATCGGAGGACGAAAGCCACACTGCGGACCAGGATGTCATCCCGGCTCCCAGCGCCCGCGCGGGTGGGGCCGATCAGCGAGGGCCGGTAGACACGCACATCGAGTCCCTGACGTGCCGCGGAGAACGCGAGCTGTTCAGCGACCCACTTCGTCTGGGAATAGCCGAAGTCGAGGTTTTCCATACCTGGGTTGCGGTCGGCCTCGCCCACCACCAGGTGGGGCGTCCAGCCGTAGACGAAAGTCGTCGAGATGAGATGAAAGACCTTCGGGGTGGCCGTCGCCGCGAGGCGCAGCAGCTCCCGGGTGCCCTCGACATTGGCGGCCCGCATGGAGTCGTAATTCAAGACATAATTGACCAAGGCGCCGTTGTGCAGGATGGCATCCGTTTCCTGGGCAAGCCGCTGCCAGGTCGCCTCGTCGAGGCCCAGACGAGGACTGGCCAGATCGCCGCACACGATGCGGGTCCGAGCACGGAGCTTCGTCTCGAGGGCGGGCGTCCAGATCTTCGCCTTGTGGAGGGCGGCGATGACCCGAGCCATTCCGTGTTCCGGGGCCGCGGCACGGACCAGCAGTTCGAGGGTGGCCGTCGTCTGATCGAGCATCTCCCGGACCAGGAAGGGTCCGAGCACGCCGGTGGGGCCGGTCAGCAACAGGTTCCGCGGCGGTCCGGAGGGACGCGTGCCAGTCAGGGAGGGAAGGACGAACTCGATGTCCTCGCGCATCCGAGAGGCCTCGTAGGTGTCGTACTCCGCCTGGACCTCGGCGAGCGTCTCTCGCAACTCCTCGAGCGACTGCTCCCGCTCCGTCCCCAGGCGGGTGACGAAGTCGACGAAGTCGACAATGCGCACGCGCTGGAGCAACCGGGTATCGACGGCCTGGGTGAGTCCGGCCGCGCCCTGCCCGGCCAGGAGCTCCTTGATGTCGGAGACGAGCCGGGCGAACACGAGCGAGTCAATGCCCACATCGACGAAGGTGTGGGTCTCATCCCCGCGCAGGCCATAGAGCTCGACGAGATAGGGGAAGTGCATGGCGAGCGCCGGAGCGGCATCCGGGGCCTTGAGCGATAGCTTGTCGTGGACGGCGCGAACCGGAAGCTCACCCGCGAGCCAAAGCTGCCGGGTCTGGCTGCGCGAGACCTTGCCCGAGGTGGTCTTGGCGACGGACCGCGCGTTCACGAAGACGAGCGTCCGGGGTTCGACGTAGTAGCGGGTACGGAGCGCGCGGGTGATGAGCATGGGGTCCGGGAGCTCGTCGCCCCCCACCTCGGCGACGATGACCAGCGCCTCGCCCTCCTCCGCGTCCTCCACCGAGAAGGCGGTGACGCCGCCAGGCCGGACCTGCACGGAGGCGGCTTCGACCACGGCCTCGATGTCCTGCGGGTAGTAATTGACGCCGCGCAGGATGATCATGTCCTTGAGGCGGCCGCAGATATAGAGCTCGCCCTCCAGGAGGAAGCCGAGATCGCCCGTGCGCAGGTAGGTGCGCTCACTCTCGCCCAGGATCCGGGCCTGGAAGGTCTGCTCGCTCAGCTCCGGACGCTCCCAGTAGCCACCGGCCTTGCTCGTCCCATCGATCCACACCTCGCCGATGACGCCCTCGGACAGGGCCCGGCCCGTGGACGGCTCGGCAATGCGGACGACCACCCCGGACGCTGGCCTGCCACAGCTCATGAGTTGGGTCTGGTTGTTGTTCCGCGGCAGCGTGTTCTCGAGCCGCACCGTGCCCCCCTGAAGCGCTTGCTTGTTGAGGGTGAGGACCCGCAGACCCCGCATCGTGACGGCGAGCGTGTTCTCGGCGAGGCCATAACTGGCGGAGATCGCCTCACGCCGGAGCCCGTAGGGGGCGAAGCGCTCGAAGAAGCGGTTCATCGTGCTGCTTCGCACCGGCTCCGCGCCCGACATGGCGTTGATGACGCAACTGAGGTCGATGCCGCGAAGCTCCTCCTCGGGCAGCTTGTCCTGACGCAGGCAGTATTCGTAGGCGAAGTTGGGACCCGCCGTGTGGCTGCCCCGCAGCGCGCTCATCTGACGCCACCAGAGCGAGGGGCGCTGGAGGAAATCGAGCGGCGAGAGGAGAGCCACGGAGCCGCCCATGATGATGGGCGTGAGGCAGCCTCCAATGAGCCCCATGTCGTGGTACTGGGGCAGCCACGAAACGCCCGAGACCGCATGCTCCTCCAGATTCAAGTGGTCGTACGCGATGGCGTGGACGTTGTGGATGATATTGGAATGGCTGACGATGACGCCCTTGGGATCGCTCGTCGAGCCCGAGGTGTATTGCAAGAAGAGGAGGGGCCTGGGCGCTTCGGCCACGGGCGCGCCACCAAACCCGCGGGTGTCGTCGGTCGTCACCCAGCGCAGCGGCGGCAGCTCGAAGTCCGCGTGTTGGGGCGACACATCCTCCAGGTGGGCGAGGAGGAAATGAATGGTTTGATGGACCTCGCTGGTCGTGAGGACGACGTCGGCCTGACAGTCGCGAGCCATATAGGAGAGCTTGAGCAGACCCGCCACGGGAGCCGATGGCAACGGGGCGGCGGCGGGGACGGCCACCACTCCGAGCCACGCACAGGCGAAGAAGGCGACGTTGAACTCGAGACCGGGCGGGTAGACCAGGAGCACCCGCTCCCCGGCGCGGAGTCCCGCCTCGCGTGAGAGGAACGCCGCGAGCTCCCGGGTCCGTTCGGCGAAGGAGCCAAAGGTATAACGTTCGGTCTCTTCCGCGTCGATGTTGATGAAGCGCTGCGACAGCATGTCCGGCTGAAGCTCGCTCCGATGATGCATGTACTCGATGATTGTATTCAGTCGCGACATGTCGCTGTTCCTTTTCACCGTGCGCGCAGTCGCCGGGTCTTCCACGCACCGACGCCGTTGTGAAGGAGTGTCTTCGCCAGGGACGAGAGCGCCCCCTCGTTCGGCAGGGGCGCTTCCCCCCGCGCGATGCGGAGAAGCTGGCCCGTGTACCAGGTGACCTCCATGAGGCCCAGCCTGTCGACGAAACCAATGCCCGAGCGAATGGGCCGCACGAGTTCGCGCGGCGCTTCACCGCCCAGGAGCCGCGCGGGCGCATCGGGTTCCACCGCGAGCAGACGCGCGAGCCCCACGAGGTCCGTATGCCCCTCCCGTACCGCCTCGGCCATGCCCGCCAGGGTGCGGAAACCACCGGTGACCACCAGGGGCACCTTCGTCACGGCACGGGCCTTCCGGGCGAACTCGAGGAAGTACGCCTCGCGCGCCACGGTGCTCTCACTCCGAGGCCCCTTGGCCATCACCGGCGCTTCGTACGTGCCACCGGAGATCTCGATGAGGTCGATGCCGTCCTCGGAGAGCGCGCGAATCACGTCGAGGGATTCTTCCTCGGTGAAGCCGCCGCGCTGGAAATCCGCCGAGTTGAGCTTGATGCCCAGGGGAAAGTCATGTCCCACGGCCGCGCGCATCGCGCGATGCACCTCGAGCACGAAGCGCCTGCGCTTCTCCGCGCTGCCGCCCCACTCGTCATCGCGCTGGTTGTGGTACGGCGAGAGGAACTGGCTCACCAGGTAGCCGTGCGCGCCGTGGATTTGCACTCCCGTGAAGCCCGCGCGTTTGGCCAGGGCCGCGCTCGTGGCGAAGCGCCGCACGAGGTCCTCGACCTCACCCCCACTCAAGGCACGGGGAGTCACGAAGAAGCGTCGCATCTCCTCGCGGAAGGGAATGGCCGAGGGCGCCACGGTCTCCTTCGAGAGCGTGCGCGGAGACTGCTTCCCCGGATGATTGAGTTGCATCCAGCAATGGCAACCATTCTCGGTCCCCGCCTGGGCCCAGGACGCGAACACCTCCAGATCGCGCTCATCCTCCAGGACCACGTTGTTCGGCTCCCCGAGCACTCGCCGGTCGATCATCACATTGCCCGTGATGGAGAGACCAATCCCTCCCTGGGCCCATCGGCGATACAGCGTCGAGAGCGCGGGAGTGGCCCGGTTGTCGATGGTGCCAAGCACCTCGCTCATCGCCGACTTCACGAGACGGTTCTTCAGCGTGACACCACGTCCCAGGGGAAGAGGACGCGCGAGTTCCGCCGCATCGAGCATGGTCATGAATGAACCTCGGCCCTCCCCGTCGTCGGAGAGGAGAATCATCTAGATATCAGACCGCCCCCCGCCCCGAGAGGGATCTTCCATCGGGGTTGATGACACTTTCGCCCTTGCTATAAGCAGTTCCATGCGTCCGCATCCCATTGAAGGACCGTGGCGCGTGCGCGCATGTGCCCTGCTCCTCCTCTGCTGCGCATGCGGACCGACCGAGCTCGACACCACCCGCCTCCCCTCCCCGTCCACCACGCTCGGCGAGGACTTGTTCGGCGTGGTGTGCGACCGCATGGGCGCGCAGTTGCTGCCCGAGGATCTCACCGGAGCATCCTTTCGCGGCGTCTGCCATCGGGGAACGGATGGCGAGTATGCACGGGGAGTGGACACGACCCGGTTACTCCCCGGGGCGTCACAGGCGGAGGCGCTGGCCCGGATGGAGACGCTGGCCCGGCATCGCCCCCGGGTAGTGGCCGCGCTGGATGCACTTCTTCCCGACACGCTCGTGCCCGTGAAGGACGTGTCCTCCACGGCTCCGGCATTGACCTGCGGCCCGGCGACACCGGAGCAGGCGCGGCTTCACGAGGAGTTGGCGTCGCTGCTGGGGCGCATGACGGCCATGTATGGCGATGGCACGCTGCCGGACACGACGCGAGAGCTGGGCACCTGGCTGGAGTCCTTCGCGCGCTCGGCCGAGGCCACGCAGGCGTGGGCCGAACAGGATGCACACCAGGGCTACCAGCCTCGGGAGCGGGTGCTCGGGGCGCTGCGTCCGTTGCTCGCCTACCCGGACATGCGGGACCTGCTGGACGCCGGCACGCGAGCCCTCGCACCGGGTGATTCTCCCGGACCCGTGCGCCCCGCGTTCACCTCGATACAAGAGGTGGTGCACCACACCCTGCGCACCCTGGAGCCGGGCGAGACCCGCTCTTCCGTATCGATCACCCATGATGCCCTCGAACAGCGCGACCTCCCCTCCCGCCCGCGCACGCCCGGCGAGTGGCTGTCCACGCTGCTGCTCACCGAGACGGGCCTGGCCTCGTCCACGCCCGTGCTCGTCCCGCGAATCGACCGGCGGGGCGTGGCGGTGGTGAACTCGGTGGGAGCCCCCTTCACGGACGCGAACGCGGACGGGTTGCCCGATGTGGATGGGCTCGGCCGCTTCGTTCCGGGCGATTCATCGCCCGTCCCCCTTCCCTTCTTCGTACCGGGCGTCGCGGAGTCCGTGACCCGGGATGCCAACGGTCGCGCGCTCGCCGCGCCAGGGGGCCCGCCCCTGTATGCCTACGTCGATGCCCGGCGCACCCTGCTGGGCCAGCTCGTCTCCGAGGTGCCGCCAATGCTCGTCACGGAGGGCACGCCCCCGCGAAGTACCGTGACGGAGTTGTTGGACGGACTGCACGTGCTGTGGGGACCTCGCGACGGGTCGAAGTCGAGTACCCGGGCCTATCCGCCCGTCACCGTGGCGTATGACGCCTTCCATGGGGACGAGGCGCCCCTGCTGGACCTGTTGCACGTGGGCGCGCAGTGGCTGGGGCAGCCCGCCGCGGATGACCCACTTCAGGTCCTGCGCGCGCTCGTCATGGACCACCCAGGAGACGTGGCACGGCTGGTCGCGCTGCTGAGGACCCTCTCGCGCACGGCGGACGCCCACCCGGAAGCCAGACTGAAGGAGGGAAACACGCTCCGGGATGACCTGGTGAATGTGCTGGTGGAGATCTCCCGGGAACCCGGGATGCTGGAGGAACTGCTCGAAGCGCTGGCGCGGCCCGACTCCCAAGGACTGGGCCCCATGCTCGCGAGCTTCCTGGAGCACCGCGACCGCATCGACTACGACCGGGACGCACTCAATGGAGCACCCAGGAACCTGAGCACCGGAGACCATTCCCCTCCACGCACCGCCGTGGACCGGACGCGACCCGACACGGGGCTGAACCGGAGCATGTTCGCGCGCCTGATCCAGCTCCTGCACGATGCCAATGGCGTCGCGCTGTGCAACAAGGCAGACGCGGTGGTCCATGCCCGCGGAGTGCCGCTCGTGGGCAGCCTCGACATGCCGTTGCTCGGCGGGCGCTACAAGGAATGCGAGGTCTTCAAGATCGACAACATGGCGGTGTTCTATCTGCGAGCCATGATGGGCGAGGCGCATCTGTATTTACGGCCCTCCATCCTTCGGGGAGGCATCATTGGCATTGGCGCCGCGACGGCGAACACCCTGGAGCAATCCAGTGGCATCACCGGCTTCTGGTCCGAGGGTGTCAATGGGGCCTTCCGGCCGAAGGCCGAGTGGGTGGGCCGGATGCTCCTGTTCGATCAGGTGAATGACAGCCCCACGGCCAGTGGGAAGAATTACATCACGAATCGCTTTCTCAAGGATTTGATGGGGATGAATATCGGCAGTTCGGTGTGCCCGGAGCGGGTCATTCCGGATCCAGATCCGAGCGCGCCCGATGCCTCACCGGATGGAAAGGTTCGGGGTCTACGCAACTGCGCCGCGGACGAGTGGCTTCCCCGCCGCGATCCAGACACGCTCTTGATGCTGGAGACCGGGGACTCCTTCAAGGCACTCCGTCCTGTGTTCGGCGTGTTCATGAACCGAGGACGGGAGGACTTGTTCATCCGGGCGCTGGAGGTGCTGCACCGGCACTGGATGAGTGACCTCGCACCTCCAGGTGACTGTGCCGGGTGCTCGCGAGCGGGTGTGGTGCGATACGAACCGCTGGCCGCGGAACTGCTGCGCGGAGACGTGCTCGGAAGTACCCAGGCGCTGGTCTCCAGGCTCCAGGGCATCCAGGTGCCGCACTGCACGAAGCTGGCGCCGGACACGAAGCAGTGCACCCACTCGGAGACGTGGGGGGGCGTGAAGGTCATGGCGGAGCTGGTGCGCGAGGCCATCGATCCGGTCCGGGCCCAGGGCATCGGACTGAGGGATCGGCGTGGCGGCGCCTCCCACGTGCGGCAGGACGGAGTCACCCGGGAGCAGGTGACGCTGTTGTCGTTGGGGCTCGATGCGCTCTCCGTCCTGGACACCGCGTTCGACCGGAGTGCGGCCGAGCACCCGGAAGGTCCGGATCGCCGCGCCGCCTGGAGCCGGGCACTCTCACGGCTGGCGGATCAATGGCTCACGGTGCGGGGCGAGCGCGAGACATCGGCATTCGCCCACCCTCTCGTGACACGGCTGATCCCACCAGCCCTGGACTCGATTCGCTCGGAGCTGTCCGCCCGCTGCCCGGAGACGTGGGCCCCTCCCCATGCGCGGTGCACCTGGATGCGGGATGAGCTGGTCGGGCAGGTTCAAGAAGCGCTGGAAGGGCCGCTGTTCGCGACGGCCTGGGACTTCCTGGAGGCGGTACGCCGGAACGAGCCCTTGCGGCGTCAGGTGGAAACACTGGTGGACTTCATCCTGAATCCAGACGACCAGGACCTCTGGCCCGCGCTGCTGGCCACGGCGGTGGATGGGGTGCAACTCGGGGCGGTGGACGCACCTCGACGCGCGGCGCTCGCGCACTTCCTCGCGGAGACCCTGAAGCCCGGAGGCCTGGTGGATGCGACCCTGGTGCTCGGGCGCCGGATGGAGGGCAAGGTGTACGCGGAGGACGGAACGACCCGGGTGTGCGCGCGGGAAATGGATCCGAATGATCTCCTGCTCGGAGTGCTCGAGAGATTGGGAACGCCCATCGAGGTACCGGGTGAAGAGACTCCGCGCACCCCGTGGGAAGTCCTCACGGAGGCGGTGGTGGACATCCAGCGGATCGAGCCGGGACGAACCGAGGCCCGCTCGGCGGAGGACTATCAGCGCATCGGCCGGGAACTGGCGTCGTTCCTGCTCGATCCCGAGCATGGACTGGAGCGTTTCTACACGGTCGCGAACCAGAGCGTCGCCGCCCCATGAGAGAGATTCTCCTGGGCGTGCTCCTTGGAGCTTCGGTCGCGGACGCCAGCGGCCTGTACGTGGGAGACCGTGGGGTCCGTCCGCTGGGCCGGGGCGGAGCCTTCGTCGCGGGCGCGGATGACCTGGGAGCGCTCTGGTACAACCCAGCGGGCCTCGTGGACGCGGGGGCCAGCGTGCTGCTGGACGGTTCGTGGGTGCGCTTCTCCACGGACTTCACGCGGCGGGCCCAGGTGACGGACAGCACGGAGGCCACGCGGATCGCCACCCTGCCCACCGTGCACGGAGCGTCCGCGTTCCTTCCCATCCCCACCGTGGCGGGCTCCTGGGCCCTGGGTGAGCGGAAGCGGTTCGTCGTCGCCGCGGGCGTGCTGACGCCCCAGCTCGCGATGATGAGCTATCCCCTGACGCTGGAAGACGGCTCGCCTTCTCCGTCCCGCTACTCGCTGGTGACGCTGAATGGCTCCCTGCTGGTCGTTCCCGGCGTGGCGTTGGCCTGGAGGCCCCTCGACTTCCTCCAGGTGGGCGCGGGCGTGAGCGCGATGATGGGCGACTTCTCCGCACGGATGGTGTTCAACACGAGCCCTCCCGAGCGGGTGATCTCGGCGCCCGAGGATCCGTCCTACGACACGCTCGCGGAGCTGAGGGCCACGGGCCTGTTCGCCCCGAGCGCGAGCTTCGGCATCATCGTGGGTCCGGTGAAGCGCGTCCGCGCGGGCGTGAGTGGGCAGCTCGGATACACCTTGGACGCTCCCGCCACGGCACGCTTGCGGCTCCCGAGCGCGGCGGTGTTCAACCATTCGTGGCAGCAGGGAGAGCGGGCCCGGCTGGCCTTCAAGTTGCCCGCCATCCTCCGAGCGGGCGTGGAAGCGCGGCCACTCGACGCCCTGCGAGTGGAAATCGGCTATGCGCGCGAGTTCTGGTCCTCGCACCAGACCATCGACATCCAGGTGGAGGACGTGCTCGTCCATGACGTGACCGGCATCCCGAGTCCTTTCAAGGTCCCCTCCATCTCGATTCCCCGGCGGTTCCGGGACAGTGAGTCATTCCGGCTGGGGGGCGAGTACCAACTCCAGGTGCTCGGTGCGCTGAGCCTCGAACTGCGCGGAGGCCTCGGCTACGAGCGGAGCGCGATTCCCAATGCCTACCTGTCCCCGCTGACGGTGGACGCGGACAAGGTAACGGTCTCCGTGGGAGCGGGATTGCTGTTGTGGAAGCGCTTGCGTCTGGATGCGGTGTACTCGCGGGACTTCAGTGGGCCGCGAGAGGTCACCCCCACCGAAGCCGCCGTCCCTCGCATCAATCCGCTGGCGGGCGATGACCCGGCGCCCTCCGTGAATGGAGGCACCTACCAGTCCCGCACGAGCGTCCTCGGCATCGGACTGCGCTATTCGCTCTGACTGGCGAGTTTTGGGGACTGCCCGGCCATCGGAGCCCGGTTGACGACGGTCTCGAAGGTGGCCTCGTAATGGGGGTGGTTGGTGCCCATGAGCCGATCCCAGAAATTGAAATAGAAGCTGTAGTTCGTGTCTGGCTTGTGGTGGTGCAGATGGTGGTAGGTCGTCGAGTTGAACAGCTTGCCGAGCGGTGAGCGCACGAAGCTCTTGGGATACAGCTCGAATCCCAGGTGGCCGATGATGTTCACGAAGACCTGGAAGGTCACGAAGAGGAGGAAGGCGGAGTCGTGAACGGGGAGGGTCATCATGATGAGACCCGGGGGGGTCATCTCGAGAAGCACCTCGAGCGGATTGAGCGTGAAGGCGCAGAGCGGTGACGGGTCACGCGACATGTGGTGCAACCGGTGCACATGCTTGAAGACGGGCTTCCAATGCATGAAGCGGTGCATCCAATAGAAATACGTGTCGTGAATCACGAGCATCACCGGGATGGACACGACGAACCACACCGCCCCGTACCGGTTGTCGGAGTAGAGGCGTGACATCCCAGACTGGGCGAGCCCGTACATCGCCAGGCCCATGAGCCCAATAATGATCAGGGACGTGACCGAGGAGAGGAGTTCCCGGCGTACCTGTGTCGAACTCACGGGCCCGGGTCCGATCCGCCGGGACAGCAGCCACCGAGGTGTCCAGCGGTGGAAGATCCAAAAAGCCAGAGCGGCGAAGAGCACGTAGGCCGTGTGGACGTTGAGGAACACCAGCACCAACAGTTCCGTGAACGGCCGAGGAGAAGACAGTGGCATTTCGCTCTCCAACGGAGGCACTTCCCTAGCTCGCGGAGGCGAGCCAGGGCGTGGTCTGCGAGAAGTCGTAGATGCGCTCGATGGCGATCTGCTTGTAGCGCTCGGCCTTCACGGCCCGGCGGGCGCACTCCCACACCATCTCCACGGGGGCGCGCTGCGGCTCCTTCTTCTTGCGCCGCTTCACCTCCGTCTTGATGGACTTCACGGCCACACGCGGGTGGAAGCAGAAGGCGGAGGAGAAGAGCAGATGTCCGGCGAAGGGGATGAGCCGGGCCTCGAGCACGTCTCCCGTCTCCAGGCCCACCATGTGGCGGCGCTCGGTGACGTCGAAGTCCTTGCCCGAGTACAGCTCACGCAGCCGCACCAGGCCCTTGCCCAGCTTGCGTACCTCGAACAGGCCGTGCACGGTCTCCATGAAGCAGCGGAAGGCGTTGGCTTCCTCTGGCGAGGAGCCCTGCAACCGCAACTGGTAGAACTCCGCCGCGGGCGTCTGTCCCGACACGGGAGACACCCGATCATACAGGTGGTAGTCCAGGAAGGACGCCATGCGCAGCTCGAAGAGCTTGTCGTCCTCGAACACCTCGCCCGTCAGGCGCAGGTACTCGGCCTTGGCGGCGAGCAGGTCTGGCTTGCGCTCCTCCTGGCTCCCGAAGGCGGTGAGCTGATCCAGGTAGGGCTGGTACGACAGCGGCGAAAGGGGAGAGTCCATGGGGCGGGGGCGATCCTACTCTCCGGCCATCAGCTTCGCGAAACGGGTGAACAGGTAGCGGGCGTCATGGGGCCCGGGCGAGGCTTCAGGGTGGTATTGGACACTGAAGGCGCGAGCGTCGGGCACGTGCAGACCCTCGACGGTGCCGTCGTTCAGGTTGATGTGGCTCACCACCGCCCTGCCCTTCACGCTGGCGTCGTCCACGGCGAAGCCATGGTTCTGGGAGGTGATTTCCACCTTGCCGGTGAGCAGATCCTTCACGGGCTGGTTGGCTCCTCGGTGCCCAAACTTCATCTTGTAGGTGCGGCCGCCCAGGGCCAGCGCCAGGATCTGGTGCCCCAGGCAGATGCCGAACACGGGCACCTTGCCGAGCAGACCGGCCACCACCTTGTCCGCGCCGGTCACGGCGGCGGGGTCTCCCGGCCCGTTGGCGAGGAACACGCCGTGGGGATTCTCGGCGAGGACGGCCTCGGCGGTGGTGCCCGCGGGCACCACCTTCACCCGGCAGCCCACGTCCACGAGGAAGTGGAGCATGGAGCGCTTGAGGCCGTAGTCGTAGGCCACCACGTCGAAGCGGTGGGCGGGCGTCTCGCGCACCGTGTCCCCGAGCAGATCCGGAGACGGCGTGGTGAAGAGGTAGGGCTTCTGGGTGGACACCCCGGTGGCCAGATCCAGCCCTTCCATGCCCCGGGCGCTCTTGGCGCGCTCCACCAGCGCGGAGGCCGAGTGGCCTTCCGTGGAGATGACGCCCATCTGGGCGCCGTGGGTGCGCAGGTGGCGCACGAGGCGGCGGGTGTCGATGCCCTCGATGCCGGTGATGCCGTGGCGCTTGAGGTAGGCGTCGAGCGTTTCCTGGGCGCGCCAGTTGGACTGCTGCGCCGAGGAATTGCGCACCACCATGCCCACCGCGTGGGGCTTCTCCGACTCCTCGTCCCCGGGGTTGGCGCCCACGTTGCCCATCTCCGGGTACGCCATGGTGACGATCTGCCCGACATAGGAGGGATCCGTGAGGATCTCCTGATAGCCGGTCATCGATGTGTTGAAGACCACCTCACCGACCGTTTCGCCGGACGCGCCCAGGGCGCGACCCTCGAAGGTGGTGCCATCCGCCAATGCCAACACGGCCCGATTCATCACCTGGACTCCTTCATCTGCCCGTTCTCGAAAACGAGCCGACCGCCGACCCATGTCTGGGCGACGCGACCCGTCAGACGCCGGCCGTGGAAGGGGGTGTTGCGGCTGCGCGAGAAGAATCGCGTCGCGTCCACCGTCCACTCCACGTCCGGCTCCACCACCGTGATGTCCGCTGGAGCGCCGACGGCCAGATGACCGCCCAGCAGCCCGAATGCCCTCGCGGGCCCGTCCGTGAGCAGTGCCACGGCCCGGGAGAGGCTGAGTGCCCCCTCGCGCACCGCGCCCAGGGTGAGCCCCAGGGCGGTCTCCAGTCCCACCACACCATTCCACGCCTTGTCGAACTCCACCTGCTTCTCCAGCACGCCGTGGGGCGCGTGGTCGGTGGCGATGGCGTCAATCGTTCCATCCGCGAGCGCCTCGCGCACGGCCTCCACGTCCCGCCGGGCGCGCAGGGGCGGATTCATCCGCGCGTGGGTGTCGTAATCCCCCACCGCCTCGTCCTCGAGCGTGAAGTGGTGCGGCGTGGCCTCGGCGGTGACGCGCAGGCCCCGGCGCTTGGCCTCGCGCAGGAGGCGCACGCTGCCCTCGCATGACACGTGGGCCACGTGCAGCCGCCCCCGCGTCTCCTCCAGGAGGACGAGGTCCCGCGCCACCATGGCCACCTCGGCGGAGGGAGGAATGCCGATGAGGCCCAGGCGCGTGGAGGTGCGGCCCTCGTGCATGACGCCCTTGCCCGAGAGCGTCAGGTCCTCCTCGTGGACCATGACGGGCAGGTCGAACTGGGTGGCGTACTGGAGCGCGCGGCGCATGAGCCCCGCGTTCATCACCGGACGGCCATCGTCGGTGATGCACACGCAGCCCGCGGCCACGAGCGCGCCCATCTCCGCCATCTCCTCGCCCTGCAGCCCCTTGGTGATGGCGCCCGCCACGTACACCCGGCACAGGTCCGCCTCGCGCGCCTTGGCCTTCACGTACTCGGTGACGAGCACGCTGTCGTTGACGGGCTTGGTGTTGGGCATGGCCACCACCGCCGTGAAGCCCCCCGCCACCGCCGAACGGCACCCGGTGAGGATCGTCTCCTTGCCCTCCTCGCCCGGCTCGCGCAGGTGCACGTGCAGGTCGATGAAGCCCGGCAGCACCCACTTGCCGTCCGCGTCCACCACCTGGGCGTCCGGCACGTTCAAGGGGGTCTCGGACACCTCGGCCACGAGGCCGTCGCGCACGAGCACATCGCGCACCCCGTCCACTCCGTGGCGCGGATCGATGACGCGACCCCGGCGCAAGAGCGTTGTCCTGGAGCTCACCGGCATACCTCCTCGAGGATGGCGCGGCGGACGGCCACCCCGTGCGCCACCTGCTCCAGGATGACACTGTGGGGGCCATCGGCCACGGCGGGGGCGATCTCCACCCCGCGATTCATGGGGCCGGGGTGCAGCACGAGCGCCCCCGGCTTGAGCCGCTCGGCGCGGGCGGCGTTGAGGCCGAACAGGCGGGAGAACTCGCGCGTCGAGGGGAAGAAGCTCTCGCCCTGGCGCTCGGACTGCACGCGCAGACACATGACGGCGTCCGCCTGGGGCAGCACGTCGTCCAGGCGCCACGTCACCTCGGCCCCCAGGGACTCGAGCCCCGAGGGCAGGAGCGTGGGCGGGCCGCACAACACCACCCGGGCGCCGAGCGCCTTGAGACAGTGCAGGTTGGAGCGCGCCACGCGGCTGTGGGAGATGTCGCCGATGATGAGCACCGTGCGCCCGTCCACGCCGCCCCAGCGCTGGCGCAGCGTGAAGGCATCCAGCAAGGCCTGGGAGGGATGCTCGTGGGTGCCATCACCCGCGTTGATGACGGAGCAGCGCACGTGCCTGGCCGCCAGGTGGGGCGCGCCCGAGGAGCGATGGCGGATGATGAGCGCCACGGGCCCGGTGGCCTCGATGTTGCGCACGGTGTCCAGGAGCGTTTCGCCCTTGGACACGGAGGAGCCCGCCATCGTCCAGTTGAGCACCTCGGCGCCGAGTGCGTGGGCCGCCATCTCGAAGGAGGTACGTGTGCGGGTGGAGTCCTCGAAGAAGAGGTTGGCCACCACCTTGCCGCGCAGCAGGTGCGAGGCATCGGGGCCGCCCCGCAGATGGGCCTCCGCCCGGCCGAGCAGGGACTCGATGTCCGCGCGCGAGAGGCCCTCGATTCCCAACAGGTGTTTCATCCGACCCCCCAGTCAAAGCGGGCCGTCCCACGGGGATGACGCATGAGGCCCCCGCGTACCAGCGGCATGCGCGGGGCGTCAAGCACCGTGGCGGGATTCAACGCACCGGCAGGAAGAGTCTATCCGTGCGCAACCCGGTTCCATCGAACAAGCCACTGAACCAGCCGCCGTAGCCGAGCGACAGCCAGATAACCATGGCCTTGCCCTTGATGTGCCCGTAGGGCACGAACGCCACGCCCGCGCCCGTGCCCAGGCCGTAGCGGCTGTCGGAGCTGTTCTCGCGGTTGTCGCCCATGACGAACACGTGACCCGGGGGCACGACATAGGGACCCTCGTGCTCGGCACGGGCCGTGGGCGCGTCCTGCAATACGGCGTGCACCCTGCCGGACAGGTTCTCCTCGTAGAGCCGCCGATGCTCCGGGAACCAGCCGATGCTGTCGTGCTTGTTGTAGACGACCAGGTCGTCCTTCACCAACGTGCGCTGCTGCGGCTCGCCGTTGATGCGCACCTCGCCGTCGACGAGCTCCACCTTGTCGCCGGGCACGCCCACCACCCGCTTGATGAAGTCCAGGTCCGTCTGCATCGGGTTGTTGAAGACGATGACGTCTCCGCGCGCTGGCGCCCGGACGATCTGGAACGGCACGTAGTTCGTCAGCGGCAGCCGCACGCCATAAAGGAACTTGTTGATGAAGACCTGGTCGCCAATCTCCAGCGTGGGGAACATGGAGCCGGAGGGAATCTTGTACGGCTCGATGATGAAGATGCGCACGATGAACGCGATCGCGAGCGCCTTGCCGAAGCCGGAGAACAAGTCCCACGCGTCCTGCTTGCGGTACACCCCGAGCAGCTGGGTGGCCAGGGTATCGAGCGCCTTGGTCTCCTTCTCGATCCGCTCCGCGTCCGCGGCGACGAAGGCGTCCTCCACCTGCATCGTCTGCTCGGCGAGCCGCACGGAAGCCTCGGCGGAGATCTTCCCCGGCACCCGCTTGTGGATGCGGACGATCTCCTCCATCAGCTCGCGCGCGTCATGGCGCAGGCCGCGGAGGATCCGCTCCCGGGGCACCACCAGGCGCCAGGCGATGAGACCCAGGAACGCCACGAGCAGCAGCAGCGCCAGGTACTGCATGACGGGCTGGGCCCACGAGGCCGCGGAGGGCGCGAACTCGATGAGCGGCAGGTAGGGCACATAGGCCACCAGCAGGACGATCAGCGGCATCCACAGGCTGGTGAGCCGGTCACGCCACAAGAGCGCGCGGCTGGCCTTGAGCTGTTCCGGAGTCCTGCGGGCGGCGAGAGTGGCCTCGAGGCCCGCGGGCGGGGTGGCGGTGAGGGACATGCGCTATTCCTCCGTCTTGAGGACCGCGAGGAACGCCTCCTGCGGGATCTCCACCGAGCCCACCTGCTTCATCCGCTTCTTGCCCTCCTTCTGCTTCTCGAGGAGCTTGCGCTTGCGGCTGATGTCGCCGCCGTAGCACTTGGCGAGCACGTTCTTGCGGATGGCGGAGATCGTCTCACGCGAGATGATCTTCGCGCCGATGGCGCCCTGGATGGCCACCTCGTACATCTGCTTGGGAATGACTTCCTTGAGCTTCTGGCACACCTCGCGACCGCGCTGGTAGGCCCGGTCCTTGTGGACGATGACGCTGAGCGCGTCCACGGGGTCGCCGTTGATGAGGATGTCCAGGCGCACCAGGTCCGACTCGACGTAGTCCGCCAGCTCGTAGTCCAGGCTCGCGTAGCCGCGCGACACGCTCTTGAGCTTGTCGAAGAAGTCGAACACCACCTCGGCGAGCGGCATCTCGTAGGTCACCTGGACCCGTACGCCGCTCGTGCCCAGGTATTTCATGTCCTTCTGCACGCCGCGCCGCTCCTGGCACAGCTTGAGGACCGCGCCCAGGTAGTCGTTGGGCACGTGGATGTTGCAGGTGAGGATGGGCTCCTCGAACTTGGCGATCTTCTGCACCGGCGGCAGCTTCGCCGGGTTGTCCACCAACAGCACCCCGCCCTGCGAGTCCGTGATGCGGTAGACCACCGAGGGCGCCGTGGTGATGAGCGACAGGTTGTACTCGCGCTCCAGGCGCTCCTGGACGATCTCCATGTGCAACAGGCCCAGGTAGCCGCAGCGGAAGCCGAAGCCGAGCGCCGTGGAGGACTCGGGCTCGTAGGTGAAGGCCGCGTCGTTGAGCTTGAGCTTGCCGAGCGCGTCGCGCAGGCCCTCGTACTCCGCGGAGTCCACCGGGAAGATGCCCGAGAACACCATGGGCTTGACTTCCTTGAAGCCCGGGAAGGGCGCGTCCGTGGGGCGCAGCTCCTCGGTGACGGTGTCACCCACCTTGGCGTCCTGCAGCTCCTTCACGTTGGCCACGAGCACGCCCACCTCGCCCGCGATGAGCTGGGTCACGGGGCGGGAGAAGGGGTTGAACACACCCAGCTCCTGCACCTCGAAGACCTTGTTGTTGCTCCACAGCTTGATCTTCTGCTTGAGCTTGAGCGTGCCTTCCAGCACGCGCACCAGCGTCACCACGCCGCGGTAGTTGTCGTACCAGCTGTCGAAGATGAGGGCCTTGAGCGGCGCCTGCGGATCTCCCGAGGGCGGCGGCACCATGCGCACCACGGACTCGAGGATGTCCTTGATGCCGATGCCCTCCTTGGCGGAGGCCGGCACGGCGTCCGAGCCGTCGATGCCGATGACGTCCTCGATCTCCGAGCGCGTGCGCTCCACGTCGGCGCTCGGCAGGTCGATCTTGTTGATGACCGGGATGATGGCGAGGTTGTGGTCCAACGCCATGTAGACGTTGGCGAGCGTCTGGGCCTCGACGCCCTGGGAGGCGTCCACGACGAGCAGCGCGCCCTCGCACGCGGCGAGCGAACGGCTCACCTCGTAGGCGAAGTCCACGTGTCCCGGCGTGTCGATGAGGTTGAAGACGTACTTCTGCCCGTCCTTGGCGGTGTAGTTCATCCGCACCGACTGGGCCTTGATGGTGATGCCGCGCTCGCGCTCCAGCTCCATGTTGTCGAGGAACTGGTCCTGCGCCTCGCGCTTGGTCACCGTACCGGTGGCGTCGAGCAGGCGATCGGCCAGGGTGGACTTCCCGTGGTCGATGTGCGCGATGATCGAGAAATTGCGGATGTGAGCGTTTTCAGCCGGCATGATCGGAGGTCTCGGGCAACGTCGAAGCCGGCTTGACTAACACCGAACCCCCCTGAAATCCATGCCGTGCGTGAGCGGCATGCGGACAGGCCCCCGCCCGTCCCCCGCCCTCCGGCCAGCCGCTAGTGCGCGGCCTTCCGCCGGAAATACTCCACGGTGCGCCGGGCCCCCTCGGCGAGCTCCACCGTGGGCCGCCAACCCAGTACCTCCTGGGCGCGCCGGTTGTCGATGCACGAGCGCATCTGCTCGCCGGGCCGCCCGGGGGCATGGCCCGGGGCCTTGCTCACCCCGGCGGACTGGGCCAGCAGGCCGAAGAGCCGGTTGATGTCCGTCTCCACCCCGGTGCCGATGTTGATGGGGCCCGAGTAGTCCTTCTCCGCCGCCAGGAGGTTGGCGCGCGCCACGTCCTCCACGTAGACGAAGTCACGCGTCTGCTTGCCCTCGCCGTAGATGGTGCAGTCCTGGCCCGCGAGCAGGCGCGTGCAGAAGATGGACACCACGCCGGCCTCGCCGTGCGGGTTCTGCCGGGGGCCGTACACGTTGGCATAGCGCAGTGCGATGTACTGCATGCCGTACTGGGCCTTGTAGTAGTTGAGGTACAGCTCCCCCGAGGCCTTGGAGACGCCATAGGGCGAGATGGGCCGGGTGGCGTGGGACTCGGGCGCCGGGAAGACGTCCTGCTCGCCGTAGATGGCCCCGCCGGTCGAGCTGAACACCACCTTCTGGACACCCGAGGCGCGCCCGGCCTCCAGCAGGTTGAGGAAGCCGAGGATGTTGGCGTCGGCGTCGAAGCGCGGATCCTCCACGCTGCGGCGCACATCCATCTGCGCCGCCAGGTGCAGGAGGACCTGCGGGCGCTCGGAGCGCACGAGCTGCGCGGCCTCGGGCGAGCGGATGTCCGCCACCTCCAGGCGCACCCGGGGATCCAGGTTCTCCTTCTTCCCGCTCGACAGGTTGTCCAGGGCGATGACCTCATGGCCCGCCTTCACGAAGGCATCACACACGTGCGAGCCGATGAAGCCCGCTCCACCCGTCACCAGGACTTTCAAGGTAAGGCTCCTGTGCCACCATCAGGGGTGGCCCTTGGTTGCGAAAGGTCGCGAAACGTGCCGCGAAATTAGGAGCCCGGACTCCGCGCGGCAACCGCCCTGAACCACGAGATGGTTTCCCGCAAACCTTCTTCCAGGGCCACCCGAGGCTCCCACCCGAGCCGTTCCCGGGCCCGGGTGATGTCCGGACGGCGCTGCTTGGGGTCATCCTTGGGCAGGGGCTTGTGAACGATGTTCCCTCCCCCACCCGCCGCGGAGCGCACCGCCTCGGCGAACTGGAGCATGGTCATCTCCCGGGGGTTGCCGATGTTGACCGGCTCGGTCTCGTCCGACAGGGCCAGCCGCACGAGCCCATCCACCAGGTCCCGCACATAGCAGAAGGAGCGCGTCTGGGAGCCATCCCCGAAGACGGTGAAGTCCTCGCCGCGCAGCGCCTGGCCCACGAAGGCCGGCACCACGCGCCCGTCGTTGAGGCGCATCCGGGGCCCGTAGGTGTTGAAGATGCGCACGATCCGCGTCTTCACCCCCCGCGAGCGGGCGTACACCATGGTCAGCGCCTCGGAGTAGCGCTTGGCCTCGTCGTAGCAGGCGCGCGGACCGATGGAGTTCACGTTGCCCCAGTAGTCCTCCCGCTGCGGGTGCACGAGCGGATCCCCGTAGATCTCCGACGTGGAGGCCATGAGGAACACCGCCCCCCGGGCCTCGGCCAGCTTGAGCCCATTCTCCGTGCCCACCGAGCCCACCCGCATCGTCTCCAGCGGCAGGTTCGCGTAGTCGATGGGCGAGGCCGGCGACGCCATGTTGAAGACGTAGTCCACCGGCCCCTCCACCGACAGCCCCTCGGTGATGTCCTGGCGCATGGACTCGAAACCCGCGCGGCCGAGCAGGTGCTCCACGTTGCTCTCGCGGCCGGTGACGTAGTTGTCCACCGACACCACGCGCGCGGCCCCATCCTCCAGGAGCCGTTCGCACAGGTGCGAGCCCAGGAATCCCGCGCCGCCCAACACCACCACCCGTTGACCCTTCATGCTCCGCACGCTCATTGGCGCGACCCCAGTTCGTCGAAGGAAGCCTGGCCCGGCAGCTGTGCCTTGTACTTCTCCAGTACGAGATCGATCCCCTGCCGGATGTACTCGGCCACGGGAACCTTCGTCTTCGTGTTCAGCGCCTTGAGCATCTCGTTCTGCTCGGGCGTGATGTAGATGGTCGTACTGATCTTCTTTCGGGCCATGGCGATACGTGAAAATATATGGAGTGACATGGCCCTTGAAGCCCTGTTTTGGCCTCCTGTCCGGCCGTGGGCGCGGACCTCGCGCCAAAAAGTGAAGCCCTCGACACCCCAGACGGGTGGAGGGCTTGACTTGGAGTAGGTCCGTGTGGTTGTCGGACCGACTTGGTCGGCTAGAGGCCCGAGGTCGCGCGGAACACGAGCCCCTCCCCCTCGAGGGTGTAGGCGCCATCCGCCGCGCTCACGAACACCGAGGAGCCACGCGGCAGCGCGATCGTCTCCCCCGCGAGGGACAGCCGCGCCGAGCCCTTGGCGCACAGCAGGATCTCCGGTCCCCGGCGCTCCGGACACGGGGCGAGCCCCGGCCGCAGCTCGAAGCGCGAGAGGCGGAATTCCTCGGTGGGCGTCGGGTACACGGACTCGGAGTCCTGCCCGGGAGCGGCCACGAGCGTGCGGACCGGGCCGCACTGGAAGTCCAGCACGCGCAGGAGCTCCGGCACGTCCACGTGCTTGGGCGTGCAGCCGCCCCGGAGGACGTTGTCCGAGTTGGCCATGAGCTCCACGGCCACTCCGCCCAGGTAGGCGTGCAGGTTGCCCGCGGGCAGGTAGATGGCCTCGCCGGGCTGGAGCCGCACGAGGTTGAGCATCAACGCCCCCACCACGCCGGGGTCTCCCGGGTACAGCTCACCGAGCCGCACCGCCTGGCGCAGCTCCTCGCGAAAACGGCCCTCTCGCCGGGCTCCCACCGCGCAGGCCTCAAGCACCTCGGCGACCAGCGCGCCCCGTCGCTCGCGTGGCCAGGTCATCAGCGCCTCGAACATGCGCGCCACGCCGTGCGCATCCGGCGACTGCCTCAGCGGGGCGAGCAGCGGCGCCAGGGACTCCAGGCCGAGCGAGTCGAAGAGCGCGAGCGTCTCGTCCGCGCGCCGGAAGCCGCACAGGGCATCGAAGGGCGTCAGGGCACAGGTGAGCTCGGGCTTGTGGTTCGGATCCTTGTAGTTGCGGTGGGGCGCGCCCAGGGCCAGGCCCAGGCTGTTCTCCCGCGCATAGCCCTCGCGCGCCTGGGCGAGGCTCGGGTGCGTCTGCAACGACAGGGGCGACTCGGCCGCGAGCACCTTGAACAGGAAGGGCAGCTCTCCGCCGAACCGGCGCGCCACCACCCCACCCAGCTCCCGCTCCGGCGCGGCGCGGATGAGCTCGAGCAGCGAGCGCCCTTCCGCTCCCCGGCGCACGCGGGAGGGCGCTCCGGGGTGGGCACCCATCCACAGTTCCGCCTGACACGTGGCGGAGGGCGTGGGCTGTCCGAGCAGCTCGGCCAGGGCCGTGCGCGACCCCCAGGCATAGGGCTGGATGACGTTATCGAGCAGATCCATGACCGCGGGCCCTGCCTAGTTCACACCGGCCACGAAGGCCTGGAGCTGCGTCTCTCGCTTGAAGTCCGTCAGGTAGCGCGAGGCGGCGTCCTTGGACGGGAAGCTGCCCATGCGCACCCGGTACCAGGTTCCCTTGTTGGGCACCTCGGCGGGGACGATGAAGGGCGCGTAGCCGCGATCCCTCAACTTGGCGGCGAAGCGCTCGGCCTCGGGACGGTTCTGGAAGGCGGACAGTTGAAGGGTGAAGGCGCCCCCGGACACGGCCTCGGTGGGCTTCTGGGTGGCCCGGGCAATCGCTTCCTTCATCCCCGCCCCCGGCGCCGTGGTGCGCGTGGGCACGGTCTCCGACTCCACCTTGCCCGGAGGAGTCGCGGGCTTGCTGTCGGCCACCTTGGCGGGCTCGGCGGGCTTGGGCGTGGGCTTGCCGTCGGCCGGCTTGGACTCGGCGGGCTTCGCGTTGGCGACGGGCGCGTAGTCGTCGTCCGTGGGGCTGGGGGCGACAGGGTCCTCCCCGGTGGGCGAGGGAGCGGGCGCCTCGGCCGGCTTCGGCTTGGGCGGGGGCGCCGGAGGCGGAATGGCCACCGTGACGGTGCGCGGCTTGGAGGGCTCGGGGGGAGTGCCCTTGCGGGTGAGCTCGTCCTGGAAGGTCAGCGGCGGCTGGGTCTCGCGGGCCTGCTGCAGGGCCTGGGCGTTGGCGTCGAGCGAGGAGAGCAGATCCGGCGCGGTGGCGGTCTGGGCATCCCCCGCGAGCTTCTTGCCCACCACGACGCCGAGCACGAACACGGCCCCCATGACGATGATCCCCGCGATCAACAGGCTGACGACCTGCCGGTTGTCGAGCGAGACATCGAACTTCTCCTTCATCCGGTGGGCATCGCGCATCGCGTGGGTTCCTTGATTGAACGGATCCCCGGCCCGGCCACACGAGTGTCGCGGCCTGTAGCGTCGAGGTGCGGCGGAAGGTACGCCCCCCCTCTTGACCGGTCAAATTCAGTGCGTACGGGGATTCCGGAGGCGAGTGGAGGCTCGCCCGCTCAGACGATCCATCCACCGCCGAGCAGGCGATCACCTTCGTAGACCACGGCGGCCTGTCCAGGCGTCACGGCGCGCGCCGGGGACTCCAGACGGATGGAGACCAGGCCATGCGGAGACACCTCCACGCGGCCCGAGGCGCCCGGGTGACGATGACGGATGCGCACCATCACGGACTTCTCCGGGGGCGGCGGCCCCTCCACCCAGTGTGGCTGCAGGAGCCCGAACGAGTCCCGCGCGCTCTGGTCCGCGGGGCCCACCACGACCCGGCGGGACTCGGGCTCGATGCGCTGGACGTAGCGCGCCTCCCCTCCTCCGAGGTTGAGGCCGCGGCGCTGGCCCACCGTGAAGCGATGCACGCCCGCGTGGGTGCCAAGCACCTCGCCCTCGGCGTCGACGATCTCCCCCGCTGGCTGCGGCCCCGCCACCTTCTCCACGAAGCCCGCGTAGTCACCATCCGGCACGAAGCAGATCTCCATGCTCTCGGGCTTGTGGGTGGTGGGAAGGGCGTGGCGCTCGGCGACGGCGCGGACCTCGGCCTTGGTCATCCCCCCCACGGGGAAGAGGATGTCGGCGAGCTCCGCCTGACCCAGCGTGAAGAGGAAATAGCTCTGGTCCTTGGCGGCATCCACGGCGCGGCGCAGGACGTAGCGGCCGTCCTCCTGCTCCACGCGGGCGTAGTGGCCCGTGGCGAGCCGGGCCCCCAGGGCCCGTGCGCGCTTGAGCAGGAAGTTGAACTTCACGTCGCGGTTGCACGCCACGCAGGGAATGGGCGTGCGGCCCCCCAGATAGGACTGCACGAAGGGGTTGATGACCCGATCCTTGAAGATCTCCTCGGCGTTGGCCACGTAGAACGGGATGCCGAGCGTCTGGGCGACCGCGCGCGCGTCGTCGATGTCATCCGGACTGCAACAGCTCCCGCACTGGGCCTTGCCCTCGTAGGACCAGACCCGGAGGGTGATTCCGATGACTTCATGGCCCTGCTCCTTGAGCAGGGCGGCGGCGGCGGAGGAATCCACTCCTCCACTCATGGCAACGACGACTCGCATGACGTCCTCTCTACACTCCAGCCCGGCCAGGCGCGACCCCCTCCCGCCCGCCCGGCTCAGGAGCCCTGGGTCTTCCGCCAGGTTCCCAGCAATTCCCCGAGCGTTTCCGGTGTGTTGCGCGAGGGCTCGTCGAGCACCTGTTCCATCAAGAAACGGGTCGCGTTGCCCACCATGGGCGAGGGGCCCACCTCCAGGGCGGCCATGATGGCGCCCCCGTTGAGGGCCAGTTCCTTGGGGTACAACGGAGGCATCTCTGCGGCCAGGGCGCGCAGGCGTCCCCGAAGCCCCTCGAACGCCTTCAACCGCTCCGGCAGCCGCACCTGGATCCTGGCCCGGGCGACCTCCAGAAGAGACTCCAACCGGGCGGGCCCCACCCGGGCGAGCAGCCGTCGCAGCGCGGGGGCCTCGGACTCGAAGTGATGCTCGAGCGCCGCGAGCGACACCAGGAGTCGCACGTGCTCGGCTACCTTGGTGGGGAACTTGAGCCGGACGCAGATCGCCTCGGCCCCAAGCGGGTCCACGAGGTCCGCCAGCAGAGCGGCCAGGCGCAACTCCACTTCGGCGGGCGCGGCGGCGACGGCGGCACGCGCCAGACGGGCCGCTTCGGCATCCGCTCCGGCCAGCTCCGGCAGGAACACCCCGAGCAGTCCCGTATCGGCGAGCAGCCCGAGTCCGAACTCCTCGCGCGAGGACAGCAGCAGCTTGACGAACTCGTCCCGCACGCGCTCCAGGGACACCTTGCGGAAGACCGGGAGCGTGGCTGGAATGGCCGTCTGGGTCTCCGCGTCGAGCGTGAAGTCGAGGACCGAGGCGAAGCGCACGGCGCGCATGGGGCGCAGTCCATCCTCGGAGAAGCGCTCGGTGGCCGAGCCCACGCAGCGGATGATGCGGGCCGACAGGTCCTCCCGTCCCCCAAAGGGGTCGACGAACTCGAGGCCCAGGGGATCCCACGCCATGGCGTTGATGGTGAAGTCGCGGCGCGACAGATCCTTGGTGACGTCCCGCTCGAAGGAGACGGCGCTGGGACGGCGGCCATCGTGGTAGTCGCCCTCGCTGCGGAAGGTGGTGACCTCCACATGGGTGCTCCCCGCGAGCACGGTGACGGTGCCGTGCTGGAGCCCGGTGGGGATGACCTTGCGGAAGGCACGCTGGACCTCCTCGGGGAGCGCACTCGTGGCGATGTCGAAATCCTTGGGGGGAACGCCCCGGAGGATGTCCCGGACGCACCCGCCCACGAGGTAGACGGAATGGCCCAATTCCCGTAGACGGGCGATGACCTCCCGGATGGAGGGGGCGATCGGGGCTTCGAGCAGGGCGGCGGGGGTGGTCATCCGCGCCGGGAGGCTGTCATGGCCCCTCCAATGCGAGCAAGCACTGGATGCGCCCCTGGATCCGGGCACAATCGCGAGAATGATGATGAAGCAGAAGGAGAGCCAGCCGTGAAGGGGCGTGTGTTGATCATCGCGGGATCGGACTCCGGAGGGGGGGCCGGCATCCAGGCGGACATCAAGGCGGTGACGGCGCTCCGGGGCTATGCGGCCACGGCCATCGCGGCGTTGACCGCCCAGGACACCCACACGGTACATGCCATCCACGACGTCCCCCTGCCCTTCGTGCGGCTGCAGATCGAACTGGCGCTCAAGGACATCGGGGCGGACGCCATCAAGACGGGCATGCTCAACAAGGGCGAGGTGATCGCCGCCGTGCGCGAGGAGATCGACCTGCACGCGCCGGAAACACCGCTCGTCGTGGACCCCGTCATGGTGGCCAAGGGTGGAGCCCGGCTGCTCAGCGCCGGGGCGGAGCGAGCCTTGATCGAACGGCTCCTGCCACGCGCCACGCTCATCACCCCCAACGCCTCCGAGGCGGAGGTGCTCACGGGCCTGCCAGTGAATTCCTTCGCCGAGCAGAATCGCGCGGCGGAGCGGCTGCTGGCCCTGGGTGCCCGGGCCGTGCTGCTCAAGGGCGGCCACCTGCCGGGAGAAGAGGTGCGCGACGTCCTGTTGACCCCCCAGGGCCGTCAGGAGTTCAAGAACCCGCGCCTGCACACCACGTCCACGCACGGCACGGGGTGCACCCTGGCGTCCGCCATCGCCACGGGGCTCGCCCAGAAGCTCGAACTGCACACCGCGGTCGCTCGCGCCCATGCCTACGTGTGGACCGCCATCCAGACCGCGCCGGGCCTGGGCGGCGGCAACGGACCGCTCAACCACGCCCACACGGTGAAGCCAGACGCGTGAAGCCCGGCCGGGGACAACGGACGAGAACGCTCCGCTGCCCCGGCCCTCGGAACGGGGACGTCAGTTGTTGGGAGCGCCCGAGAGGACCCACGACCGGATCCGGACGAACTCACCTGGGTTCTGCTCGAAATAGTCCGAGGCCCCCAGGGGCATCCGGGGACCACAATCCCCTCGGGTGATCCGCCACAGCAACAAGGACTCGTCCAACTTGCCAGGAATCACCCGCGCCATGGGACGGCAAGCCCCCACACCCGCCGCGTTGACGAGGGACGCATAGGAGGCATTCGCCTGAAGGTCCAACCCCTCGGCGCTGTACGCGTTATGGCAATCCGTGCACTTGAGATCCCAGATGGGCTGGATGTCCTGGGAGTAGGAAGGAAGGCCGACCGACACCGGCACGGTGCGAGTCACGGCACTCGTCCCGTCGGACACGGTGACCCGTAGGGAATAGGAAGCGGCCGTGCCACTCTCGGGGACCCACCACTCGGCCGAGGCTCGCGTCGGATTCGTGAAGGCGCCCACCCCCTCGGGCTCCGTGCTCCAAACGTAGGTGAGCGGATCCCCATCCGGATCCGATGCGCCAATGAAGAGGGGAACGAAGTCTCCGGGGATGATGCGAGAGGAGCCCACGGAAATGTCCGCGTACACGCTCGGCGATTGATTGAGGGCGGCGACGTTCTTCACCCGCACCTGCACCGAGCCCTGGGCGGTACCGCCCTTCCCGTCCGAGACCGTCACGTTCAGGACGAAGGCCGTGTCGCGGGAAAGGAGCGGCGCCGTCCACGTGCGGGTGGCTCCCGTCTCGTCGTTGAACGCTCCCAACGGCGCGAAGGGGCTCTGGGTCCAGGTATAGGTGAGCGGATCCCCATCCGGATCGCTGGCGAGCACCGAGAGGCTCGTGTTCGAGCCCTCGTCGAGCGAATCACGCTCCGCGGTCACCTGGGTGAGCGTGGGCGCTCGATTGGGCTCCGGGTCAACCGGCGCCGAGGAACCCGAACCTCCACCACAGCCAAGAACAACGAGTGACATCCCTGACATCCACAGAATCGACCGAAGTGTTCGCATGCGGCGACTATCGCACGCGTTCCCCGGGAGTGAAGACAAGTCCATCCAGCACGCCATGGGCGTAGAGCGCCGCGAAGCCAGGAACCGGCGTTCATCATCGATGCTTTCCGGTATCCTTGGTGCTGTTTTCCGGCCTGGGCCGCGCGCATCGCACATGAATCGAGGTCAATGACAATGAGCAACACGAAGAGGCCAACGCCGCCCCCGTTCGAGCCCGAACTCGCCGCAATCCTTCCGGCGTTCGCCGCACTCGCCCCCGTCAACATGACAGCCGATCAGATCGAAAAATATCGTGCCATGCCCGCGCCTTCGATCTCCGATCTGATTGGCGACCAGCCGGTCCAGTGCGTCGACTTCACCATCCCCGGCTACCAGGGAGTGGACATGGTCGTCTCGGTGATCTCGCGGAAGGACCATTCCAAGCCGGGACCCGGAATCTATCACATCCATGGAGGCGGAATGGTCATGGCCGACCGCTTCGCGGGCGCCTACGACCTGGTGGCGTGGGCGATGAAGTTCGACGCTGTGTGCGTCACGGTCGAATACCGCCGGGCACCCGAGAACCCCGATCCGATCCCGGTCGAGGACTGCTACGCGGGACTCGAATGGATGGCCGCACACGCGAAGGAGTTGTTGGTCAATCCAGAGCGGCTCATCATCTTCGGCGGAAGCTGCGGAGGCGGCCTGTCCGCTGGCACCACCCTGTTGGCGCGCGACCGCAAGGGGCCGAAGCTGTTCGGACAACTCCTCCAGTGCCCGATGATCGACGATCGGAACGAAACCGTCTCGTCGTACCAGCTCCAGGGAATAGGCATCTGGGATCGCGTCAGCAACCTGACTGGCTGGACTGCACTGCTCGGTGACCGGCGAGGAACGAACGACGTGTCGATCTATGCGGCCCCCGCTCGCGCGACCGATCTGAGCGGCCTGCCACCCACTTTCATAGACGTGGGGTCGGCTGAAGTCTTCCGCGACGAGGGCGTTGCCTACGCGAGCGCGATCTGGGCGGCCGGCGGCGACGCGGAGCTCCACGTCTGGGGCGGCGCGTTCCACGGCTTCAGCCACATGGCGCCGGATGCTGCCATCTCCCGAGCAGCGAACGCAGCTCGCGAGGCATGGCTCGAACGGCTGCTGTCCCGGTAAAGGTGTCGGTGGGTGGACGGGTGCGAATCCCAATGGCCAGTATGGGGACTGGAGCCACCTGACTCCGGCCGAGCGCAACGAGCTCCAGGGCTACTTCCAGTCCTCCGGCTGGGAGGCCTACAACTTCCTGGGCGGTGGCCGCGGCAACCACATCGCCCGCTCCGGTGAATACGGCGCGCAAGTCGGCGCCCGCCTCCTGGCCCGGTTCGCCTCCTCCAGCACGACGGCCGGAGACCCGAACTCCTTCACCCCCAATGCCTTGTACACCGACACGGCTCCCGAGAACTGGCGGCGGTGCGACCCGGCCAACACGGAGCTGGGCGAGAGCGAGCCGTACGCCGGGTTCGCGTTCTGTGTGGACAGGACCAAGAAGCCGCTGGCGCAGCCCACCCCTGGCACCTACGCGATGAACGTGGTGAACGGAAGGGCGACGACCGAGCAGTCCCAGCAGTACGGAATCTGGAAGGTCACGCAGATGGGCGCCGATGCGCAGCGCATCCAGAAGTGGGCGCAGTGGACGCAACGCCTCTGGCCTTGAGGAGGCCTCCCTGCCCGGTGCCCGTGGACTCCGACGGGCAGAAGACGCTCGCCCATCATGGCGCACGCCTCAAGCCTTCGTCAGGGCGAGCAACTGCTCACGCAACCATCGGCCCCGGGGGTCCAGGTCCGTCTGCCGGTGCCAATAGAGGTGGATTTCCAGGGGAGGAAGCTCGAGCGGCATCGGCAGCAGGTGGTTGCCCAGGGACGCCGCGATAGCCTCCGCGTGCCGCCGGGGCATGGTCAGCAGCAGGTCCGAGCCCGCCACGATCCGGCACGCCGCCTCGTAGTGCTGGCAGCGCACGGCGATCTCCCGCTGGTGGCCCAAGCGGTTGAGCACCAGATCCTCCAGGGCCAGGCCCGTGCGCCGCGAGGACACGGTGACATGCCGGGCCGCCAGGTACGCCGCGAGGTCCAGCTTGCGCCTCCGGGCACTCACCACGCGGAAGCTGTCGCGCAACAGCGGCGTGTGGAGCAACCCGGCACTCGTGGGCTGGGCCACGTCGATCGCCAGATCCAACCGGCCCGAGGCGAGATCCCGCTCCAACTTCGCCCGCTCGACCCGGACGCTGGCGACGCGCACCTTCGGAGCACTCGCCCGCAGACGCTCGATGAGCCCGGGGAGAAGGGAGGGCTCCAGCTCATCGTTCATGGCGATCGCCAGCTCGACGACGTCCCGCCCGGGCTCGAACTGGCGGGTGCGGTGCACCGCCTGCTGCAGGAGCGTGAGCGCCTCGCGGATCTCCGGTGCGAGCCGTTCCGCGAGCGGAGTGGGTGCCACTCCGCGCCCCTCGCGGACGAACAGCGGCTCGCCGAGCTGTTCCCGCAACCTCGCCAACGCGTGGCTCACGGCGGACTGGCTCAGGAAGAGCACTTCCGCGGCCCGGGTGAGGCTGCGCTCCTGGAGGACGACGTCGAACACCCGGAAGAGGTTGAGATCCAGCCCCGTGAGGCGGGAGGACTCCTGAGCCCTGTTCATGACCACACATGACCAACATTCACTGGATTCATCAACTCCCCCAGACCAGGATGCCCCGAGGTCCACACAAGAGGAGTGGCGATGAACTTCGAGCCGAGCGCCAGGAGCAAGGACTACCTCGAGCGCGTGAAGCGCTTCGTGCGCGAGCACATCGAACCCGCGGAGTCGCGCTACATGGCGCAGTTGCACGCGGACCACGCGGGGGGAGACTGGCGCCGCTGGCGCGTGCCGCCCGAGATGGAGCAATGGAAGGCCCGAGCCAAGGCCGAGGGCCTGTGGAACCTGTTCCTCCCCGACGCGACGCTCGGGGCCGGGCTGAGCACCCTGGAGTACGCCCCCATCGCCGAGGAGACGGGCCGCAGCTTCCTCGCTCCCGAGGTCTTCAACTGTAACGCCCCGGACACCGGCAACATGGAAGTGCTCTGGCGCTACGGCTCCGAGGAGCAGAAGAAGCAATGGCTCCAGCCGCTGCTCTCCGGGGAGATCCGCTCGGTGTTCTGCATGACGGAGCCGGAGGTGGCCTCCTCGGACGCCACCAACATGCAGGCCACGGCGGTGCTCCAGGGCGACGAGGTCGTGCTCAACGGCCGCAAGTGGTGGTCGAGCGGCCTGGGTCACCCCAATGCCAAGATCGCCATCTTCATGGCGCACACGCCCAATCCGGATCTCGACCGACGGCAGCAGCACTCCATGGTCCTGGTGCCCCTGGATGCTCCTGGGGTGACGGTGGAGCGCATGCTGCCCGTCTTCGGTGAGCACGATGCCCCGCACGGCCATGGCGAGGTGCGCTTCGACAATGTCCGGGTGCCCGCCTCCTCCGTGATTGGGGGCCTCGGCCGGGGCTTCGAGATCGCCCAGGGACGTCTGGGCCCCGGGCGCATCCACCACTGCATGCGCTGCATCGGCGCGGCCGAGCGGGCGCTCGAACTGATGATCGATCGCGGCATGGGACGCACCGCCTTCGGCAAACCCCTGCTCAACCTGGGCGGCAACCGGGAGCGCGTGGCGGATGCCCGCATCGCCATCGATCAGGCGCGCCTGCTCACGCTCTACGCGGCCTGGAAGCTGGACGAGCTGGGCGCGCTCGGAGCGATGACGGAGATCTCCGCCATCAAGGTCGTCGCGCCCAATGTGCTCCAGAAGGTGGTGGACGACGCCATCCAATTGCATGGTGGCGCCGGGGTGTCGAACGATACGCCGCTCGCGGGCTTCTTCGCCCAGGCACGCAGCCTGCGCATCGCGGATGGACCGGACGAAGTACACAAGGGCGTCATCGCCCGCATCGAACTCGCCAAGCGCGGGTTTTCCCGGAGCTGATAGCCATGAGCCACAAGCGCATTTTCATCACGGGGGGAGCCAGTGGACTGGGGCGGGCCATCGCGCTGCGCTATGCCCGGGCCGGCTGGCGGGTGTGCATTGGCGACGTCCACGCCCAGCGAGGCGCTGAAGTCCTGGCGGAACTCCAGGCGCTCTCGCCCCGCTCGCTCTTCCTGTCCTGCGACGTGACCCGCGAGGAGGACCTGCGCGCGGTGGCCGAGCGGCTCACGGCCGAGTGGGACGGAGTCGACGTGGTGGTCAACAACGCGGGCGTCGCCCAGGCGGGCACCATCGACGAGGTGCCCCTCTCCGACTGGCAGTGGGTGTTGGAGATCAACGTCCTGGGCGTGGTGCGCGGCTGCCACGTGTTCACGCCGCTGTTCAAGCGCCAGGGCCATGGCCACTTCGTCAACGTGGCCTCCATGGCCGGGCTGCTCGATATGCCCAGGATGAGTTGCTACAACGCCTCCAAGGCGGCGGTCGTCTCGCTGTCCGAGACGCTGCAGAACGAGTTCGCCAACACGAGGATCGGCGTGAGCCTCGTCTGCCCGTCCTTCTTCAAGACCAACCTCGCCGAATCCCTGCGCACCAGCAACCCCGGCACGCGCAAGTTCGTGGAGAAGCTGCTGTCGCGCTCGAAGATCACGGCGGAGGACATCGCGGAGCAGATCTTCCAGGCCGTGGAGAAGCGCGAGTTCTACGTCCTTCCCCATGCACAGGGCCGTCAGGCGTGGCTGCTCAAGCGCCTGCTGCCGCGTCGGCTCTACACCGGACTGCTCAAGTCGCAGATGAGCAAGATGCGCACGGGCGGCACCTCTCCGTCCGCCTGAGGTCCCAGAACCCATGTCCCAGACCCAGATCACCGACCAGGCCGGAGCCGTGCGCGCGGGCGAGGAGCTCGACGCCTCGGCCGTGGACGCCTGGCTCAAGACCCAGGTGCCCTCGCTGCATGGCACGCCCGAGGTGACCCAGTATTCGGGGGGCGCCTCCAACTGGACCTACCGGCTGAAGTACCCCGAGCGCGACCTCATCCTGCGCCGACCTCCGTCAGGCACCAAGGCGAAGTCCGCGCACGACATGGCCCGCGAGTACACGGTGCAGAAGGCACTCAAGCCCGTCTACCCGGCGGTGCCCACCATGGTGGGCCTGTGTCAGGACGCCTCCGTCATCGGCGCCGACTTCTACGTGATGGACCGCATCCCGGGCCTGATTCCTCGCAAGCACCTGCCCCGGGGCCTGTCCTTGAGCGAGGCCCAGACCCGCGAGCTGTGCCTGCACGTCATCGACAAGCTGATCGAACTGCACCAGGTGGACCCCCAGGAAGCGGGGCTCACGGCACTGGGCAAGGGCCCCGGCTATCCGCGGAGGCAAATCGAAGGCTGGTCGGAGCGCTACGAGAAGGCCCGAACCTGGAACGTGCCGGGCTTCCGCTACGTGCGCGACTGGCTCCGCGAGCACACCCCCGAGGACATCGCCACCCGCGTCATCCACAACGACTGGCGCTTCGACAACGTGGTGCTGGATCCGGACCGGCCCACCGAGGTCATTGGCGTGCTCGACTGGGAGATGGCCACGGTGGGGGATCCGCTGATGGACCTGGGCAACACCCTCGCCTACTGGGTTCACGCGGATGACGACGTGTTCCTGCGCACGACGCGCCGTCAACCCACCCACCTGCCCGGAATGCTCCGGCGCGAGGAGGTGGTCGCGTACTACCTGGAGCGCACGGGCCTCAAGCCCTCCAACTGGAGCTTCTATGAGGTGTACGGCCTGTTCCGTCTCGCCGTGATCGCCCAGCAGATCTACTACCGCTACCACCACAAGCAGACGCGCAACCCGGCGTTCAAGAACTTCTGGGTGCTCATCAACTACCTCCATTGGCGCTGCCGCTGGCTCATCCATCGCGAGGGCCGCTGACATGGGTGCCGTGTACTTCGTGCGCCACGGCCAGGCGTCGTTCGGCCAGGCGGACTACGATCAGCTCTCCGACACCGGCTTCGAACAGGCGCGCGTGCTCGGAGAGGCGCTTCGCTCGCGCGTGCTCAAGCTGGACGCCGTCTTCATGGGCACGATGACGCGGCACCGGCAGACGGCCGAGACCTGCCTCGCGGCCATGGGAATGGACCTCGAACCCCAGCGGCTGGCTGGCTTCGACGAGTTCAACCACGACGAGCTGCTGCACCGCCACACGCCGCGCTACGCGGACCCCGCCGTCCTGCGGGAGGAGCTCACGAAGGCGGCCGATCCTCGCCGGGCCTTCCAGGAGTTGTTCGCCCAGGCCGTGGCGCGCTGGGTGAATGGCCCCGCCGAGGAGTACACCGAGTCCTGGCCCACCTTCCGCCAGCGCTGCACCCAGGCGCTGGACGCCGTGCTCCAGGCCCTGGGCCCGTCCGGCACCGCGCTGGTGTTCACCTCCGCGGGACCCATCAGTGCCCTGTGCCAGGGGCTCCTGCACATCCCCGACGAGCACGCCTTCCAGCTCAACTGGACGATGGCCAACGCGGCGGTGACCAAGGTCATCTACGGTGAGCGCGGCCGCTATCTGTCCACGCTCAACGAGCACGCCCACTTCGAGGGCGCGCGCCGGGCGCTCATCACCTACCGCTGAGGTCTGGCGGAACCCGAGCGCTCGCTGGCATAACCGCGTTCCGTGACTGGAACGCCCGACCTGAACCTCCTCCCGCTGTTCGTGGCGGTCGCCGAGACGTGGAGCATGTCCGCGGCGGCCCGGAACCTGGGCCTTCCGAAGTCCTCGGTGAGCCGGGGGGTGGCGGCGCTCGAGGAATCGCTCGGCGTGCAGCTCTTCCACCGCACCACGCGCAAGGTGGCGCTGACCACGGCGGGGACGGCGTTCTACGAGAAGGTGCGGCCGCACGTCGCCGCCCTGCGCGACATCACCGGCGGCCTTCCCGAACAGGAAGCGGAGCCCTCCGGGGAGCTGAGAATCACCTCGCCCGTCGACATGGCGCTCACCTTCCTCGCTCCGCTCGCGGCGGAGTTCTCCGCGCGCTACCCGGCGGTCCAGCTCGACATCCGCCCCACCAACCAGACCGTGGACCTCGTGGGCGAGGGGTTCGACGGCGCCCTCCGCGTCGCGCTCAAGCTCTCGGACTCGACGCTCGTGGCCCGGAGGGTCAGTGGTCTGGAGTCCGCCATCTACGCGGCACCCACATATCTCGCACGGCGAGGCCCACCGCGAAGCGCCTCGGACGTGGGCGCTCATGACTGGGTCATCCACCGCCATGTGAAACAACTGCCCCCGCCGCTCGTGGCGCCCGAGAGGCCGCGCCTCGTCACCGACGACCTGCTCTTCGCGCATCGCGCGGTTCGCGAGGGCATGGGGCTCGGGCTCCTCCCCACCTTCCTGGCGCGTCAGGATGTGACCGCCGGATTGCTCATCCGGGTGCTGCCCACGTGGGGAAGCAAGGTGGGCAGCCTCTTCTTCGTCCACCCACGCACCGAGCATGTCCCCCGGAAGGTCGCCGCCTTCCGGGACTTCGTCCTCGCCTTCATCGCCGCCAATCCCCTCATGGCCGGCGGCGAGTAGACGCCACGGGCCTTACGAGAAGTGGACCGCGGACAGCGGCGTGCCGAGAAAGGTGCCGTTGTAGGCGATGGAGCCACGATCCGCGCCCGCCGCTCCGGCGATGACCATCAGGGGCAGCAGGTGCTCCTCGCGCGGATGGGACTGACGGCCCGCGGGCGCCTTGTCCCACTGCGCCAGACGGGCATCGCGCGCCTTCGCCTCGAGCACGGCGGTCTCGCGCAGCCACACGTCGAATGCCTCCGCCGCGCCATGGGTGCGAGGACCAAAGCCCGCACGCAGGTTGTGGTACGACATCCCGCTGCCGATGATGAACACGCCCTCGTCGCGCAGCGGCGCGAGCGCGCGTCCCATCGCCAGGTGCTCCTCGGGATCCAGCCCCTGCTTGAGCGACAGCTGGACCGTCGGGACATCCGCGTCCGGGTAGGTCAGCTTGAGCGGAATGAAGGTGCCGTGATCGTAGCCACGCCGTGAGTCGCTGGCCGTCTCGAATCCCGCCGCCCCGAGCAATTCCCTCACACGCGCCGCCAACTGGGGGTGGCCCGGCGCGGGCCAGGTGATCTGGTACGAAGCGGGCGGGAAGCCGTAGTAGTCGTAGAGGATGGGCGGGCGTTCGCTGGTCATGACCGTGGGCACCGCCTCCTCCCAGTGCGCCGAGATGACCAGGAGCGCCTTGGGAGCGGTTTTCGGCAGGGTCCGCACGGACTGGAGGTAGCCGCTCAGGGCGGAGAACTCCTTCGGGTCGTTGAAGCCAATGTCGACGAACGGCCACGGCCCTCCGCCGTGCGGCATGAAGACGACGGGCATGCGCTCGCTCTTGGACTCGCTCTCCGAGGAGCGCTGCCCGTTCGCCAGCGCGGCGAGCCCCGCGGCTCCAGCCAGACCGCCTACCAGTGCCGCGCGCCGCGTGACCCCCTCTTCATCCTCATGATCCATGTGCGGCTCCTCCAGAGCGTTGGCGAGAGGGCTCGTGACCCTTCTCACCGTTTCCGGAAGGATCAATGCAACTGTTGCACCCGGCGCACTAGAGGGCCGGAATGCATCACTGTGTTCCAAATCAGGAACGCGGCACTCACTCCGACAAGGTCTCGGAGCTGAGCTCCGCGATGCGGGCCACGTGCTCGAAAAGGAACCAGTGGCCTCCCTCGAGGCACCTCCAGGAGTCACTCGGCCCACGAGGGCTGACCTCCCTTCCCCTCCACCTCTCGTGAAGCCCCCGGCGCGGCTCGACGTGGACTCAACGTATCGTCGAGAATCCATCAGAACGCGTCCGGGCAGGACGAAACCCGGCTCGCGAAGGGCCCGGTCCGTCCAGAGGACGGCGCGACATCGTTGCAACCCACGTGCGGTCTGCGATAAACCGCGTCCGCTCACGGTCCCGTAGCTCAGTTGGATAGAGCGGCGGTTTCCTAAACCGCAGGCCACTGGTTCGATTCCAGTCGGGGCCACTCCGTAAAGCCGCGTCGCGACAGGAGAAATCCTCTCGCGCGCGGGCGTCCGAGCGGATCGAAGCTTCGGCGGGCCGGCTTGAAGGTCCAGTCAGGGCGCTCAGGCGCTCAACCCGTGATGGCAGTCCGGGTCGGGGGTTCGCCTGCGCCTCCTGCCCCGGCGTCCTCGACGGCCAGTGCCTTGCTCATCCGCCGCGCATCGGCCACGAAGCTGCGCGAGGCGAGGAAGATGAAGAGCGCGGTGAGGAGCAGCGTGAGGGGGACGAGGTAGAGGGCGTCGTGGAGCCCCGCCGCCTTGAACTCCTCGGTCACCTCCGTTGCGCCCACCGCGCGCATTGCCGCCAGGGTGCGCGCGTCGGAGAGGCCGCCCACCACGGCCGGGCCCAGCGCGCCGCCCAGCAGGTACATGCCCGCGAAGTACAGCGCGACGGCCGTGGCCCTCAGGCGCGGCTCCACCAGGTCGTGGATGGCCGGGTAGACGCTCGTGTAGTAGTTGTAGAGCCCGAGCCAGCCGAGCCCGAAGAGGCCGGCGAAAAGCGGGACGGACGCGCGGCCGGAGAACAGCGCGAGCCCGGTGCCGACCGCTCCAAGCAGCAGGCTGGCGGCCCCGAAGATGAGGCGCCCCCGCTCCGACCGCGCGTGGAGCTTGTCCGCCACCAGGCCCCCCAGTGACAGGCCCACCAGGCCCGTGACGCCCGAGATGAAGCCGGTCACCACGGCCGCGGACACCAGCTCCAGCCCGAAGTAGCGCTGCAGCAGGGGAACGAGGAAGGCGTTGCCCGCGTAGGAGGCGAAGTTCATCATCACCCCCGAGAGGATGAGCCAGAGAAAGGTGCGGATACCGAGCAGCCTGCGGATGGGGTGAGCCACGGGCGCCTGCGTCCCACGCACCTCCTCACTCTCCCCGCGCGGCGGCTCCCGGATGCGGAAGAGCAAGAAGGAGAGCACCAGGCCCGGCACGGCGGCGATGACGAAGGGCGCTCGCCAGCTGCCGAAGGCCTTCACCATGCCGCCCACGGTGAAGAATGCGAGCATCAGCCCGAGCGGCAGCCCGAGCATGTAGAGGCCCATGGCGCGGGCCCGCTGGTTCGCCGGGTAGAGGTCCGAGATGAGCGAGTTGGCGGCCGGCGCGTAGCTGGCCTCGCCCACCCCTACGCCCAGGCGCAGGAGGAAGAACGAGGCATAGTTCCACGCCAGGGCGTTGAGCCCGGTGAAGGCGCTCCACACCACCAGGCCCCAGCCGAGCACCTTGCGACGCGCGCCCGTGTCCGCCAGCCTGCCAAGCGGGATGCCCGCGACGGCATACACCAGGGTGAAGGCCGCGGAGAGGAGCCCCAGCTGCAGGTCGCTCAGGCCGTACTCCTCGCGAAGCGGCTCGATGACGATGGCCGGGATGGTGCGGTCGAAGAAGTTGAGAAGGTTCGCGAGGAAAAGCAGGAACAGGATTCCTCCCGCCTGAACCCGCTGCCGGTTTGCGCCGTTGTTCAAGGAAACATCCTCTGTGACGTCACGGGCGCGTGATTCCGAGGTTCTCCGCGAGCCGCCGGTCCTCGCGAAGCCAATGGCGGCGCCGAGGCTACACTGTGTAAACCATTGCGGCGTACGAAGTGAAGATCAGTCCGCGCGCCGCGCGCTCACCACGTCACGTCCCACGAGAGCGTCACGGTGCCGCCCTGCTCGGGGAACATCTCGCCCTGGGCCACGAAGTGGCGCGCCACCGGATCGAACTCCGTCACCTCCAGCCACCCACCGCCCCGCTGGAAGAAGTGGTGCTCGCGGTTGGCCAGGACGTCGAGCAGACCTCCCGTGAAACCCGGGGCGCGGCTCGCCGGCACCGGCAGCCGGACCGGTGTCCCCTTCACGGGCCCCGGCAGGAAGGCGATGGCGGAGTAGCGCCAGGTCTCCACGCCGCCACCCGCCAGCACGCAGGCGCTCAACCAGACGTCATGCCCGCCGCTCAACTGCGGCACCGGAGAGACCGCGAGCCGGAACGTGCCCGGAAAGCGGCCATCCACCTGGACCTCGAACCGCCCCGTCGCCTTGGCGTAACTGCTCGGCTGGTAGTTGGAGCACTCGGCGTTCCCCACGGGTTCGATGATCTCGGGATCCGTCACGTCCGGCGCTCCTGGCACCTCGCCACACTCCGCCCCCGCGAGCAGCGGGCAGAGCAACAGGACCAGGCGACGGCCGCGCGACGAGCTTGTCTTCATGGAGGGTACTCCCCGGGTTCGGATCGACAGGACCTCGGCAAGGGAAAACAGGTTATCACGGATGTGCACGTAAGTCCTCGCCCGAGCCCGTCGGTGCGCCGGTCAAACAGGCACGGGGCTACAGGTCGTTGACCTTGGCTCGCTCGGTGTCCGCGGCCACACCAAGCGTCCGGCTTTTATAGATGATGCGAGTACGGACCTCGAGGCCGTGTCCGTCGGCAAATAGGAATATCTGACTGTCGAAACTGCTCCATGTGGCGAGTTTTTCGGCTTCGCCGAACTCCATGGCGGCGCTCAGTTTTCGCCCGCGTCCTCCGAAGAGTGGCTCAGTCTTCCAGATCACCTCGTCCGACAGGGGTTGACCGTAGCGTTTCGTGAGCAAGCGCAGGAGTTCGTCATAGTTGGCGAGTGGCTCCGCGGAGTTGTAACGGTTGTTGGCAATGGTGACAGCCACGACGGCCAGGCGGTCTCCAGCAAAGGCGAAAGCTGTGTACGCTTTGTATCCCGCGACGTCACCCAGGAAGCCTAGCCATGACCGGCCCTCGCGCTCGAATGGCTCCGCCTGGGGATACAGGGTCTTGATCTCCGTGCGGCTCATTCCCCATCGAGCTTTTTGATAACCTTCCCCGCTTAGATAACCTTGAGGTGCCTTTGGAGCGGGGGCTGGCGCCACAGCGGCTTCGGAGGAGATGGGAACCTTCGGCGTTGGGTTGGAGGGGCCCGTTCCTGACTGCAACGGCGGCGCCATGTCTCCTGACGTGCTCGCGCTCCTCGTCTCCTTCGCCGCCTTGGCCTTGGCAGCGCGCCGGACCTCTTCCTCGGCCTTCCGTGCGGCTTCCTCCGCTTTGGCCCGTTCCGCGGCCTCCGCCTTGTCGCGGGCTTCCTTCCGCATCGCCTCGGCCAGTGCATCGGCTTCGGCCGAGGCCGTGTGCTGCTCCGCCGAGACATCGGCCCATGGCGTCTCTTCGCTCACACACTGCTCCGCATCCATGGCCTCAGCAGTGCACTGGACCTCTTCCTCTTCCTTGGCCTTCTGTGCGGCTGCCTCTGCTTTGGCCCGTTCCGCGGCCTCCGCCTTGTCGCGGGCCTCCTTCCGCATCACCTCGGCCAGTGCATTGGCTTCGGCCGAGGACTTGCGTTGCCGTACCGAGACATCGGCCCATAGCGTCTCCGCGCCCACACACTGATTGACGCGATGGTGGCCAACAATGGCCGAGGCCCCGAAGAGCGCGGCGGGAATGAGGAGGCCCGGAAGCATGATCGTGGCGATCTTTCGATTACCAGAGGCCGTGGGGATGATGTCGAGGGCGGACGCAGCGGCGACGCCCGAGCCGACACCAAGGATGCTCGCCAGGATGATGTCGTTCCGAATCGGCTTCCGGTCCACGGTGCAAACAGGGGCCTGGTTTGGACGCCACCCCGTGTGAAGCGGTTTGATCCGGGAGAGAGCGCACCCCGGCATGAGCGCCAGAGCCAGAAGCGCGCACAGCGGCGTGGAGAGAGAGGAACGTGATTCCATGGCCCCGGAGGCTGCCATGAGGCTCGGCCACCTGGCCAGAGCGCGGAGCGTCCCGTGCGTGGGACGGTGGCCTTCGAGGGGATTGACTCCGAGGGCCCCATCAGCCGAGAGCTGCCCAGGCTCGGGACATCCGCGAGCGGGGCTTCGGGCGAAGCCCCCAGGGCCTCCAATTCCAGGCTTCGTGGCTTCTCGATATGATGTGCACGTCATTGGGAAGCCAGTTGCAGGGCGTCGTTGTTGACGTCGGGCAGACAATGGGTTGCAGGCCTCCCGCGAACGTCGGACCCAGAGCAGTCGTCGCCATACTTGCCTCCTTGTTTCGCCGTGAATCCTCTGGATGAAGAGAGGGAGGCCGCGCTCTTTTGTGACGTGAGGAGAAGATTGAACCGTATGCGCTTGCCCTGGAGGCGTCCTTCATTGGACGCTCTCACCGAGTCTTCAATCGAAAGGAACCCCCCATGGCCCGGCAGGACGTCGAGTTCCCCACCGCGGATGGCACGATGGACGCGCAGCTCCACTCACCGGAGGGAGCGGGCCCGTGGCCCGCCGTCATCCTGCTGACGGACGCCATGGGGATCCGTCCCGCCTACGAGAAGATGGCCCAGGGGCTCGTGGCCGCGGGCTATGTCGTCCTCCTCCCCAACGTCTACTACCGCGAAGGCCGCGCGCCCCTCCCCAACATGGAGGGCTCCTTCCAGGACGAGGCCTACCGCCAGCGCATCTTCGGGCTCATCGCGACCCTCACCCCCGAGCGCGTGAAGAAAGACGGGGCCGCGGAACTGGACTTCCTCGCGAGCCAGCCGAACGTGAAGGGAAAGGCGGGCGTGGTGGGCTACTGCATGAGCGGATCCATGGCCGTGCGCCTCGCCGCCGACTTCCCCGAGCGCGTCGCCTCGGCGGCCTCCTTCCATGGCGGACGTCTGGCCACGGACACGCCAGACAGCCCTCACCGCCTCGTCGGCAAGGTCCAGGGTGAGCTCTACTTCGGCCACGCGGACCAGGATGCGTTCATGCCCGCCGACGCCATCGCCCGCCTGGAGGCCGCCTTGAAGGAGTCGGGCGTCAAGCACCAGTCCGAGCTCTACGTCGGCGCCAAGCATGGCTTCGCGGTGGAGGACTCGCAGGTTTATGACAAGGACGCCTCCGAGCAACACTGGAAGCGGATGCTCGAGTTGTTCGGCCGTACGCTGCGCGGCTGACCGACCCCGTCCCACATCGGCGCATCACCCTCGCGACGGTCGCCATTGCCGTTGACCTGACAGGGAAAGCGCCCGCCCGCCCATTTCAAGACGGAGCCGGGCGAGAGCCCTGCGCGAGCCTCCAGGTCATCCGTAATGTGGCCCCCCCCTCCCCCCGGATGCAGGTGCCCATGAACCGACCCTGGAAGCCATTGTTGACGGGTTCCCTCCAAACCCAGGCATTGGAGATCGCCGACGCCATCGTCCAGGACACCGCCGTGCTCCCCCTGGGAAAGGTTCCTGGCCTGATCACCGGGCACACGGGTTATGCCCTCTTCTTCGAGGCCGCCGCTCGCGCACTCGATCCGAAGTGGAGCGACCACGCGGCCCGGAGCCTCCAACGCGCCGCGGCGCTGTTCACGCGCCGCACCCGGCCTCCCCTCAGCCTGCACGAGGGATTGGCCGGTATGGGATGGGCCGCCGCGCACCTGTCCGCCCGCTACCCGGACCTGGACGTCGAGGAGTTGTGTGTCTGGGTGGACGAGTCCCTGGAAGCGGAGATGAACCGCACGCCCTGGCCCCACCCCTGTGACATCCGCGATGGGCTCGCGGGCATGGCTTTGTACGCCGCCAAGCGCATGCCCCACGCCACCGGACGCCGGTTGCTGGTGCAGGCGGTGGACAAGGCTCGCGAGGTAGCCGAGCGCTCAGCCGCCGGGGCCACCTGGCCCATGCCCCGCAGTCACTGGGCCCTCCACGGAGAGGACGCCCGCTTCCCCCAGGGCCTCTACACGATGGGTCTGGCGCATGGGATTCCCGGGGCGCTGTGTCTATTGGGTCTGGCTCACGCCCACGGCGTCTCCCACGACATCACCCGCCCCTTGCTGGAGGAGGGCTTTCGCTGGGTGGCCAGCCGGGCCGAGCCGGGCCATCCGCGCTTCCCCCACTACATGCATGGCCCCGAGCACGTGACGGACGAGCGCTTCAGTTGGTGCGTGGGCAATCCCGGCATCACCGCCGCCCTGTGGTGGGCGGCCCGCGCCTGGAAGGATGCACACTGGGAGGCCCGGACACTGGACTGGGCCACCCGCGTCGCCTTCGAGGCGCTGGAGCGCCCGCCCTCCGCCAGCGCCAACCTGTGCTGCGGCACCGCCGGCACCGCCCACCTCTACGTGCGCCTGTACCAGGCCACGGGCGTGTCCGTCTTCGGAGAAGCCGCCCAACGCTGGATCGAGCACACACTGGCCCTGCGCCAGCCCGGCCAGGGCCCCGGCGGCTTCTGCTTCGAGCAGGATCCCTCCAAGCCCTTCACCGACGTGCAGTTCGGCGCCGCCGGCATCGCGTTGATGTTGCTGGCGGCGGCCACCGATCAATCCCCGGACTGGGATGAAACCTTTCTCTTCTCGCTCGGCTCGCCCTCTTTCGCCCTGGAGGTCTGACATTCATGCGTCTGGGAATCCTCGACTTCTGCCCACTGCGCGAGGGCCTCAAACCCTTTCACAGCCTCCACGAGTCCATCTTCCTCGCCCAGGAGGCCGAGAAGCTCGGCTACTCACGCTTCTGGATGGCCGAGCACCACGAGTTGACCTACGCCCAGCACGCGCCCGACATCATGGTGCCGCTCGTGGCGGGCTCCACCGAGCGCATGCGAGTGGGCGTGGCGGGCGTGCTGCTCAAGTTGCACAGCCCGCTGCGCGTGGCCAAGGCCTTCCGGCTGCTGGAGTCCTTCTTCCCCGGGCGCATCGATCTGGGGGTGGGCGGCGGCGAGGCCGAACCCGAGGTCGTCGCGGCCCTGCGCGATGGAGGGACGCCCTTGTCCGAGGTGCGAAGCGAGCATGCCCAGCGCACGGTACGGTTGCTCGCCCTCATGCGCGGCGAGGCCTCACCAGCCTTCCAACCCCTGGGCACGCCCGCCCCTCCCTTCTGGGTACTCGGTCTTTCGCGCCCCGAGGCCGCGAGCCTGGCGGCCGAGCATGGCACCAGCTTCGGCTTCTCGCTCGCCCATGTGCAGAGCCGGGATGACCCGAGCATCGCCGCGCGCTACCTGGATGAATTCCGCTCCAACCGGTGGCTGGCACGGCCGGAGCTGGTGGTGGCCGTCAGTGGGATGTGCGCGGAAACGGAGCAGGAGGCACGGGCCCTCGCGCTGGAGGGCGTGGGCAATCCCAACCCCCAGGTGTCCGTCATGGGCGATCCCGAGCAGTGCCGCCAGCAGTTGGAGGCCATCGCCCACCGCTACCAGGCGAACGAGATCGTCTTCCTGGACAGGGCTCCGGACAGTGCCTCGCGCCTGCGCTGCTACCGGCTGCTTTCGTCCGCGCTCGGTCTCGACACCGCGTCTTCCCCCCTCCAGCAGACCGCCTGACCCCTCTCTCATTCCAAGAGAAAACAACCCCTATTCAAAGAAAATGGAAGCAGGCACCGCAATGGCGTCACGGGACGGGTTCATGAATCCCGTCCCCGTCACGAATATCCCTTCACCAGCGGTGAGGAGGAACAAACCTCCCACTGACTGGCTCGAAAGAGGATGAAAACCATGAGCGACACGACGATGAAGACCGAGCCCCTTTCCATGAAGCTCTCCTTCAAGAAGGAGACCCTGCGCACCCTGGATGACAGTCAGCTGGATCTGCTGGACGGCGTGGTGGGCGGGAAGAACAACGGGGGGCGCTGCCAGTGCGTGTTCACGCGCGGCGACGGCTGCAACACCACCGGTGGTGACAACGAACACGGCAACTGCTGAAACAAGGGGGTGGAATCAACCCCGAAGCCAGGAAGCACCGTTGAATGATGGATGAGAGGGATGGCCCCAGGTCGTCCCTCATTCTGTCTTTAGAAGACCCTCCCACCCTTCGCGGTCACACATGACTCCGCAAGACCTGTTCCGGCAGGAAGCGCTCGAGCACTACAACCTGAGCGAGGAAAAGGGCAGCCTGCTCAAGCTCACGCCCTTCTGGGTGCGTTTCACCTACTGGAATCTGGTGGCGCTCGCGCTCACGGCGGCGGTGGTGCTCGCGGTGGTGCACGTGCACGAGTACGCCACGGGGCCGCTGCTCATCCAGGTGGCGGGCGTGGAGGACATCCCCTCCACGGCGGGCGGGCGCATCAGCCGCGTCCTCGTCAAGCGCGGGCAGCGGGTGCGCGCGGGAGAGCCCCTGGTGGAGTTGTATGCCCGGGGCGAGACGGCCGAGCGCGAGCGCGTGGCCCAGGAGTACCGCGCCCAGCTCGCGGTGCGGCTCACGGATCCGCTCAACACCGCGGCGCGCCAGTCCCTGGGCAGTCTGCGCGCCCAATTGGAATTGAACGACGCGCTCGTCTCCGAACGCACCCTGGTGGCCCCCTTCGATGGCCTGGTGCGCGAGGTGCGGGTGCATGACAACCAGTACCTCGGCGCGGGCGAGGTGGTGGTGACGCTCGCCAAGGAAGACACCGAGGTGAAGGCGCTCCTGCTCGTCCCGGGCCAGTACCGGCCACGGCTCAAGCCCGGCCAGCCCCTGCGCCTGGAGCTCCAGGGCTTCGCCTACCTCTACCAGGACGTCACCGTGACGGCCGTGAGCGACGAATTGCTCGGCCCCACCGAGGTGCGGCGCTATCTGGGCGCGGCCCTGGGAGACGTGCTGAAGGTGGACGGGCCCATGGTGCGCGTGGAGGCGCGGCTGCCGGACGACGGGCTGCGCGCCCACGGAAATACCTTCCGCTACTACACCGGCATGGTGGGCATCGGGCGCGTCCAGGTGCGCAGCCGGAATGGGTGGATGCTGTTGATCCCAGCGCTCAGCGCGTTGTGGGGGGACACGTGACGGACGACCTCGCCTCCTTCTCCTCGTTGTTCGAGCGGTTTCCCGCGCTGCGGAAGTTGGGCCGTAGGCTGATCGGACGGCGGTTGCCCTTCGTGGCCCAGGTGACGGCGGTGGACTGCGGCGCCGCGTGTCTCTCCATGGTGCTCGGCTATTGGGGCCGGAAGATGACGCTGGACGAGGTCCAACGCGTCACGGGCCTCGTGAGCACGGAGGGAGTGACCGCCCGGGCCGTCCTCAACGCCGGGAAGAGCTTCGGGCTCCGGGGCCGGGCCGCCCAGGTGGATGTGGAGGAGTTTCATCTGCTGCCCACCGGGGCCATCCTCCACTGGGAGTTCGCCCACTTCGTCGTCTTCGAAGAGCTCACGCGCCGGGGCGTCACGCTGTTGGATCCCTCGCTCGGCCGGCGCTACGTGTCGATGGAGGAGTTCCGCAAGGCCTTCACCGGAATCGCCCTCGTCTTCGAGCCCACGGAGACGTTCGAGACAGGCGAGGCCCCGCGCGGCACCCACCGCTATCTGCGGCTGCTGATGGAGGCGCGGCCCCTGCTCGGGCGCGTCCTCTTCACGTCCCTGCTGTTGCAGGTGCTCGCGCTGGGCCTGCCCATCCTCACGGGCGCCGTGGTGGATCAAGTGCTCCCCACGGGGGATGTGTCGCTCCTGGGTGTCATGGGCGCGGGCATGGCCGTGCTGCTGCTCTTCCAGGTGCTCTCGCTGCTCGTGCGCACGCACCTGCTCCTGCACCTGCGCACGCACCTGGATGCCCGGCTCACGCTCGGCTTCCTCGACCACCTCATCCACCTGCCCTTCTCCTTCTTCCACGTGCGCTCCTCGGGAGACCTCATCGCCCGGCTCAACAGCAACGCCACCATCCGGGAGATCCTCACCTCGGGCGCGCTGTCCGCCCTGCTCGATGGCTCGCTCGCCTCGCTCTACCTCGTCGTCCTGATGGCGATGAACTGGCAGATGGGCCTGCTCGCGGTGGGCCTCGCCGTGCTCCAGGCCCTGGTCTTCCTGGTGGCCCGCGAGCGCCAGCGGGAACTGCTCGCCAAGGATCTGGAGGTGTCGGCCGTCGCCCAGAACTACCAGGTGGAGATGATGACCGGCATCCAGACCATCAAGGGCATGGGCGTGGAGGGCCGAACCGTGCAGCACTGGTCCAACCTCTATGTGGACACGCTCAACGTGTCCCTGGAGCGCGGCCGGCTGGAGGCGAGCGTCGAGGCCGTCACGGGCGCCCTGCGGATGATCTCCCCCCTGGTGCTCCTGCTGGTGGGCACGCTCCAGGTGCTCCACCAACACCTGCAACTGGGACAGATGCTGGCGCTCAACGCCCTGGGGGTGGGTTTCCTCACGCCCATCGCGAGTCTCGTGGCGGCGTGCTTCCGGTTGCAGCTCGTGGGCAGCTACCTGGAGCGCGTGGATGACGTGCTGGAGGCGCCTCCGGAGCAGAGCCCCAGCACCCTCCGCCGGCCCCACGTTCTCCAGGGGGGCATCTCCCTGGAGAACGTCTCCTTCCGCTATGGACCGCTCGCGCCCGTGGTGGTGCAGGACGTGTCCCTGGAGATACAACCCGGCCAGTTCATCGCCATCGTCGGACGCTCGGGCGCGGGCAAGTCCACGCTCGCCCACCTGCTGCTCGGGTTGTACCTGCCCAGCGAGGGCACCATCCGCTACGACGGCCATTCCCTCTCGGAGTTGGACCTCTATGACGTCCGTGGGCAGATGGGCGTGGTGATGCAGAACCCCATGCTCTTCCGAGGGGACATCCGCCGCAACATCGCCTACCACGACAATGATTTGTCCCTGGACGAGGTGACCGCGGCGGCGCGGCGCGCGCAGGTCCACGAGGACATCATGGCCATGCCGCTGCAGTACAGCACCCTGCTCAGCGAGATGGGCGGCTCCATCTCCGGAGGGCAGCGCCAGCGGCTCGCCCTGGCCCGCGCGCTCGTGCACGACCCCGCCATCCTCCTGCTCGACGAGGCGACGAACGCCCTGGACGTGAAGACCGAGCGCGCCGTGCAACAGGCGCTCGAGGAGCTGCGCTGCACCCGGGTGGTCATCGCCCACCGCTTGAGCACCATCCAGGACGCGGACGTCATCCTCGTCATGGACAAGGGCCGCCTCGTCGAGCAAGGCACCCACGCGGAGCTGATGACCCTGCGCGGCCACTACTTCGGGCTGGTGGCCGCCCAGGAGGAGCCCCGCGCCCTGACGTGAGCCCACTCGGCCCGGCTCGACCAGGACTTGGGGCTAGACTGTTTCGTCGGGCAGGAGCGTGAGCAACAGTTCGTCATCGGGGCCGAGCGGGCGCCAGCCGGGCGGCGGCGGCGTGGCGAGGAGAGCCGCCATGACCTGCCTGGCGCGCTCCTCATGGGTGACTGGGGTGAAGGCACTCCACGAACCGAGGGCGATGGCCACCTCCAAACGGGCGTCGTCGTCCAACACGGTTGGCCAGCCGTTGGGGAGACTCTCCCACAGCTCGCGCACGAGCTGTCCCCGTACCAGGCGTGTGAGTCGATTGCTCCGCTCCGCCTCGGCGACCAACCCGCTGAACACCTGCACCGCGTTGACGTCGTCCCCGCCAAGCTCCTGGGCCAGCTCAACCAGCGGGAGGGTAGGACGCGCCTCGGCGAAGGCGGTGAGTGAATCGTAACCCCGCTCGCGGACCCGCTCATACAGGCGGACCTTCCAGTTGCCCTCCCAGGAATGTCCCTCTTTCATCGCCCTCTCCAGGGGGTAAAGTTCACCGGAATAGCATGGCGCCTCATCTCTCTTGCGACGATCTTCAAGATCGCGTTCGGCGTTAACATCCGGCCAGCGACGGTCTCGGCATCGCGCAGTGCCTTCATGAGCATCTGGTTCCATTCGCCGGGCCACATGCGACCCATGCGCCAGTTGCCACCACCATGGAGCGCCTGGTGACTTGCCTGCTCCATTTTGACGCAGAACTGATCGATGTTCATTTCGCCGGTGAAGCCGCGCTTCTCGAACCACTCGCGGAACTCTCGCGGCAGGACGTGATGCTCCGGGGGTTCGGCCATGCCGGCCCCCGCTCTGCCCTTCACACGCATGGCCCTCACCTCGGGCCCATCGCCGAGCGCCTCGCGCACGCCTCGCGGCAGCTCGTCGTGAGACTGCGCCATCATCACCTGGCCGGAGTGAATCCGGACAGCGGCGCTGACAACGGGAAGAGAGACGACACCCGCCCGCACGAGCTGGCGCATCATCTCCACCCACTCGGCGGAGACAACGAGCTGCGTGCCCATCATCACGCCGTTGGAGCCCACCACGAAGCCCATGCCAAGTGTGGTGGGAGCGGCTGGTAGCAGCCGGGGCAATGCCATCTTCATCGCCGAGACCGTGGTGATCATCTCGATGAGTTCCTTCACCCGCAGCATCTTCTCCAATCGCTCCGCCGACGTGCGCACGGCGTCACGGATTGCCGCGAATTCGCTGGCGAGGTGGCCTGTCAGCGCGGGGAGGTCAGCCACCGCTGCCTCGACCCTCCCTGGCTCCAGCGAGGAGAGCGCCGTCATGGAGGGCGCCATCATCTCCTGCAACCGGCACATCGTCCTGAGCAGTCGCTCCACGTTGTAGTAGGGGCACTCGCGGAGCACGACATCGGCGAGGTGGAGGAAGTCGAGCCATTCGGCGAGCAGGATGGAGCCCAACAGGGCGGCCTGGAGCCGTGGGCCGCCGAGGCGCAGGAGGGCGAGCTGCATGTCCGGGTCATCCATCTCCGAGGCCGTGTTGGACAGCCTGGTGGCGACAGCGAGCTCAACGTCAATCCATCGCAGTTGCCCAATGCCATAGTCCACGAGGGGAAGAAACAAGTCGGCGTGTCGACCGGCGATGCCAGCCCTGCTGGCCTTGAGTCTGGAGAGCTCACCGGACATGCGGCGAGTGGAGCCGGACACGTCGCCCACCGCACGGAGAAACGCGACATGAGTCGCGATGGCACTCTGCGATGGTGGGGAGGCCATGACTCGCGGATATTCAATGCTCGGCCCTTCGGCCAGCCGAGGCCCCGCGGTGTCGCGCGGCGTGTAGCGCAACACTTCCCGGCCGGGAGATGACGCCAGCGACGCGCAACCGGTGGACAGCAGGGCCAGGGTGAGCAGCAGCCCCACCCACGGGGCCCGCGGCGAGTCAGTGCGCATGGTCCACTCCCAGGCCCACGGAGGCGAATGAGCCTGCGCTAGCTTAGTGACTTCCTCGCGCTTTATGTGCTCGAAGGACCCTGCGCGGCCATTACTTCGTGGTGGCCGCCCAGGAGGAGCCCCGCGCCAGCAAGGGCTGACGGCCGTCCTCCGGCCGCCGCCCCGCCGCACGTCCCGGGACTACCTCAGGTCGAGGTAGTCCACGGAGAAGATCTGTCCCTCCGGGTGCGTCACGCCCACGAGACACAGGGTGCCAGTACCACTGCCAGACACGGCGATGGGCACGTCCTTCAGGTTCGGGCTGCTCCACCCCCCCGTCGCTGCGTCCAGGTTCAGCGAGCACAGGTCCGTGTCGTTGAACCGCAGCCGCGCCTGACCCTGGCCATGGGTCGAGCCCACGTGTGCCGTCACGTGCGTGATGCCCGTGAGGTCCACGCCGCTCCAGCAGAGGGAATCCCCACCCTCGAAGCCAGTGACCTTGTCACCGCTGTCCCCGCCCGCCTCCACCGTGCACCCCACGAGCGTGGCGGCCTCCGCCTCCAGGCGCTTGGGCTGTTTGGCGCCCTCGACGAACGCCACGCACTGGCCCCAGCCGCCACAGGCCGTCCCCGCGCGGCACGTGCCGCAGGAGCCGCCACACCCGTCGTCTCCGCACAGCTTGCCCGTGCATTCCGGCTGGCAGCTCCTCGCCACCTCGCCCAGGTACATGTTGTCGATGAGGACCTCCGAGCCGTTGAACTTGACGCCCAAGTGCGTGCCCAGATCGATCTCGAACTTGTACGTGTCCGCGGCGGCCGGGGTGAAGTCCGGGGCGTTGCACGTCGTCCACGCCGTGCCCACCTCGCAGTCGAACGCTGCGATGACCGTCCAGGGCGCATGCGCCAGGGCGATCTTCAGGGGCACGGTGCGCGCCGTGCTCGCCTTGAGGTCCACCTTCCACGAATACGTCGTGCCCGGCGACAGGGGCACGGGCTCCTGCCGCACCTGGACGCTGTAGCCCTGGGCACCGCTGTCATCGATGCGCACCCACTGCGCATAGCCGTGCTCCCCACCCTCGTTGACGACGTCCGTGAGGCCCGCGCCCCCCTCGAAAAAGAGGTCGGAGCGGTGCGAGGTGAAGTCGTCGTTGAAGCCACAGTTGTGGATGAGGTTGTCGGGCTCGCCGTCCCCATTGCCGTCCTGGCACGCGGCCGCGGAAGCCTGGGGATAGCCCGAATCGCGGTGATACCAGCGCACATAGTCCACCTCGAGCCCCGCCATGGCGCCCTGGGTGGCCCAGTCCACGTTCACGCACGTGCTGGCGTTCTCCTGGCACTTGCCGCCCACGCACGCCGCGTTGTTGGCACACTGGGCGCTGGTGGTGCACGCGCGGTTCTCCCATCCCGTGCAGCCGAGCGTGCCGCCCACCGCGTTGTTGAGGATGAGGAACATGGGCTGGCGGAACTCAGTGGCGTCATCACCGATGCTGAAGCTGGCCACGGGCGTGCCGCCATTCCGTGGCAGCTCGTCGATGTAGATCTTGAAGCCCGTCTCGTCCCAGAGGAAGCCCCAGGTGTGCCACTGGTGGTAGTCGATGGCCCGCCCCGCCCACACCGAGCGCGCCCCGCCCACGTCTCCGTCGCACTTGGCATCGCCGTTGTTGGGCCACCCGCTGCACGCGTTCGGCTCCCAGCCGCCCGGCCGCGCCGCCGCCTCGCCCGCCTCGGGCCGCTCGCGCCACAGGGTATTGAGGCCCATGGAGTCGTTCTCGGAGTAGAGCGCCGGGTTCTCCTTGATCTGGCTGTACTCCATGATGTCGATCTCGCCCACCATCGGCCAGCCCGCGCTGTCGTCGCGGCCCCCGGTCGTGATGGCGCTGTTGGCCCCGAGCATCCAGATGGCCGGCCAGAGGCCGCCGGGAGGCGTGGCGCCCGCGGGCAGGTCCGCGAAGGGCATGCGCGCGCGGAACTCCACGTAGCCGTAGCGGAACTCCACCCGCTCATCGCTCTTGATGCGGCCCGAGGTGAAGAGCCTGTCATTGGCGGGCGCGTTGGACGCTCCGTCGAAGGCCGCGCACTCGTCGTGATCCCAGACGCCATTCTTGTTGCGATCGTTCAGGCAGTAGCCCGTGTTCGCGCACGTGCCCCCGTTGACGCACTGGCTGCTGTCCGTGCACGTCTGCCAGACCACGCAATCCAGCGGCTCCTGGCGCGCCAGGAGCGTGAGCCGGCCATTCTCCACACAGTAGTTCCAGTTGTCGGGATGGTCCGGACACTCGCGGTTGGTATAGGCCTGCTGCTCGTTGTTGACGCCCAGGTTCTCCTTCACCCAGAAGTCCTTGTTGAGGAAGGACCGGGCCTGGCCTCCACCCACCGGGCCACCGAAGTCGTCCTCCCACGTGAGCGAATAGGGCTGCCCCGCGAGGACGAGCGCCGGGGCGGGCGGAGGCGGCGCGGGCGGGGCCGTCTGGCAGACGGCGGCCTCCGGAGGGGGATCCACGGGGCCTGGCGGCTCGGTGGGGCCTGGCTCCGGCTTCACGGCGCAGCCCACCCCCACGAGCACCCCCAGGGCGCATCCCAGCACCCCACGCGTCCAGGACGCCTTCCACTCCCATTTCATGTCGCACGACCTTTTCAAGGATGTTGAAGTCCAGGAAGATGCATCAGGAGTCAGTCACCAGCCAGGGGATTGAAAATCGCGAGCAGGTCCAGGCACCGCGCTCCCGTGCGCGCCGAGGATGCCCAGGGCAAGGGCAGGCCCGTCTTCGTGTTCCGGCAGGAGATGCACGAACACACGACCTCGCCCCACGCCGTCACGCATGACTACGCCGTGCTCGGCTTCTGCACCGCGGGCACCACCACCCTCGAGCAGCGCGGCCACTTCACGCTCCAGGCGGGCGAGGTCCTGCTCATCCCCGCGGGCGAGCCCCACCGGCACCTGGACATGCAGCGGCCGGAGTTCTGGATGCTGGGCTTCTGCCCCGTGTGCCTGCTGGCCGACGAGGCCTCCGCGGGGCTGCTCACGCCGTTCGAGCACGTGCGCTCGGGGGCCTCGGCGGTGGTGAAGATTCCCGAGCCGCGGCGGGCCTTCCTGGAGAGCCTCTTCCGCGAGCTGCGCGACGAGTCGGGACGCGAGGGCGGGGCCACGCCCGCCGTGGAGCGCAGCCTGCTCACGTTGATCATCTCCGAGGTCGCCCGGGCCGCGTCCTGGGATCAGCGCTCCGGCGCATCGGACAGCATCGTCACCGAGGCCCTGCGCTTCATCGAGCGGAATTGTCTGGAGCCCCTGTCGCTCCGGGACGTGGCCGCCGCGGTGCACCGCTCGTCCGCGCACCTCACCACGGCGGTACGTCGGGCGACGGGGCGCTCGGTGCAGGAGTGGATCATCGCGGGGCGCATGGGCGAGGCCCGGCGCCGCCTGCTGCACACCGACGAGATCGTCGCCGTCATCGCCGAGCGGGTGGGATACGCGGACCCCACCCACTTCATCCGACTCTTCCGGCGCGCCCACGGCGTCACCCCCGCCGCCTGGCGCACCCGCTACCGCCACGCCACCTCGCCCAAGGAGGTTTGAGGCAGATTCTCGGTGGCCCCCGCGTTGCATTCCGGTCGGGGCATGACACCTCACCCCCTGCCCCCGTCGAAGCTCGCGTGTCTCCTGTCGCTGTGGATGCTCATGCCAGCGGGAGCCCTCGCCGCCGAGGACGCGCCCCGCGTCTCCCGGCTCTCGTTGTTGAGCGAACCGGGCGACACCGAAGCGTCCACGGACGCCTGGGAAGAGCCCAAGCCCCAGCGCGCACCCCAGGGGTTGCGCATCCTCGCGGAGATCGGTGCCGGCACGGTCACGTCCCTGGGCGCGGGATTCGTGGGAGGCCTCGGCGGCTTCATGTTCTGTGAGAGCTCGGGCATCGGCAGAGGGGATTTCCTGCCGTGCCTGGGCACCGCCATGCTGGGAGCGGGCGCGGGGCTCGCGCTGGGCTACCCGCTCGGCGTCTGGTGGGGCGGAGAAGTGGTGGGTGGAGATGGCCGCCTGTGGGCTTCGATGCTCGGAACGGTCCTGGGCCTCGCGGTGGGTCTGCCACTGGCCCAGGAGGGAGGGTTCGCCCTGTCACCCATCGTGCTCGGCATGGCGGGGGCCAGCATTGGCTATGAGCTGTCCCAGAGCGCCGAGCCCCCAGCCGTGGCCCTCGCGCGCCCCCGCTTCCAGCCACTGCTGTCCGTCTCCGACAAGAGCGCGCTGCTCGGGCTGGGCGGTGTCTTCTAGAAACCCGGGCCCCGGGTGTGCAGGTGGATTCACGCCACCGTGTCACCCGGTGCTCAGGGGGATGCGGCGGCGCCCGTGGGCGTGGGCTCGGCCAGCTCCACCGGGACCACCGCGCCCAGGGGCAGCACCTCGCGCGCCCGCTCGGACAATTCCAGACGCGCCTCGGCCTTCAACTGGCGTGAGGTCGCGTCCAGCTCGGGAGAAATCCTCTCGACGACGCCTCGGAGCGGCAGCAGGCCCCCGGCCCGCACCCACACCTCGTGGCCCGGGCGGATGGTGCCCACCCAGGCCTCGGGGATGGCGAAGCGCAGCAGCCGCTCCTCGCTCACCAGCCGCACGATGGGCGTGGTGCGGCCCGCCACCATCCCGGGCTGGAGGTACTCCTCGGACACCACGCCGCCGAAGGGGGCGCGGATGCTCGCCTGATCCAGGTTCTCGCGCGACAGGGACGTCTCCGCCCTCGCCGAGCCGATCCGGGCCTTGGCCAGCGCCACATCCGCCTCGGCGAGGGACACCGCGTGCAGCGCCTTCTCGTACTCCTCGGCGGCCGTGAATTCGCGCACGCGGCGCTGGCGCTCCAGGCTCGCGCGGGCCTGCTCCAGGAGCAGGAGGCAGCGCCGGTGCTCGGCCTCGGCCGCGCGCAACTGAGCCTGGCGCGACGCCAGCTCCCACTGCCGCGTGCGGGTGTCCAGCGAGGCCAGGAGTTGTCCGGCCTCGACGTGCTCGCCCAGGTGGACCTTGAGCGTGTCCAGACGGCCCTCCACCTGGGGAAACACATCCAACGCCTGGGTGGCGGACACCACCCCCACGAGCGCGGGCGAGGACGCGCGAACCCCGGCGGGAGCGGCTCCCGGCGCCGAGGGCGTGCGAGGCACCTCTCCGGCCAGCGCGCTCCCGGCGATCAATCCCACGAGGATGATGGTGCTTCTCATCAAGATGGACCCGCCCCCCTTCCTCCCAAGCCATGGGAATCTGGTAACAACCCGGGACACCTGGACCCTGCACCACGAGCCGAGGGACATGTCCACGGCCGAGCAGGCCCATGCCCCTGCTCTTCTGGACTGAGCCGCCTCGGATTTCCGAGAGACAGGGCAGAGGGGTCGCGCTCCCATGGCCCACGAGGGGCCTCGCGAGGAGCCGTGGGGGGGGACGCGAGGTGCATGGCAAGCGCCTTGCTCAGGCGTGGAGCCTCTCGAAGGTGAATGGAGGTCTCGCGTGAAGAGGGTCCTGACGGTGGTGGCGGTGTTCCTGGCGGCGACGGCGGAGGCCCAGCCGGACGCGGTGCGAATGTCCTCGGAGGCGCCCAGGCCCGCTCCGGCGCTCTGGGTCGCCCCCCTCTTCTCGCTCACGCTGACGCCCTTCGCGGCGAGCCAGGGCTCCACCCTCCTGATGGTGCCCGTGGGCGTGAACCTGCCCGTGAGCGCGACCCGGGAGTGGGTGCTCGAACTGGCGCCATTGTTTTCCCATACCCGGTGCGAGGAGGCGGCCTGCTCCGCATTCGGACTGTCGCTCTCCGCGGGCATGGCCTGGACGCTCCTGCCGAATGGCAAGGGCGGGGGCTTGTTCCTCCAACCCAAGCTGGTGGGACTGCCGAGCTGGGTCGGTGGAAATCAATGGAAGGCCGCCGGGGCCCAGCTCTCGTTGGGGCTCGACGTGGGCTACCGCCTGAACCTCGGGCGACTCTTCCTCGCGTTCGTCGTGGGAGGCAGCGCGGGCCGGGGATGGAATGTTCCCCGGAACACCTCGAGCCTCTATACGTCCTTCCTGGACATTCCCACGAGCTACCGCACGAACAAGTGGGTCTGGGACGTCAACCTGAACCTCGTGCGCATCGGCGCGAACTTCTAGGAGGAGGACTCGCCGAGGAAGCGCGCGCGCAGGGCCCGCGTCACTTCGCCATCCCAGCGCACGGACAACAGCTCCACGGCGGTGCGGCGCCAGCGCAGGGCACACGCGAGGCACGCGAACGTGGCCGCCATGCCGATGACACTGTTCTGCCAGGAGGCCAGGTTCCACTGACCCTCCCAGAACCACTCGTGCATGGACGAGGGCCAGAAGTAGTAGAGCGGCCAGCCGGGGCCGCTGCCCAGCAGATCGCACACCAGATGCAGATGGAAAGCGGCCACGGACAGCAACGCCACCGCCAGGCGCTGCCGCGCGAGGGCCGCGCACACCCCCATCACCACGAGCGCCCCCACGTAGCCGTGGAAGAGCACGTGGTGGTACTTCCCATAGAGGTCTTCTCCGCCCAGGAGCGACAGGCCATCGATGTCTGGCGCCAATCCGGCGAGGGTGACGAGCACCCGGTCACGCCGCTCGCGCAGGCCTTGCGCCATCAACCAGGACAGCTCCGCGTGGACGATGGGATTCATGGCCTGAACGTAGCACGTTATTCAGCTTTTCCGGTGTTGCCCGCCGCGACGAAGCGGAGGAGATTGCCGCCGCGAGAGGAGCACACGATGAAGCTGCGAAGATTGGGACGGTCGGACATCGAGATTTCCCCCATTGGACTGGGGTGCTGGCAGTTCTCCGAGGGCGCGGGACTCATCGGAGGCTTCTGGGAGGCCCTGCCCGCCCCGGTGATCGATGAGATCGTCGACGCGTCGCTCCAGGGTGGCATCAACTGGTTCGACACCGCCGAGGCGTATGGCGGAGGTCGCTCGGAACGGGCGCTCGCCGCATCGCTCACCCGGTTGGGCAAGAAGCCCGGGGATGTGGTCGTCGCCACCAAGTGGCAGCCCTTTCCCCGGCTGGCCTCCAGCATCGGAGCCACCATTGGTGAGCGGCTGGCGGCCCTGAGCCCCTTCCCCATCGATCTGCATCAAATCCACCAGCCCTACGCGCTCGCCACCGTGGAGGCCCAGGCCAACGCCATGGCGGACCTGGTGCAGGCCGGGAAGATCAAGACGGTGGGCGTGAGCAACTTCTCCGCGAAGCGGATGCGCGCCATGCACGCCGCGCTCGCCCGCCGGGGGGTTCCGCTCGTCTCCAACCAGATGCCCTACAGCCTGCTGGACCGGAAGATCGAGTCCAAGGGCGTGCTCGCCGCCGCCAAGGAGCTGGGCATCACGATCATCGCCTACTCGCCGCTCGCCCAAGGATTGCTCTCGGGCAAGTTCCACGACGATCCCTCGCTCATCAAGAGCCGGGTGGGCCCGCGCAAGTACCTGCCGAACTTCCGTGCCAGCGGCCTGGAGAAGAGCCGGCCCCTCATCGAGGAGCTCAAGAAGGTCGCCACCGCGCACGGCGTCACCCCGTCCCAGGTGGCGCTCAACTGGCTGGCCACGTTCCACGGCGACACGGTGGTCGTCATCCCCGGCGCGACCAAGCGGCGCCACGCCGAGGAGAACGTGGGCTCCATGGGTTTCACCCTCTCGCCGGAGCAGAGCCGCCGCATCGACGAGCTGTCCCAAGGCTACCTGCGCTGACACGGGGACAGGTGCGTCATTCCCCAACAACGCTCCCAACCGACCTCTCATGAAAACTGCCTTGCTCGTTGCCCGGCGCCTTCGCGTCTTGTTGCTATGCGGTTTATGGCTGTTTCCTGGCTTGATACACGCGCAATCGGTTTCAAACCCCATCAGTGATCTGGCGGATCCCCATATCACCTTCGCCAACGGCTATTATTACCTGACCGGAACAACGGGCACGACGCTTCATCTGCGCCGCTCTCCGACGTTGAATGGCCTGAAGACGGCGCCCCTCACCCAGGTGTATTCCGCCGCCCAGGGAGGTCCCAACCAGTTGGGCTGGGCTCCCGAACTGCACTTCCTGGACGGGAAGTGGTATATCTATTACTCGGCTTTCTACGGCGCGAATGACAGCGACGGCAACGCCCCCCACATCTACGTCATCGAAAACGCCTCCGCCGATCCGTTGGCGGGCGCATGGACCCTCAAGGGGTACTTGAAGGCCTCGCCCGATTACTGGGCCATCGATGGAACGGTGATGGTCCTGCGAGGGCAGAAGTACCTGCTCTGGGCGGGCAAGGACACGCCCAGCTCCACGCACGGCGCCATCTTCATCTCCAAGATGAGCAATCCCTGGACGCTCACCGGGGGCCGCACCAAGCTCTCCACCCCCGACAACCAGTGGTTCGCCTGGGAGAAGGCCGGCGATTGGGTGAACGAAGGCCCGGAGGTGCTGCTGGCCAACGGCAAGGTGTTCGTCACGTACTCGGCCAGCATGTTCTACACGCCCGATTACTGCCTGGGCATGTTCACGATGAACAACGATGCCGATGATCCGATGAATCCCGCCTCGTGGGTGAAGTCGTCCCAGCCGGTGTTCAAGAAAAACAGCGCCACCGCCATCTACGGCCCTGGCCACAACAGCTTCTTCAAATCCCCCGATGGGAAGGAAGACTGGCTGGCGTACCACTCCCGCTCGGACCTGGACAACGGCCCCCGCACCACGAGCGTGAAGAAAATCCATTGGGGCAGTGACGGAATGCCCATCTTTGGAGTGCCTCCGAAGAACGGAGAAAGCCTGCCCGCGCCTTCGGGCGAAGTGGCGCTGCCTTCCGCCGCGCCCATCGCCAACGGGGTGTACCGGCTGGTCCCCCGCAGCAATACCGGCAGCGTCCTGGAGGTCGCGGGGGGGAATCGGGCCGTGGGGTCCCGGCTACAGCAGTGGCAGTGGCTGGACGGGGACGCGCAGAAGTGGAACATCCAGGCCATCGGCAACGGCTACTACTCCATCACCGCGGTGGCCGGAGGTCTGGCCCTGGAAGTGGAAGGCTGCTCCACCAGTGGCGGAGCCAAGGTGCGTCCGTGGATGGCCAATGGGGCGGCTTGCCAGCAATGGCAGATCGTGGACTCGGGCGGGGGCTTCCACAAGGTCGTCAATCGCAACAGCGGTCTGGTGCTGGACGTAGCGGGCGGCGGCACCGCCAATGGCACGGACATCATTCAGTGGGGCTGGCAGGCGGGCGCGGCGCAGCAATGGCGCTTCGATTTCCTGGGCCAGGCCGCGATGCAGAACGGCGTCTACTCGATTTTCAATCAGGCCAGTGGGCAAGCGATGGACGTCGCGGGCTGCTCGGCGGCCAACTACGCCAAGATCGAGCAATTCCCATGGTGGGGTGGAGATTGTCAGCGGTTCAACGTCACGGCCAACGGCGACGGCTCCTTCCGGATCACGCCGCAGAGCAGCGTGGGCAAGGCCCTCGACGTGCCCGGTTGCTCCACGGAAAACCTGGTGCAGATCCAGCAATACGACTGGCTGAACAATGACTGCCAGAAGTGGTACATCAACCCGGTGGGCAATGGGTACTACAACATCATCTCCAAGCGGAGCGGCCTGGCGTTGGACCTGTCTGGCTGTAGCAATGTGAGTACCACCCTCCTCCAGCAATACACCTGGCTGAACAACGCCTGCCAGAAATGGCGCTTCGAGCCCGTGACGGCCAACAACAGCGTCCAATGAGAGAGCGGCGGCACCGGGCCGGGACTCGAGCTGTTCCATCGTGCGCGGCGCGATGACGCGCCGGCAACCGCGCGGCGTGGGAGGAGAGGATGTCCGCCTCCCGCGCCGCGCACGAGCAACAATCGGGCGGCTGCTCACGGACGAAGCAAGTGAGGCCCCGCTCCCTTCGGTGTTCGCGCGGAGTGAAGCGGCCCGGACCCAGCGATACAAGCGCGCCCCGCTCCGGCTGTTCAAGGCCCGGCGCCCTCCCCCAGAAGGCCGGTTTCGCGGGAAAGCGCTCCTCGCCCGGAAAAAGAGAGATGACCTGTCGCGTCAGCTTCAGGACATGCCCGTTGTGGTTCGGTAGCATTCGGGTAGAAAATCGAGAGGCTCGCCCCCCACTCCTCCTGACTCTTCCCTCCCTTCGGACTCATGACGAATTCCGTTTGTGTGTTTTGCGGCTCGGCCCCAGGTGTGCACGAAGAGCACATGAAAGTGGCCTCCTCCCTGGGCTCGCTCCTCGCCGAGCGGGGCGTCCAACTGGTGTACGGAGGTGCCCGGGTGGGGTTGATGGGGGCGGTGGCGGACGCGGCGCTCGCGCGGGGAGGCCGCGTCGTCGGCGTGATGCCCCGAGGGCTGGAGCGCTACGAGGTGGCCCACCGGGGACTCACCGAGCTCATCTGGACGGAGGATCTCCACGAGCGCAAGCGGCGCATGGCCGAGCGCGCCGACGCCTTCGTGGTGTTGCCGGGCGGCTACGGCACCCTCGAGGAAGCGCTGGAGATCATCAGTTGGAAGCAGATGCGGATGATCGACAAGCCCATCGTGCTGCTCGACACGCAAGGCTTCTACCAACCGTTCGTGGCGCTCGTCGCGGAGATGAGCCGCCAGGGCTTCGCGCACGCGCGCGCCGACTCCCTCTTCACCGTCACGTCCCGGCTCGAGGACGCCCTTGCCGCGCTGGGGGTACCCGCTGACCCCTTGCCGGAGGGGAATTGAGGTCATGTCATGAGTGAACTGGTGCCGCTGCAGTACCCCCAGATGTTCCAGGGCCTCTTCGCGCGCCGGCGCGAGAAGTTCGTGCCGCTCGTCGAGGAGGCACGCAGCGCGCTCCATGCGCTGGCGGTGCCCGAGGCCCTGCGGCCCTTCTACGACACGGTGGTGCGCGACAACGCCCAGCCGTCGTTCATGCTGCTGCCCCTCATGTTCCTGTGCATGGCGGAAGCCTCGGGCGGCATCCAGCCCGTGCACCGCCGCTTCCTGCCGGCACTCATCCTCAGCATGGAGACATGCGCCACCGTGGACGACACGGTGGATCGCACGCCCATGCGCTCGGGGCGGCGGACGTTCGCGCTGCGCTTCGGGGAGATCAGCACCACGCCCTTCGTGGGCTCGCTGGTGGCGCTGGCGACGCAGGAGGCCGCGCGCGCGGATCCCCGACTGCTCGACTGCACCCTGCGCCTGTTCACCGAGCTCTATGCCCTGCAACTCTGGGAGCGGCAGAACCTGTACCCCGCGGAGGGGATGTTCGAGCGGTGGCTCGACAACCGCTACCACGAGAACACGCTGGGGGTGAGCTTCGGGCTGGACACGGCGCTGCTGCTCAACGGGCACGCGCCGGCGCCGCTGCGCATGCACCAGGCGTTCGGCCGCATCTTCCAGGACGTGGACGATCTGGTGAACATCCTCGAGGACCGGCGCAGCGAGGGCGAGAACGACGACGTGTTGATGGGCGCGGTGACACGGCCCCTGCTGGTGACACTCGCCCGCTACCCCGACCTGCGCGCCGACGTGGCCAACCTGTGGCGGGTCTGCCGGGCCATGACGGGCTCGTCCGCGGTGGCGGTGCACAAGATGCCCGCGCACACCAATCCCACCATCGAACGGCTCTACCGCCCCGTGCACCAGGCCCTGCGCGAGGTGGGCGTGCCCGGCACCGTGAAGCACGTGCTCGACGACTACCGCGCGTGCGTGGAATCCGCTCCGCCCGCCTTCCGTTCCGCCATCCAGGAGATGACTTACACCTGGGTGGATCGGCTGCGGCGCCGCACGGGCTCCTCGCTCATCACCGAGGAGCAGATTCATGACGTCCTCAAGGGACTGGAGCAGGCGGCATGAAGGGCGCGGTCATCTTCGATCGGGATGGGGTGCTCGCCGAGTTCGACCTGGAAGGCGTGGGCCGGGAGCTGGGACCGCTGCTGCCCTTCGGGCTCGAACAGCTCGGCGCCCACCTGCGCGACTGGGCGCCCCGTTCCGGGCGGACCGTCACCTGCGCCGCGAGCGAGCGGGCCTTCTGGGACGCGTTCTGGGCGCAGCTCTGTGCCGCGCGGGGCCTGGACGAAACAGTGCGCGGCCAGCTGCTGCGCTTCGACCCCCGCCGGACGCTGAAGGCCTTCGCGGACGCGCGTCCGGCGCTCGAGCAGGCGCGGCGCCTGGGCTACCGGGTGGGCGTGCTGTCCAACTTCACGTTGATCGATCTGCCGGGCTCACTGGAGTGGCTGGGCCTGGCGCCGCTGGTGGACGCGGCCTTGTCGGCGGCCATGCTGGGCACCGCCAAGCCCGCGCCCGAGGCCTACCAGGCCATGGCGCGCGCGCTCGGTCAGCGCGAGGAGGACTGCCTCTTCGTCGATGATCGGCCCGAGTGCGTGGAAGGCGCGCGGCGGGTGGGCATGCGCGCCTGGCTGCTGGATCGGCGCGGGCAGGCCACAGGCGAGGGCCTGCTGCGCGGACTCGACGAGCTGTTCGCGGCCTGATTCAGGCGGAGGCGCGCGAATCGAGGATGGCGGTGAGCTGCTGGGACAGCTGCGAGAGCCGGTTGGCCGTCTGCAGCGTCGCCGAGGAGCTGACCTCGGACTGCTGAGCCGTCTGCGCCACCTCGAGGATGGCGATGTTCACCTGCTCCACCGCCGTCGTCTGCTGCTGGGTGCTCAGCTCGATCTCCCGCACCACGTCCAGGTTGGTGCGCACCAGCTCGGAGATGCGCCGGAAGCTGCCGGCCACCTCGGAGAACTGCTTGGCGCTGCTCTGAACGGCCTTGGAGCCGTCCTCGGTGGCCATGATGGTGGTGTTGGAGGCGGCGCGGATTTCATCGATGAGGGCGCGGATGTCCTTGGTGGCGCCGCCCACGCGGTCCGCCAGCTTGCGGATCTCCTCGGCCACCACGGCGAAGCGCCGGCCGTGCTCACCCGCGCCGGCGCTCTCGATGGTGGCGTTGATGGCGAGGATGTTCGTCTGCTCGGACAGCTCGTTGATGATGTCCAGGATGCCGCCGATCTCCTGCGAGCGCTTGCCCAGCTCCAGCATGTGGGTGACGACGGCGTCCACCTGGCGGCGCACCGCGTCGATGGCCTCCTGGGAGCGCTGCACGGTGTCGTTGCCCTGGCGCGCCGCGCCCGCGGTCTCGTCCGCCACGCGCGACACCTGCTGGGCGCTGGAGGCGATCTGCCGCGAGGTGGACAGCAGCTCCTTGACGGTGGTGGAGATCTCCGTGGTGGCGGAGGCCTGCTCGCGCGCGCCCGTCACCTGCTGGGAGGCCGCCGAGTGCAGCTCGGCCGAGGAGTTCTGCACCTGGGAGATGGCCGTCTGCAGCTTGCGCTCCAGGGTGCGGCCGATGAGCAACGCGGTCACGATGATGACGACCAGGATGCCGAGTCCGTCGAACCAGAAGAACGTGCCGAAGGCGCTCAGCTCCTCTTCCTGCCGCAGCTCGTTCTTGCCCAGCAGCTTCTCCTCCTCATCGCGCGCCTTCGTCACGGCGTCGCGCACGCGATCCAGGCGCTGGCGGCTCAGGGCATTGCTGGCGGAGGGGGAGTCCACGGAGCCCTGGGCGCGGCGCGCCTCGAGGCTCTCGCTCATCCGCGTGGCCTCCTGGGCGACGAGATCCTGGAGCGACTTGAGGCGCTTCTGCTGATCGGCATCCGGGGAGAGCGACAGGGAGGTGAACTCCGCTTCCAGCGCGTTCTTCGCCTGCTGGAAGGACTCCGCGGAGGCCGCGCTGCCGGAAGCGAGGTAGTCGCGGTGCGCCGCGTCCGCGTCCTTGAAGCTGGCGAGGATGCGCTCCAATTGCCGAAGCGTCTTCTGGCTGGTCGCCACGAGTTCCGCCGCCCCCGAGAAGGTCTGAACGCGGACGCGGGTCAGGAAGACGAAGGTGCCGACCATCAACGCCAACAGGATCAAGCCCACCATGAACTGCCGGCCCACGGTCCATCTCGAGAACATCGTCAGGTCTCCTCGGCCGAGAGGAATGCCCCCCCCGGCTCCGCGGCCACAGTCTACGTGAGCCGCCGGCATTCTCCAGGGGACTCGGCGGGGGCACCCCCTGGTTTCCCCCCAGGGCTTCCCTGGCCCCCCACCGCGCGGCCTGTCAGGCTGGGGGGATGACGCCGCTGCTGCCCGCCCTCCACCACGTCGCCCTGATCTGCTCGGACTACGCGCGCTCCAAGGCGTTCTACAGCGAGCTCCTGGGCCTGCGCATCGTCCGGGAGGTGTACCGGGAGGCGCGCGACTCGTGGAAGCTGGACCTGGAGGTCAGCCCGGGCGTGCAGTTGGAGCTGTTCTCCTTTCCCAACCCGCCACCGCGTCCGACCCGGCCCGAGGCGCGAGGCCTGCGCCACCTGGCGTTCGCCGTGCCGGATGTCGACGCCGTGGTAGCGGAACTGGGCCGACGCGGCGTGGCCACCGAACCCATCCGGGTGGACGAGTACACGGGCAAGCGCTTCACCTTCTTCGCCGACCCGGACGGCCTGCCCCTGGAGCTCTACGAAGTGATGGAAGTCTCCACCATCGACACCGCCGTGGCACGCACGTCCTCCACGGAGAAGTCCTGATCGAGCACGACGCCGTTGGGGATGCGCGCCATCCGGGCCCGCAGCTTCGCGTTGGTGAAGGCACTCACCAGGAGCACGGGGACATGCGGATGGGCCGCGCACCAGCGCGAGAGCACGTCCAGCCCCGCGTCTCCCAACATCCGCGCGTTGCAGATGAGCAGTTCCACGTCGGAGCCCCGCCGTGGGCTCAGCCCCTCGGAGAGCCACTGGAGCGCGCCACGCGCGTCCTCCAGCACGCCCACCTCGAAGCGCTCCTGGACGAGCCGCTCCTGGAGGAAGTGGCTGCGCTCGCGCAGGTTCTCCATCACCACGACCCGCGGAGCCGAACCACCAAGCTGATCCCGATGCGAACGCCGATCACCCCGCGAGCCCGTGCTCGAGGAGTCTTTATGCTGCGCTGTCACCGGAGGAGTGTGCATGACGGCCATGGAGTCCTTCCATGAATCGATTTAGCAGAATTCGTGCCGTTGCGTGCCACGTATCTTCCCACGAGGCGCCCGAGGAAGGACACCCCTATTTACGTGGGAATGACGGAAGAGGTGCGGCGTGGAAGAACGCCGCATGGGGCGTTTCGCCACGGGCGTAGGCTGGGCGCCATGCGCTCCCGAGCCTCGAAGCGGCTGTTTCCAGTGTGGGTGACTGTGATCCTCGCCTGCCGGTCCGACCCTCCTTCCACGCCACCGCCCACTCCGCCCGAGGACCTGTTGCAAGTGCCCTCTCCGGACTGGCGGGATCAGATCCTGTATTTCGTCATGACGGATCGGTTCGCCAATGGGGATGCCTCCAATGATGACCTGGGTGCGAGTGAATACGACCCGGCGGATGGGGCGCGCTACAGCGGAGGGGACCTGAAGGGGCTGCTCGGGCGGCTCGACTACATCCAGGGCCTGGGCGCCACGGCCGTGTGGATCACCCCGCCCGTGGCCAACCAATGGTGGGACCCGCTCGTGAACTACGGCGGCTACCACGGCTACTGGGCGCGGGACTTCACCCGGGTGGATGAGCACCTGGGCACGCTCGAGGACTACCAGCACCTGTCCCGGGGCCTGCACGGCCGGGGCATGTACCTGGTGCAGGACATCGTCCTCAACCACATGGCCAACTGCTTCACCTACACCCAGTACGACCCTTCGGACGTGTCGGCCCACGTGCGGCTCAACACCGGCGCGAAGCCCGCGTGCGGCCCCTCACAGGCCTCGTTCCAGCAGTGGGATCCGACGAACCCCGCCCACCGGGAGGCGAACCTCTTCCATTGGACTCCCTCCATCCGAGACTACGGGGTGCGCGACCAGGAGCTGAACTGGCAGCTCTCCGACCTGGACGATCTCAACACCGAGAACCCGGCCGTGCTCGCGGCACTCAAGGACAGCTACACGCATTGGATCCGCGAGGCGGGCGTGGATGGCTTCCGCGTGGACACCGCCTTCTACGTGTCCCAGGCCACCTTCAAGGACTTCCTGTACTCGACGGACGCGGCCCATCCGGGCGTGCTCCCGGTGGCCAGGAGCCTGGGCAAGGCGGACTTCCTCGCGTTCGGCGAGGGCTACACCACCGACAAGCCCTTCGAGGACACGGCGTCGCGGAAGATCGCCTCGTACATGACGGAGGAATCCACGGGCGAGCCGCTGCTGCCGGGCATGATCCACTTTCCGCTCTACGCCACCGCGGGGGACGTCTTCGCCCGGGGACGGCCCACCGCGCAGCTCGCGCACCGGCTGGAGCACTCGCGCGAGGTGTTCGCGCGGCCGCACCTGATGCCCACCTTCCTGGACAACCACGACGTGGACCGCTTTCTCAAGGGAGGCTCGGAGGCGGCGCTGCGTCAGGCCCTGCTCTTCATGATGACCGTGCCGGGCATCCCCGTCCTCTATTACGGCACCGAGCAGGGCTTCACCGAGCAGCGCGGCGCCATGTTCCAGACGGGCTTCGGCTCCGGGGGAAGGGATCGCTTCGACACCTCGGCGCCGCTGTACGGCCTCATCCGCGAGCTGACGGCGCTGCGCAAGGCCCACGCCGTCTTCCGCCGGGGCTCGCCCACGGTGCTGCGGCACAACGAGGTGCGCGCGGGCGTGTTCGCCTACCAGATGGAGCACGAGGGACAGGTGGCTCTCGTCGTCTTCAACACCGCGGACGAGCGGATGCTGTTGGACAACCTGCCCACGGGCCTTCCCGAGGGCCGTGTGCTCGAGCTGGGCGCGGGCCTGGATGCCGAGGCCAAAGCGATCCAGGTGGGCCCGGGCGGACGGCTCTCATTGAACCTCCCGCCGCGCGCGGCCCGCGTCTTCCTTCCCTCGGACGAAACGCGCCCCGTGACGCCGGAGCCCGCTCGCGTCACCGTGACCCAAACGAGCGGCGGCACCGTACCCGGGGACTTCGAGCTGTCCGGGACCGCGGTGGGCGTGTCCTCCTTCCACTGGGTGGTGGACGGAGCACTCGCGCGGACACAGCCGGTGACGGTGAAGCCCGATGGCACCTGGAGCACCCGAGTCAGCACCACCGGCATGGTGGACACATCCCTCCAGCACTCGCTCGTGGCGTGGGCCGGGGATGACCGGGTGCTCTCCGATACGTGGACCTTCCGCGTGTCCCGCGTCTTCACGACGCTGCTCACCCACGAGGATCCCGAGGGCGATGACGTGGGCCCCTCGGGCGCCTACCACTACCCCACCGACCCGAGCTGGGGTGACAACCACCAGGGCGACCTGCGCCGCGTCACCCTCCTGGGCTCGGACACGGTGCTGAGGATCTCCCTCCAGACGAAGACCGTCACCACCGTGTGGAACCCCCAGAACGGCTTCGACCACGTGGCCTTCACCGTCTACCTCGACGTGCCCGGCCGCACGGGCCTCACGGTGATGCCACAACAGAACGCCTCGCTGCCCGCGGGCATGGACTGGGACTACCGCCTCCGCGTCCACGGCTGGTCCAACACCCTGTTCGATACCCGGGGCGCCTCGGCCACCCAGGAAGGCACCCCCCTGAGCCCCACCGCCACCCTCTCCGTGGACAAGGCCGCGAACACCGTCGTGCTCACCGTGTCGGGCGAACCGCTCGATGGACTCACGGACCTGCGGGGCGTCAAGGTGTACGTCACGACGTGGGACTACGACATGGGCTACCGGCGGCTGGTGCCCTCGGCGGCGCAGTGGGAGTTCTGGGGCGCCGACGGCACCACCTCGCCGCTCGTGTTGGATGACACGCCCCCACTTGTCGTCCCCTGAACGCTGTGGAGCAAAGGGGCAGGGTCTGTTCCCGCCTTGTTCCCATGCTCCCCACCCCCCTTGTCCCCCAGCTCCCCACCCGTCCGGCCAGCCTCACGCCAAGTGCGCGGAATCGTTTGATCCGCAACGTTCACCCCCCGTGAAAGGAGGAGAAACCCGCGAAATTCCTGGAGAGCCAGAGGAAGCAGTCCGGTTGGCACGCCGGCTGCTTAGCCCCGGCGGGTGTCGAGCCACCGACACCCTTTTCCAGGAGGAGCGCCGGAGTGAAGTCAACGATGTGGGCGCGAAGCGCCTGTGCACTCGGGATGATGTGGACGCTGGTGGCGTGTGCCGGGCCCCGGTCCGCCGCATCCCCCTTCGGCCCGGACACCGTGCGCGAGCGGGCGCGGAAGCTGGCCCTCACGCCCTACCAGAAGCCCGTGGCCTCGCTCCCGCCGGCCTACGCGCAGCTCACGTATGATCAGTACCGCGACATCCGCTTCCGCCCGGACAAGGCGCGGTGGCGCGACGCGGGGCTGCCCTTCCAGGCGCAGTTCTTCGCCCCGGGCTTCTTCTACACGTCGCCCATCCCGATGCACGAGGTGGACGCGGGCCGCTCGGAGCCGATCCGCTTCTCGCCCGAGCTCTTCAGCTACGGCCCGCTGGTGAAGGATCTGCCCGACTCGCCCATCGCGGGCTTCGCGGGCTTCCGGCTGTCCCATCCGCTCAACCGGGCGGAGTACTTCGACGAGCTGGTGGCCTTCCTGGGCGCCAGCTACTTCCGGGCCCTGGGCCGCGGCAACGTGTACGGGCTGTCGGCGCGCGGACTGGCGATCGACACCGCGCTGCCCGAGGGCGAGGAGTTCCCCAACTTCCGCGAGTTCTGGATGGAGAAGCCGGCGCCGGGCGCGGATCGCGTCGTGGTGCACGCGCTGATGGACAGCCCGAGCGTCACGGGGGCCTACCGCTTCGTCATCATCCCGGGCGAGCGCACGGTGATGGAGGTGGAGGCGCAGCTGCACGCGCGCAAGGCGGTGAAGCGGCTGGGCGTGGCGCCGCTCACCAGCATGTACCTCTTCGGCGAGAACGACCGGGGCACCCTCGACGACTTCCGCCCCGAGGTGCATGACTCGGACGGGCTCGCGCTGTGGATGAAGAACGGCGAGCACCTGTGGCGCCCGCTGCAGAACCCCGCCCACCTGAGCGTGTCCAACTTCCAGGTGGAGGGCCTGCGCGCCTTCGGCCTGATGCAGCGCGACCAGGACTTCCGCGACTACGAGGACCTGGAAGCGCGCTACGACAAGCGCCCGAGCGTCTGGGTGGAGCCGGTGGGCGACTGGGGCCGGGGCGCGGTGCAACTGGTGGAGATCCCCACGCACCAGGAGATCGACGACAACATCGTCGCCTACTGGGTGCCCGAGAAGCCCTTCACGGCGGGGTCGGAGCTGCGCCTGGCCTGGAAGCTGACCTGGGGCAGCGGCTCGCCCGAGCGGCCCCGCGAGGCCCTCACCACCGCCACGCGCATCGCCCAGGGCAGCACGCCCGGAGCCCGGCGCTTCGTCCTCGACTTCTCGCGCGGCGAAGGCGCGGAGGTCCAAACGCCGGTGGAGGCCGTGGTCACCACGTCCTCGGGCCGCGTCCTGCTGCCCACCGCCCAGCGCAACGACGCCACTGGCGGCTGGCGCGCCACCTTCGAGCTGGTGCCGGACGGAAACACCCCGGCCGAGCTTCGCTGCTTTCTTCGTAGCGGTTCCGAAACCCTCACCGAGACCTGGAGCTACCCGTGGACACCGTGATGACGCAGACCTTCACCGCCCCCTCCTCCCCGTCCGGCTACTCCCTCCGCGCCGAGACGCGCGCGGCGCTCGACGGCTTCTTCCGCACCTTCGGCTTCACCTCGGACGAGGACCTGGCGCGTCTGGCCACGTGGGCGCTCGACATGCGGAGCGCGAATCCCCGCGAGGCCGTGGAAGTCGCCCGGGCGCGGATGGAGGCCTGGCTGACGGCGGTGCTCGGCCCGGCGCACGCGGGAAGTGGCTCGCTCCTGGCCCGGGGCCGCGCGGCGTTCGTGCTGTGCGATGGGGCGAACTGGGGCGCGCGGGCCATCACGATGGGGCCAGGCGCGCTGTCGCTCGAGCAGACGCGGGCGTTGAGGATGTCGGTGCCGGTGCCCGCGCCGCGGCCGGTGCCCACGACGATGCCCGAGCAGCAGGTGGTGCTCTCGCCCCTGGGTGAGCTCTTCCGCCGTTGGTGGCGCGCGGGCGAGCCCGGCGTCTCCGTTTCCCGCTAGCACTCCACCGGAGGTCCCATGCACGCGCATTCCTTCTCGCCCGCGACGGCCGGGCTCCGGCGGGCGGGAGTCCTCGTCCCCGCCGCGCTGTCCACGCTCGCCGCGACGTGGGAGATGTCTCGGCTGTTGAGCGTCCATGGCACCTCCGTCCCCGAGTGGGTGATGCTCGGGCTCTTCACCCTGTGCTTCGCCTGGATCGCCCTCTCCTTCTGGGCGGCGGTGGCGGGCTTCCTCCAACTCGCGTCTGGAAGGAGACCGCCGGGGTTGCGCTGGCCGGAGGCCCGGGAAGAGGAGGCGCCGCTCACGCGCCGCACCGCGGTGGTGATGCCCATCCACAACGAGGATCCCGCCTCGGTCTTCGCGAACCTGCAGGCCACCTATGAGTCCGTGGCGGCCACGGGGCGGCTGGAGTCCTTCGACTTCTACGTGCTGAGTGACTCCACGCGCTCGGAGGCGTGGGTGGCCGAGGAGCTGGCGTGGGCGGACCTGTGCCGCCGCGTGGGAGGCCAGGGGCGCATCTTCTACCGCCGGCGCTCGGACAACACGGGCAAGAAGGCGGGCAACCTGGCGGACTTCTGCGAGCGCTGGGGCCGCCGCTACGACTTCATGGTGGTGCTGGACGCCGACAGCCTCATGGCGGGCGACACGCTGGTGCGCATGGCGCGGTTGATGGAGCTCAACCCGCGCGTGGGCATCCTCCAGGCGCCACCCCTGTGCGTGGGGAGCACCACGCTCTTCGCCCGGCTGCAGCAGTTCGCGGGCCGCCTGTATGGGCCCGTGGTGGCCGCGGGTTCGGCGGCCTGGCAACTGGGCGAGTCCAACTACTGGGGCCACAACGCCATCCTGCGCGTGGCGGCCTTCACCGAGCACTGTGGGCTTCCGGTACTGCCGGGACAGCAGCCCTTCGGGGGCCACATCCTCAGCCACGACTTCGTGGAGGCGGCGCTGATGCGGCGCGCGGGCTACACGGTGTGGCTGGTGCCGGAGCTGGGCGGCAGCTACGAGCAGAGCCCGCCCCACCTGCTGGCGTACGCGCAGCGGGACCGGCGCTGGTGCCAGGGCAACCTTCAGCACGCGCGACTGGTGCTGGCGGGCGGACTGCATCCGTCGAGCCGGGGGCACTTCCTCATGGGCGTCATGTCCTACGTGGCCTCGCCCCTGTGGCTGCTGTTCCTCGGCGCTGGACTGGTGGCGGCGCTGAGCGATCGCTTCCTGGCTCCGGACGATTTGCTGGAGCAGTTCGCCCCCTTCGCCGATGAAGCCGACTTCGACGCCCAAGGCTCGCTGCGGTTGATGGCGGTGTCCCTGGGCATGTTGATGCTGCCCAAGGTGTTCGGGCTCGTGCTCGCCCTGGCGGACCGGGAGCAGGCGGCGCGCATGGGCGGCCGGGCGCGGCTGGTGCTGAGCATGCTCGTGGAGAGCGCCGTGTCCACGCTGCTCGCTCCGGTGATGATGCTCTTCCAGTCCCACTTCGTCTTCGGGACGATCCTCGGCTACCGGGTGTCCTGGTCGAGCCAGCAGCGGGACGACGAGGCCCTGCCGTGGGCGGAAGCGGCGCGGCGCCACGCGGTGCACACCGCCGTGGGCGTGGGCGTGGCGGCCCTGGCGTTCGCGATCAACCCGGGACTCCTGGGATGGCTCGCGCCGGTGGTAGCGGGGCTGCTGCTGTCCATTCCCCTGTCCGTGTGGACGTCGCGCGCGTCCCTGGGCGCATGGGCCACGCGACTCGGCCTGTTCCTCATCCCCGAGGAGTCCGAGCCCCCCGAGGTCCTGACCCGGGCCCAGGAGCTCGCCGCGCGCGAGTTGGAGCCGGTGGAGGACGGGCTGGAGCGGGTGTTGAAGGACGCGCGCGCGCATGCGCTGCACCTGGCCCTGCTGGAGTCCTCGCCGGGCGCGGAGATCTCCTCGCCCATGCTCGACTCGGCCCGCCGCAAGCTGTTCGAGGGCGCCGTGTCGCAGCTCTCCGCGCAGGAGAAGGCGGCGGTGCTGTTGGACGCGGACACGCTCGTGGAGGCGCGCAGCCGGTTCGCCGACGCCTGAGTCCACCTCAATCTCAGCAGGGCAGCCAGGACTTCGTTTTCATCCACAAAGTGTCCTCTACCCCGCACGGCGCCGCAGTGGTGTTTACCGCGACCTGGTCCCTGGTAACCTACAGAAAGTGAACCTGTGCCGCATACTGGGGGGGTATGTCATCAGCGGCGCTGACGCGACCAATGGCTTTATCAATAGCATTGGCGACGGATCGCATTGCTCTACATCCGCGACAGCGGGAAGGAGGAGGAGCTTGCCAGGTATCGCGAACGATGCGTCGATACCTCATTCAAGATTGAAGTCTCTCACGAGTTCGCGACACGAGAAGAAGCGGACCAATGGCTTGCAAGTGGGAAGGCCCAGCACGCCGAGCATGTCAAAATCGCTGGGAAGGGATTCCTCGCCGTTCAATTGCCAGGGCGGATGACCTTCATTGACAGGCCGCTTCCGGAAGAATTGAACGCGGATGAGTGGAAGGACGGTTCCGAGGAGGGGTAGACGAAGCGTGCCCCCTCGAAGCCCGGTCTGGAGTAGCCTCCGGGCTCCATGAGCGCTCCCTCTTCGACCTCCCCCACGCCCTCTGACTTGAGGACTTCCGCCGAGACCTCGGAGCAGAAGCTGTCGAACCTGCTGCGCTGGCTCGAAGCGGGCGGCGCCCATTTTCCGAAACTGCGCGTCGTCCGCCAGGAAAACGGAGAGCGCGCCGTGGTCGCCCAGGTGGACATCGCTCCGGGTGAGGTGGTGCTCCAGGTGCCCCTCTCGCACATGCTGACCCTGGAGCTCGCGCGCACGTCGGAGATCGGCCGCCGCATCCAGTCCGAACTCAACCCGGACAACGAGGACCTGTACCTGGCGTCCTTCCTCCTCCAGGAGCGTCACCAGGAGGGCTCCTTCTGGAAGCCGTTCCTCGACAGCCTGCCCGAGGCCTTCCCCCACCTGCCCCTCTTCTATGGAGAGACCGAGCGCGCCCACCTCAAGGGCTCGCTGGAGCTGACGCTGCTGGAGTTCCAGGCCCAGTCGCTCCAGAACGACTACCAGCAATTGCGCGAGAAGGTCCCCGGCTACGAGCGCTTCACGCTCGACGAGTTCGTCTGGGCACGGCTGTCGGTCTCCTCGCGGCTGTTCGGCGTGAAGAAGGGCGGCCTGTTGGGTCCATGCCTCGTGCCGCTGGCGGACATGCTCAACCACCGTCGGCCGCCGGACGTGCTCTGGGAGACCTCGGAGGATGGGCGCTTCTTCGAGATGACGGCGCAGAACGCCGTGGCGGCGGGCGACGAGGTCCATGACAGCTACGGCGCCAAGAGCAATGATCTGATGTTGCTGCACTTCGGCTTCGTGACCGAGCGCAACGAACAGGACGAGATCTTCCTCTCCCTGTGCATCCCCGAGGGCGATGCGCTGGCCGCCATGAAGCAGTCCCTGCTGGCGCTCCCCTCGCCCACGACGCCGAGGCCCTTCAAGGTTCCGCGCAAGCTGGACCACGCGTCCTCCCAGTTGATGTTCTCCTTTCTGCGCATCGCCCACGCGACGCCCGAGGAGATCATGATCCTCGCCAACCGGCTCATCGGAGGCGCGAAGACCATCGATCCCCTGGGCGTGGCGAACGAGGAGCGGGTGCTGCGCGCCCTGGCCGCGGCGTGCGAGGCCCGGCTCGCCGGGTTCGACACCTCCTTCGAGGAAGACGAGCGGCTGCTGCGCGAGGACACGTTGGCGCCCAACGCGCGCAACTGCGTCCTTCTGCGGCGCGAGGAGAAGCGGTTGCTGCGCGACTACCTCGGGCTCGCCCAGACGGGCCAGGCACTGCTGCGACTGCCTCGCGAGGAGTTCGAGCGGCAATCCGCGAGCCCCCCTACCCCGTGGGACTGGTTCGACGGCTATGCGCGCCAGGCCTTGCTGGAGCTCGTCCGCCGCGCCCCGTGACACCGAGCGCCTGGAGGCCCGCCCGGTGGGTGCCCGGGGAGACCACCGGTGGCCGCTTTGAAAACTTTGGGTGAACAGCGTTGTTCCGCCACGGTGCTGTCACAAAGCCCTTCTAGCTTGACGACCGAGCAGAGTGCTTTCCCCTCTCACCCAAGGGTTCACCGACCATGGCTCCTTCGACCTCCCGGTCTGTCTTCGCCGCCATCGATGTGGGAACCAACGCGGTCCGCCTGGAGCTGGCCCGCTCGGGAGCCGACGGAGCGCTGGAGACCTTTCAGCGGGAGCGGGACGCCATCCGCCCGGGAGAAGGCGTCTTCACCCATGGGGTGATGCTTCGGGAGACGGCGGATCGGCTGGTGGGCACGCTGCGGCGCTACGCGGCGCTGTGCCAACGCCATGACGCCCGGGTGCGGGCGGTGGCCACGAGCGCCATGCGCGAGGCCGGCAACCGGGCGGACATCCTCCAGCGGGTGAGCGCCGAAACGGGACTGGAGCTGGAAGTGGTGAGCGGCCAGGAAGAGGCGCGGCTCATCTGCCTGGGGGTGCTGAACCGTGCGTCTCCGCGCACGCGCTCGATGGTGATGGACCTGGGAGGAGGCTCCACCGAGGTCGTCCTCGCCACCGGGCAGCGGCCCGATGCGCTGTGGAGCCTGCCCCTGGGCGCGGTGCGCCTGACGGAGCTGTTCGACACCGCGGGCGAGGTGACGCCCACGCGACTGCGGCAGGTGCGCGGCTTCGTGGAGGAGCGGCTGTACACGGCCTTCCCCCGCTCGCTCGCGGACCTGCCACGGGTGGCACTGGGCTCCTCGGGAACGATCCGGGCCGTGGTGCGCTTCGCGGCCGAGGGCGATTCGCATGCGACCCCGGGCCAGCTCACGCGCGCCGTGGAGGTGCTGGCCGGGATGTCGCCGGCCCAGCGGCGCGAGCACTTCGAGCCCCAGCGCGCGGACATCATCGTCGCGGGCGCCATCCTGCTGGAGCAGGGCGTGCGGCACCTCGGGCTGGAGGGCATCACCGCCGTCAAGCGGGGGCTGCGTGACGGATTGCTCGTGGAGCTGTCCGCGTCGCACCGTGACGCCGCGCCGCCCCCGAGCCCGCGCCCCGCGTTCCTCGAGACGCTCGCGGTGGGCTGAACGAACGACTTCAGAAGACGCTACGGACCAGACCGCCGTCGATGCGCAGCGCGGCGCCGTTGATGGCGGCGGAGAGCGGACTGCTCACGAAGGCGACGTCCCGGCCATTGATCAGCACGTTCGCGCCTTCACGCGCGAGACATGCCGCGATCGCCTTTCCAATTCCGTTCGTCGACCCCGTCACCAGCGCCGTCTTGCCCGCCAATCCCAGTTCCATGCCTGTTCACCTCCCAGTGGATGGGAGATGTCATACCACCAGCGGCGCGCTGGCGGCCGGGGCCTCCGTGGACCCTGACAGCCGCCGGACAATGCGCCGGCGCACGATGTCGACGTGCTCGCGGAAGAAATACAGGTTCTCCGCGTACGCGAGCGGCATGGGGATGTGATTCACCGCGTGCTCGGCCTCGTCGAGCCGCTGGAGCATTTCCTCCAATTGGGGCCGCGCGGGGCTCTCCTCCAGTTGGATCTCGATCTCCTTGAGGCGCGCGTACCAGCGGAAGATGCGCGAGCGCACCCGCCACTGGTACAGCGCGGGCACGGCCCGACCCAGGGGCACGAGCAAGGCGATGATGGGCACGAGCATCAGCCAGAGCCGATCCACCAGATTGGCCGCCCAGAACGGCAGGTACCGATGCAGGAAGGGCGTGCCGGACTGGTAGTAGCGGCGCGCCTCACTGCTCAGGGGCGGGTCGGCCACGAGTGACGTGGGGAACTCGCCGGCGCGATCCAACAACCCCGGACCACCATGCACCTCGCTCGCGGCGCGCAACAAGAGGTAGGCGAGCGCCGGATGGAGTGAGTCGCGCGCCACCAGGTTCGCCGTGGGCGCGAGCAGCACCACGTCCCGCTCGGGCACATCCGCCGCGAGGTTGAGCACCCCCCGCGGCAGCACGAGCCGGGACAGGTACGGGAAGCGGCGGACATAGGCCTCGCCCCGCGCGAAGCCGAGCAGCCGCAGACCGGGCTCCACGGCGAGCTTCTGCAGAAAGGGCGCCTCGGCGGAGGCGACGAAGAACACCGCGTCGATCTCGCCGCGCTTGAGCCGTGCGAGGGCGTCGTCGCGCTCGAGGGACAACAGCTCCGTGGGGGCCTTCTCCACGCCGTTGGCCTTGAGCAGCGTGAGGGCCAGCGCGTAGGTACCGCTCTCGGTGGCGCCCACCGCGATGCGCTTGCCACGCAGCTCACGCACGTCGTCGATGGGCTCGCCCCGGTAGAAGATCCACAGGGGAATGTGGGTGAGCCCACCGAGCGAGACGATGCGCGCCGCCTTGTCTTCCCCCGAGAAGGAACCGCTCTGCACGAACGCCACGTCCACCCCGCTCTCCTCTTGGGTGAGGAGTTCCAGGCTGGTGAGCGAGCCCTTCGTGCCGCGGATCTCCAACGTGACGCCATGCCGCGCGAGGATTTCCTGGTACCGCCGGGCGAAGTAGCGGAAGCCGCCCTCGTCCTGGGCCGCCGCGAGCACGAGCGTCTTGGGCGGCGCGGGCTTGATGAAATAAAAGGTGACGGCGAACGCCGCGCCCACGAGCAGGATCGAGGGGGCGAGGACGATCCACAGATCGCGGCGCAGCGTGCGACGGAGTTGTTCCTTGAAGCTGTCCTTCTTCGCCATGATGGGGGCCGGACTAGCGAAGTCCCGTCCCCCCGGCAAGTGTCAGAGCGCCAGCCCGATCGACACGTAGGGGCCCGGCAGCACGTCCCGGTGGACGACCCCATCCACCATGCCCGCGTCGTCCAGCACCAGCATGCGCATGCCACCGCGCAGGGCGACCATGTTGCCGAGGACGTACCAGACCGCCCCACCCGCCGCGTCGAGCTGGCGGTAGGGCACCGGGGTGACGTGGACACGGCCTTCCAGTGCCAGGGAGTCCAGCAGGTACAGCTCCGAGGACAGGCCCAGGCTCGGACCCACGAAGGTGACGTCGGGCGCCTTGGCGATGGACAACCCGCCCTCCATCCGCAGCCGCCCGCTCCGGCCCTTGAGCGCGGCCCAGGACATGTGCATGCCCACCACGGAGATCTTGTCCTCGCCGCGACTCCCATCATCCGTCCGCAGTGTCAGGCCGCTCACGCGAAACATGGCGCCCACCTCTTCTCCCTCCACGCCGACATGGAGGCCCGCGGCACTGCCCTCGCGCAGGAGCTGCGTGTCGAAGCCGAACAGGAAGTTCTTGGAGCGGCGCGACGTGTACTCCGAGGAGCCGTAGGCGGGAGACGGAGCGACGACGTAGGCCGGAGCCGTGACGGGCTCCGTGTAATAGATCTCGGGTCCCGTGTAATAGGGCTCCGGGTAGTAGTCACGCGACGGCGGCGGACGGGATTCGCGCCGGCGAGACGGCTCGGGCCGGGTCACGGGACTGGACGCGTGCTCCGTGTCGTTCACGGGGGAGGCCTCGTGCACGCCCGAGTCCGGCTTCTCCTCCCGCCCCGAGGACTCGGGCTGGGAGCGTTTGCCGAAACGGGCCTCGGCCTGGGAAGCCGTCAAGACGAAGCCAGCGAGCAGGGCGGACGACAGGACGCGGAGGGAGCGGTGCATGGGCGACCTCGGGAGAGCGAACGGCTCGGGGTCCTGGACGGCCCGGGGGTATATAAATTCAAGGAAAACGGAGCGAAATCACGGTATCCATCCACCCCGTGACCCGTTCTCCCCCTCTCTGGTTTCCCTTCCGTCAGCCCAACCCCCAGGCACGCCTGAGGCTCTTCTGTTTCCCGTACGCGGGTGGAGGCGCCTCCGTCTACAGCAACTGGAGCGCGGCCCTTCCCTCGAGCATCGAACTGGTGGCCGTCCAACTTCCGGGCCGTGAGCGGCGCATCCTGGAAAAGCCCATCCGGACCATCCCCGCGATGCTGGACGCGCTCGAGCCGGAGCTGGAGCCCCTGCTGGACAAGCCCTTCATCCTGCTGGGCTACAGCATGGGCACGCGCATCGCCCTGGCGCTCGCGCAGCGCTGGCTCGAGCGGGGAGCGAAGATGCCGCTCGGCCTGGTGATGGCCGCCACCGGCGTGCCCCATCGGCATCGCCTGTCCCGGGAGAACCTGAGCGAAGCGGACTTCATCGCGCTGCTGCGCGCGTACGAAGGGACCCCGCCCGAGCTCTTCGCCCACAAGGAGCTCATGGACATGGTGCTGCCGTCCCTGCGCGCCGACTTCGCCATCGCGGACACCGTGCTGCCCTCGACTCCGGTGAGCTGCCCCATCGTGGCCTATGGCGGCCTGGATGACCCGCACGCACCGCTCGAGGATCTCGAGCACTGGCGCGAGCTGACGACGAGCCACTTCCACTCGCGCCACTTCCCCGGCAAGCACTTCTTCCTGCGCACCGCCCGCGAGCCCCTGTTGGCGGCCCTGCGCGAGGATCTGACGCGCTGGGTGCCCGACCTGGGCACCTGAGTCACCCGGCCCGCACGAACCACGCGGGCCCGTCGTCTCCCAGGGGCACCGTGCGCTGGCACCGCACCGTCAGCGGCAGTCCCCTGGCCCGGCGCACCGCGACCGCCGCCGGGTGTTCCGCCCCCAGCCTCACCTGCACGAACTGCCACGCCTCGGGCGAGTCCTCCATGCGAGGATCGAACGAGATGCCCGGTGGCCGCCCGGGCTCCAGGTGGAACGCGAATTGATCCAACGGCAGGCTCAAGCCCGCGCCCCGCGCCTTGATGTAGGACTCCTTGAGCGTCCAGTAATCGAAGAAGCGCTCGCGCTGGCGTTCGGCGGGCAGCGCGCGCAGGGCCCGCACCTCCGGGGGCGCGAAGAAGGACTCGGCCAGCTCCACCGTCTGGCCCGGACGTGCCGAGTGCTCCACGTCCGCGCCCACGTCCACGCCGAGCGCCACCGCGCACACCGCCATGCCATCCGTGTGTGACAGGTTGAAGCGCAACGGGGGCAGGCCCTCGCGCGCGAGGACCTCCGGGCGTCCGTAGGCATTGGTGGAGAAGCGCCAGTCCTGGGCGGGCACCGGGGCGTAGCGCGACAGGGTGACGCGCACCAGCGCATGGGACACGAGGAACTGGTGGCGGTGCTTCTCGAAGCGGAAGCGCTGATGCCGCTCCCGCTCGTCCGTGCCGAGCAGGGCCAGATAGGCGGCGAGGAGCCGGGGCTCGGTCACGGCCTCGGGCTCCACCACCCAGAGGTGGACCTCGTCGGGGCGAGGCGCTGGGAAGGACTCCGCTGGGGAAATCGGGGTCGTTGTCATGGGGGGAGGTTGGCCCTTTTGCTTCCCCCCTATCGCGTCACGGCCGTGCGCGCCAGCCCATGCCGTCCCCGGCGATCATTCGTTGGGAACGAAGTCGAGCTGCAATTCCAGGTCGAACGACAGGTCCGGCGAGGTGGCCCCCGCCTGCTTCACCATCACCGCGAGGGTGTTCTCGCCCTGGACGAACACCTTGGGAGGGATGATCCCCCCCGCGAGCTCGTTCTCCGTGGAGCTGCTCGCGTACCTCTCGTGCCCAAGCCCCTTCTCCACGTTCCGGGCGAACACCTGGGTGCCATTGATGAACACCGCGATGCCATCATCGAAGAGGACGTTGAGGTTGGCCTCGGTGATGGCGCCACTCACGATGAACTTCTTGCGGAAGTAGACACTCGTCTGCGCCGGGGAGGTGACACGGAGCGCCGTGCCCTCGTCACCGTCCCCGTAGCCCAACTGGCCCGCGCCCTGGCGCCAGCTCGAGTCATTGAAGTCCTTCTGGGTCCAGTGAACACCCGGGTCCTCGCCCGTATCCAGGTAGCGCCACGTGGACTGGAAGGGAATGGTGACGACGCTCGTGGAGCGCCGGATGGTGAAGGGCTCCTTGCTCACGTCCGACACCCCGGGACTGCCGGTCCGGGACACGCGCAGGAGCCCGTCATAGGTGCTCGTGGCGGGTACCGTCCAGGAGTACACACCGGTGTCGGGCACCCCCGAGGCGATCCCCGTCCAGGTATTGCCTCCATTCACGGAGTACTCGAGGTTCACCCCGGGCAATCGACCGATGCTGGACCAGGTGATGGGCAGCGCGGCGCCGGGCTCGAGCACTTCGCCGCCGATGGGAGAGGTGAGCATCACCGAGTCCAACAACGGACTGACGGATTGCTCCACGTCCAGAGCGAGCGCGAAGGTGAGATCCGGCGAGCTGGCGGATACCTGCTTCACCATGGCGGTGATCACGTTCTCCCCCTGGCGAAAGGGATTGGGCTCGAGCGGCACCACGGAGCGTACATATTCATTCGTGGTCGAGGCCGTGGCCCAGGAGTTGAAATCCAATCCATTGCCCATGTCACGGGACAAGACGAGCACGCCATTGACCCACACGGCGATGCCATCATCGTGCAACGTCTCGAGGGTGGCGGAGGTGACGGAGTGGGCCAGGTTGATCTTCCTGCGGAAATACACCGTGGGCGCGCCCGGATTGAGCAGCGTGCCCTCGTCCCCATCACCGTAGCCCAGTTGCCCCGCCCCACTCTTCCAGGCCGAGTCGTCGAAGTTCGCGGTGAGCCAGGAGGAGCCATGATTGATGCCCCGGTCGTCGTACTTCCACGCATCGCTGAAGGTGATCTCCTTGCGCGCGCGGGGCACCTCGTTGATGACGCGCACCATCTTCCCCACCGAGGGTACGCCGCGGCCGTCCAGCACGAAGAGCATGTAATAGCCCGGAGGCGCGGCGAAGTTGTCCTCCGGCGCGGACACCGTCAGTCCTCCCCCCTTCCGGGAGAAGGACAGATTGAGGAAGCGCTGGTTCTGATCGAAGGCATGGGTGACCGAGCCCAGGGCGAGCAGCGTCACCTTCGTGATGCGGGCCGCATCCGAGGTCTGGACGAAGAAGTCGCTTCCGGGGGCAATCGCCGGCTCCACGGAGCTGATGGTGGGCCGCGGCGCCCCGCCCTGCTTGAGGTAGGGCGGCGAGAAGATCTCCACGGTGCGCCGCTTGCGGCCTCCCGCGTTGATCACCCGTCCGTCTGGCAGCAACAGCGCCGTCGAATGATAGCCTCGGTACTCCGCCGCGGGGGCCAGCGACGTCCAGGTGTCGCTCTCCGGATCGTAGAGCTCGGGCATCTTGACGGGCTGGGTGTCGTCATCGAAATCCTTGCCACCGCTGCCTCCCGTCACGAGCACCTTGCCGTCGGGCAACAAGGTCGCGTTGAGCTGCCGCCGGGCCTTCTTCATGGGCGCGCGCGTGCGCCAGGCGGGCTTGGACACCGCCAGATCAATCTCCTCCACGGTGTTCGTGGGCGGCGAGCCACCTCCCATGATGAGCACCTTGGAGCCATACATCACCGCCGATCCATAGGAGCGGCCCGCGTTGAAGTCACTGCGCGGCCCGTCGTACCAGGTGCCCGTGCCCTCGGGATCCAACCACCGGGTGGCGCGCTGGGGGCCCGCGAGGAAGAGCTTGCCCGTGGGGGACAGGAACATGCGCGGGTAGTAGGGCAGCTCCCGGATGGCGGTGGTGAGATTCCTCCACTTGCCCGACTCCGGCTGCCACACCTGCGGCAACGGATTGGTGACCCCCGAGGCATGCGTCTCGCCGGAAAGCACCACCACCTGGCCATTCTGCAGCGTGGTGCTGGTGGGGTACCACCGGTTGTCATTCATGTCCGGACCCCGGCTCCACTTGAGCGTGAAGGGGTTGAAGATGCTCGTATGAGGCAGTCCCACGTGGGACTCGACATGGCCTCCCGTCACCAGCATGCGGCCATCCGCCAGGAAGGAGTGACCCGTACAGAAGATGTTGTAATCCGCGGTGGGCAGGGGCGAGAGCGAGCCCGTTGCGGGATCCCACGACTGCGGCGGTTTGACTCCCTCTTCGAATTCTCCGTAGAACATCACCTTGCCCGTGGGCAGGAGATGCATGTGCGTCGCGGAGATGGGAAAGGTCGCCACCTGCGACCACTCTCCCACGGTTGATGGATCCGCCTTCGCTTCCCGCGCTAGCAGCGATGCCACCACCACGAGCGCACCCCTCGCCAACGCCCTCACGAATGACCCCCCCATTGTTCCCATCCCCTTCCTTTGGTTACCGACGGTGAACGTAGGGTTCATGGCCTTATTGCCAAGTTGGGCGGGAGTCCTGTCCACGTGGCCTGCGCAAGACAACGACAGACGGAAAAGTACCACTCAATCCTACATTGAAGGGTAGGCGCGCAGTCCGCGCAGGACATTCCCACTACCCCGCGAGGTCATTGTCCAAAGGGTGTCACGGGCTGAGTTTTCGCCTGTTCCAAGCACTCGCGAGAAAACTTCTCGCGGGACCTGGGGACCGAGGGGGGAAGGCAGGCGCTCAAGGGCTGGGGGCACTCCGCACGGGACGCGTGTGGGTGGCACCCCTGGCTCATCGCCACGCCGACGGGGACATGGAACTCTTTCCAGTTCATCTTTTGGTGTTGTTGGTGATGATGAACCGGTACGTGCTGGGACCACTTCTCAAGCGGTTCCTCGGCCACCGGGTAGACGACACGGACAATCATTACAAACCGACCGTGTGCGTGGTGATTCCCCTCTTCAACGAGGGCGAGGGCATCTACCACGCCGTGAAGAGCCTCCTGGCTCAGGACTATGACACGGACAAGCTGAGCATCTGCGTGGTGGACGACTGTTCCACGGATGACAGCCACGCCTGGGCGCTGCGCGCGGCCGAGGGCCACACCAACGTCAAGGTGATGCGCAATCCCCACAACATGGGCAAGCGCAAGGGCATCGCTCGCGCGGTGCGTGAGGCCGAAGCGGAGATCATCGTGTCGGTGGACTCGGACGTGGTGGTCCACGAGAGCGCCGTGCGCGAGCTGGTGCGCCGCTTCACCAGCCCGCGTATCGCCGCGGTGGGTGGCCGCACCTTCGTCACCAACCGCAACGAGAACTGGCTCACGCGGATGATCGAGATCAAGTTCTACTTCGCCCAGGAATGGCTCAAGGATCTGGAGCGAGGCTTCCGCTCGGTGCTCTGCCTGTCCGGGTGCCTCACCGCGTACCGGCGCCACGTGCTCCTGGAGCTGGAGCCCATCCTCGAGGCGCGCAACATCGCCGGCATTCCCATCAAGTATGGAGAGGATCGCTTCCTCACGCGGCAGATCGTCAAGGCGGGCTACGAGACGGTCTACACCACGTCGGCCTGGTGCCAGACGGCGGCGCCCGCGACGCTCGCGGGCTATTTCTCCCAGCAGCTGCGCTGGCGGCGCTCCAACCTGGTGGACATGATCTGCGGCCTGAGCCACGCGTGGCGGCTGCATCCCGTGGTCTGCATCCACTACGTGTCCCAACTGGTGCTGCTGCTGTCCTACCCGCTCACCATCATTCACAACCTCATCAATGGGCAATTCTGGGGCGTGCTCTTCCTGCACATGCTCATCATGGGGCTCATGGGTGTCATCTACCGCATCGACAAGCGGGATCTTCCCCCGGAGATGCGGGTACCCATGCTCTCCTTCCTCCCCATGGGCTTCATGATGCCCATCACCTACGCGCTCCTGACGCCCCTGGCGCTGTTCACACTGGACTCGGGCAGCTGGGAGACCCGAGGCAAGCCAGCGTCCGCTCCCGCCGCGCCCCCCACGCCCACTCCCGACATGACGTCCAATCCCGGCCAGGCCGGTCTCCAACATCTGCCCACCCATGTCGTGGGCGGGGGGTAACCCAACATGAACCAACGTATCGCCAATCGCATCAACACCATCGTCGTCAACGTCTACAAGGCCATGGGCTCCATTCTGCTCGTGCTCATCCTGGTGGGACTCGTTTCCTACCTCGCCGTGCAGGCCTTCTTCTTCATCAGTCACTCGTGGCTGGCCCCCACCGTGGTGACCTCGACGGACGCGCAGATCCTCCAGCTCAACTCGCAGCTCGCGCAGCAGGAGGCGGCGCGTGACCGGCTCCTCTCGGAGCGCCGGGAATTGGAGACGCGGCTGGAGCAGGCGAACCGGCTGCTCCACGCGGAGAAGGACTTCCAGGAGCGCTTCCGGCTGGCGCTCGGAAGCGAGCGCCGGGCCCGCTCCAATGCCTTGCGCCAACTGGTGTCCCTGCGTGGCATGTACAAGAAGACGGCGCGGGAAATCTCCGAGACCAACCTGGCCTATACGGACATGGCGCGCGGGCGCACCGAATCGCTCTACAACGCCCGGATGGTGGAGCGAGAGGAGCGGTTGAACGCCAACCACCAGTTCGCGCAGATAGCCCAGAACAACCTGTCCCTGTCCCAGGGCGCCGCGGAGCTGCACTCGAAGCTCGAGCAGTTGCAGCGCGAGCTCAAGGGCTTCGACGCCTCGTTGGATGGCAAGGCGGATGGCCTCACCGCCGAGGTGCTGCTGCTCGAGCGCGAGTACACCCGCTCGGTGCTGGAGGTGAAGCACGCGGAGAGCGAGCGGCTGCACTTGAAGGCCAGCGTGCGCTCATTGGACGAGGCGGTGGCGCGCTATGACTCGCTCCTGGCCTCCATCCGCGGCTCGCCCTGGCTCGAGGCCATCGAGCGGGGACTGACGGTGGGCTTCGTGCCCTACGAGAACCTGGAGAACGCGGCGCCGGGCACGTCCATCTACCGCTGCGCGCTCAAGCTGCTGTGGTGCCATGAAGTGGGCCAGGTGGGCCACGCGTTGCGCGGAGAGGTGAGCGTCAAGCACCCCGTGCGCCAGACGGTGATGCGCGGAGTGATGGTGGAGCTGGTGTTGTCGGACGAGGACTGGGCGCACGAGGAGCTGCTGCACCTGGGGCGCGCCCCGTTGATGCTGTAGGCACGGGCAGGTCGGACAAGACGAGCGGGAGAGAGGGACGATGCGATTGCGATCGTGGGCATGGGTGTGCGGCGTCTGGGCGGGACTCGGCGCGGGAGCTGTCCAGGCCCAGGAGTCAGGGGACGAAAGCCGGGAAGAGCCAGGTCAATGCGCCTTCGTCCGGGGCGTGGCGCGGGCGGAGGCGGCGCTGCTGACGGCGCCCCAGGTGTTCGCCAGCGTGGGCGTGGTGAACGCGGGAGATGCCGGTGGGGGTGCCGCGCTGCCCCTGGGCAAGCCGACGCCCCGGCTGTCCTTGGGCCTGGATTATGACTTCGTGGGGTTGTACCGGGGCCAGAGCCTGCGCGGCCGGGCGGAGGCGGAATGCGCGCGCTACCGGGCCCTCTCGGGGCTCCGGCTCGCCCTGCTGCGGGGCCGGGACGTGGGCGCCGAGGCCGCGCTGGCGGCGCGCTCCCGCGTCCTGGACGGCTCCCTGCCCGAGGCCAGAAAGCTGCTGGTCGACCTTCGCGACGAAGTGAAGGCCGGTCTGGCCACGCTCGCGGAACTCAACGCCCTGCAGTTGCGTCTGGATGCCCTCAACGCCCTGGCGATCGAGACCCGGCGCGAGCGCGAACGGCTCGCCGCCCTGCCCCGCCCGGATGGGCGCCCTCTGGGCGAATGGCTCGCGGAGCTGCACACGGCGGATGACGCGGTGGAGGCACGGCAGCAAGCCTTGCGCTCCGCCTCGGCGTGGAGCGTGCGCGTGCGCGGTGGCTACGACGAACTCCTGCGGACACCCCAGGCTCTCCCCCTCTCCGGAGCGCTGACGGTGTCCTACAGCCTGGGCGGCCTGATTCAACCCCGGGCCAACGCGCTCGCCCGCGATGGACGCCGGCGCTCGCTGGACGAGGACGTGGAGGGCGTGGGCCAGGAAGCCGCCCGCCTGCTACGGGAGCTGAGGGCAACTCACGCCGCGGAGCGGAAGCGCCTGAAAGAAGTAGGGGTGCTGATGAAGGACCTGGAGGGCCAACTGCGGGAACTCGAGGAGCTGGAGACGATAAAGGTGCGCCGCTACCGGGACTACCTGCGGCTCGAACTGACGCGGCTGCGCGCCGAGCACGCCTGGCTCAAGGTCCACGTGGAGGAAATGAACCGCTTCCTGGAGCGCGAAGGCCCATGAAGCACGTCCCCGCCCTGGTCGCGATGCTGTTGCTGTTACCCTCCGCGCCTTCCGCCAGTGAGCCCCAGGACACGGGGAGACCGCCTCTCGTGAGGCGCCTGAGGGTGACGGAGGGGAATCTGGAGCCGTTGCCCGGAGGGCGGCTGCGAATCGAGGAGCCCAAGGTCCGAGCGGTGGACCGCGCGGAGGGCACGCCTCGCACCGCCCTCTCGGCCCAGGACCTCCGGGTGGCGGAGCTGCGCTTCACCTACCAGGGCCCCACCACCCGGCAGCAACCCCTGCGCTCGGGAGAGCATCGCCGCCAGGTGGGGCTCAAGCTGCGCGCCCGGGACGGGTGCAACGTCGTCTACGTGATGTGGCGCCTCGCTCCCACACCGGGCCTGGTGGTGTCGGTGAAGTCCAACCCGGCGCTGTCGCGCTCGGCGGACTGTGGCAACCACGGCTATACGACGGTGAAGCCACGGGCCCGCGAGCCCGTGCCGGACATCCACCCGGGAGAGCCGCACACGCTGCGCGCGGAGCTCCGAGGGGCCCTGCTGCGCGTACGGGTGGATGGCGCCCGCGTCTGGGAAGGAGCGCTGCCCGCCGAGGCGTTCGCGTTCGACGGCCCGGTGGGTCTGCGCTCCGACAATGGCCGCTTCGAGGTGGAGTTGCGCTCCACCCCCTGACGCCGCTCAGTTGATGTGGAACGTCTGGGCGGGGGTACTGTTGCACTGATAGTGGTGGAAGAGGGTGCCGTCCGTGAGACCCGCGTTGTTGAGGTCCAGGCACTTGCCGCTGTGCTTGAAGACGAGGTTGTACCCACCCCCCGACAGAGGCCGGAGCTCGACTCGCTGGTTCATGCCACTGTGGCAGTTCCACTGGAGCACGGGCGCCGCGTCGTCCGTCAGGCTCGACCTGACGTCCAGGCACCGGCCACTCTCCTGGCCGCGAATCATGTACGAGCCATCCGGGTACGGCAGGAGTTGAAAGCGCTGGGCCGCGCTCCCATCACACGTGCCCTGAACGATGGCGACATCGTTGTTGGGGCTCTTGCCCGCGGGCTGGACGCACTTGTTGCTGGCGGCCACGGTCAGGGTGACGTACCGCCCACCATTGCCCTTCATGCACCCGCCGCCGGACAGACCCGTGCTCACGTTGGGGAAGGCGGCCAGGGTGCCCTGGGGAACCACCTTCACCACCGAGCTTCCACCGAGGGCGTCGAGCTCCGTCTGGGTCAGCTTGTACTTGCCATTGCCGGTGTAGAGGAAGTTGTCCGTCGTGGCGCGCTCACGCAGCAGGACACCACAGTCCGGCGTGTTGGAGATCTTCGCCAGCGAGGTGTTGGGGACGAGCTGCACGGGCCCGGTGAAGGAGGGGAGCTCCGAGGCGGACACGGGGAACTTGGCATTCCCCTGCAACAGGTATGTCTGGGTCCCCGTGCGCTCCTTCACCAGCTTGCCCTCGCCGGAGCCCCCGTAGGAGGGAAAGTGCTGCTTGTTCGCGGGCAGCGCGCGGACCTGCGTCGGATTGAAGTATTGCAGCTCGGTGGGATCCGGGACGTGGAAGAACATGCCGCCCACCACCGTGAAGACCTCGTGGCGCCCCGACTGCCCGAGCACCGTGCCATCCCGGGGGATGGGCGTGATGTCGTTGATGGCGGCCGTGGTGAGCGAGATGGACGGCGCGGCGAAGTTCGCCCACTGCTCGGGGTGGATGTAGAAGCGCGCGCCTCCCACGATGAGCCAACGGGACTTGTCCGTCGACGAAGCGACGACCGTGTTGTCGGGATGGGAACTGGAGTTCCACGCGAAGGCGCCAGGGCTGGCGGCCAGGGTGAATGCGACAGCGGAACGGATGAGCGACTTCAAGAACATGAACGACCTCATGGAATTTCTCGCAAGGAGGGAGGCCAGCCAGGAGGGTTGCCCCGGCTGGCCTCCGCGAAACCGCGGATGACCGTCAGTTACACACGCCCGACCACTTGACGCTGCTCACGGCGGAGCGAGGCGCCAGGCTGAACATCATCAGCACTTCATCGGCTTCTTCCAGGTTGATCCCCGCGTTCGTCAGGGAGCTGAAGTCGATGGCGAACTTGGTGAAGGGGGACAGGCCCTCGCCCACCCGGGTGGGCAGCGTGTACTGCGTGAACATCTCATCCGCTTGGGAAATGGCCCCGTGGAAGGTGACACGCGCGGACTGGTTCCTCCAGGCGTTGTTCTTCAGGGAGTAGCTGAGCGGACCCTGCTCCGTCACGAAGAGCTGGTTCTCGTCGAACTCCACGTCGAGCCGGACGTTCTCTCCGTTGAGCTGCGTGGCGCTGGGGTGGTACCAGACGAAGTGCACGCCCATGGACTCGATGACGGCCGAGGCCTCGAGGCAGCCGAGCTGCGCCGGCCCCGTCGGCTTGGTGTACAGATCCCACGGCGTCAGGTTCAGGGAGACCTGCCCACCCGTGTCCACCGCGTGCCAGATGGCCTGCGCACGCAGCATGTCATCCGCGCTCCGCCAGGTGCTGCTGATGGTGGAGATCGGCCGCTTGAAACGAAGCACCACGAGCGAGCCCGGCTTGATGAGCGATTCGCCGGACAGGTTCTTGTAGGCCAACACGATGGCGGCCATCGCGTTGCTCGTGTTGCTCACCTGGGTGAGCACCCCGTCATCCACCCGGGTGTCGATGATGGCGTCGAGCTGGTTGCGGTACAGGGGCTCGTCCTTCATCTTCTTGAGGACGGTGGGGTAGCGCAGCTCCAGCAACGGGTGGAACTGATTGACCATGGTCCCGATGGCGACGTTGGCGATGTCGTTGGCGTCGCGCAGCTGGCGGGAGTCCACGTCACGCAGGGCCCAGGTGGTGGACAACCGGTAGAGGCGCGAGGACGCCTCGGCGTTGGCGATCTCCGCCTGCAGCCCCTTCATCTCCAGGGCGAGCTGGCTCAAGGCCCGCTCGACGGTGAGGATCTCCACCTTCTTCTCCAGGATGGAGATCTCCTTGTCGAGCCATGCCTCGAAGAGCTGACGGAACTCGATGGGCTCGACGGTGAGGTTGCCCAGCGCGATGATCGCGTCGGCGCGCAGGGTGGCCTTGTCACCGGGCAGCAGCCGGCCCTGCTTGAGGACTTCCAGCTCCTTCGCACGCAGCTTGACCAAGGTCTGGAGCATCGCGTTCTTGAGCTGTTCGGAGCGCATGCCCGCGACGGGTTCGAGGCGGTTGATCGTCACCGTGAGGGCATGCGCGGTGGGGACCGTGCCGCAGTTGTTGTCGTTGACGACGAGGTAGACGTCCGAATCCCCGGTGCCCTTGGGAATGAAGGAGTCCGTGCCGGACTGGATGACGCGGAGGTTCTTCACCTGCTTGAGGTCCGTGACGCCCAGGGGCATCTCCACCAGGACCAGACTGCCCACGGGCAGGCTCGGGAAGGGCGTGTTGCTCAGACGCAGGCCGCGGCTGAAGGTCGCGGCGCTGCGGGTGTCGGTGCCATTGGTCGTGCTGGTGGACTCCGTCCGGCTGCCCTGCCTGCCCTGTGAGCTGGACTCACACTCCTGGATGGAGCGCGAGTACTCGAGGCTGATGTTGACGCCCGTGGGAGGGAATGGAGGTGAGCCCACGGACACCGAGGCCCGGAGACCCTCGCAGCTCTGGAAGGACTCGCTCTCGTCGTAGTAGGTGCCATCCTGCTTCACGCGGGCATTGGAGCGGGCGACGTAATCCGAACCCGTCCACTGCACGGAGAAGCCCTCGGGACCCGTCGTGACGAGCTCATCCACACCATTGTTGCTCCGGTTCAGCTTGACCTGGGTCTTGATGTAGGACGTATCCGTGTTGATCGTGTGCGCCTGGGCCAGGGAGCACGTGGGGGTCCACGCGCCCGTCGTCTGGAGGTTGAGCAGGTCGCCCGGATGCACCGTGAGCTTCCACGGCTCGCCCGTGCCCTTGACCTTGTCCTTCATCGCGTACTGCTGGACGCCCGTGAGCGAGTGGGTCACTCCCCCGTCGATGTAGAAGGTTGAGTATTCGCTGTCGGCGCCGTTGATGCTCAACGGGACGGCGGAGCGCTGGTACTGTGTCACGGCGCCCTCCAGCTTCTCCGACTCCAGCAATTCATTGAAGGCGCTGGAGAAATCCGCGAACCGGACCTCCTGCGCGTCCAGGGCGTAGCGCAAGCCCTGGAGGTCCAGGCTGAGCTGGTCCACGGTCAGGGCGCGAGCGCGCATCTGATTGAGGAGACGGGTGTTGTTCGCCTCGCCATTGAGCTCGGTCTGGAGGCTGGTGATGAGCGAGTGGCGGCCCGTCCGGTAGGTGTTGATCGCGTTCGCGAGCGCGGTGTTGTTCGCCTCGATGGCGTCGATGAGCAGGGTCCGTCCCGCGGTGGTGATGCCCGTGTTGAGGGTGCGGCGCAGGCCCGGCGTCAGGTAGGTGGTCTTCTCGTAGCTGTTCGTGCGATCCACGGCGTCCTGGATGATCAGCGACAGGGCCGCGGCACTGCTGGGAGTCTTCGTGGATGCACCACTGGAGAGAATGCTCCGCCAGTCCGCGGGCTCACCAGGCGTGGGCATGTGGAGGAGGGCATCCTGCATGGCCATGACGAGCGCGGAGTGATTGTTGGCCAGCGAGGAGAAGACGCCCCTCCACGCGGTGGCCTCCGGGGACAGGGTCTTCGCGGGCGCCCGCAGGGTGTTCGCCTCGGCCAGCAGGGACGAGTCGTGCACGGCGCCGAGCAACGCCCACAGCAGGCTCGTCTCCGAGCGGTCCGCCGGCAGTTCACACTGCTTGAAGCGGCAGGCGAAGTCGTGAAGGGGGACGAGTTCGGTGAGGCGCTGCTGCAGCCCCTTGAAGCCGTCGCCCATCACCAGCAGCATCGGCTCGTGCTTCATGAGGTGGCCCTCGCTGTCGTCCGTGAAGAGCTGGGTCAAGACCTCGCGCTCCACCTGAAGGGACTTCGAGCCCACGTCCTTGAGGTAGGCGTTGATCTGCGCCTCGTTGGAGGAGGAGTCGAGCGTCTGCGCGTAGACGACCTTCTTCGAGTAGGCCGTGGTCCAGAAGTCCGCGAGCAACCGGGTGAGCTGGGACCTGAACTCCGTCTCATCGCTCAGCCGCGAACGTCCCTGGGCGTACCAGTTGTCGATGTAGCGCAGGGCACGGCGCACGTCGCTGGCCTTCAGCGTCCCCGTGACCGGGTCGAGGTTGATCGAGGTGACCTGGCGCTGGGTCAGCTTGTACATGATGGAGGAGTAGGCGTTACGGTACTCGGTGCCCTTGCAGGTGGCGGTGACGGGCACGTTGGCCACGGCCGTGAGCAGGCCCGAGCAGAAGGCCTGCGATTCATTGGCGGACTCCACCGGCACGTAGTTGCCCGTGAGCCGCGAGCACACGTCCAGGCTGGCGTTGAGCGTCACCATGTCGCCGCAGGAGGAGTCGGTGGTCAGGGCCGTGAAGCCCACACCGGCCTCGCAGGACAGCTGGAGGCTGGGGAAGTCCTTGTAGAGACCCCGGGCGATGGTGCGCTGCGGCTCGGAGAGCTGCTCTCCCTCCAGCTCGAAGAGAAGCTTCATCCGGCTCACCACCTGCTGTTGCAGCAGGGTCCTGTCCGCGCCCACCGTCAGCAGATTGCCGAGGGCCAGGCTCTTGTCGAGGCACGCGAAGCGGCCGGACACCGTCGTCTCCTGCTCACACGTCATGCAGGTGGGCGCGGTCTTGAAGTCCACGGAGGCCGAGCGGTAGCCCAGATCCTTCCACTCCTTGGAGGCCTCATCCCGGGCCCCCTGGAGGCTCGCGCCGAAACCGGTGCGGCGCAGCGGGGCGCCACACGCCTCCACGGGAGCATTCCCGAACGAGGCGTCGCGGCAGTAGCTGTAGAGGGGCTTGTCCGTGTCGTCGCAGACGATGCCGGTGTACGCGCACTTGGGATCCGTCGAGAGGTAGGGATTCATCTTGCGGACGTTCGTGAGGGTGATCGCGCACGTCCGGGACGTTCCCGACGGGTAGTCGTCGGAGGTGTAGGTCGGAGGATAGGTGTAGTTCACCCCCACCCTGCCGCGATCGGCCGGGTCCGGCACCTCCGCGTTGAGCAGGTTCTGGGCCTCGGTCTGACACTTCGACGCGTAGCTGATCGTGTACTGCGTATAGCAGACGGGCTTTTCGCAGTGGTTGTCCTCGCACACCGGGGGCTCACACACCCGGGCGGACGTCACGGTCGGCGTGATCTGGACGTTGCGCGGGATGGTGACGAACTCCTCGACCATGCAGTCCGAGTAGCAGGTCTTCTTGATATAGGCGGGATCCGGACGCTCGCAGAGCGGGTCGGTCTTTCCCTCGTAGCACTGGGTCCCGTAGTAGATGGGCCCGGCACAGACCTTCTGGGCATCCGTCGAGGGCGTTCCGACGCCTCCATTCCAATCCAGGGAGGACAGGGTGCAGGTATCGAGCGCCTGAGTCGTGGTCGCCGCCAGGAGCGGGCTGTCTTCCTCGGATGGAGGAGGACCTCCACATCCGGCGAGTACCAGCAGGTACGCGCAGACAGAATAGATTGAGTTCTTACGCAAGACGTCTCCTTTGGAGAACAGGGAAGGTCTCCGTTCATCGGCTATTCCGCTTCCCTTGCACGCGCCGTGTACCAAACCCTCGTGCCCGTCGCTGTGAACTGGCTCACAGCGACAACCCGTCCGGGTGATCCAGCCACGACCCCCGCCGGTGTGAACCAGTTCATAGGGGGACACCGCGAGACTCGTTTAGGGTGCGCGCCCCAACAGCCAGACAGCCCGCCCCAGGGACCCGGTGAGCGGCCGCTGGCATCACGATCCTTATAAGGAGATGCCGTGCATTCCACTCTCTCGAGGGCCTGGGGGGCACTCGCCGCGTTGATGACAGCGGCCGAGGCCATCGCCCAGAGCCAGACCTTCCCGGACTCCCTGGTCCAACCTCCCGCGCTGGCCGCACCGCAGCGCGGCTCACTCAAGGGACAGTTGGCCTCCGTCGCCTTCGGGGTCTCGGATGTCAGCCGGGGCGCCTTCACCCTGCCCTCTCCCTTCTCCGCGCCCACCGAACGTGGCCCGCTGCTGACGGACCCCTTCCCCCACTACTCGCCCGACTCCGGACTGTCCGAGTGGGGAATGGGCTGGCGGACGAGTCTGGCCATCACCCGCCATGCCCTGGGCCACCTCGACTACGTCACCGACACCCTCACCGGGCCCTGGGGAGAACTGCATCGGGGCGCGGATGGATTCTGGTATCCCAAGGGCCTGTCCGCGCACGTCCGCGTGGAGCAGCTTCCCGACACCCTCATCGCCTATCTGCCCGATGGCAGCCGTTCCACCTTCGGTGGTGCCGCCCGGGAGACGACCGCCCGAGGGACCTCCGCCTGGTTCCTCACCGAAACCCAGACGCCCCAGGGCCGTACGACCCGCTTCACCTACGACACCAATGCCTCGGGCCGCCGCTTCCTCAAGACGGTCCGCTACGGCGGCCTGGGCGAGGACTTCCAGTACCAGGTGGACTTCGAATACGAAAACCTCCGCGTGCCGCACTCCGACTGGAGTTCCTCCGAGGAGCGCGTGCTCGACAGGCGCGTGCGGACCGTCATCGTCCGCGCGGTCGATTCCTCCACGGGCACGCTCCAGGAGCGGTGGCGCCACACCCTCACCTACGCCGAGGAGACCAGCAGTCCCACCTACTACCTGGCCCAGGTGACGCGCGCCTTCGCCTCGGGAGAGCAGGCGCCCCCCACGCGCTATACCTACAACACGGGAAGCCAGCGCCTCACCGCCGTGCAATTCCGGCCCGTGCCCCAGTTCGATTCCGTTCTCAGCCGCTTCCGGCGCGACACCCTCTTCCCCACGCGCTCGGCGCTGGTGGATCTGGACGAGGACGGTCGCATCGATCTGGAGGACGGCGCCAGCTTGACCCTGGCGCGCCAGGGTGACACGGGCTTCACCTTTGAATCGCTCGCGCCCGCCTCGGGTACGGTCTACACCGGCTGCCGCCTGGCGCCCAGCAGCGGCAATCCCCCCCGTCTCCTGGTGAAGATGCGCCCCGAGGACGACGCCCCCCGGGTACTGGACATGCGCTACGGCCTCGAGCCCGGGAAGACCCGGGTGACGTTGTGTGGCCGTGACGGCGTCCCCATCCACCAGTCCTTCGTCTCGGGCAACTGGCAGTTCGACGACAGCAACCCCCTGGCCACCAACACCCGTCTGGCCGACGTCACGGGCGATCAACGTCCGGACCTCGTGCAGATCCAGGAGGGCGGCTACCTGTTGTCGCGCAATGTCAGCACCTCCGGCACCTACGCCTTCGAGACGCCCCGGCGCTACGGCCTCACGCCGTCATTCTCCCCCTCCATGTCCTGGCTCCACGACATGAATGGCGATGGCCTCGCCGACATCGTGGGCCGCTTCAACGCCGGCGTGGTGGTCTGGTTCGGCAAGGGACAGGGCGAGTTCGAGACCGCTGGCCGCACCCTGCCCTTCTACGCGGACCTCGCCCTGATGGGAGAGCTGGACGCCTACGCCTTCACCTTCCTGGACGCCAACAAGGACGGCGCCACCGACGTCCTGCTCTCCGCGGAGGGCATCGCCTATCTGTTCGTCAATGACGGGCGCCGTTTCTCCTACGTGCGGATGCCCGCCTTGAGGAACCTGGTGAACACCCCTCACGCCACCCCCGTGGTCGCGGACATCGCCGGCAGCGGCAACACGGAGCTGGTGGTCGTCCCCGCGCAGGGCAGCGCGCTCTCGCTCGCCTTCGCGGAAACGAGCACCGGACTGATGGCCTCGGCGGATGACGGCATGGGCTCGCTGCTGCGCTTCTCCTATGGCCGAGCGCCCGCACGGCCCGGCGTGGCCCAGCGCGCGGTGGTGTTGTCGGCCCTGGAAGTGGAGACGTCGGGCTATGACAAGGTGCGGTACGCGTATGACTACGCGGGGGCCACGGTCCACTCGGTCGGGCACCACCTGCTGGGTTTCGGCACGGTGACGCGCACCGCGCCGTCCCTGACCCACACCGCCCACTTCCTCCAGGACGACACCACCTCGGGCCTGCTCCTGGATCAATCGGAACGCGACGCACTCACGCCAGACGTGCTGCGCTTCTCCTCGCGCACCTATGACGCCGTCACCTTCCAGGGGCTGCCCTGGCGCCGGATCAAGGAGGAGCGCGCGGGCTACCGCGACGGCGCGTCGAGCCCCGGCATCGACCTCGACGAGCGCACCGAATACCTCGCCTACCAGGCGGACGTGTGCCCCTCGGAGACGGTGCGGCGCTCACGACACGGGACGCTCACCACGACGAAGACCCGCGCCTGGGTGCCCGCGTTCTCCCAGCACCTGCACTGTCTGGACGAGGGCATCACCCTGCGGGGAACCCACCTCTCCCCCGACTTGAACTTCCTCCATCAGGCGCGCCTGTCACGCAACACGGTGGGCCAGGTGGAGCGAGTGGAAAGCCTCGATGGCTCGGAGGTGATGACCCTCCAGGAAGTGGTCTACCGCGCGGATCATCTGGTGGACCACATCACGATACCGGGACGGGGAACCACCCGGTTCGACTGGCACCCTGGCACCTCGCAACTGCGGCGCGTGGAGGCTCCAGACGGCGTGGTGGTGCAAGCCACGTCCTTCCATCCGGTGACGGACGCGCTCCTCGAGCTCACCACCTCGCGAGGGCTGAACAGCATGGCGCAGCGCTTCCGCTACGATGGACAGGAGCGTCTGATGAAGCAGTGGGATGACCTGGGTGGCGCCAGCGAGACGACGCCCAACGTGCTGCTCGCCTACCACTACGCCACCGCCACCCAGCCGGGAAACGTGGCGGTGAAGACCCTGGTGGACGCGGCCCTGGGCGTCTTCAACACGTCCGTGGAATGGCAGACCGGGGCCGGGGAAGGCGTGGGGCAAGCGGTCCGCACCCCCGAGGGCTGGGTGGTGGATGGCCTCACCACGCGCAGCCGCAACCTGCTGGAGGTCAAGAAGCACGTGCGGCCCGTGCTCGCGGCCCAGACGGATGTGACGACCCTGGACTACACGCGCCTGCTCGCGGACACGGACGTGGTGAGCACCCTGCGCTCGTCAGGCCTGGGCGAGGAATCCGAATCCCTCGTCCGTCTGCACGCGGACGTCACGCGCCAGCAGCGCACCGAGTGGTCGCTGGAGGATGGGCTGCTGCGGCAGGAGGCCATCGAGAACGGTACGCACAGCCAGCGGCGCTACCTGGATGCGAGCAAACGCCTGGTCGCCTACGAGGACGAGGCGCGCGCCCGGTACACGTACACCCATGACGCCCTCGGCCGGCTGCGACAGGTGCGGTTGCCAGACGGAAAGCTCCACCGCGTCTCCTTCGACGGCCATGGGCGCGCGGCGTCCGTGGTGCGAGATGGCGTGGCCTCCGTGACCTACACCTACGTGCCGGGCACGATGTCGCAGTCGAAGAAGACCTTCCGCACGACCCAGGGAGTGCCCATTCGCGAGGAGGCTTACGCGTACGACGCCATCGGCCGCAAGCTCAGCGACCTGCACACCGACGTACTCAGCGGAGCCACCCAGCTCAACCGGTACTACTACGACGGCGCGACCCCCGAGCAACCCCAGCGACGGGACATGCCCGGCCTGCTCTCCGCGGTGGAAGGCGATGACTTCCAGAAGCGCTTCGCCTACCGCGTGGATGGCAAGCTGACCTACCACTCCCTGCGGCTGTCCAACTGGCGCACGGTGGATTCCGCGTTGAGCTATCGGGAGAACGGAAGCGTCCGCCAGGAGGTGGTGTGTCTGCGCGACGTGTCGGGCGCCATCCTCCAGTGCACGACGCAGAGCAACACACCGGATGCGTTCGGACGGACCGAATCCATGTTCCTCAATGGCACCCTGCTGGCCTCGCTCGCCTACAACGGCCAGGGACAGCTCGCCACCGCCAGCCTCAATGGCAGCGGTCAGGTGTCCTTCACCTATGACAGCCTCACCCGCGCTCCCGTGGGCTTCAGCCAGGCCACCTCCTCCCTGACGTCCTCCACGTCCTGGCGCTATGACTCCCGAGGCCTCATCGGAAGTGAAACCCTCGCGGTGGGAGCGCTCGGCCTGCAACGCCTCCACGGCTACTCCGCCCAGCGATTCCTCGCCTCCACCACCGACGCCCAGGCCACGTACGGCTATGACCATGACGCCTCGGGCCTGCCCACGGCCATCTCGGAGGATGGCGTCACGCGCACCCTCACCCAGGTGGGCAACACCCTCCAGGTCGGCGGCGTCACATACACCTTCGATGGCCTCGGCCGCACCGTGAGCAAGGACGATCTCACCCTCGCCTACGGTCCCAACGGTCACCTGTCCCGCGCCACCCGCGGCGAGCGAAGCTGGGAGTACAGCTATGACGAGAAGGGGCAGCGGCTGATGAAGCGCGAGGGGGGCATCATCCTCGCGGCCTACCTGCCGGGCGGCGCCTACCTCGATGCCACCGGCCTCACCCAACCCCTCCGCGTGGGAGGACGTCTGGTCGGCACCCTGCGGAACAATGCCTACCAACCACTGGCCACCGACATGCGGGGCACCGTGATGGCGGACACCGATGGCACTCCGCGCATGGCCTCACCCTACGGCCATCGCGCCCTCCATCCGGATTCCGCCGCGGCGCTCGACTACGTGGAGAAGGGCTTCGATGCCGACCTCGGCCTCATCCGCATGGGGGTGCGCGATTACGATGCCTTCATCAACCGCTTCACCACGCCGGATCCGCTCTACCTCGAGACCCCGGAGAAGTGCCCGGCCAGTCCGTTGGACTGCAACCTGTACGGGTACGCACGCAATGATCCGCTGTCCTTCACGGATCCCTCCGGAATGGAGCCCACGACCCGGCGGACCGGGGATCGCGTGGACCGGGAACACGAGCGGGATCAGGAGAATGGCCAGAAGCCCGGCGACAACCCGAACAACAGCCACTTCGCGAGTGACTGGGCCGGGCGCGCCATCGTGATGCACTACCTGCGGGGCGGAGGCGACTGGGAAGTCATCGATGAGCCCCAGTGGACGGTCTACATGATGCAGAACGAAACGCTGCGCAACGTGGTCGACACCCGGCTCGTCAGCCTCGCGCTCCAGGGCATCAAGGACCACCCGGGCGGAGGTTCGGTCGAAGTCAAGGAACAGTTCCATGTCGACATCGAGAATGGCGAGGGAGTCATCGGCTACCAGTATCTGCACGGCTCGAACTCCGCCGTGGGAGACTTCCAGATCACCGGCACCATGGACATCCAGCTCAAGAACACCTCGGCCGGCCCCATGTACTCGGTCTCCTTCCAGACGACGTACAAATGGAACGACATCATGGACAGGAACGACGACTACGAGACCGACAAGATCAAGGACAAGATCGCCAACTTCATCAGTGGCACCATGGCCGCGCCCTTCACGTTCTCCGTCTCCTGGGGATCCAATCCGCTCTACTCGTTCGATCCCAAGGGGAACCGGATTGGAGGAACCGAATGGCCCACCAAATGACGTGGCGCGTTCTTGGAACGCTGATGCTGATCGCCCTGGCGGCGGTGTGGGTGGGTTGCCCGGACAAGGGCCCCGCCCCCCTCACCTCTCCGTCCGGGCGCTACCAACTCCACTCCTTCCAGGAAGTGGACGGCCGGGGAGACCGTTGGGTGCGCTTCCGCATCACCGACGCCACGACGGGCAACGAGGTCTTCACGTGCCCCGAGCGATGGCTCGGCGGCCACCGGACCGACTTCCATTGGGATGAGCAGGACCGGGCCTGGGTGCTCTCGAGCGACGTGGGCGTGAGCGTCTGGGCGGCGACGCCCCCGGGAGCCTGGGGGCGGATTCCTCAAGCGGAGGCGGAGCGGCTGATGCCTCCGGAGCCCATCCGGAAGTATCACGACCAGTTTCCCGCCCTCCGGGGCAAGTGGCCGGCGACGCCGGCACCCGCCCCTCGGTGAACTCAAGGCCTGACTACTGGCGCCCGAAGTCCTGGGTCCAGTAGTGCTTGTAGGTGCTGCCCGAGGCGTAGAAGTAGCCGACGCCCAGGTGCTTGAGGCCCGGCTCCATGATGTTGTTGCAGTGGCCCGTGCTGTTCATCCACGTCGTCACCACCGCGGCGGGCGTGCTCTGCCCCGCCGCGATGTTCTCCGCGGCCTGCATGTAGGAGTAGCCCGCGGAGTTCATGCGCTGCCACGGCGAGGAGCCATTCGAGCCGGTGTGGCTGAAGGTGTTCGTCGTGCCCAGGTCCTTGGAGTGCTTGCGGGCCGCACAGCGCAGCCGGGTGTCCAGGGTGAGCGCGGCCGTCGGCCCCTTCCACACGCCGCCACAGGAGGCCCCCGCGGCCCGCTTCTGGTTCACCAGCGTGAGCACCTGGTTCTCGAAGCTGGTCCAGGACGAGTCCCAGCTGTTCACGTCGTCACAGTAGGCCTGCGTGGTCGCCAGGGACTCCACGCCGCTCGGAGCCTCCGTCCGCATGCCCTCCTCGGTCATGCCCTCGGACTCGGGCGCGGAGACATCGCCTCCGCAACCCACGAACAGCGTGGCACCCAGCAGCATCGACAACCCGCGCACGATTCGCTTCATGGTCTGGCCTCTTGGGGAAAGGACGTCCAAAGACGGACTCCCCCCTTAAACCATAAAACCTGGATTACTTTCAAATCAAGATTTCACTGCAATTTACCGCTGTAGCTGAAACGTGTCACCCCAAGCGCCCGGAGGCGCGCAGCGCGGGGTGATGGGCACGCAGCCAGGTGACGGTCTCCACGAGGGTCTGGCGGGGCGACCGCGCCGTGTAGCCCAGTTCCTGGTGACTCCGGAGGGACACGGTCATACGAAATGGAGATGGGCAGCACCGCGAAGACGCGATTCGTCTCTGGTTCACCTCGGGCACTTCCTTGCCCACGCCGCGCCGGATGTAGAAGGCCTGCGCCTGCTGCAATACGTGCCCGACGAAGGGAATGCGCGAGAACTCCTCGGCCGCCGCGATGTGCGGCACCGGGATGCCCAGCTCCGGGTGCTGGAAGCACAGGTAGCTGGACAGCAGGAAGTCCAGGTAGCTGCGGTGCGAGGGCGCCAGGATGAACAGCGCATCCGCGGGGGCCGCGTCCACCGCCCGCTCGAAGGACGTCCGGTCGAAAGTCACCTTCGAGGTACAGCGCCGCAGCGTCTTGCGCAGGGCGATGCCCAGGGCGCGGATGGCCCACGTGCCGTGAGGCTTCTCGCGCAACCACTCCAGGTCCCCGCGAGCGTCGTCATGTGCCTTGCCCGCGAGCGTCACCTGGGTTTCGTCCAGGCGCAGCAGGTGCCGGTACATGCCCCGGTTGACGACGTCGAGGTACGCCTCGGGCGTGTACCCCTCCAGGGCCGGGGCCCGCCGGGAGCGGAAGTCGAAGGTGTGGTGCGTGAAGTACTCGAAGACCGAGTTCATGTAGCGCACCTGGTCGTCGACCTTCTCCAACTTGCCGCGCGCGCCGCTGGTTCGTCGCGGCGAACCACGCCTTGAGCGCACGCGTGGGCAGTCCGCGCCGCAGGAAGTCCGCGCGCTCGAAGCCGTGCTCCACCCGGCCAACGAACATGTCCGGACGGGACCGGGCTCCGGGCCGCTCCCGGAAGAAGCGCGTGGTCGCCTCCACGGACAGGTCCACGCGCAGCGCCCGCTCCACGCCCATCACCGCGTACTGGATGGGCACCGCCTCGCCCGCGCCAGGCATACGGCCCTGGAAGGCCGCCTCCACCACGCGATTCGACACCACGTCCACGGGCACCACGTCCAGGCGGACGGAGGGGTCCGCCACCCACGCCTTCACCACGCCCAGGCCCGCGTAGAGCAGGCAACCGGCGAACGCCGCCGCGCTGTCGAGCCAGCCCGGAAAGGGCGCCTTCCAGGCCGCGGAGATGATGCTCGGACGGACGATGGTGAGCGGCACCGTCCCCCGCCGCTCGCACAGCAGATGCTCGGCCAGGCACTTCGTATAGGTGTACGTGTTCGGATGGCCCGTCTCCGCCTTGAGCTCTTCCTCGGGGCGGGAGCCCTCCTGGAGTTGGACGCCGCCGCCTGCCGCACGGGCAGGTCGAAGTCCACGCTCGCCGCGCAGTGAATGACGTGGGTGGTCCTCGCGGCCAGCGCCTCGAAAACGCCGTCCTCGATGCCACAGCGCGGCTGTTCGAGATCGCCCCCGATGACCTCGATGAATGACTCCCACCCGGGGGCGAGGCGGTGAAACACCTCCGAGCGCAACACCTTGCGGAAACGATCCCGCGGAGAGGTGACGCGTCCGGCGTGCCCCTTCTCTGGACGCACGAGGACGCACACGCGCGCGATCCCCAGCGCTTCACGACGATGCAGCAGTTCCTCGAGGACCACCTTGCCGAGAAACCCGGTGGCGCCTGTCAGGAAGACATGCGCGGAAGGAGCGGTGGCGCTCATGTCAGTGGGAGCCCGTGCGGCGGGTATTCGTCCGGGGCTCGTCCTTCGACTCGAGCTCCACCTGCCCCCGCACGCCGTGATTGGCCGCGCCGAAGAGGTTGTCCGGATCCACCGCCTTCTTCACCTCGCGAGAGAGCGCGAGCGCTCCCTCCGAGTAGATGTCCCCCATGAAATCCTGGCGGATCTTCCCGATGCCATGGTGGTGAGACAGCGTGCCGCCCGCGGCCAGGATCTCCTCGCGCGCCGCGTGCTCCAGCGCGGCGTACTGCCCCACCGGGTCCTCGACGCCCTTCGCGTAGAAGCCCATGTAGAAGTACATGGCGATGCCACTGGGGTAGACCTGGGTGAGGCGGCCCGTGAAGAACGGCTTGCCCGGAAGCTTCCGCTGCTCGTGCTCGCGGTGGATGCGCTCGCGCACGCGCTCGTACAACTCAATGGCGCGGCTCCAGGGCACGCTCGTCTCGAAGCTCTCGGCGATGGCCCAGTGCGAGAAGGTGAGATCGCGGATGTAGGCGATACCGAACGTGAGCTGGTAGCCCCGCTCGCCGTTGGTGCCTCCCGCCTTCATGCCGCCATGGCGCTCGGCGATCCGGTACAGCGTCTTCTCCTGGTACTCCACCTCCTCGCGCGTGCCCTCGAACACGAGCGTGGCGACCGCGAGCTTGTCCGGATCGAAGCCCTTCACCTTCGTGACGAAGAACTTCTCCAGCGCGCTCTTGGCCTGGGCGGCCGCGCCGGTGGTGGCCGGCTTGAGCGCCTGGCCGAACTGGAACTGCGTGCTGTCCATGACGCGCACGCTCGCGGGCACCGCGCCCGAGCGCTGCAGCTCGTAGAGGAACGCCAGACCCGAGGACAGGTCCGGGAACAGGACGCTGCCGTAGCGCTGCACCTCGGGGACGGGGAAGAGCTTCACCACGGCGCTCGTCACGATGCCGTAGTTGCCCTCGCTGCCGAACATGAAGTTCCTCGGGTTGACGCCAATGCTCTCGCGAGGCCCCACGCGCGGCCGCTCCACCACGCCGTGCGCCGTCACCACGCGCATGTCGAGCACCAGGTCCTCGATGTTGCCGTAGCGGTTCTTCTTCATGCCGCTCGCGTTGGTGGCGATCCACCCACCCAGCGTGGAGAACTCCAGGCTGTCCGGCTCATGGCCCAGGGTGAGGCCGTACTTCGCCAGCTCGCTCACGATGTGGCGGCCCGTGGCGCCCGCCTCGATGCACGCCATGCGGTTGACGGGGTCCACCCAGAGCACGCGGTTCATGTGGCGCATGTCCACGGCGATGACGAAGCGCTGCTCGTGCACGGACAGGCGCAGGGCCTCGGTCACGTTGGTGCCGCCCCCGAAGGGGATGAGACACGCGCCCCGCTGCCGGGCCACGTCGGTGATGCGCACCACCTCCTCGTGCGAGCGGGGAAACACGACGAGGTCCGGCACGCGGCCCAGCCGCTCGTAGCGGATGGCCCAGATCTCCGCGCCGGTGTGTCCGTGTCCACGCCGCAGCCGCACCGTGGGCTCGTCCGAGAGCTGCTCCGGCGTCAGGAAGGACCGCAGCTCGGCGACGAGCTCGGGCGCCTGGCGGGCCTCGGGGACGGGCGGCGGGTAGTGGGGCTCGTTGCGGTTGTCGTACCCGAGCGGCGCCGCGAGCTTCTTGGAGAACCACGGCATGAGCGACGGCAGCTCGACGTTGCTGATGTTGTAGCGCGTGCCGGTGAGCACCACGGAGCCGTTGGGCTGCACGACGAACTTCGTGTCCTTGAAGCCCCAGCCATCCGGCGCCTCGTCCTCGAAGGACGGAGGAGACGCCGGGGCGGGGGGAACGAAGGACGTGTCTCCCGTGGCCACCCTCGGGCGCTCACCCTGGAGGTCCGACACGAAACCTCGCGCTTCCTTCAACACGGTCTCGCCCGCACGTTCGATCAGGGGGGTCGGCTTCTTGTCCATGACGTTCTCTCCGTCGCTCGGGGACCTCCGGCCCGGGGAGGTGCCCTTCGCAGCTGTCCGCGCATTCCACGGAAGGTGTGGGGCCCCACCAGACCGCCTCATGGGGCGGTACGGGCGAGCCCGGGCCAGGCCACATCGACTGACTCAGGGCTTCCGCGCTGGCGTGCTTGTCTCGAGCCATGAGCGTGAACCCTGTGAAGACTGGGATCCACCCCAATGGTACGCGCACACGCGTAGCCACCGAGGAACGGGCTACGGTGGGCTCACGCCCGCCGCCATCGCACCGTCAAGTGGCTGGTCTGGATGGGTAGCATGGTTGTCGAAGTCCATGCCAGCAAATACGTGCGGCACGCACCAGCCGTGCGGCGGGTGCGTGGAGAGCCGTTGAAGACAGCGCTTCGGTGTTTCAGTAGCCGCGCAGCACGGTGAGGCCCTGATCGGTGAGGACGTAGAGCATCGCTGGAGAGGTGGATGGATCGTAGACGAGCTGCTTGACCGTGTTGCCCGCAACGTCTGTCACCCGGGAGAGATGCTTGTTCGCGTCCAGGCGCCACAGACCGCCGCCACCCGTGCCGATGAAGAGCGAGCCCTCGTTCGTGGCCGCGAGCGACGTGAGTCTGTCCGTGGGCAGCCCCGGCACACGGGTGCCTCGTTGCGCGCGATCCTTGGCCGAGACAACCGTCATCTCCCAGAGTCCGAAGCTGGCGCTGGCCAGGTAATAGCGGCCATCCCGTGTCTGCTGGAAGGCCCGCCAGTAGTCGAATTCCGCGAGTGGGTTGAGCTCCGGCAGGAACGAGGACTCCACCTTCATGGGGTTGAGCGACTTGGGATCCATCCAATCCCAGACGCCCATGTCCTTGTTGGGCGTGACGATGCCGAACGTCCAATCCGTGCCGATGAGCACGTCTCCATCCTGGGCGATGCCCACCGCGTAGCTGTAGCCGATGTGCTGGTGGCCCTGATCGTCGAACCACGTCGGGTGGCGGTGGCTGTTGTAATTCAATCCGTTGACGCGGGTGACGCCATGGTTGGTGCTCACGTACACATCGCCCCGGTCCCGGCCCCGCATCACCTTCGCGCAGCCGAGCACCGCGCGGTCCTCGTCGTAATGCCAGTCATTGGAGTTGTGGATGCCCGTGTTCCCCGGCGGATTCCACGTGAGTTCCCCGTCCTTGCCGCGCCGGAAGGAGCGCGTCAGGTGCTCCTCCAGCTCGATGCCGTTCGGCGTGAGCCGCACCGCGTCCAGGTCCCCATCGCCGTAGGCGGAATCGCCAGGAGACTGCCGTTCGGGATTGTCGAGTTCCCTCGCGTAGTAGCCCACGTAGGCCCGGCCCGCGGCACCGCCGCAGATGACCGTGGACGAAAAGCCCCTGCCCGCCTGGCCGATGTTGCTCGCCCACGTGGGTTGGGACTCCCCCGAGCGGATCACCCCGATGCGTTTGCCATCGAGCAGCCAGAGATTGAAGGCGTCATCCACCGCCACGCCCTGGGGTCTGCCCACACCGAAGCGCTGCGTGTAGTCGACCACGGCCTCCTGGGGCCAGAGATCCACGCCCTGGACGCTCCCCCCTCCAGGGCTCCCCTCGTCATCCGTGCCCGTCCCCGCGTCCGTTTCGGTTCCCGCGTCGGTGCTCGTCCCCGCGTCGGCGTCACCGCCGCCTTCGTCCCCTGGCGTTTCCGTGTCGTCCGACTCCCCCACGTCCGGAAGAGGACTCCCCGCATCCGGAGCGGGGAGGCCCGTGTCGCCCTCCGGCACCCCGTCGGGTGGCGTGGGCACCCCCTCGAGCGCTCCCGGTTCCCGCATCGCACCGCCACAGGCCCACGCAGCGGCGACGCCCACGATCACTCCACACACTCCCAGCCACTTCCGCATCATCCGTGCCTCCCTTGGGGCGAGACGGACGACAGCAAGCCGCATACCGGGCTGGAACGATCGGAAGTGGACGGACGGACGGAGGAGGTGTGAACGCGGATTCCCACCAGGCCCCACACCGATGCTCCGCGTGGGGTGGGAAATCGGAGCCAGGAGTCCCGCTCACGCCAGGGGCCGCTGCTCGGCGGGAGCCTCGCGCTTGTCCTCCTGCTTCGTCTGGGGCTCCGCCTTGACGGAGCAGCCGTTCGTGGCGCAAACGCCACCCGCTTCCAGGTCGAAGCGCCAGCGGTGCCGCGGGCACACGAGGTAGCGCCCTTCCTCGATCCACCCCTCCTTCAGGTCCGCGCCCTGGTGGGGGCAGAAGCGGTTGACGGTGTAGCGCTGGGTGCCGGTGGAGACGACGGTGCGCTCCTTGCGCGCCTCGGCGGCGAGCGTCGTGTCGCACATGACGCGCATATCCTCCACCTCGGCGGCGAGGAAGTTGTGGAGGGTGGCGTCATAGACGTCCGGCGAGCGAGAGGCCTGGAAGCGGAAGGACAGGAGGAAGTCCTCCCAGTTGAGCTTGCGCTCCAGCACGCGGCCGATGTCCACCGCGCTGGCCACGAGCATGTAGCGGCTCAGGTCGCGCACCTCGCTCACCACGTCCACGCGCCGGGTGTGGAAGTCCACGCGGAGCAGTTGGGTGGGCAGTTCCGTGAGCCCGAGGTACAGCGGCATGGTCACCCGGTCCGCCAGGGAGAAGGCGTCGAGCTTGTTCTGCAGTTCCTCGCGCAGCCGCAGGTGGATGCGGTCCACCTCCTCGAGCAGGATGTTGCGCGGCCGCTCGCGGAAGACGCGCGCCTGCATCTCCGCGTAGGTGCGCAGGTATTGAGAGACGTTCTCCTCGGTGACGCGCTCGGGCACCTGCCAGGAGAAGTCTCCCTTCTCCGCGTCGATCACATCCCCGGGCATGGGATCGAGCAGGAGGGGCGCCTTGGCCCCCAGCCGGCCCTTCAAGTACGAGAAGAGCTCCGAGGCCCGGGGGAAGATGTTCACCGGTTCCAGGTTGAGGTGGAAGAGCGACGGGTCCAGGAAGCAGGCGGGCCCCGCTGACGCCAGGTAGGTCCGAGGCTGGACCGTCTCGATGGCACGCGCCACCGCCTCGAACTTGCTCGCGCGCTTCTGCCGCGAGTGCTCCGTGTACGCCTCGCGCGAGTAGTCGTAGCAGGTGGGGTGCCAGATGGCGCCCGAGAACTGGGCGGCGAAGATGTCGATGGGCCCCTCTTCCGCCACCAGCTTGGGCAGCCGATCGTGCACCTTGCAGTCATTGAGGTTGAGGAAGCTGCGGCCGTCCGCCTGGACAAGGAGCGCCGAGTCCCGGTTGGTGCCCGAGTCGGTCAGGTACAGCTTCAAGTACCCGCCCTTGAAGGACACCTCCTGCTGGTCCTCGCACGCGATGACACGCCGGGGGCCATAGGCCAGGAAGGTCTCGTGGAGCGCGGTGCGGCGGAAGCGGCCGAGCACCACGGTGAAGTCCCGCTTCATCAGACTCCAGAGGAAGTCCGGGTCGAAGTGATCCTTGTGCTCATGGCTGATGTAGAGGAAGCGCTCCTTGGTCGAGTTCTCGAGCTTCTCGCGCACCAGGGGCGCGAGCTCGTGGTTTCTCGGAAACTGCATCCAGGCCGAGTCGAAGGCACCCAGGGGCGTCAACCACGGGTCCGCCACCACCAGGGCGTGTTGGGTTTCGACCAGGAAGCCGGCATGCCCGAGGAACGTAATCTGCATGGATGAATCCCCCCCGCGAGGTCCGGCCCGACGGAGGTATCGGCCGGAGTGGATTCCCGGACGCCAGCACCGCACGTTCGGGAAGCGGGAAGGCTGGTGTGTCAGGGGGCCAGCGGCCATGGCCTCGGGGTGCCACGCGCGGGTTCACCGCATGGCAGAAGGGTGATGATTCTTCGGTTTTTCCGAAGGATGACGCACCAATTACCTATTTGCCGAAGAATGGGCCGGCTCCTATCTAGCCTGAGGAGTTTTTCGAGGGCCAGGACAGGGAGTTTATGGAAACGCAGAGCGTGGGCAGTCCCGTCCTCTGGGCGGGCTTCATCGTGTTCGTGCTGGCGATGCTGGCGCTGGACCTGGGGGTATTCCACCGCAAGGACCATGAGGTGAAGTTCAAGGAAGCGCTGACGTGGAGCGGGGTGTGGATCTCGCTCGCGATGCTCTTCAACCTGGGCATCTGGTGGAAGTTCGGCGCCACGCCAGCGGTGCAGTTCCTCACCGGCTACCTCATCGAGAAGTCGCTCTCCGTCGACAACATCTTCGTCTTCGTCGTCATCTTCTCGGCGCTGAAGATTCCCTTGCTGTACCAGCACCGGGTGCTGTTCTGGGGCATCCTGAGCGCGCTGGTGTTGCGCGCGGGGATGATCTTCGCCGGCGTGGCGATGATCCAGCGCTTCCACTGGCTCATCTACGTCTTCGGCGCGTTCCTCATCATCACGGGCGTGAAGCTCTTCCTGAACCGCAACGAGGAGGAGCACCCGGAGGAGAGCAAGGTGCTCCGGTGGGTGCGCAAGGTCATCCCGTCCACGAACGAGCTGCACGGCTCGCACTTCTTCACGCGGGACACGGGCCGCTGGCTGGCCACGCCGCTGTTCATGACACTGGTGCTGGTGGAGTTGACGGACGTGCTCTTCGCGCTCGACTCGATTCCCGCCATCTTCGCGGTGACGACGGATCCCTTCCTCGTCTTCACCTCGAACATCTTCGCCATCCTGGGCCTGCGCTCGCTCTTCTTCGTGCTGGCGGGGGCGGTGGAGAAGTTCTCCTACCTGAAGGTCGGCCTGTCCGCGGTGCTGGTGTTCGTGGGCGCGAAGATGGCGCTGGTGGACGTGGTGCACATTTCGCCGGCCATCTCCCTGGGCGTCATCGCCCTGCTGCTGGGAGGCTCCATCGTGGCGTCGCTGCGCAAGGCGCGCAGGCTGGAGCTCGAGCACGGCCAGCAGGCTGCGGCCGGAGCACCGAAGCCGGGCGCCGCTGCCCCCCCGGCGCCGAGCCACCCGAGCCGGACGTAACGGCGGAAACGACAAAGGCCGTGAGCCCAGGTGGACTCACGGCCTCTGTCGTGTTGGGCGCACCAGGATTCGAACCTGGGACCCCTGCCGTGTGAAGGCAGTGCTCTACCGCTGAGCTATGCGCCCGACTGCTGTATCGCGTTCGTTGGGAGTGGGCGCACCAGGATTCGAACCTGGGACCCCTGCCGTGTGAAGGCAGTGCTCTACCGCTGAGCTATGCGCCCCCGACGAAGCGACGGGGGGCTAAATGCCACCCACCGTAGTCCCTGTCAACGCCTATTCACCCGCGAGTCCACCCAGCTTTTTGTCCAGCTCGCGCAGCCGGCGCTTGAGGCCCGAGAGCTTCTTGCCCACGGCCTGGAAGTCACTCCGAGGCGCGTAGTGGAGCGTGCGCAGCAGCTCTTCCTGCCGCCGGTCCAACGCCTGTTTGCCGCGCTGGACGGAGCCGAGCGCCGTGGCGAGCGTCTGGGCTCGACGCTCATCGGACACCCACGTCTCCAGGAGACCGCGCGACACGCCCAAGGCCTGCGTCTTCAACGTCTGGCGGATGCCCACGGCCGCCTCCCTTCTGGCTGGCGTCTACGTGCCTTCGTCCAGGTACTCGGTCTTCAGCCCGGCGAGGACCCGATCGGCGAGCCCCTTGAAGCGCAAGCGCTCGATGAGCTGCTGCAGATCCCCCTTCACCGCGATGCGCCGCCGCAACACGGCCTCCACGGGATCCAGGCTGCCTTGCAGCAACTGCTTCCACACGCTGTAGGGCGCGCGGGCCAGGTAGGCGGGATCGAATTCGTCCAGGTCGTCGGGCTCCTCGAGCAGCCGGGGCGTCTCGATGAGGCAGTCCCGCGTCACCACGTACACCACGAAGGGCCGGGCGAGCTGGCCCGGCTCCGCGTCGACGACGACCCCGATGTCTCCCCGCCACCCGCGGGCGGCGAGCGAGCGCTCGGGATCCTCGTTCACCAGCCGCACCGCCTCCTCACACCACTCCTTCGATGGGAACGTGGCCATGCCGCCCGCTACCCCCTACGAAAGATGCTCTTGATGCTGGAGAACAGCCCGCTGCCACCCTCGTGCTGCGAGGACGGCGCGCCCGAGGTCTGACGGGCCTTCTGCGCCCGCTCCTCGGCCACCCGCGCCAGCTCCTTCTTGAGCAGCTCGGGCGTGTCTCGCGTGGCCAGCTCGATGCGCCGGGCACCGCCCGGTTCATCGACCAGCACCTCCAACAGGCATTCCTCGTTGAGCCGGAAGTCGATCTTCCTGCCTGCCGCTTCCGCGGGCACCTTCAACGTGCCCAGATACTCGTTGTCCACCAGCAGATCACTGTCTCCCTGGAAGATGTCGATTTCGATGAAGGGCGCGCCCGGATCCTTCGGGGGAGGCAGACGGAAGCTCTTCACCACGGGAAGGATGGTGTTCTTGTCGATGACGCGGCGCACCCGTCCGTTGGGCAGCGCGTAGCCGATGGGCATGGACACCGCGTCCAGCAGCGTCACCGCGTCGAGGCTGCCGAGCGACTCCGCCAGGAGCGCCGCGCCCAGGGCCACGCACTCGTCCGGATGCACGCCCTTGCGCGGCGGCTTGCCGAAGTGCTCCTGAATCCGCTGCTGCACGAGCGGCATGCGGCTCTGCCCGCCCACCAGGATGATCTCGTCGATCTCCGAGCGGTTGATGCCCTTCTCCACGAGCACCCGGTCACACAGCTCGAAGGTGCGGTCCACCAGGTCCATGGTGAGCGCGTTGAGGTTCTCGCGCGTGAGGGGAATGCGCACGTCCACCGGCTTGCCCTTGCGCTCCTCCAGGAAGGGCAGGTCGATGAGCACGTTGGGGATGAGCGTCAGATCGATCTTCGCCGCCTCGGCCGCGTTCTTGATGCGCTGCATGGCGATGGGATTGCCCGACAGATCGATCTTGCTCTCCTCCCAGACCTTCTCGAGGACGTAGTCCACCACGCGGTTGTCGAAGTCGACGCCGCCCAGGAAGGTGTCCCCTCCGGTGGCCAGCACCTCGAAGACGTTGCCCGTGAGGTGCAGCACCGAGACGTCGAAGGTGCCACCGCCCAGGTCATAGACGAGGATCTTCTGATCCAGGCCCCGGTTGAAGCCGTAGGCCAGGGCCGCCGCGGTGGGCTCGTTGACGATGCGCTTGACGTTGAGGCCCGCCAGCCGCCCGGCCTCCTTGACCGCCTGGCGCTGGCTGTCCGTGTAGTAGGCCGGCACGGAGATGACGGCTTCGTCGAGGGGGCCGCCCAGGAACTGCTCGGCCATCGTCCTGATCTGCTTGAGGATGAAGCTGGAGACCTCGGCGAGCGAGTACACGCGTCCACCGAGCGTCACCGCCGCGTCGCCATCCGGCCCCTCGACGATGTCGTACTTGAAGTACCCCTTGAGATCCTCCACCACCCGGGACTCGTATTTGCGGCCGATGAGGCGCTTGGTCCCATAGAGTGTGTTGGTGGGGTTGGTGACCATCTGATCCTTGGCCACACCGCCCACCAGCAACTCTCCCTTGGCGGAGAGGGCCACCACCGAGGGCAACACCAGGTTGCCACGATCGGTGGGGACGATCTTCGGGATGCGGTTCTTCACGGACGCGACCAGGGTGTTGGTTGTCCCCAGATCGATCCCGATGATGCGAGGTCTTTCCGCCATGGTGGAGTTCCCCCTCTGTATCACGTCGGGCGGTGTCGTGCGCACTTCTCATCCTGATGCTAGGGCGCGTCCCGAGCCAGGAGCCGGCGGGCCTCGGCGCGGATCTCCTCGGAGGGGTCCCGCTGCCGGGCCACCTCCAGGAGCACGGGCGCCAGCCGGGGCAGCTTCGAGCCCAATGCCCGCAGGGCCTCGCGGCGCTCGGACACGGCGCTGGTCAGGCGCTCGCGCACGGCGTCATCCCCGCAGGTGCGGGCCCCGGGCTGCTTCTCGCGCAGGAGCAATTCCGCGTCCGCCAGCCGAGCCTCGGACAGCTTGAGCGCGTCCGACACCGTCACCGCGAAGCCGTTCAGGTCCTCGGGAAACTCGGTGTTCGCCTTTCGCGCCCGGGCCACCGCCTCCGAGGCGAAACGCGCGGAGCGCACCGCCGCGCACAACCGCCGGGCCGCCGCGAGCGGGATGCCGCCCTCGGCGGAGACGGTCTCCTCGCGCGCCGTGCCCAGGGCCCACAAGGCCAGTTGCCGCGCCGCCACCGCCGCCGAGAAGGCCTGGCGCCGCTCCTCTCGGATGGTCACCCAGCGCCACAGCACCACCGGGTCCGGGTCCTCCGGCACGAAGGCCCGCTGGTACTCGGTGGCCGCCTCGCCCAGGCGCCCCGAGGCGTCCAGGAGCACCGCCATCATCAGGTACAGCTCCGGGCTGCCCGCCCTCTCGCGCAGCGCCTCCAGCCGCACCGCCACCTCGTAGTCCGCCACCGGCCGGGGCAGCGCGTGCAGGACGGCCAGGAGGCTCTCCAGGGCCCACTGGCGCTCCAGGGCGTTGCGTCCCGAGCGCAGCACGCCCAGCAAGGGGTCCAAGCCCTTCACCGACACGTGCTGGCCCAGCTCCTCCGCCGCCTGCCAGCGATCCATGGGATCCGGCGCGGCCAGCGAGTGGCCCAGGTCCTCGATGTCACGCAGGTAATGGCCCACCTGGGCGGACCGCGCCAGCGGCGCCTGATCGCGCAGGGCCTCGCGCTCGGTCCGTGCCCGCGCCAGCCGGGCCGGGAAATCCTTCAGTTGAGAGCCCAGGGGGTGTGCCGCCACGCGCGCCTCGGCCTCCTCCAAGAGGCCCGACACCACGAGGCCCTCCACCTCCAACGCCAGCAATCGCCGCTTCACCTCTTCCCGGTGGCGCCCCGCCGGGAAATCGCGCAGGTAGCCAAAGAAGCGAGAGGCTCCCTCCTTCTCCGCCCGGGCGAAGCTCTCGTCATCCAACCGGCCCTCCACCTCCACCCGCCGGGGATCCTCCGGCGCCTCCTGGAGGTATTCACGCAGGCGCGCCGTGTCGGCCGTGGTGGCCAGCTCCTTGAGTTCCGCCGCCTGCAACAACCGCCGGGCCTCGTCGCGCTGGGCCCCGTCCGGGTGATCCGCCAGGAACTGCCGCAGCGCCACCGCCGTCCCCGCCTCCTGCGCCGCGTTGAAGCGCAGCCCCTCGAGCAGTGTCCGCGCCCGGCGCGCCTGCGTCGTGTCGGGATGGGCCTCCAGGAAACGCTTGTAGGCGAGCACCGTGTGCAGCTGAGAGGCCTCCTCGAATTCCAGCTCGGCGACACGCACCTGCACCGCCTCGGCCTCGTCCCCTTCCGGGTACTCGCGAAGGAAAGCGCGGTAGGCCTCCAACGTGTCCGCGTCCGCCGCCCGCTGGTAGGCCCGGGGCACGCCACAACCGGTCAGCAGCAACACGAGGGACAGGGCTTTGAGCTCACGCATCCCCGTCAGCATTACCACCCCCTCCCCTCGCGCCCAACCGGTGTGTCCCTGTCCGCCCGCTTGGGTGGTTTTTTTGACCACACCCCACCCGCATCCGACCATCCCCCCATTGATTCGCTACAGGGAGGTCGCGACATGAGGCTCGGCATGCTGCTCGCGGGACTGGTGGTGCTGACGGGGTGCGCCACCAGCACACCTCCTGGAGGCCGGCTGTTCGCCTCCAACTACCAGTACAGCCCCCTGACCCCTCCGGCCGCGCCCCGCCCCATTCCGAGCGAGAGCGAGGAGCCCACCCCGATCGCCGCCCAGCGGGCTCCTCCCCCCGGCGCCCGCGAGGACGTGCTCGCCGCCGCGCGGAGGCTCGTGGGCAGCAAGCAGGTGCGCGTGGGCGGGAAGACCTGGCCGGCGGACTGCACCGGCTTCGTCGAGGCCGTCTATGCCCAGGCCGGCGTCTCGTTCCGCGGCGCGGCCAAGGCGGGCGACAACGGCGTCACGGCCTTCTACCGCTACGCCAGCGCCCAGGGCCGGGTGTACACGAAGGGCAAGCCCCGCCCCGGAGACCTGGTCTTCTTCCGGGAGACCTATGATCGGAACAAGGACGGGCGGCGCAACGACGGGCTCACCCACGTGGGGCTGGTGGACGAGGTCGCCACCGATGGCACCGTCGTCGTCATCCACCGGGTGAGCCGCGGCGTGGTGCGCTACCGGATGAACCTCGCCAAGCCGAGCCTGCGCAAGGATCCCCGCACCGGTGTCGTGCTCAACGACATGCTGCGGGTCCCCAAGGGAAAGAAGATTCCCGTGCTCACCGGCCAGCTCTTCGCGGCGTATGGCTCCGTGCTGCCCGAGCCCGGCGCCGACGTGGTGGCGCGGCGCTAGGAAGCGCGAGCCGTGCGATCCCACGCGGCGCGCTGCGAGTTGCGCAGGAAGCGCCAGAAGCCCACGGCGATCGCCAGGTTCATGGTCACGAAGTAGTAGGCCACCGAGGCCACCCGCCGCGCCGACCCCCGGAGCGCCTCCTTCTTCCCCAGATACGCCAGGGTGTAGAAGAGCACCTGGGCCCCCAAGGTAAACCGGTAGAAAATACTGTCCATCAGGAAAAGGTTCGCCAGGAATGACAGGGCCATGAGGGCCGGGGCGCACCAGCGCAGCAACTTGTGCGACCAGAAGGCGAACGCCGGGAAGCCCGCCGCCGGGGACAACAGGCCCGGCACCATCCGCAGGCTCTGGAAATTGCCCGCCGCGATGCGCGCCCGCCGCCCGAACTCCTTGTCGTAGTCCTCCGTCGTCTCCTCGTGCGCCACGGCCAGGGGCTCGTAGAGCACCTTGTACCCCTGCTCCAGGATGCGCATGGGAATCACGAAGTCGTCGACGATCGTCGAGGCTGGCAGCGCCGCGAAGAGCGAGCGCCGGATGGCGTACAGCCCCCCGTTGGCGCCCATCACCGCGCCGCGCTTGCCCTCGTAGAACTTGATGAGCGATTCGTACGTCCAGTACGTGCTCTCCTCGTACTCCGCCTTCGTCGGGTTGTAGAGGCGCAACTGGCCGCACACCACCCCCACCTCGGGATCCTCGAAGTGGCGAACCAGCCGCCGCACGGCCTCCGGCTCGATCATCGTGTTCGCGTCCGACAGGAGCACGATGTCCCCCTGGGCCAGGGGGATGCAGCGGTTGAGCACCGACGTCTTGCCCCCTCGGGGCGCGGCCGACAGGCGCACCCGTCCATCCGGACACGCGAGCACTCGCTCATCCGTGCCGTCCGTCGAGCCATCCGAGCCCACCAGCACCTCGAATCGCCCGGATGGATAGTCCAGCGCCAGACTGTTGCGCAGCTTCTGCTCGATGCAGCTCGCCTCGTTGTAGGCGGCCACCACCAGGCTCACCCGAGGCAGCGCGTCCTCCGCCGGGACCTCCCGGCGCTGGCTGGCGCCCGAGCGCATGTAGCGCACGTTGTGGAGCACCTGCGCCACCCCGTCCATCGCGAACAGCGCCAGCGGGTACAAGAAGTATGTGTGCACCAGCAACACCGCGGCACACCAGAAAATCAGCTCCGCCATCACCTGTGCCTCCCGACCGGGAACGCGACCTCGCGCTCCTCCCGGAGATGGGGACTAGCAAGGTACGTACCGTCGTCCCGCGAGCGGAACCTGTCCTCCGGAGCGAGTGCGCAAGCTCTGGGTGCACAACACCCCTGCCCGGTGCCGCTCAGGGGCCGGAGGAGCCCTCGGGAACATCGGGAGCTCCCGGCGGGAGCTGGCGCTTGGGCTGGGGGAGCGGCTCGGGGAGGGGTTCGGGATCCGGCTCCTCCAACACCCGGGCGTAGTCGAGCAGTTGCTGGGCCAGCTCGTGCTTCGGGTTGAGGGTGATGACGGTCTCCAGCAGCCCCTGCGCCGCGGCGGGCTGCTCCCGCAGCAGCGCGAGGCGAGCGCCCAGGACGTAGGGGCGCAGGTAGGTCCCGTTGCTCTCCATCATCCGCTCCATCGCGGAAGAGGCCTGCTGGACCTGGGTCCGCGACGGAGGCGTCTCGTGAAGGGCGAACTCGGCCATGGCCAACGCGCTCCCGTCGCGCTGTTCCGCATGGGCCAGCTTCACGGCCAGCGCGGGTGCGTCCACCCCGCCCATCGCGCCATTCATCAGGGCCCGCGCGCGCAGACGGGCGAGCGCGTCCCGGGGAGGCTCCTCCCGAGGGATCGAATCCAGCTTCTTGAGCGCCTGCACCGCGTCCTTCGACAGGATCTTGCTCCGCTCATCGAGCGGAACCACCCGCCGCTGGATGACGGCCAGCTCCTCGTTCATGGTGTTGACGCGACTGCGCCAGTCCGCCGGGGTCTGGGTGGTGGTGAGTCTGTTGATGCGCGCGCGCAGCCGCTTCTCCATCGCCTGGAAGGTCTTCACCCGGACCTGGATGTCGTCCATATGCAGCGCGAGCGCGATCCCCATCTCCGCCAGCAACTCCACGTTCTGGGGATGCTCGGCCGAGAGGATCTTCAACTGGGTGAGGGCTTCTTCCTGGGAAGTGGCATCGTCGCGCCGCAGCAGCGCCACGGCCTTCTCCCTGGCCTCTTGGGCGGCGGGCGACAGCACATCGGGCTTCGCGCGCCACGAGGGGGAGGACAGCACGGCCGTCAGGCCAATCGCGAGCACGCCGCCCCCGATGAGCAATGCCCGGCGCTTGAGGCGCTTCGCCTTGAGCTTGTCCTGGGTGTCATCCCGGGCGGGCCTGCCCGCGTTCTCTATCAACTCCGGCGGCAGCTCGAGCGGCTTGGACAGGGCGGGCGTGGGGGCGTCTTGAAATGGCGGCGCCCGGGACGGCGGCTCCTGGGACGGCGGCTCCTCTTCCGCCATCAACTCCGAGAGCGGACGGTTCAACTGGTTGAGGATCTCGTCGGGCAGCTCGATGGGCGTCGTCGCCGCGACCCCGATGCTCGGCTCGGGGAGCAGGGGCTCCGGCTCCGGAGGGGGGCGATCCGCGGCCGCGTGCCGGGGCAACAGACCCGGAGGTTGGGACAAGGCCTGAGCAAGGGGCTCATCCGGAGGCTCGGTGCGCAGGGCGGCCCGGGGAAGACCCATGAGAGGGGAAGCCGAGACCGTGAATGGAGAGGCCGCCGTGGGTTCCGGGCCCCAGGGCACATCCGTCATCACGGGCGGCTTCGCGGCGGCCATGGGCTGGGGAGGCGTCCCCGCGGGCTTCGCCGCCTGGGGCGCGGGCCGGGGTCCCGCCGCGGAAGGAGGCGGTCCAGCAACGGGCGCCCGGCCCTGAGGCTTCGGAGCCGGCTGAGGCACCGCGCCGAACACCTGGGTCGTCTGGGGCGCGGGCGCCGCTCCCGCCGGGGGTTTGCCGGCCGGCTGGGGCACCGCGCCGAACACCTGGGTCGTCTGGGGCGCGGGCGCCGCTCCCGCCGGGGGTTTGCCGGCCCGCTGGGGCGCGGGCGCCGCTCCCACCGGGGGTCTACCGGCCGCGGGGGGCGCCGCCTTCGCGACGGCGGGCGTGGGCTGGGGAACCGCGCCAAAGGTCTGCGTCTTCAACGCCACGGCCGAGGGACGCGCTGGAGCGGGCGGGGCCTTGGGCGCGGCCACCGGCGCGATCGAGGGAACCTGGGACGTCTGGGGCGCCACGCCGAACACCTGGGTGCCCGTGGGAATCGGCGCACCGCCGGCATCGGGGCTCGTATTGTTCGCGCCGTACAGCAGGGTGGAGTTCATCGCGCTCGGGGGACGCGCCGGGGCTGGCTTCGGCGCGGGCTTCGCGGCCGGCCGGGGGGCGGGCTCGGGCGTTCCAGCGATGAACACGTGGCTGCAACGGGTGCACTGCACCGGAACACCCCCGGGCGGCAACAGCCGGGGGTCGAGCGCGTACTTCATCGAGCACTGGGGGCAGGCGATCTCCACGCAGCGTGCTTACCACACGGCTCGGGGCCCTGGCTGCTACCGGAGTTCCACTGTCGCTCGCAGGGTCTGCAACCGGGCCGGACCCACCCCGGGCACCGAGGCGACGTCGTTCCAGGAGACGAACGGGCCCCGCTCCTGGCGCGTCCGGACGAGGTGGTGGGCAAGCGAGGCCCCTACTCCCGGCACGCTCGCGAGGTCCGCCTCGGACACCTGGTTGAGGTCCAGTTTCTGGCCGAGCAACAGCCGCTGCGCGGCGGACGGCGCGCGGCCCTCACCACAGTGGGCCACGCCCTCCACCATCCGCACCACGTCCGGCGCGCAGTCCAGGGCGGGCGCGGAGTCGGGCCAGCGCACACGCGCCACCACGCCCAGGCCCAGGAGCCCGAGCGCGGCCACCGCGAGCGCGCCGGTGCGATTCATGACTCAGCTCGCCGTGGGGGCCTTGTCCAGGCCGAACGCCGTGTGCAGCGAGCGCACCGCCAGCTCCGTGTACTTCGACTGGATGAGGCAGGTGACCTTGATCTCCGACGTGGAGATGAGCTGGATGTTGACGCCCTCCTGGGAGAGGACCTGGAACATCTTCGCGGCCACGCCCGAGTGGTTGCGCATGCCCACGCCCACGATGGAGATCTTGGCCACGTCGCCGTCCGTCTCCACGCCACCGGCCTCGATCTCCCGGGCCACGCGCTCCACCACCTCGCGCGCCTTGACCAGGTCCGTCTTGCCCACCGTGAAGGACACGTCCGTGCGCCCATCCCGCGAGGCCGTCTGGACGATCATGTCCACCACGATGTTCTGCGCGTCGAGCACACCGAAGATCTTCGCCGCCACGCCCGGCATGTCCGGCACGCCACTGATGGCGAGCTTCGCCTCGTTCTTGTCGTAGGCGATGCCGCTGACAACCACGTTCTCCATCGACTTGTCCTCCTCACACACCAGCGTGCCCGGGTCCTCCGTGAAGGAGTTCTTCACCCAGAGCGGCACCTTGTACTTCATCGCGAATTCAACCGAGCGGATCTGCAGCACCTTGGCGCCCAGGCTCGCCAGCTCCAGCATCTCCTCGTACGAGACACGATCGAGCTTGCGCGCTCCGGGGCACATGTTGGGGTCGGTCGTGTAGACGCCATCCACGTCCGTGTAGATTTCGCACGCGTCCGCCTTGAGCGCCGCGGCCAGCGCCACCGCCGTGGTGTCCGAGCCGCCGCGTCCCAGCGTGGTGACGTTGCCCTGCTCGTCCTGGCCCTGGAAACCCGCCACCACCACGATGTGCTTCTGCTTGAGCGCCTCGACGATCTTCTCCGCCTCGATGCGCTTGATGCGCGCCTTGGCGAAGGTGCTGTCGGTGACGATCTGCACCTGGTGGCCCATGAAGCTCGTGGCCAGGGCACCCTGTGCCTGGATGGCCATCGCCACGAGCCCGATGGACACCTGCTCGCCCGTGGCCACGACCACATCCTGCTCGCGCTCGCTGGGCCGGTCGGTGATCTGGGAGACGAGCTTGAGCAGGCGATTGGTCTCGCCGGACATGGCGGACACCACCACCACCACGTCGTGTCCCGCCTTCTGGGCCGCGATACAGCGCCGGGCCACGTTCTTCATGCGCTCCGTGTCGCCGACGGACGTGCCGCCGTACTTCTGAACGATCAAGGCCACCTTGGCTGCTTCCTCCTGAAGCGGTGCGTCACCGTAATGACGCGGGCCCCCGGCTGTCAAAAGCTCCCGGAGCGGGACAGGCTGCGAACCGCGGTTTGTTGCGGTAAGAGGGGGCCCCCTGGCGGCCTCACCCGCCTCGAGCCTTTCTGGAGCATCCCGACATGTACCGTCCCCGCCTTCTGATCGATGGAGATACCCTCCGGCTGGAGGAAATCCTCCAGGTCGCCCGTGACGAGGTGACCGTGGAACTCTCACCCGAGGCGCGGGAATGCGTCCGGGCCTCGCGGGAACTCGTGGAGAAGGTGGCGGCCGGCGACGAGCCCTCCTACGGCATCAACACCGGCTTCGGCACCCTGGCCGAGGTGCGCATCGACAAGAAGGACCTGGCGGAGCTGCAGCGCAACCTCATCCTCTCGCACGCGGCCGGCGTGGGCACCCCCCTGCCCCTGCCCGAGGCACGCGCCCTCCTTCTTTTGCGCTGCAACGTCCTCGCCAAGGGCTTCTCCGGCATCCGCCTGGAGACGCTGCAACTGGCGCTCGACATGCTCAACAAGGACGTGGTGCCGGTGGTGCCCGAGCGCGGCAGCGTGGGCGCCTCGGGAGACCTGGCGCCGCTCGCGCACCTGGCGCTCGTCTTCATCGGCGAGGGCGAGGCCTTCCACCAGGGCCAGCGCATGCCGGCCCGGCAGGCCCTGGAGCGCGCCGGCCTGCGGCCCGTGGTGCTCGAGGCCAAGGAGGGCCTGGCGCTCGTCAACGGCACCCAGGCCATGTGCGCCGTGGGCACGCTGCTGCAACTGCGCGCCGAGACGCTCGCCCTGGTGGCGGACATCGCTGGCTCCATGACGCTGGAGGGCCTGCTCGGCAGCCACAAGCCCTTCCTTCCGGAGATTCAAGACGTGCGCCCCCACGAGGGCCAGAAGGCCTGTGCCGCCCACCTGATGCGGCTGCTCGCCGGCAGCGACCTGGTGGAGACGCACGTGAATTGCAGCAAGGTGCAGGACCCCTACTCCCTGCGCTGCATGCCGCAGGTGCACGGCGCGGCGCGCGAGGGATTCGCCTTCGCCCGGCGCATCCTCGAGGTCGAGGTCAACAGCGCCACCGACAACCCGCTCGTCTTCGTGGACACGGGCCGCATCCTGTCGGGCGGCAACTTCCACGGCCAGCCCATCTCGCTCGCCATGGACGTCACGGCGATGGCGCTCACCCAACTGTCCTCCATCAGCGAGCGGCGCGTGGAGCAGCTCGTCAACCCGGCCCTGTCCAACCTGCCCCCCTTCCTCGCGAAGAACCCGGGGCTCAACTCGGGCTTCATGATCGCCCAGGTGACGAGCGCGGCCCTGGTCGCCGAGTCGCGTGTGCTCTGCCACCCCGCCTCGGTGGACTCCATCCCCTCGTCCGCGGGCCGGGAGGATCACGTGTCCATGGGCATGACCGCGGCGCTCAAGGGCCGGCAGGTGGCGGACTTCACCCGCACGTGCCTCGCCATCGAGTTGCTCGTGGCGAGCCAGGCGCTCGACTACCGGCTGCCGGTGAAGGCGGGCCGGGGGCCTCGCGCCGCGCACGAGCTGGTGCGCAGCCGCGTGCCCACCCTGGAGAAGGATCGGGAGATCCACCGCGACATCGAGGCCGTCTGCCAGCTCATCGACTCCGGACAGCTCCTCCAGGTCGTGCGCGCCGCCACGGCGTAGGCCCTCCCGACCCGCTCACTCCTTCAGCCCGGCATCCCGTGCGACATGCCGGGCGAGGACGGCGAAATCCAACTCCGCCTCGCCCTGGGCCAGGGCCGACACGAAACGGTCCCGCTTCACCGAGGCGAATGGCAGGACAAGGGCGGCGGACAGGCTCAGCGGCGAGGACCGCCCGAGACCTGCCGCAACGACACATCATCCACGTACGTGCCCACGCCGTTGGACTGCCCCACGTCCCTCAGCTCCAGACGGGACGTCGGACCCTCGGCCCGGACACGCAACACCACGTACGTCCAAGCGGTGTCGTTCAGCTTCTTGCCGTTGGCCTCCAACACCGCCTGCGACCGGCCGTTCCACAACACCTCCAGGGCGTTGTCCCGAGCTTCCGTCCCCGGACGCGCGGAGAACGCCAGCCGCAGCTCGTACTCGACGCCCGGACGAGTGGGAATCATGTCCTGGACGAGCGTGGTGTTGTCCTCCCCGTCCAGTTCCACGAATTGCTGCCCCTGGGCCGCGCTTCCCGCGACGTTGTTCTGCAGCTCGATGGAGCGTCCCGACGAACGATTCCATCCCGGCAGCGACGCCAGGGTGCGGAAGCTGCCACGGCCGAGCGAGGGCTGCTCGAAGTCCCCGTTGATGATGAGATTCCCGCCCGACGGGGGGCCCGGAGGAGGCATCGGGGGAGGAGGAGGCGGCTGGGGACGCGACGGCTCCCGGGTGAGGCGCAGATCCCGGATGGCATGCAGCGCGTTGGCGTCACCCGTGCCCGCCCCGATGCCCAGGGCCGTGGCGGAGACATTCACCGGGCCCCTCCAGTCAATCTGAATGGCGCCATCCAGGAAGACCCGGATGCCATCGCGCTCCACCTCGACCCGCAGGGTGGACCAGCGCTCATGGGTGTAGGCGGCGGGGTTGCGCTTGGAAGCCAGCGCGCGGCCCGAGCCATCCGTGAGGACCAGACCGCGATCCTCTCCATAGAGCGTCACGTGCACGCCATAGCCCGACCCGTCCGGCACGAATCCACGGCCACTGCCCGCGGGCAGATTCACCCGGCGCCCCGGCGTGTTGCGGCCGAACATCAGCACCAGTCCGTCACCGGCCGACCAGGGGCCGCTCCCGCGGCGGTTGTAGGTGTTGTAGTCGAATTGCACCGCGAAGGGCGGCCGCACGGGCTCGTTGAGGAAGACGGCGGCGGCGGCTTTCGAGCGGTTCTCCGGAATGAGGACGATGCGATTGCCTTCCACCCGGGGGTAGCCCGAGTTCCCGGTGGACAGGAAGGTGAACCGGGAGGAGTCCTCCAAGCGGAGGACGGGACTGTCGCGAAGGGGGGGCGCCCACGAGCTCTCCACCTCTTGTGCCCTGCCCTCTCGCGCGGCCAACGAGGCCACCAGCGCGAGCATGCCGCCCAGAACGCGCATGCTCCCGCGACTTCCCTTCTGAAACATTGTGTCTCCCCTCTTGCCGGGTCTCGATGGAGGCCCCTGGCGTGAGCGCGCACGGACGCCGCGCTCCTTCGTCTTATTCAGGACGAAGAGGGCCAGCGCAATCGCGTACTGGTGGGAAGTAGGCCGAGGTCCCGCTCGGGAGGGCTTGCCGGACGCCCTTGCTCCCCTACCGTGGTCGAGATGACCCCGCTCTACTCCGGCCAGGTGCTGGTCACCGGAGGCAGGGGCCTGGCGACGGCCGAACTCTACGACCCCGCCACTCGGACCTGGAATGCCGTGGCCCCCATGCCGCGCGCGCGCGTGAGTCACCTCGCGGTGCGCCTCTACTCGGGCTCGGTCATGCTCCTGGGCGGCGAAGACGCCACCGATGCCACGGTGGACTTGTACCTGCGGCTCAGCCGTAGCCAGTCGTTCGCGAAGGTCTTCACCCGCTCGCCCTGAAGGGCAGGACAGCGTCCTTTCACAGACGGAAGCCGCCCTGTTTCCAGCGGCTTCTCCTCCAATGGACAGAACCCCCGCCCATTCCTTTGCTGAACTGAACGATGCACGCCTGCCCCCCTGGCGGGTCCTTGGACGAGGACTAGATTTCCCTTCCCCGAAAGAGGAGAAATCCCATGAAGCCGCTCGCCTCCCGCAGCCTGGTTCCCCCGAGGACGCAGAAACGCGCCTGCACCCTGAGCGTGTCGCGAGCAGCCCTCGATCAGCGCTTGGGCAAGCCCATCGTCCACGACGAGGAAGGCGACGGCATGGGGCCCCGTTACCGGTGGGAATCCACCTGCGAGTGCGGTCTGGACCTCTTCATCGAGATGCCCGTGCAATCCTCCCAGGAGCCTCCCGAGGCGTCACTCTGGATGGAGCACGTGGAGGTCGACCACGCGCTCGCGCACCTGGGCCTGTCCCCGCGCGACGTGCTGTGGCGGGCGGACATGCAACACCCCCTGTCCCTGGATGGGTGGGCCATCGTCCACACGGACACGCGGGGCCACCGCCATGATCAGTGCGTGCTGCCCCTGCGCGACCATGCCGAGTGCCTGAGCCGATTGATGGGTACTCGGAGCTCCAACCAGTCCTACTCGGTCGAAGCGCGCGGCACACCGTCGCGCCAGGGCTGGGCCGTCATCCGCCAGGACGAGCACGGCAACCAGTACGAAGTGGCGGTGCACCCCCAGCGGAGGCGCATGACGCGGCTCGTCGCCTCCTAGACAGGGCGAACCCATAGTTCACAATCACGTCAGTTGCGTTCTGCTACATCGCTCCGCTTCCTCGAAAGAGCGGACATGCCCAAGCGCGCAGCCAGCAAGAACACCCCCCCTCACAAACCCACGGCGGAGCGGGACGTCATTCCTCCCGGGACGGATACCCAGGACAGTGGCCTGTTCTTCAACCGGGAGCTGTCCTGGCTCGCCTTCAACAACCGCGTGCTCCAGCTCGCCGAGGACACCTCGGTGCCGTTGATGGAGCGCGTGAAGTTCTGCGCCATCTACGCGCGCAACCTCGATGAGTTCTTCATGATCCGCGTGGCCCGTCTGCACGAGCAGGTGGGCAACCGCGTGGCGCGCCTGGTACCGGATGGCGCCACCCCGGGCGACACGCTCGACAAGCTGCACGAGCGCATCCTGGAACAAGGCAAGCGCCACACGGACTGCTTCGAGCGCCAGTTGCGCCCGGCGCTCGCGGAGAAAGGCCTGCGCATCCTCGCCATGAAGGATCTGGACACCGAATCGCGTGCCCAGATGGATCAGCGCTTCCGCGAGCAGATCTTCCCCGTGCTCACCCCGCTGGCCATCGGGCTCGGCCGGCACTTTCCCTACATCTCCAACCTGTCCCTGAGCCTGGCGGTGCTCCTGCGCGACCCCGTCACGGACACGGAGAACGTGGCGCGGGTGAAGGTGCCCAAGGAGCTCCTGTCGCGCTTCGTGCTCATCAAGGGCGGCACGTCCTATGTGCTGCTCGAGGATGTCATCGCCAACCACCTGGGCGACTTGTTTCCCGGCATGGAGGTGCTCGATCGAGGGCTGTTCCGCGTCACCCGGGACGCGGACTACACCGTGTCCGAGGACGCGGAGGACCTGCTCGTGGCGGTGCAGACGGAGCTGCGCCAGCGCCGCTTCGGCGACGTCATCCGCATCGAGGTGCAGGCGGGGATGAACCCCAAGCTGCTCGAGCCGCTGATGGAGGCCCTGTCGCTCGAGCCCCGGCAGCTCTACGAGGAGCAGGATCTGCTGGACATGTCGGACCTGATGTCCCTGGTGGCCACGCCCGGCTTCGCGGAGCTGAGGGATCCGCCGTGGACGCCCGTCACCCAGCCGCGCCTGCAGGCCGAGAACGACGGGGAAGTGACGACGGTGATGTCCGCCATGCGCCGGGGCGCCCTGCTGGTGCACCACCCCTACGAGTCCTTCGCCACCTCCGTGGAGCGCTTCGTCACCGAGGCGGTGGAAGACCCGGACGTACTCGCCATCAAGCAGACGGTGTACCGCACCTCGGACAAGTCGCCGCTGGTGCCCGCGCTCATCCGCGCCACCGAGCGCGGCAAGCAGGCCGTTTGCATGGTGGAGCTCAAGGCACGCTTCGACGAGCGCGCCAACATCCGCTGGGCGCTGGCGCTGGAGGAGGCCGGAGCGCACGTCGTCTACGGCATCCCCGGGCTCAAGACGCACGCCAAGGCCATCCTGATCGTCCGGCGCGAGGGCGAGAAGGTGCGCCACTACGTGCACGTGGGCACGGGCAACTACAACTCCAAGACGGCCCGGCTCTACACGGACCTGGGCCTGTTCACCACGGATCCGGACATCGGCGCGGACGTGGCAGACCTGTTCAACTTCCTCACCGGCTTCGCCCGGCCCAAGTCCTTCCGCAAGCTGCTCGTGGCACCCATCAACATGCGCGAGGGACTGCACGAGGAGATCCGCCGCACCATCGCCGCGCACTCGGCCGAGCGCCCCTCGCGCATCCAGTTGAAGATGAACGCGCTGGTGGACCCCGTGCTCATCCGCGCGCTCTATGACGCCTCGCGCGCGGGCGTGAAGGTGGACCTCAACATCCGAGGCATCTGCTGCCTGCGTCCGCTCGTGCCGGGCGTCTCCGAGAACATCCGGGTCGTCTCCACGCTGGGCCGATTCCTCGAGCACTCCCGCGTCTACCTCTTCGAGCGCGGCGGCGAGACGCGCTGCTACATCGGCTCGGCGGACCTCATGCCGCGCAACCTCGACCACCGCGTGGAAGCGCTCACGCCCGTGGAGGATGCGCCGCTCATCGCCCAGGTGCGCGACATCCTCGAGCGCTGCCTCTCGGAGAACACCCACGCGTGGACCCTCAGCGCGGAAGGGCAATGGCTGCGCCGCCCTCCCGAGGGGGAGAAGCGCTGGGCCCAGACCGAGATGATGGAGCGCGCGGTGCGCATGTCCCAGGCCTCCACCGGCCGGCCGCTCCAATAAGCCAGACGCAAACAGGCGCCTGGCGGATACACTTCGCGGATGGCCAACGAGATGCGTGACTGCTTGATCCGGCAGTTTGAAACGGCGTGGGCGCTGACCCAATTCCACCTCAACGGACTCGCCACCGAGGAGTGCTTGTGGCGCCCTGCCCATCAGGGATTGCACGTGCATCAGGACTCCGATGGACGGTGGCGCGCCGATTGGCCGGAGCGCGAGGACTATGACATCGGTCCGTCGAGCATCGCGTGGCTGACGTGGCACCTCGGCTTCTGGTGGTCCATGGTGCTCGACCACTCCTTCGGCGACGGGACGCTCTCTCGCGAGGGCGTGATGTGGCCTGGCAATGCCGACGACGTGCGCGCGTGGATCGGCCAGCGCCAAGGGCAGTGGCGGGCGGCGCTCGATCAGCTCACCGACGACGACCTGCGCTCCACACAACGGACACGCTGGCCCCTCCAGGACCGTCCGTTCGGCGACGTCGTCGCCTGGGTCAATATCGAGCTCACGAAGAACGCCGCCGAGATCGGCTACGCACGCTTCCTCCACGCCGTCAGCAAACGCTGAGATGCCCTCTCGGATGTCCGGATACGACCCCTCCGGCACGATGTACCGCACCCACAAGTCCACCGTGTCACGCTGGCTCGCCCAGGCCCGCGAGGACGTCTCGAGGGCACCCGCGTCCGGCTCGCCGAGCGCTTGCGCTTGTCTCCGAGAGAGCTGCACAGCGTGTTGCTCGACGGGGCGGGGAACCTGGAGCAGAGCCTTTCCGGGCTCATGGCCACCCGCTCGTGAGCCGCTCGCGCTTTTTTATTCGCCGCCGTGCAACGGAGCGACGTCCGCGGAGACGGGAGCGACGCTCACCCAGGTGGGAGAGGTGGCGGGCACGCCCGCGTACATGTCGCCCGAGCAACTCGCGGGCCGCGAAGTGGATGCGCGCGGAGACCAGTTCAGCGAGGGAGATGATCACCCGAACGCCGTGGCGGTGGATGAGTGTGGGGAGATCTTCATCGTCGGGTACACGACCGGCGATTTGCAGCCCCCGGTGCCCCCCCTATGAGAAAGGCGAGCGTGACGCCTTCCTCATCGCTTCAACCATTACTCGGCCCTGAAAGGGGTGCGTCCAGGAAAGGGAATCCGACCACGCGGCGAAGCTGCTTTTCCACCAGGGAGGGCGGCACGCACCGCAACAGCGTGTCCCGCAGCCAGGTGGAGACCGTCCCCTCCACATACCGGAGGGAGCCGGACCTCCAACTCAGCCGCGCCAGTTCCGCGGTACGGGGGCGACGGCGCGCCTCGTAGGCCCGCAGGGCGAGCTCAAGGCCGTCCGCCTCCCGCACCACCTCGCGCCCGGCCTTGCGCAGGGCAATCGCCGCGCACAGCCCGCCGATGCCTCCGCCGATGACGATGATCCTTTGCGCGCCCATGCATCGACTCAACCACACCCGACGCGCCTGGGAGCCCTCAGTAGGTCACGAAGAGGGGCGGCTGCGTCGTGGAGAAGATGCCCGGATAGATGGCGATGAAGTGGTCTCCCTCGAGGAGATCGATAGGCCCGGAGGAGGGGGACTCTTGAGCCGCCACCCAGTTCCCCGTCAGACGGCCACGCACCTCGAGATTGCCATAGTGGAAGGTGAGCCGGTCCAGGTAGAGCGAGCCCGGAGTAGGACCCGAGGAGGAAGAAGCGAATTGATAGGCTTCCAGCGTCGACTGCCTCGTGATCTCCAACGCTTCCGCGTTCGATGCGTATGGGTTCACCCGCCCAACGCGGATTCGAGTCGAGATACCCGTGCTCCGGGAGAACGTCGTCCAGCCGTAGGCCACCGCGATTCCCTGGTAATCGGCCAGGATCGCGAGTTCCGGCTCGTAAGCGACGTCCAACAGCTCCAGGGTCGCGGACGGAAACCAGCAATAGGGACCCTGCTCTCGCTGAATGACGATCTTGTAATAGACCCAGGGGGCCTGGCCCGCCGCCGTTCCCTCGTAGGGCTGCGACTTGATCGAGTAATCGCAACCGTTGAAAAAGGCAGTGGCTTTCTTGACGGGAGGCAGATCGGCCAGGGCCGACGAGCCAAGCAATGACATCATCCCAACGGCAATCGTTCCGAGTATGCGGCGCATGGGTGCATCCTCCAAAGGTGTGTGTTTCGGTGAAGCCTATGCTCATCGCATCGAGGAGCGCATGTGCCAGAAGTCACAGACACCACACGCCCACGCCGACGCACATCCATCAGAGACAACCGATCTCCATGCCCCGGAGGATGGCCTGGATGCGGTCCCGGACCCCCAGCTTGGAGAGGATGTGGGACGTATGATTTTTCACCGTGCCCTCGGCGGTCCCCAGCGCCTCGGCGATCTCCCGGTTGCTCAGACCCCGGGCGATGAGGCGCAGCACGGCCAGCTCCCGGCGGGTGAGTTCCTCGTGGCCCACCGCGTGCGGAAAGTCCCGTGACAGCTCCGAGAATCGGCTGATCACGTGCTCGGAAATCCCAGGAGGAGGCAATATCTCGCCGGCCGCGACCCGATGGAGCGCCCCGACGAGTTGGTCCCGTGTCACGTCCTTGCGCAGGAAGCCTCGCGCCCCGAGGCGCAACGCCTCGCGTATCACCGAGTCGTCATCGAACGCGGAGATCAGCACCACCTGGCGCTCCGGGTCCATGTGCCTCAGCATGCGCAGGGCCTCCAGTCCCCCAAGGCGCGGCATCCGCACGTCCATCAACACGATGTCTGGATCCAACCCAGCCACGAGCCGCAGGGCCTCGTGACCATCGGCCGCCTCGCCCACCACGTGCAACTCCGGGGTGAACTCCAGCAGGCGGCGGAGGCCCGCGCGGATCAGGACATGATCATCCGCCAGGACGATGCGGATCATGTCCAGGCTCCTGGAAGCGGGCGGGTCGTCGACCGCTTCGCGTCCGGACGCGCTCACGGGGTGTACAGCTCCGCCAGCTTGTAGTGGGTGGGGTTGCTGGTGCCTGCCGACTTCATGGAGCCAACCGTCGTCCACGTGTTCGTGGCGGGCTCGTAGACCTCCGCCGTCGGATCGTAGAGTTCGGCCGTCGCCACGGCGTTGAACTCGGTCCTTCCCGCCGTGATGAGCACCTTGCCATTGGGAAGCAGCGTCGCCGCGTGGGTGGCGCGGTTGGACGAGAGATTGCCCGCCGAGGACCAGCCCGAGGTACAGCCGGAAAAGAGCGCCAGTACAAGCACCCATAGGAGCGACGTGAAGGTCTTGTTCATGAAGTGTCCTGGAATGAGGCGCCGGGCATGACGAGAGCAGGAGCGGAATATTCTCCGCTCAGGCGATCCGCTCCGTGAGGGGCTCGCTAGCTCCGAAATAAAAAAATCGAGTGTCCCTGAATATGCCTGTCTGCTCGCCGTATGAGCGGGGCGAGGCGGACACGACAGCGGGCACACGGGGGACTCGACCCCCTGGCGCCTGGCACCGAGTCACCCATCTCGCCTCCTCGAACAAGGACTCAACAATGCGGATGCAGTTGCGTATGGCGGCGGCCCTCTCCCTCGGGCTGCTTGGAAGTGGTTGTGCGTCCATCAGTCAGGTGCAGACGGCGGACACGCTGGGAGAGGGCAAGTTCCAGTTCGCCCTGGAGCCGGGATTGGCCCGTGCCTCGGCGACCGATTCCGAGACGAGCGAGGGGACCACGGTCAACGTGCCCCAATTCGATCTCGCCTTGCGCTACGGCGTCACCGACCGCCTGGACCTCGGAGCGCGCTTGGGCACCTCCTTGGTGGAGTTGCAGGGCAAGTACCTGTTCACCAATCCGGAGAACCCCACCCTGGCCGTCTCGCTGGCGCCCTCCGTGTCCGGAATCTTCGGCGGCATCGGTTCGGTCGACGTGGGCTACGTCCGACTGGCCCTTCCGCTGCTGGTCGGCTTCAAGACGAGCGGGGGCTCGGAGTTCGTCCTCGGGCCTCGCCTGGATGGCACGCGCTTCCTGGCGGGCGCGGATGGCAGCTCCGCCAGCCTCAACCTCCTGAGCGGAGGCGCCTCGGTGGGCTACGCGCTGCGCGTCAGCGAGGGCTTCCGGCTGATGCCCGAGATCGCCTACTCCCGGCCGCTCGCGGGCGCCGTGACCGCGGGTGACGAGTCGGCGGGAGGGACGGTGAATGCGGGGGGCACCTGGCAGTTCAGGCTGGGCTTCCTGTTCGGCCAGGGCCGCCCCACCCTCTCGGCGCGGAGCAGCGGCGAGACGTACGAGTAGCGCCCTCCAAGATGTCTCCTGATGAATGAGCACGGGGACCCCGGCGGCATCCGTCGCCGGGGTCCTACCCTCTTGGGGAAATCAATGAGGAACGCCAGACAGAGCCAATGATTCACGCGGCATGGGCTGCGACTCTCCTGCGTTCATGGGCTTCGAACCACACAAGCAGCCAGGGGCTCCACTGAGGGCCGCTGTTCCCGACAAGGTTTGTCCAATGCCTGCCTGGCAGGAAGTACAACAAACCTTCCAGGGCCCCCCGACTCCGCCCGGTGCACTCCTCGGTGCGGATTCACCTGCCCGCGGATAGAAGAGAGAGATGTCTCTATTTTTGAGAATCGAATAATTTCTCTGGTGGAGTCCTGGGTAGGTAAACAACGAGCAAGCTGGCGACACACGCTTCGACACACCGGTGTCCTGATTCCGGGGGGTCCAGACACAGCCTGGCCGATCCAAGCCCCCAAGTGGGCAGGTGAGGTCGCTTGCCTCCCTTCCCGGGAGGGCTCTGGCCTCAACTCCTGACGGTCTCCATGTTGAACATTGTTGGTTACACCCTTCTCGACACGCTCAAGTCGACGGGGTCGAGCATCCTCTACCACGCGCTCCGTGATGACGATCGCCTGCCTGTCATCGTCAAGATGCCGGTGACGCAGCAATCAGGCACTCGCGAGATCGAGCGCTACCGAAGGGAGCACGCCATCCTGCACCGGCTCCGGGAGGTGCGCGGCGTCGTCAGGACCCTGGGGTGCGAGCAGAGCCATGGGCGCCCGGTGCTTCTGCTGGAGGGCGCGGGCGGCAAGGCCCTGTCCGAGAGTGTGGGTCGGCCGCCAGGCGTGGACCGGTTCCTCGAGCTGGCCATCTCCCTGGCCTCGACCCTGGCGGACATCCACCGCTACGGCGTCATCCACAAGGACATCAAGCCCTCCAACATCGTCATCCTGCCCTCGGGCGAGAGTCTCATCATCGACTTCGGCACCGCCATCCTCCAGACCGTGGAGCATGTGGACGCGGTGTCCACCACGCTCATCGAAGGGACACCGGCCTACATGTCCCCGGAGCAGACCGGGCGCATGAACCGCTCGGTGGACCACCGCAGCGACCTCTATTCCCTGGGGGTGACGTTCTACGAGCTCCTGACGGGCACGCTGCCCTTCCACGGGCGGGATGCGCTCGAGTGGTTCCACGCTCATATGGCCCAGCTCCCGAGGCCTCCGCACGAGCGCGTCCCGGCCATCCCCCCTGCCCTGTCCGCCATCGTGATGAAGCTCCTGGCCAAGGTCGCCGAGGAGCGCTACCAGAGCGCGGATGGCCTGAAGGCCGATCTCACGCGGTGTCGGGACGACCTGCGTCGAGGAGTGCGCGAGGAGTTCCCGCTGGGTGCGCACGACATTTCCCCCCACTTCCAGATGCCCCAGAGGCTCTATGGGCGCGACGCACAGGTCACCACCCTGATAGGCGCCTTCGATCGGATCTCCCAGGGGGGAGTCCCGGAGCTCATCCTCATCAGCGGCTACTCGGGCATCGGGAAATCAGCGGTGGTCCATGAGCTGTACCGGCCGGTCGCGCGGAGGCGCGGCATCTTCCTCCAGGGCAAGTTCGACCAGTTCCAGCGCGGCATCCCCTACGCCACCCTGGCCGAGGCCATCCGCGGACTGGTGCAGCAACTGCTAGCCGGCACCGACGCGGAGCTCGAGGCCTGGCGCGAGCGCCTGCGGGAAGCGTGGGAGGGACATGGGCAGCTCCTCGTGGATCTGGTGCCGCAACTGGAGCTCGTCGTGGGCAAGCAGCCCCCGCTCCAGGAGCTTCCACCCACCGAGGCGCAGGGCCGCTTCAACCGGGTCTTCCAGCGGTTCCTCGGCGCTGTCTCCACCTCCGAGCACCCCCTCGTCGTGTTCCTGGATGACCTGCAGTGGGGGGACCCCGCCAGCCTCCGGCTCATCCAATACCTCATCACCCACCCGAGCACCCCACCGCTGTTGCTGGTGGGTGCCTACCGGGACAACGAGGTCTCCCCGTCCCACCCGCTGATGCTGGCACGCCAGGAGATGCTGAAGGAGCGCGCACGGGTGGCCGACATCCGGCTCGAACCGCTGAGCCTGGAGCTGCTCCAGGGGCTCATCGCCGACGCGCTCCCGGGCGCGGGCCGGGAGCTCATCGAGCCCCTCTCCACCCAGGTCCACGAGAAGACGGGCGGCAATCCATTCTTCTTCATCCAGTTGATGCGGACGCTGAACCAGGATGGGCTCCTGACCCGCACTCCCGAGGGCGCCTGGCGGTGGGATGCCGAAGAAGTCCGCGCCAGGGGTTACTCCGACAACGTCGTCGACTTCATGGCGGGCAAGCTGCGCCAGCTCCCCGCGGTGACGCAACACCTGCTGAGCCTGTCGGCCTGCGCGGGCAATGTCTTCCCGCGCCAGACGCTGGCCATCATCTCCGACCTGTCCGTGGGCGAGGTGGAGCGGGGGCTCGAGCCCGCGCTCCAGGATGGCATGTTGATGCGCAGCGGCCCGGAGCAGTACCGCTTCATCCATGACCGCATCCAGCAGGCGGCCCATGCCCTCATCCCCCTGGAAGAGCGCAAGGCCGTCCACCTGCGCATTGGCCGTCTGCTGCGGGCGAGCCTGTCCCCGGAGGAGATGCGGGAGCGGGTCTTCGACGTCGTGAACCAGCTCAACGTCGGCGCGGAGCTGATCCTCGCACCCGACGAGCGCTACGACGTGGCACGTCTGAATGCCGAGGCTGGCAGGAAGGCCCAGTCCTCGACCGCATACCGCTCGGCGGTCGCCTACTTCACGGCGGCCCTCCAACTCCTCCCGGGGGATTCCTGGGAGCGGGAGCACGCCTTCACCTTCGAGCTGCACCTCCAGCGGGCCATCAGCGAGTTCATGAGTGGCAATCCGGCCGAGGCGCGTCACCTCACGGGGACGCTCCGTCCAAGGGCTCGCACCTCCGCGGAGATCGCGGCGGTCACCTGTCTGCGGAGCGAAATCCACCTCGCCGCCAACGAGAGTCAGGCGACTATCGATTGTCTGCTGGAGGGACTGGCCGCGCTGGGCATGCCCATGTCGTCCCATCCCTCATGGGACGAGGTGGTGGCGGCCAACGAGGAGGTGTGGGCCCTGCTGGGGGAGCGCTCCATCGCGAGCCTCATCGACCTGCCCCTCATGACGGACCCGGACACGAAGGCGGCGATGCGCATCCTCTCCGCCCTGTTCGCGCCAGCGCTGTTCACCGACCTCAACCTGCTCGTCCTCCACCTCAGCCGGATGGTCCTCCTCTGTCTCCGTCATGGCAACGCCGAATCCGCCGTGAATGGGTATGCCTGGTACGGCCTGATGCAGGGACACTGCTTCAAGAAGTACCGGGAGGGGCATGCCCTCGGGTTGCTCGCCTGCGAGCTCGTCGAGCGCCACGACTTCTCCGCGGCCAGGGGCAGTGCGCTCTGCGGCATGGAGCTGGTCAACTACTGGACCCGGCCCCTCTCCCTCTCGCTGGAGTTCATCCGCGGCGCCTTCCAGCACGCGGTCCCGGCCGGTGACTTCCAGACCGCCTGCTATTGCTGCAACCATATCGTCTCCGACCTCATGGCCCTGGGCCACTCGCTGGACGAGGTCTACCAGGAGTCGGTCGCGCGCCTCGACTTCGCGAACAAGGCCGGCTACCGGGCCGTGCAAGACGTCATCGTGGTCACCCAGTGCTACGCGCAGCAGCTGCGCGGCCTCTCGCCCTCGTTCAGCTCGCTGGGCAGTGAGCACTTCGAGGAGGAGGCCTTCGAGACCCGCATGCTCTCGCCCGCCGTGGCTCCCGTGAGCACCGTGGTGTGCTGGTACTGGATCATCAAGATGCAGTCGCGCTTCATGTTCGGCGCGTATGAGGAGGCACGCCAGGCCTCGGCCAGAGCCGCGGAGCTCATCTGGTCCTCGGTCGGCCACATCCAGCTGCTCGACTACCACCTCTACAGCGCCCTGACCCTGGCCGCCTGCTACGAAGACGCGAACCCGGAGACGCGGCGGGAGTACCTCGAGGCCATGCGGCGGCACCAGGCCCAGCTCGAGGAATGGGCGAGCCACTGTCCCGAGAACTTCCGCGCGGCGGAACGGATGGTCTCGGCGGAGCTGGCCCGCTGCATGGGCATGCGGGATGAGGCGCTCTACGCCTACGATGCGGCGATCCAATCCGCCCGTGAGAACGGCTTCCTCCAGAACGTCGGCCTCGCCGCCGAGCTCGCCGCGCGATTCTGGCGCGAGCAGCGGGTCACCACCATCGCCCTGCCCTTGGCCCGCGAGGCCCGCGAGGCGTACCGGAAGTGGGGAGCCCACGGCAAGGTTCAACACCTGGACGCACGGTGGCCAACGCTCGCGGCCTCGGTGGAGAGCTTGGACACCACCGCCCACGATACGAGTTCGACGCAGATCGATGCGCTCTCCGTGGTGAAGACCCAGCAGGCCATCTCCGGAGAAATCGTCCTGGAGCGGCTGGTGACCACGTTGATGGAGGTCGCCATCGAGAACGCCGGCGCCCAGCGCGGTGCCCTGCTGCTCCCGAACGGCAACTCGCTCCGGATCGCCGCCATCTCCAACGACGCGCAAGGTGGCGTCTGGGTGTTCCCCAAAGCGGACGACGACACCAACGGCCTGCCCTGGACCCTCGTCGCCTACGTCCGGCGCACGTGCGAGCACGTCCTCATTGGCGATGCCTCGAGGTCCCATCCCTTCTCGGCCGATGCGTACCTCGAGCGCGGCCTGGCCAAGTCGGTGCTCTGCCTGCCGCTGTTGCGCAAGGAGGGACTCGTCGGAGTGCTGTACCTGGAGAACCGCCTCGCCGCCGAGGCCTTCACTCCGACCCGCATCTCGCTGATCGGGCACATCGCCTCCCAGGCCGCCATCTCCATCGAGAACGCGCGGCTCTATGACGAGGTCCAGCGCGCCGAGACCGCCCTGCGCCATGCCAAGGACGAGCTCGAGCGACGGGTGGATGAGCGCACGCAGGAGCTCAAGGAGACCCAGGTCCGGCTCGTGGAGACGGCGCGCGCGGTGGGCATGACGGAGATCGCCTCCAACGTGTTGCACAACGTCGGCAATGTCCTCACCAGCGCCGTCGTCAACCTGGAGGTGACGCGCCAGGCGGTGGGCTCCTCACGGGTCGTCCGGGTGCGACAGGTGGCCACACTGCTGGAGGAGCACCGCGGGAGGCTGGGGGACTTCTTCACGAAGGATCCGCGTGGCGAGCGTCTGATCGACTATCTCTCCGCCCTCTCGGGCGAGCTCCTGAGTGAGCAGACGGGTCTGCAGGAGAGCCTGGAGGCGATGAACAGGCACATCGAGCACATCCGAGCCATCGTCCAGGTGCAGCAGACCTACGCGAAGACCTCGCTCCTCCTCGAGGAGTGTGACCTCGCGCAGCTCGTCGACGACACCCTGCGCATCCAGCAGGCGGCGATCCAGCGCCACGGCATCACCGTCACCCTCGAGGTTTTCCGCGTTCCCCGGGTACGACTGGACAAACACAAGTTGCTGCAAATCCTCATCAACCTCGTCAGCAACGCCAAATACGCCCTGGATGGGATGCCCGAGGGACAGCGGCACATGACCGTGCGGCTCACCGCCGAGAATGGGCGTGCGCGCATCCAGGTGGTGGACAATGGCATCGGCATCGAGACGGAGCACCAGGCGAAGCTCTTCTCGCACGGCTTCACCACGCGAAAGAACGGTCATGGCTTCGGCCTGCACTCGAGCGCGTTGGCGGCGCAGATATTGGGTGGAAGCCTGACGCTCGAGAGCGAGGGGCTGTCCCGGGGGGCCACGGCCACACTGGAGATTCCCCTGATGCCAGACAACACCTGAGTCCAGGTGGGCCGAGAGACGGTGTCCCTACTCTCCCTTGCCCAGGGTCGATGGAGGGCGCTTGAACTCGCGGCTCATGTGACCCGCGCCCTCCTGGTCGCCGAGTTCAAAGCCCCAGGAGTAGCCGCCCTTGGGGTTGGCCAGGATTTCCCAGGCGTTGTCGTCCATGTCCCAGAAGTAGAAGCAATAGGTGCCGTGCTGGACGACCGGCCGGGTGATCTTCTTCAGACCCCACTTCTCCGCGTCGCGCTTCACCACCTCATAGGCGGCGTCGACCTCGGCCTCGGTGCCGACGTCGAGCCCGTTGTGGTTGAGGAAAGGCATGTTCTCCTTCTTGCGAACCGGGCTTTGCACGACCACGATGATCTGATCGCCGCCGAGCCGAGCCCAGAACGACACGTCCGCCATCTGAACGGTCTCGAAGCCGAGGAACTCCTGGAAGAACTTCCGTGTGCGCTGGATGTCGCGGCAATCCAGCGTCGCGTGGCTGTAGAAGTTGAGCTTGAGCGCGGGCTCGACCCTACCCTCTGCCTCTGGCTTGCTTTCGGTCGCTGTCGTCATGTCCTGTCTCCCCTCATGAACAGCTTATACCAGGATAGCTTATTATTCAGAGACGGATCGGCCCCGGGCATGGACGTACCGGTGTTCGGACACAGGACGGGGTCCAGTCCGTCGATGAGATGCGCTCGCCCTGCCTCACGAAAAAACCTCTGCATAATTTGCCCCAAGCCCTCCTCCTTATTGTTGAAGACCGGGCGTTGGGAGAAGCCGCGGAATGAGCCTGCCCCGATTTTAGTGGACATACCGCATAAGTCGGCCACACGAGAGCGAGTGTCCGTGGAGCGAAGGAAGAGGCGGAGTTTCAACGCGGAGTTCAAGGCGGAAGGCCGCCTTTTCCATGTGCTTCATGTGTCGGCAGTTGGGCGTGTCGCGCTCGGGCTACTACGCCTGAAAGGGACGGCCTGAGTCCGAGCGGAGCAAGGAGCACCGGGCGTTGGCCGAGGTGGTTGACAGCGGTGCATCAGGAGAGCCGCGGCACGTACCGCTCTCCGCCCCTGTGCACCAGCCCATTCCCTCACCAGTACCCCCATTCGTCCTATGCGTTTCAACCCGAATCACCCATGAGCACTGGAGCTTGGAGAATGGCCCGCCTCGGCCCCGAGCGGGAAGACAAGGAAGAAAGGCAATCCACTAAGCGCGGGAGCGCCGTCTGGGACAACAGCTATCTGCCGTTCGTCCTGAAATCCAAGGCTCCCAATATTTAAATGCTTTCGCTCGACATGGATTCGTAGAACCCCCTTACTTCCTGGCAGAAAAAACGCTATTGCGTGGCTGTTGGATGTTTGACGTTTGGCTCGGAAAGGGTTTAAACGCTCTCATGGACTCTCGCTGTACCATTTTCATACGAGTGGGTGCCCTGGTCCTTCAGGGGGTACTGTTCCTGGCCGTCCATGCGGCGAACGCGATGGAGCCGACCACTTCCGAGGAGACTCGAGCGGGCCTGGAGAAGCTGACCCGCCGCCGCGTCTTCTTCGGGCACCAGTCCGTGGGGGGAAACATCCTGGATGGAGTGCGACAGTTGTCGACCCAGGGGAGCCCGGCGCCGCGCATCGTGGAGGTGAGCGACCCCTCCACCCCCCTGGCGCCCGGCACGCTGGCCCACACGATGGTGGGCCATAACGAGCAACCCGAGACGAAGATCGCCCACTTCGAGAAGCTGATGGACGGTGGGATGGCGCGGGGGGCGGACGTGGCCTTCTTCAAGTTCTGCTACATCGACTTCAACAGCACGACGGACGCGAAGGCTCTCTTCGAGAAGTACCGCGCCACCCTGATCGGGCTGAAGGCACGCCACCCGGGTGTCACCTTCGTGCACGCCACCGTGCCACTCACCACCGTGCAGCGTGGCGCCAAGGCGTGGCTCAAGGAGTTGATGGGCCGCCCTGCGTGGGGCGTGGGTGAGAACGTCACGCGCGAGGCCTTCAACGCGTTGCTGCGCCAGACGTACACCGACAAGGAGCCGCTGTTCGACCTGGCCGCGCTGGAGTCCACCCGCTCCGACGGCACACCCGAGACGTATGAGCTCAACGGCCGCCTCTACCCGGCGATGGTGCCCGAGTACTCGGACGACGGCGGCCACCTCAACGCCGTGGGGCAGGCGCGCCTCGCCTCGGCCTTCGTCACCTTCCTGGCAACACTGCCGCAATCCTCGCAGGTGGCCGCTCAGGCCGGACCGTGATGCCATGAACCTGTCCCTTCCACTGACGCAAGAGTTGGACACACTCATCTCGCGCCTGAAGCTGCGCCGCTGCCGCATCGTGGGCGCCTCGCCCACGGTGTTGGGCCGGGTGTGGATCCACGGCGAGGGCGAGGTATACGTGGGCACCCGCGTGGTGCTCGACGGCCGCATCGCCCCCATCGAGTTGAACGCCCAGCGCGGAGGCCGCATCGTCCTGGAGGACGAGGTGACCATCGAAGGGGGCACCTCCATCGAGGCGCAGGAATGCGTCACCGTGGGCGCCCGGAGCCGCCTGGGCTCCTGGTGCAAGGTGATGGACAACCACTACCACCCGCTGCGTGGCAACCGTCACGAGCGCCCGTCGTCCGTGCCCCTGATCATCGAGGAATCCGTGAAGATAGGCAGCCGCGCCATCCTGCTGCCGGGCACCCACCTTCAAAAGAGGGCCAGCGTGGCACCGGGTACCGTCGTCTCGCGACGCATTCCCGCCGACACAGCGGTCGGGGGATGGCCCGCGCGGATGATCCGCCGGGAGGTGGTTGGATGATCGCCCAGCCTCTTCCCACCCGCTCCGCGTCCGTGCTGGCGCAGTTCTCGGAGATGCGCGCCCAACTCCAGCCCCTCCCCCAGTACGCGGTTGGCATGGTGCGCGCGCAATGGATCTTCCGCTCCTGCCTCATCGGGTGGGGCGTGCGCGCTTACGGCCACGTGCAGGTGAACAACCGGGGCTGGATAGAGTTGGGCCAGAAGCTCACCTTCAAGGGTGGCATGCTGCCCACCACCCTCACCTGCCATCCCGGTGCCCGGCTCACCGTGGGCTCCCGCTGCCACTTCAACTACGGCGTGTCCCTGGAAGTCTGGGACTCCGTGCGCATTGGCGACCGGTGCATGTTCGGCTCGTTCGTGCGCATCAGCGACCGGGATGGCCAGCGCACCGCGCCCATCATCATCGAGGACGATGTCTGGGTTGCCCATGGCGCCATCCTCATGCCAGGCGTGCGCATCGGTGCACGCTCGGTGGTCGCCGCGGGCAGCATCGTCACCCAGGATGTGCCGCCCGACTCGATGGCCATGGGAAACCCGGCGCGCAACATGAGCCTGGATCTGGTGTCGCGCGCGCCGGGGTCCTGACTCACGCACGCCTCCGCCCCGAGTTCCGCACTCCCCGATTTCAGACAGGATTGAATCGTGAGCGTTCGTGATCGCATCCGGAATTTCATCGTCGATACCTTCTTCGTGGACGACTTCGGGGACGACGACTCGTTCCTCCGCAAGGGCCTCATCGACTCCACGGGCATGATGGAGTTGGTGGCGTTCATCGAGACGGAGTTCGGCATCAAGCTGGGGGACACTGAATTGGTGCCGGAGAACCTGGACTCGCTCTCGCGCGTGGTGGCCTTCGTGGGCCGCAAGCAGTCGAGCCCGCGGCAGGAGAGCTGACCCGGCATGTGCGGCATCGCGGGTTTCACCTTCCCGGCGGGCGGGGGCGCCGGAGCCGCGCGGAGCATGCATGCCGGGCGGCTCCGCCGCATGACCGCCAGCATCAAGCACCGGGGGCCGGACGCGCAGCGGGCGCTCCTCCTGGACGGCGTGGCCTTGGGGCACGCGCGACTGTCCATCGTGGACCTGGCCAGCGGCCACCAACCCATGCGGGACGAGGCCACCGGCCTCACCGTCGTCTTCAACGGAGAGATCTTCAACCACGTGGAGTTGCGCGAGCAGCTCTCGGGCGGGTATGCGTTCCGGACCCGTTCGGACACGGAGGTCATCCTCGCGGCGTATCTCCAGTGGGGCATCGACTGCGTGCGCCGCTTCGAGGGGCAGTGGGCCTTCGCGCTGTGGGATCCACGAGATCGCACGCTGTGCCTGTCGCGCGACCGCGTGGGCATCTGCCCGCTGTACTACGCGTGGCTCCCGGACGGGCACGTGGCCTTCGCGTCGGAGGCCAAGGCCCTCTTCGCGGGCGGCCTGGTGACGCCGACGCTGGATGCGCGAGGCCTCAAGCAGACGTTCCAACTCTGGTCGCCGGTGGCGCCGCGCACCTGCTTCGAGGGCGTGTCGCTGCTGCCGCCCGCGCACACCGCACGGCTGAAGGACGGGGCGCTGGACGTCCACCGCTACTGGGACCTGGACTTCGGCGTGACGCCAGAGCCGGTGGGGGACGCGCCGCGCCTGCTGGAGGAGCTCGGCGCGGTGCTGGAGAAGGCAGTGCGGCTGCGGCTGCGCGCGGACGTACCGGTGGCGGCGTACCTGTCGGGCGGCCTGGACTCCAGCCTGCTGTGCGCGCTGGCGCAGCGGCAGCTGGGCGGCACGCTGCGCACCTTCTCCGTGGGCTTCACGCACGCGCGCTTCGACGAGCGGCGGCACCAGGCCACGGTGGCGGAGCATCTGCACACCGAGCACCGCGTGGTGGAGATTCGGGACGGCGACATCGGCGCGCTGCTGCCCCGTGTCATCTTCCACGCGGAGCAGGTGATGATGCGCACCGCGCCGGCTCCCTTCCTGCGGCTGAGCGGGTGGGTACGGGAGAACGGCATCAAGGTGGTCCTCACCGGTGAGGGGTCCGACGAGATGTTCCTCGGCTACGACCTCTTCAAGGAGACGAAGGTCCGCCAGTTCTGGGCACGTCAGCCGGGCTCGAAGTACCGGCCGCTGCTGCTGCGCGAGCTCTACCCCACCCTGTCGGTGAGCCAGCAGAACGTGGAACTGCTGCGCGAGTTCTTCGGAATGGGGCTGGACACGCCGGACAGCCTGGCTTTTTCGCACCAGGTGCGCTGGTCCAACAGTGGCCGCATCCTGCGCTTCCTCGCGCCGGAGTTCGCGGCGAAGGTGGCGCACGAGGATCCGGTGGCGTCGGTGCTGGCATCGGTGCCAGCGCACATGGCCGGGTGGCGGCCGCTGGCGCGGGCGCAGTACCTGGAGGCGCGCACACTGCTGTCCGGATACCTGCTGTCCGCGCAGGGCGACCGGATGCTGCTGGGCAACGCGGTGGAGGGGCGCTTCCCGTTCCTGGACACGGCGGTGATGGAGTTCGCCGCGCGCGTGCCCGAGCGGCTCCGGCTGCGCGGACTGGATGAGAAGCACCTCCTCAAGCGCTTCTCGCGGGGCAAGGTGCCGGCATCCATCCTGGAGCGGAGCAAGTTCCCCTACCGCGCCCCGATCGTCGGCGCGCTGGTGGGCTCCGAGGCCCCCGCGTGGGCGCGGGAGCTGCTGGCCCCGGACGCGGTGAAGGCCACGGGCGTCTTCGACGCGCGCAAGGTGGAGCGGCTGGTGACCAAGCTGCGCGCTCCCAACGCGGCCGAGAGCGAAGCGGACACCATGGCCTTGTTCGCCGTGGCCTCCACGCAGCTCCTGGCCCACCACTTCCTCCACCCTCGCCCGCCGCCGGCCGCGGACGTGGAGGCCGTGCAACTGGAGGCCGCATGAGTGAGCAGACTGACTCCGCGTCCGCCTGGGTTCTGGCTCACGCGAAGGCCATGCCGGACGCCCCGGCGGTGGACTCGCCCTGGACGCGGCTCTCCTACCGGCAGCTCGCCGAGCGCATGCTGTCACTGGCGGGGCACTTGCGCGCGGCGGGCGTGAAGCGTGGCGAGCGCGTTCTCATCGCCCTGCCCCTGGGCTGCGCGGCGGTGGTGGCGGGCCTGGCCGTGCAGGCGCTGGGCGCGTGCACGGTGGAGCTGGACCGGGAGACGAGCGCCGCATCGCTGGATGCCATCCTCGCGCAGACGGGCGCGCGGCACGCCTTCCTCTTCGGGCAGGATGCGCGGCGCTGGACGGCGCGGACGCAGCTCACGCACCTGTGGGTGGTGCACTCCGCGCGTCCGCCAGAGCGCATGCTGGGGCTGCTGGCGCCCGCGGCATGCACGTGGGTACAGGAGGACGGCTCGGTGGACCTGGAGGCACGCGCGGAGGCACTGGAATCGCCGCCGCCCACGCCCCCGGAGGCGCACGCGTCCATCGTCTACACCTCCGGCAGCACGGGCACGCCTCGCGGCGTCATCCAGACGTTCGGCAACATCGCCGCGAACACGCGCTCCATCGTGGAGTACCTGGGGCTCACCCCGCGCGACCGCGCCATGCTCATCCTCCCGCTGCACTACTGCTACGGGAAGAGCGTGCTGCAGACGCACCTGCGGGTGGGCGGCTCGGTGTTCCTGGACCCGCGCTTCATGTACCCGCGCGTGGTGCTGGAGGCGATGGCCACGGAGGCGTGCACGGGCTTCGCGGGCGTGCCGCTCACCTTCGAGCTGTTGCGGCGTCAGGCCGCCCCGGAGTCGCTGGCGAAGCTGAACCTGCGCTACCTCACACAGGCTGGCGGCGGCATGGCGCCGGAAACAACGCGCTGGACACGCGAGGCCTTCCACCCGGCCGAGCTGTTCGTCATGTATGGCCAGACGGAGGCCACCGCGAGACTGAGCTACCTGCCCCCCGCGCGCGCCCAGCAGAAGGCGGGCTCCATCGGCATCGCGGTTCCAGGCGTGGAGCTGCGCGTGGTGGGCGAGGATGGGACGCCGCTGCCCGTGGGCGAGACAGGCCACCTAGTGGCTCGCGGCGCCAACGTGACGCCGGGTTACCTGGGCGCTCCCGAGGACACGCGGTCCATCCTGCGCGACGGCTGGCTGTGGACGGGCGACCTGGCGTGGCGCGACGCGGACGGCTTCTTCTTCCTGGTGGGGCGTGCGAAGGAAATCCTGAAGATCGGCGGCCACCGAGTCAGTCCCGCCGAGCTGGAGCACACCCTCGCCCGGCACCCGGCGGTCCTGGAGGTGGCGGTGGTGGGCGTGCCGGACGAGCTGGGTGGCGAGGCGGCCGTCGCGGTGGTGGTGCTCCAGCCGGACACGCCGCTTCGCGAGGAGAGCCTGCGGCGCTTCTGCCGCGAGTCGCTTCCCGCCCACAAGGTCCCTCGCCACGTGATGTTCACGGAGGCGCTCCCGCGCGGGCCCAACGGCAAGGTCCTCAAGGCGGAGCTGCGCACGCACGTCATGTCCCCTGTTTCTTCCCTTGAATCGAGGCCATCGAGATGAAGTTCTCCAAGCAGGTATTGGAAATGGACTGGGAGGCCAAGGCGGCCTCGCTCTCCGAGGGGCTGCGCGAGGCGGTGCTGAAGAAGCTGCGGCGGCGCGGGCTGGTGGTGGCCGTGTCGGGCGGCATCGACTCGGCATGCGTGGCGGCGCTGGCGGTGCGCGCGCTGGGGCCGGACCGCGTCTTCGGCCTGCTGCTGCCGGAGCGGGACTCCAGCGGCCTCTCCTCCACGCTGGGCCGTGAGCTCTGCGAGAAGCTGGGCATCCAGTACACCCTGCACGACATCGCACCCATGCTGGAGGCGGCCGGCTGCTACCAGCAGCGGGACGACGCGGTGCGCTCGGTGTTCCCCGAGTTCCAGCCGGACATGAAGTGGAAGATCGTCATGCACGGCGACCGGCTGAACACGGACGCGCTGAACGTCTTCTACGTGGTGGTGCGGGTGAACGGCGAGGAGAAGCGCTTCCGGCTGACACCGCGAGCGTATGTGCAGATCGTCGCGGCCACCAACTTCAAACAGCGCGTGCGCAAGATGATGGAGTACTTCCACGCGGACCGGCTGAGCTTCGCGGTATCCGGCACGCCGAACCGGCTGGAGTACGATCAGGGCTTCTTCGTGAAGCTGGGGGACGGCTCGGCGGACGTGAAGCCCATTGCCAGCCTCTACAAGACGCAGACATACAAGCTGGCCCGCCACCTGGGTGTCATCGACGGCATCCTCAACCGCGAGCCCACCACGGACACGTTCAGCCTGGAGCAGTCGCAGGAGGACTTCTACTTCTCCGTGCACTACTCGCAGTTGGACCTCCTCATGTGGGCGAAGAACCACGGCATGTCGCCCGAGGAGGTCTCCGCCGAGATGGGCCTGACACCCAAGCAGGCGCAGCGCGTGTTCGACGACATCGACCAGAAGCGCCGCACCACGGCCTACCTCCACTCGGCCCCGTTGCTGCTGGAACCGGTGCCGGAGCTGACGCCGTACAAGATTTCCTGAGCGAAAGAGTCCCTCCAGCGCTTGTCGGCGGACAAGACCGTGTCCTCGACCAGGTCGAAGCCGAGCACGCCAACGAAGCACGCGATGCCCTTGTCGTACTCGTCGACGAGCAGCGCGGTCAGGTGGAGTCGCTGTCTCATGGTGCCTCTTTCGCCGCTTCGCTGGAGGGAGGACGGACAAGGAGCAGCAGCAGCACCGCGCCGACGGCGAGGAGGGCCCCTCCGGCCGCGATCGCGACCAAGCCCTTCACGATGAAGGGCGCGATCACCGCCGTGCCGAACGCCGTGGTGAGGAGGATGGCCACGACGAGGAGCGCGGCCCCGCGTGCATCGTCCTCGGCGGCGACGATCGCGGCATGGAAGCCGGGCGGACCCCGAAGTCCGAGCCCCGTGTTCAAGAGAAGGAAGAGGCCGGTGACCCAGCGCGTGTCGCCGCCGCCCGTGAGCGCATAGCCGAGGATCGCGAGCGCCCCGAGAGCCGAGAGCGAGGTGCCCCCCAGGATCAACCGGTCCGCGCCAAAGCGCGCCACCAGGCGGCTGGTCACGTTGGCCGCGACGGCGAAGGTCGTGATGCCCAGGATCTGCATCGCGATGAAATCCCCCAGTGAGCCGCCCAGCGAGGTCACGAACACCGTCGGAGCGCCGAAGACGATGACCAGCAGCGCTCCCAGTGTGAAGGCGTGACTGAGCGCTTGACGCAGATAGGCGGCGTGGGTCAGCAGCCGTGCATACCCGCCGATTCCCCGCCGTGCGACCACGTGCGGCAACCGGTGGCGAAGGCTCCATATGACGAGCGCCAGGAGCGTCGCCAGGAGCGCGATCGCGTTGAAGGTCGAACGCCAGCCGAGCAGAGCCACCAGCCACAAGCCCAGGATGGGCGCCAGCGCGGGCGCCAGGGCCTCGATCGTACCAAGCAGTCCGATAGCGCTCACCGCCCGGGAGTCGCCATAGAGCGCGCGCAGCATCCCCGGTGCGAACACCGCCGCGGCGGCCCCGGCCGCGCCCTGAACAAACCGAAGTCCGATCAGCACATCGAGCGACGGGCTCATCGCGCACAGGGCGGACACGGCCGCATAGGCCGTCAACGAGAGCACCAGGAGCCGTCGCTGGTCGAAGCGCGCGCCCAGCTCGCCGAAGAGCAGCAGTCCGAAAGCCGCGCCCGCGGTGAACGCCGCGAGAACGAGCTGGGCCGCCTCGGCTGTACCGCCGAGCAGCTTCGGTAGCGTTGGCACGGCCGGGAGCACGAGGTCGGTGCCCGCGATACCGAGCGCGGTCGACGCGGCGATCAGGATGAAGGAGAGGGAGTGGCGGGCCACGGTCATTGTCCAGAGCCGTATATGAGCGCGGCTGCGACCTGTCCACGTGGCGCGCCCCGCCCGCGCGGGCGGCTCAGCTCATGGGCTTGCCCGAGCCCGAGAAGCGGCCGGGAATGCCCTCGAACCGCACCTCCGCGTGGCTCATCACGTACCGCACCGCCACCACATGGAGCGCCGAGTGGCGGATGGTCTCGGCCAGCGCGGGGTCGGCCAGCGCGCCCCGCGCCTCCTCCAGCGACAGGCCGAAGGGGATGATGGCCTCCTCCAGCACCTCGTCGAGCGACTCGGGGGTGAGCTTCACCCCGTCGCGCTCGATGATGGCCCGGAGCGCGTACGCGATGCGCAGGCGCCGCTCCGTCTCCAGGCGCGTGCCGGGGTCGGTCATCCAGCCGTCGAGCGACTCCTGCATCTCGTCCGGCCCGAAGTTCTTGCTCACCAGGAGGGGAGCCTCGCCGGTGTTCCAGTTGCGGCGGATCTCCTCGTCCACCAGCTCCGGGGTGATGGCCACCTCGGTGCGCAGGATGAGCTCGTCCAGCACCCGCTCCTGGGCCTCCAGCCACGCGTCATCCGCGCGCTCGTCGGCGATGTCCGAGGCGAGCGCCTCCATGAGCGCCTCGAGCGTGTCGCCGCGGCCCAGCTTGCGCACGAAGGCATCGCTCTCGGCGTCCTTGGGCACCTTCACCTCGCGCGCGGACACCACGTCCACGAGGAAGGTGGCGGGCGTGCCGCGCAGGGCCTCCACCGGGTAGGACTCCGGCAGCACCACGTCCACCTGCTTGCTGCCGCCCACGGGCGTGCCCTCCAGGCCCTCGCACAGGCCGGGCAGCAGATCCGAGGGCGCCATCTCCAGCTCCAGGCCCGTGCGGGCGCTGAAGGGAATGAGGCGGCCCTGGGCATAGCCGAGCGTGTCGAGCACCACGCTGTCCCCCATGCGCACGGCCTCTCCGTTCTTGCGCGGGCGGGAGGGCGAGTGCGCGCGCACGAGCTCGTGGAAGCGCAGCAGCAGCTCTCCCTGGGAGACGGTGAGGTCGTGCGGCACGGTCACCTCGAGGTTCTCCAGCGAGGGGGCCACGACGTTCCCGGCGTCCTCCACCAGGGCCTTGGCCCCGGGATCCGTCCCCTCGTCACTCAAATCCTGTACGTCGACGGGCGCTGCCGCCGCCTCGGGCCCCTTGCGCGCCGTCTCCAGCTTGCGCAGGAGGTGATCGCCCTCGAAGGAACCCGTACTCGTGCGGGGGGAACCCGCGCCCCCGCCAGTCTTGCGAGCAGACACCATGACTCCTCAAGGAAAAGACAACGGGGGGATGGACCGTCCATCCCCCCGGAAGAAGAAGAAGAAACGAGAGACTAGAAGAAACCGCCGATGAAGTCCGACACCGCCGACACGCCGGCGCCCACCTGGCTGACGATGGGGATGTTGGTGGCGGACGCGATGGAGCCCAGCGCGGTGATGCCGCTGGTGATCTTCGAGCCCAGGCTCGCGTTGGGGTCACGCAGGTTGTTGACGAAGGTCGCCGTGTCCACGGCGGCCATGGCCACGTTGGCGCCCGGCACGAAGCGGGCCGCGGACTTGGCGGCCGTGCGCAGGCCGGAGCGGGCCGCGGCCTCGCCGATGCCCTCGGCCGCGCGCTGGGCCAGACGGGCCGGCGCGGAGTTGGAGACCGTCTGGGCCGCGCGGCTCGCCACGTCGGCGACGCGCGAGCTCACCGCCGGCGCCACGCGCTGGGCCACGTCGCCCACGGTGTTCACCGCGTTGCGCACGCCGGGGATGGCGTCGAGCACGCCGCGGCCGGCCTGGAAGGCGTTCTTGGTCGAGTCGATCGCCTTGGAGACGTCCGCCGGGTTGAAGCCGCGCACGGCCTTGCCGATGTCACCCAGGGCCCCGCCCACGGTGCTGGCCGTGTCGCGCACGTTGCGGCCGAAGTCCACCAGCGTGTTCACCGCGCCGCCGAGGCCGCGGGTGTTCTGGCGGAGGTTCTGCAGGCCCCGCGCCAGCGGCGTCTGGGCCGCGCGGTTCATCAGCCGGCTCGCGCCGTCACGCACGCGGTCCAGGCCCAGGCGGTTGGCCACGTTGCCCGCCGTGCTGGCGGCGCGCTGGAACGTCTGGCCGATGCGCTCGGCCGCCCGGGGGAAGGTGCTCGAGAAGTCCTTGCCGATGTTGCGCAGCGCATCCCGCGCCTCGCGGCCGGCGGTGACCACGTCCCCGACGGAGCGCGCGGCGTCGTAGCTGGAGCCCAGCGCGTTGCCCACCGACTCGAGGCTGGGGTTGCGGGCGGCCTCGCGGATGTCGCGCACGGCGGTGCCGGCGTTGTTGGCCACGTCGCGCACCTTCTCGCCCAGGCCGAGCAGCTTGTCGGCGTTGCCCAGGTTGCGAGCGGCAAATCCCGCGGTGCGTCGGAAAGCTTGTGCGACGGGGTTGTTGGCGGCGCTGGAGACAAGTCGCTGGGCGGTGTCGGCCACGCGGTTGAGTCCGGTGCGCTCGGCAACGCGGCTGGCGGCACCCGCGGCGCGCTGGTACGTCTCACCGAGGCGCTGGGCGGTGCGGGGGAAGGTGCTCTGGAAGTCGTTGCGGATGTTGCGCAGCGCGTCCCGGGCGCCGGACGCCTGGGCGACGACCTCGCCTCCCGCGCGCACGGTGTTGGCGACGGAGCGCATCGCCGTGAGGCCCTGGCCCAAGTCCCGGTTGCGCACGGCGTCACGCACGTCGCGCACGGCCGTCTGGGCCTGGGTGGCCACCTTGTTGACGCCCTGGGCCAGATCCTTGATGGGCTGGGCGCGCTCGAGCGTGCGCTGGGCGAAGCCACCGACGCGCGAGAGCGACTGGGAGACGGGGTTGTTGACGGCGCGCGTCGCCACGCTCGAGGCCGTCTGCTGCACCCGCTGGGCGGCCTGGGCGGCGGCCTGCGCCACCGGCGCCGCGGCCTCGGTCACGGCGCGAGCCGCCGGAGCGATCCGGCTGACTTGCTGCCGCGCCACGTTGGCCACGCGGTTGGCGATGCCACCCAACACGCCGCCCGCGGGAGCCGGAGCCGGACGGGGCGCCGGACGCGCCACGGCCTGGCTGGCCACGCGCGCGGCCTGACGGCCGACGGACGCCGCGGTGCGGCCCAGGTTGGCCAGTCCGCGCGCCGCGGCGGGCTTCGGGGTGAAGGTGCTGGCGGCCCGCGCGGCGGCGGGGGACGGGCGCGGGGCCACCGGCCGGGGCGGAGGCGGCGGCGGAGGCGGCGGACGGAACAGACGACGGGTGAGGTTGCGACCGATTCCGATCAGGGACATGGCTTCCACCTTGGAAGTTGAGAGGGACCCCTATTATCGCCGCTCGGCGCCCGAAGTTTCCTGGAGCGCGAGAAGTTGGGACGATCCGGGGCTGCTGGAGAGCGACGGTCCCGGCAAGGGCGCCACGGCCACGCTCGAGCGCCCTGTCTCGCAGTCCCGCTGACAGGGTGGCCCACCCGCTTTATTAACCCTCATCAATGCGGGCGAGTGCGCCCCCCCCTACTCTCGAGGCCACAACGTCGCTGAACGTTCTGGAGCCCTCGCGATGAACATCACCCGCCTGCACTCCCGCTCCCTGGGAATTCTCTATCTCCTTCCGTTCTTCGCCTACGGCATCGGCACCGCGCTCGTCACCTCCGTCCTGAAGGAGCCGGAGCACCTGGCCATGGTGGCCAGTCAGAGGACGCCGTTCGTCGGGGGCGCGCTGCTGCTCCTGTTGAACTCCATCACCGTCGTCGGGATTGGCGTGCTGTTCTTTCCGATACTCCGCGAGCAGAGCCCGAGCATCGCCGTCGCGTACGTCTGCACGCGGGTGATGGAGGCGCTGCTCCTCCTCGTCGGAGTGGTGTTCCTCCTGTGCATCCTTCCGCTCGGAGAATCCGCGCAAGGGCAGACGACGCCGGAGCTGATGACCCTGTCCAAACTTCTCTTGAAGGGGAACTTCTGGGCGTACCAGCTCGCGATGATCATCCTGGGGGTCGGCAGCGTGGCGTTCTGCCTGTCGCTGTACCGGTCCCGGCTTCTTCCCTCGTTGCTCCCGCTGGTGGGCGCGGTGGGCTACGGGCTTCTGGCGCTGGGGGCCGTGCTCGAGCTCTTCGGGCTGCCGTGGGGCGTCCTCTTCTCCGGGCCCGGGGGCCTGTTCGAGCTGTTCCTCGGCGGCTGGCTCATCGCCAAGGGGTTCCGGACGGTCACGCCTTCCGTCGCGGCGTAGCCGGCTTGCCGCGCGTGGCGATACGCTTTCGGATCCGGCTCAGCGACTCGGGCTTCACGCCGATGTAGCTGGCCAGCTGGTACTGGGGAATCCGCTGGATGATGTCCGGCCGCGTCTTCGAGAGCTTGAGGTAGCGCTGCTCCGGGGGATCGGTGAGATAGGAAGCGAACCGCTCCTGCTGTTCCGCCAGGACCTTCTGCATCACCATCCGGGAGATGCTCTCGAAGCGAGGGAAGCGTCGATACAGGTCCCCCTCGCGTTGCTCGGTGCCCACCACCATCGTGGTGTCTTCCGCGCAGACCAGGAAGTGATCCGCCGGGGTCTGGTTCATCATGCTGTGAATCGAGAGGACCCATTCGTCCTCGGTGAAGAACCCGTTGCTCCGCTCTTCACCGTCGACGACGTAGTACTGGCGGACGCAGCCCTGGAGGACGAAGTAGGCCTCGGTGGAGACCTGGCCCGCCATGAGCAAGTGCGTGCCTTTCGGACAGGTCTTCACCACCATGCTGTCCAGGATGGCCTGGGCTTCCTCGTCCGACAGAGGAGAGATGCGGCGGAAGTAGTCGACGAGCTTGTGTTTCATGAGAGCACTGCGCGACCGGCGGGAGCCCCATCATCCCACCGGGTCGGCGGACCTGGTAGTCGATCCCCGCGGTCCACCGGTCTGGTGGACCGCGAGCGAGGGATGCGTCTGAGCGCCATGAGGAGAGCCAGCTCAGGGCTCGCTGAAGCCGCCGCGCACCCACTCGTTGGCGACGTCTCTGTTGAACTTGAAGTTCACGGGCACGCGATGCTTCGCGACGGTCGCGCCAGCGTCGTCGACGGCTGAGAGCAGCGCGTGGGGCTCATACTCATCGGCCACGATCTCGAGCCGAACCTCGTACCAGCGGCCCTCCCACGCGATGGAAAGCTTCTTGGTCATGGCCTGGTCGCGCTGTCGCGCGGAGCGGTCGAGGACCTCCGAGGCCGTTTTCACGAAGGTCGCGAACGCCGTCGCATCGAAGGGCTTGGGGTTCTTCTTATCGCGGCCCATCACCCACGGACTGATGAGGACGGGCTCGGCGAGCCCCTGCTTGCGGATTTCCACGGCCCAGCCGTCGTCCTCCTCGTTCTTGATGACCCTGGCCGTCCATCCGTTCTTCCGCCAGAACGTGGGCTCCATGACTTCGGGCTCGGCAGGCGTGCGCTCGTCGCTCATGGGCGTTCCTCATACCCTCTGATCATCCGTAGTGTGAGCACGAAACGAGGTCCGGCCCGTTGATGTCAGAGGATAGGCAGAGCCGCCGACCCGTCGATGTCGAAGCGGTTCCGCCCAAGGCGCCTGATCGCGAGCCCTGACGGGCCCGAGCCCCTCATGAAACCCACGAACCCGGTCCACCGCCGGACAACAGCAGAGGCAGAAAATTAGGACTCCGGGGCAATGGACGCGCCCCACGCCACCCCCCATCTATCCGTCCAGGGCTTCGGGGCACCCCCCCGGAGCCCGGCGACAGCGCGGATGACGCTTCGTCTCCTCTCTCTGGCGTGGGCCCATGGCAAATCCCTCGAACGAACCCTTCCCCCCCGTACTGGATGAACGCTGGAACGTGGACTCCAACACCGCCTGGCCGGGCAATGTGCCCTCCCGGACCCAGGCGCTGGAGGCACTGCGAGACCGGCTGCTCCTCCCGATGCCCCTGCCCAGGGCCCGCCGGGTGCGCGAGAAGCTCACCCCTCCCGAGCGGGAGGCCATCTCCGGCCGAGGCTTCTGTCCGCTCCTGCGCGAGGCGACCGTGGTGCGCTGGCGACTGGCCGCGGCGGCCGATCTCCTCCCCGCCGCGGGCGCCCGCCGCAGCGCCGTGGCCCTGCGCGCCCTGCTTGTCGAGGTGAACCAGATGTTGAGCGCGCTGCGGGCCGCCACGTCCGGCTCGCCCGAGCTGGCGCTCGCGCTCGACGCCGCCGGAGAGCAGCTGAACGAAGAGGCCAGCGCGTTCCTCCGCTCCGTGAAGGCCGTGGCCGAGGTCAGGCGGACCCCTCCCCGGCGGAGTCCTCGCCTCGCCCCCTCCGCGCGGGCATACCCGCCGCGCGAGGAGGCCCGCCGGTGGGCCGTTCCCCCTCCGGCCCTGTCCGCCGCACTCGTGCTGATACTGACGGTGGCCGCGGTGGCCGCCCTCCAGAACCGCGGGGGGTCTCGCGCCTCCGCGCCAGAGGACACCCCGTCCAACGTGGCGCCCCACACCCTCGTCATGCCCTACACGGACAGCGGCGCCCTGTTGGTGCGCTCGACCCTGCTGGGCCCCGAGACCGAGGAACAACGCGCCTGGCTGCGACTGCAGGAGGCCAAGGGGATGCAGGTGACGATGCTCGGTCCGGGCAGCTACCTCGTGGCCCCCGCCCACCGGGCGGATGCGTCCGCCGGCCGGTCCACCGCGCAGTAGGTCCTCGGTTCCTTCACACACGCGGAAAGGGGGGTTCATCCATGTCGCAGTCACGGTCACACCACGAGGACTCGGGCCGGGGCTTCACGCTCATCGAACTGGTGATCTCCATCACCATCATCGGGCTCATCGCCGCGCTGGCACTGCCCGGGCTCTCCGGCGCCGTGGTGCGCACGAAGCAAGGCGAGCGGGAGGTGATGATGAACGCCATCATCCAAGCGGTGAACGACTACGCCAGCACGCACGGGGGCCAGCTTCCCGGGGGAGCGACGCCCGACCTGCCGCGCAACCCGGACCACATGCCGGATGGCTCCCGGCAGTCGTTCTCGCCAGGGGTGGGCCACTGGGCGGAGCTGGACTGGACCCCCGAGGGCCCGCTCTACTACCGCTACGACGTCACCAGTCCCGCTCCCGACACCGTCGTGGTGACGGCCCAGGCGGACCTGGACCGCAACGGCCAGGTGAACGTCAAGTCCGTCACCTACAAGCGCCAGGCGGGCACCTTCCAACGTCTCTCCGAGACGGAGAGCACCGATCTGTATTGAACCGAAGGGCCCCCGGGAGGTAGGAGCCCGGACATGGGCGCTCAGTGGAAACACAAGGGCCGCACGGAGCACGCGGCCGCGAAGGGTCGGCTCTTCACCAAGCTGGTCAAGGAACTCATCATCTCCGCCAAGGCGGGAGGGCCGGAGGTGGGGTCCAACCCCCGGCTGCGCATGGCGGTGGAGCAGGCCAAGAAGGCCTCGATGCCGCGCGACACGCTGGAGCGCGCCATCAAGAAGGGCGCGGGCCTGCTCGACGAGCCGGTGAACTACGAGCTCGTCACCTACGAGGGCTTCGCGCCCCACCAGGTCCCCGTCATCGTCGAGTGCCTCACCGACAACAAGAACCGCACCGCCACCAACATCCGGCTCCTCTTCCGCAAGGGGCAGATCGCCACCACGGGCGCGGTGTCGTGGGACTTCAACCGCCAGGGCGTCATCGAGGCCACGCCGCCCGAGGGCGGGGCCGACGCGGAGACCGCCGCCATCGAGGCCGGGGCGGACAACGTGGAGCCGGGTGAGGAGGGCGCCTCGCGCTTCCTCACGGGCCCCACGGACGTGGACACGGTGGGCAAGGCGCTCGCGGGCCTGGGGTGGACGGTGAGCGCGCAAAACCTCGCGTGGATCGCCAAGAACCCGGTGCAGCTCGAGGGCGAGGCTCGCACCGAGGTGGAGGCCTTCCTCGAGGCGATGGACGCGGACGACGACGTGCAGAACATCTACGTCGGGCTCAAGTGAGCCCTCCGGCGTCGCACGCCCGGCTGCGGGCCTTGTTGTGCCAACGGGTGCCTCTCCTGCCCCTGCCTCAAGATGTCCTGGGAGGGTTCTCGCGGCGCTTCCTGCCCGCCCTCCCCTCGCACCTGGAGCGGGCCTTGTCCGTGGCGGCCCACTTCATGACCCTGGCCAATGCACGGCCGGGCGAGGAGGGGTTGGCGGCGGTCGTGGACGAGGCCGAACAGCGGGTGCGCGAAGACGACCCGGAGTGGACGCTCCACGCGCTGCGCGTCTTCCTCGCCCACCACCCCGAGGGCCGCGCCATCTCCGTTCCCTCCCTGGAGGAGCGCGCCCCACACCTCGTGGTGCCCTCACGGCGCAAGGAGCCGCCGCGCAAGGCGCCTCCCGGCGTGCCTGGCGCGGAGGTGTGGCTCGACTATTTCCGCGAGGACGCCGGGCTCAACGACGCCGTCGACACGTGGCGGGTGCGATTTCCCGCCGCGGGCCACCCCGACCCCGCCGAGCCCACGCGACGCGTGCTGCCCGCGCGGCGCGGCGAGCGGTACTGGTTCACGCACCAGCAGCTATTGGCCCGCTACGACACGGAGCGGCTGGCGTTCGGCATGCCCCGGGTCGTGCCCTTGCAGGACTACGTGGCCCCCATCAACGAGGGCTATGACTCCCGGCTTCCGGGCTTCGCGCCCCGTCCAGCCGGCGTGAGCCTTCAGGGCCTGCCCGGCTACGACATCATGGATCACGCCACGCGCCGCGACCGGCTCTGCGCCGGTGCCTCCTCGGGGCAGCTGTGGCACGGGGACACGCCCATCGACCTCGAGAGCCTGGAACAGCTCGCCTGTACGGCCGAGTCCACCCCGGGCTCCGTGGATGGCGAGGCCTGGCGCGAACCGCTCGGCCCCCATGGCGCGTTCCATCACATGGGACAGGTGCTGCTCGCGTGTCTGAGGGGACCGAGAGACACGACGGGATTGCCCAGCGTCCTGGGCTCTCCCGCCACGGCGGCGAGGGATCCGCTCTTCTACCGGTGGCACCGCCACGTGGACGACATCCTCGACACCTGGCAATGCGCCCACCTGCCGCCGCACGACCTGTCCGACGCGCCCCCGGTACGGATGCGCAAGTGGATTGGCGACGGCGTTTACCCCGCCCACCAGAGCCCCGAGTTCCTGCTCTGCTTCAACAAGGACATCCCCGGGGCGGACGCGCCGGACTTCGATGGACAAGGCTGGGGGCAAGCCACCTTCGGGGGTGAGCACTGGGACAAGCCGCCCCCGTCCTTCTTCGTGAGCACGCACACCTTGCGCACCCATCTGGGCCAGCATCCGGTGCGCATGGCGGATGGCACGGAAGAACTCACGCCCCGGCTGGGCCACGAGCCCTTCGCCTACTTCCTCCGGGTGGAAAACCCGCTGCCGCGCGAGCAGACGGTGACGATTCGCATCCACCTGGTGGCGGACGCCTTCGCCGAGGATCGCCGGATGTGGATGGAGATGGACCGCTTCGTCCATACGCTCCAACCCTCGGAGCGCGCGGTCATCTACCGGCCATCCAGTCTGGCGTCGGTGGTGCACGAGCGAGGCTGGCCCGCCCACCTGCTCCTGCCCCGGGGCCGACGCGAGGGAATGCTCTTCCGCTTCCAGGTGATGATCACCGACACGTCCCTGGACCCCCAGGAGTGCGGCTACCCCTTCAACCGGCTGATGCCCCGAGGACAGCGCATCGTGGATCTGCTCGCCCAGCCGAACATCGTGACGCGCAACATCTGGATCCACCACGTGGATTGAAGACACGGACCTGCTTTTCGAGCTCGCCCCCATGCCCCTTCATTCCAAGCATTCGCGCCCGGTGGATGAGCGTCGCTGCTCCCGCGTGGGAGCATTTGCATTGGCCGCGCTGATGCTGATGACCGCGTGCGCCTCGGGAAGGAGTACAGGCGAGGGTTTGGAACACCGTCCCCCTCCGCCCCTGTCAGCGGAAACCAACGATGAAGGTGTGGACACGGGTGAAGCTGTCTTTTCCAACCTGCCCACGGACTTTCAGCCGGTGCAAGTCAGTGAATCCGAGCTTACGGCCGTCCTGACAACGTTCTGGATCCACTTTCCTCTAAGGGTGTCCACTTCATATCACCCACTGTACGTAGGCCGAAAGCTGGCGCTAGCGTCCGCACCATTGAGTGGAGAATCGTGGCAATCAGACCTGGCTCAATCCTATGGTCGGTTTTGTCAGCGGCGCGGAACCCCGGGCGATTGCCTGACGCTTTTTGATGATGGGCCCCACCTGCAAGCCACGGATAAGCGCAGCATTGCCCTGGCTCTCGCGGTGGGACCCGCGCTGGAAGGCGTGGACACAGAAGTTCGAGCCATGCTCAACCCCACGCGGTTGCTGGCTACTCTCAGCTTCACCATCACGGCCTACATGGCGCTCTTGCTTGCACCGGAACCCTTGACGAAGGGGGTAGCCCTCACGTTTTCCGTGCTCATGTGGGGCTATCTCGGTTGGGAGTTCTTCGACCTGCTGCGAGCCTATGCACAGCTTCACGACAACGCGCCGCGAGCATCCACGTTCGCGGAACTGCGGGATGTCGGCGAGAGGTTCGGACGAGTCATCGGCCCCAACAGCGTGCGAATTCTCGTCATGGTGGCGACGGCGGCCATAGGTGAAACGGCAGCGGTCGCGTCAAAGGCGTCAAAGCTGCCGGGTTTCGGAAAAGCATCTCTCTCGGTCGAGCGGAATACCGGGCTGCGTTTGATGAATGCGGCAAGCGGAGCCGAGCGGATCATTATTTCCGTGAATGAGGGCACGCTCCGCATAGTCCTGCCAGTCAATGCGGTGTCGATGAGCGCCGGAACCGGTGGGGATGAGCGAGCCTCAAATGGAGGGCACGCGAATCCCAAGGGGGGAAAAATTCTCCCCAATGGTCATCGCGCATTCAAGTCCTTTGACGCTTTCAAAAAGGCCATGGGCCCCGCGGGCAATGATAAGGTCTGGCACCACATCGTCGAGCAGCGAAAACCCAACGTCGATCGATTCGGTCCGGAGGCCATTCACAACACTGAAAATGTGATTGCGATGAACAGGACCAAGCATGACGCGATAAGCGCGTATTACTCGACCAAATCCGACGACACGGGCGGCATGGTCGCGCGCGAATGGCTTCGCACAAAACCTTACGAGGAGCAACGCGCTTTCGGCCTGATGATCTTGAGACGGTTTGGATCCGTTCCATGAAGAAGACACAAATAAAGAAGCTTTCCACGGAAGAATTGATCGAAAAAATCAGAACCCTTTCCGCCGAGAGGTGGCCCGCGATTTATGCAGGCAAACCCAAAGAAGCAAACCGAATGTACGATCTTCTCGTTGCGATTCGCGGTGAGCTGCGGGCGAGAGGTCTCGATGCGGAACGCCAACAACTGAAGTTGCTCGATGATCCGGACCCGGGAACCCGATGCTGGGTCGCGGGCTCGGTGTTGGAGTTCGCGTCAGCCGAGGCGGAGCGGGTGCTGACCGAAATCGCTCAACATGCTGGCGGGCTGGTGGGCTTCTCCGCGGAGAGAACGCTTGAGCAATGGAAGGCAGGCACCTTCAATCCCCCTTGATTCCTTGGCGGGTCATCGTGTTCCTCGAACTGCCTGGGTGGTAGGCAGGTCTGTACCCCCACGCATCGAAGTTCTAAGATCGGAGCCTTCCATGCGAAGGAGCACTCCATGACGGCCAGCCCCCTGTTCGCGGAGGGAGAGACGCTGTGGTCTCCCCACGTGCGCGCCAACCCGTTCCCTCTCTACAAGCGCATGCGGGAGGAGTTCCCCGTGGCCCGGATCACGGATCCCCAACTGGGAATGCACTTCTGGCTGCTGACGCGCTACGACGATGTGATCTCGATGGTGCGGGATCCCCGCTTCACGCAGGACCCCACCCGCCTGCCCGAGGCGGTCCGCCAGCGGTTCTTCGGCCATAAGCTGAGGTCGCTCAGCCGGCACCTGCTGACCGTGGACCCACCGGACCACACGCGGATGCGCTCGCTGGTGTCCAAGGTCTTCACCCCGCGCCGCATCGAGGAACTGCGCCCGCGCATCACGGCGATCTGCTCGGAGCTGCTGGAGAACTTGAAGGCCCAGGGCTCCGGAGCGGACTTCCTCAAGGTGCTCGCCTTCCCGCTGCCCGTCATCGTCATCGCCGAGCTGTTGGGGATTCCCTCCGAGGACCGCAACCAGTTCCGCGAGTGGACGCAGACGTTCTTCGCTCCTCCGTCGAAGGACTCCCAGGAGAAGGCCCGCGAGGCCTACCAGCTCTTCTTCAAGTACCTGGAGGAGCTCTTCGAGCGGCGCCGTCAGCAGCCCCAGGACGATCTGATCAGCGCGTTGATCGCCGTGCAGGAGCAGGGGGATCGGCTGAGCGCCGAGGAGTTGATGAGCATGGTCTTCCTGCTGCTCGTCGGCGGTTACGAGACGACCGCGCACCTGTTGGGCAACGGCCTGCTGGAGCTGCTGCGGCATCCGGAGCAGTTCCAACGGCTGCGGGAGAATCGCGCCCTCATCCCCTCGGCGGTGGAGGAGATGGTGCGCTACTGCGGCACGTTCGAGCTGAGCATCCTGCGCTTCGCGAAGGAGGACCTGGAGTTGCACGGTCAGCACATCCCGGCCCATGAGGCCGTCCGGGTGAACTACCTGGCCGCGGATCGGGATCCCGGGGCGTTCTCCGAGCCGGACCGGTTCGACGTGGGACGCACGCCCAACAAGCATGTGGGCTTCGGCCATGGCATCCACTTCTGTCTGGGAGCGCCCCTTGCCCGGCTGGAGGCCGTCGTCGCCTTCGAGTTGCTGCTGGAGCGATTCCCGGAGCTGCGTCTGGCCACGGAACCCGAGAAGCTCGTGTGGCGCCCGAGTGCCCAGGCGCGTGGGCTGGTGAGTCTGCCCTTGGCGTTCTGAAGTCAGTCGCTGACGTCAGTATTCGCCCTTGCGGATTTGATAGTGCATGGCGTCGAGCTGCTTGAGCAGCTTGTCGCGCTCCAGGGAAAACAGCTCGCGTGCCCGGGGCTTCTGCGCGTCGGTCAGCAGCCCCTCCGCCTGGAGGTAGGCCTGGGAATCGTTGTCCTGCATCTCGCGCAGCGTGGACTCGATGCGCTCCAACCGCTCGCGGCGCAGGAGCTTCTGCTGATCCTGATCCGCCGGCCCGCTCATCGAGCCGCCCTTGCCGCCATGGACGTCGTGTGAGCCCCCACCCATGTAGCCCCCGTGCCAGGGACGAGCACCCTTCTTGTTCTTCTCCCGCAGGGCCTCGAGCTGGCGCTGGAGCACGAGGTTCTTCTCGTGCAGGGAGAAGTCCAGCTGCTCGAAACGCCCCACCTGCTCGGAGGTGAGGGCCAGCTCCGCGCGGTGATCGAGCAGCACGGCCAGGGAGGACTTGAAGGCCATGCCCGAAACCGGGTCCTCCGCCTGGTGCTGGGCCGGAGTCGACCGCGCACAGCCAGCCCCCGCGAGGGTCACGCACAACAACCACCCCCCCTTGCACATCATCGTTCCTCTTCGAATTCGAGGGCTCGCGACCAACTCCAGGAGCTCGCGCAGGCCCTTCGGGTAGGTGATGGACATGCCCCGACATAGCGCGAATGCCACGCCCGGCAACCCGGCGAGCAACCAGACAGCGGGTGAAATTCCAAGAAAGTCGGGAACTTGAGGGGCCCGCCAACCACATGGTACGAAACCCGCCGGCCTGTAGTTCCATCGCCGCGATCTTTCCCTCTCGGAGAAGGCTTTCCCATGAGCGAGCACAACGACCTGCCGAGGACGCCTTCCTCGAGCCCCACCGGTGTCACGTCCGCCCCCGCGACGACGGGCACCCTCCGTCCGGCGGCCACCGAGGCCATGGCGTCCACGCTGGGCACGATTCCGCCCGCCGCCAGCCCCGAGCAGGAGGCCCGCGAGCGCATCACCAGCCTGGAGCGCGAGGCGCGCGCCCTCGGCACCGAGCCCCAGGCCGCCCTGCTCTTCCATGAGATGGGCCGCCTCTGGGAGGACCCGCTCAAGAATCCGCGCAACGCCGCCATGGCCTACAACCAGGCCTACCGGTTGGCCCCGAGGTTCCTCTCCAACATCCGCGCCGCGCGCCGCCTCTTCGCCGACGTGGGCAACTGGCAGATGGCCGTGCAGCTGCTCGAGGCGGAGCTGGGGGCCATCGAGTCCCCCACCGAGCGCGCCGCCCTCCTCTTCGAGAAGGGCAGCCTGCTCGAGGAGCGCCTGGGGCGCGCGGACGACGCCACGGCCGCCTTCGCCCAGTGTCTGGAGCTCAAGCCCCAGGACGTGGGACTGCTCACCCAGCTGGAAGCGCTCTACGCCGCGCGCAACGACTTCCCCTCGCTCATCGAGGTGTACCGGCTGCTGGCCAACGCGCTGGAGACCCCCGCGCTGCGCGCCCACTACCTCACCGCCGCGGGCATGGTGCTCGACGAGCGCCTCAAGCGCTCCATCGACGCCGCCGCGTGCTTCCGCGAGGCCTTCCGGCACGACCGCGCGGATCCGCTCCTGCTCAATGCCCTCAAGCGCGTGGCCGTGCGCGAGGGTCGCGCCGAGGAGCTGCTCGAGGTGCTCACCGCCGAGGCCACCGCGCTCGGGCCCCAGGGCGCGCCCGCCTGGCTGCAGCTGTGCAAGATGTATGAGCGGCTCGGGCGCAAGGAAGAGGCGCTCGCGGCCCTGCTCGACGCGCGCCGCGTGAGTCCCAACGAATCCCTCATCCTCTCCGCGCTCGCCAACGTCTTCGAGACGCGCCAGCGCTTCGAGGAGCTGGCGGACGTGCTGCTCGCGTGGGTGGGCTGCATCAACGACGAGGGCGAGTTCGTCGCCATCAGCCTGCGCCTGGCCGCGCTCTACGAGGAAGATCTCAAGCGCGATCCGGACGCCATCGCCCGCTACCAGGCCATCCTCGCGCGCATCCCCGGCCATGCCGCCTCGCTCGCGGGCCTGGGCAAGCTCTACTACCGCACCCGCAACTGGGAAGGGCTCGTCTCCGTCTTCGACGCCGAGGCCGCCGCCGCGCAGGATCCCAAGGAGAAGGCCGCGCGCATGTTCAAGGCGGCCGAGGTGCTCGAGGAGCGTCTGAGCCGTCAGGAAGAGGCCATCCCGCGCTACCACGCCTGCACCCAGGTGCAGCCGGGCTATCTCCCCGCCCAGAAGGCCCTCATCCGGCTGTACGAGCGCCAGGGCCGCTTCGCCGAACTCGTGGCCATGTACGAGCAGGATCTGCTCCAGACGCAGGACAAGGATCAGATCATCGCCACGCTCAACAAGGTGGCGCTCCTGCACGAGGAGCGGCTCAACGATCTGGACCATGCCATCGAGTGCATGCGGCGCATCCTCGATCTGGCGCCCGAGCACCTGCCCACCATCCACAACCTGTCGCGGTTGCTCGAGCGCGCCGGGCACTTCCAGGATCTGCTGCGCCACCAGGAGTTGGAGGCGTCGCTCGTGGGAGACACCAAGCAGGTGCTCTCGCTCTACCACCGCAACGCGGAAATCCTCGACGAGCACCTCAAGGATCGCGCGGGCGCCATCGCCGCGTACGAGCGCGTGCTCACGCTCATGCCGTCCTACCTGCCCGCGCTCAAGTCCCTGGGCCGGCTGTACGCGCAGGAGGGCAAGTGGGAGCCCCTCATCCGCATGTACCGCGCCGAGGCGGAGATCTCCCCCAACCCCGAGGCCGCCGCGGCGCTCATCCACAAGATCGGCGAGCTGTACGAGCACCGGGTGAAGGACGAGCACCAGGCCATCGCCTCGTACCAGGAAGTGCTCACGCTGGCGCCCAGCCACTTCCCGGCGCTGCGCGCGCTCGCGCGGCTCTACAAGGCCAAGGGCGCGTGGGAGAACCTCATCGACGTGCTGCGCGCCGAGGCCGCCAACCGCACGGACGCGATGGAGCGCGCCAACGCCCTGTACCACGCGGCCACCATCTGGGAGGACCAGCTCAAGCGGCCGGACATGGCCATTGGCGTCTTCCAGGAAGTGCTGCGCCTGGCGCCCGGCCACACCGCCACCCTGCGCGCCCTGGAGCGGCTGTACCTGGCCGACGAGGACGTGAAGGAGCTCGTGGCGCTGCTGGACCGCGAGACGCAGATGGGCCAGACGACGGGCGCCAAGGTGGCCGCGTACATGAAGCTCGCGCGGCTCTACCTGGATCACTTCCAGGAGCCCGCGCGCGCCTCCCAGTGCTGCGAGGCGGTGCTCGCGCTGGAGCCCGGCCACCTGTCCGCCCTCAAGACGCTCGAGCGCATCCGCGCCGGGGATCGCGCGCGCCGCGGTGAGCTGCGCCTGCGGCTGAGCGAGCTGGTGAAGGACGGCCGCCTGGGACTCGCCCTGCGGGTGAACGCCGCCACGGACCTGGACAAGGGCATGGACGTGGAGGCCCTGCGGCTCGCCGTGGCGGAGAACCCGCGTGACGTGCGGCTCGCCTTCAACCTGGAGCGCACCCTGCGCCAGCAGGGCGACGCCGCCGGCTTGTCCGAGCTGTACCTGCGCCGCCTCCAGGTGGTGACGGACGAGATGGAGCGCGTGCAGCTCATGCTGCGCTGCGCGGAGCTGGACGAGGGCAAGCTCAACAACTCCACCCGCGCCGAGCAGGCCTACCGCGCGGTGCTGCAGCTCCAGCCCCAGTGCCTGCCCGCGCTCCAGGGCCTGCGGCGCGTGCTCACGCGCCGGGGTGACGCCGCCTCCATCCGCGTGCTGCTGGAGAGCGAAGCGCTCGCGAGCCGGGACGCGCGCGGCGCCATCGAGTCCTTCATCTCCGCGGCCCGCCTCGCCGCGGGCACCCTCCAGGACGAGGAAGGCGCCATCGCGCTCTACCGCAAGGCGCTCGAGCGCGACCCACTGGACACGGCGGCGACGGCGGGCCTGGAGGAGTTGCTCGCCGCGCGCGGAGGCGCCGCGGATCTGGCCCTGCTGCAGGAGCGGCGCGGCGAGGCCCGGCAAGCGCAGGGAGACGCGGCGTCGGCCGCCGCGGCCTTCCTCAACGCGGCCAGGACGTACCTCACCGGCGTGGGAGACAGGCTCCGGGCCATGGACCTGCTCGACCGGGCCCTGTCGCTGCAACCCACGATGCCCGAGGCCCTGGAGCTGCGCGCCCACATGCTGCTGGAGGAGAAGCGCCACGCCGAGGCGGCCGTCACGCTCACCCAACGCGTGGAGCTCGGCGGAGAGCCTGACCTGCTCGCGCGGATGCACCTCACCCTGGGCTCGCTCTACCAGGATCACCTCAACGAGCCGAGCCACGCCGCCGTGCACCTGCACGCCGCGCGCGAGGCCCTGCCTCAGAACACCGAGGTCCTGGAGCGCCTGACGGCCCTCTTCCTCCAGGTGCGCAACTGGCAGGGCGCCATGGAGTGCCTGCGGCGACTGCTCGAGCTGGAGCTGCCCGTGACCGATCGCGCGCGCCATACGGTGACGCTCGCCCAGGTGCACGAGCAGGGGCTCGGGGATCTCCCCACTGCCTCCACGCTCTACCGCCAGGCGCTGGACCTGAGCCCGGGCGACATGTCCCTGGTGGACCGGCTCGCGGGCCTCTACGAGCGCGCCGGCAAGCTGCCGGAGTTGTCGCAGATGCTGGAGGCCCAGTCCGCCCAGGCACAGACCACCGGTGACTCCCGGCGCGCCACCACGCTGCGCTTGAAGGTCGCGGACCTGAGCGCCGGAGCGCTCGGGGAGCCGAACCGGGCGGTGACGCTCTACCGGCAGATCGTCGACACGGAGCCGGGCAACGTGCAGGCGCGCGCGTCCCTGGCGACCCTCTACATGCGCGACGCGGCGTCCGCTCAGCTCGCCATCGAGGAGCACCGGCAGATCCTCCGCCTGGAGCCCACGCGCGTGGACAGCCTGCACGCGCTCTTCCGGCTGTGGGAGGGCCTCAAGCAGAACGACAAGGCCTTCTGCGCCGCCGCCACGCTGCACTTCCTGCGCTCGGCCAACGAGGTCGAGGTCTCCTTCTATACGGAGATGCGCGCCCGCCTGCCCGTGGAGACCCAGGAGCGGCTGAGCGTGGCGGACGTGGACGCGGGCCTCACCCACCCCGCCTCGCGCGGGCCCCTGCTCGAGGTGATGCGCGCCGTGGGCGATCAGCTCGGCAAGCTGCACCCGCCCCAGTTCGAGCTGCTCGGCGTCAACCGCAAGGAGGATAAGCTCAAGCCGGATCACGCGGTGTTCAAGGCCGTGCGCACCGTGGCGCAGGTCTTCGGCGTGGAGGAGTTCGAGGTGTACCAGGCGCGCCGCGGCCTCATCGCCCTGGAGACCAGCGAGCCCCTGGCCGTGTGCGTGGGCCAGGACGTCGTGCGCCGCTTCAACGCCCGCGAGCAGAAGTTCCTCATCGGCCGCGCCGTCATGGGTCTGCTCAACAAGACGGCGGTGCTCTCCAAGCTGTCGCGCGGTGAGACGACGGACCTGTTCGGCCACTCGGTGCGCGTCTTCGCCCCGCAGTTCTCGGCGCTGGGACGCAACAACGAGGAAGTGGTGCGCCAGTACCGCCGCGCGTACTCGCGCAAGGCGCTCAAGGCCCTGGAGCCCGCCGCCCTGGAGCTGGGGCCCCAGCCCAAGGTGGACCTGGCTCCCGTGCTGGAGGGCCTCGCCCTGTCGGCGGACCGGGCCGGCGCGCTGATGTGCGGTGACGTGTCGGTGGGCCTCACGCTGGTGCTCAAGGAGGACCCGAACTTCGCCACCCTGCGCGTGGACAACGCCGAGCCCCTGCTCCAGGCCCTGCGCGAGCGCTCGGACCTGCAGCAACTCCTCACCTACGTGCTCAGCGACGACTTCATGCGTCTGCGCCAGCGGCTCGGCCTCGCCCTGCCGTGAAGTCCTCTCCGGGGCCGTGTCCCGTCACGGCCCCGCTGACCCCGCCGCTCGTCTCGGGCCTGTCGGTCTTCGACGCGGACGCGGCCGGCAAGCAGGAAACGCTGATGGGCCACGTGGGCTCGCTGTACTTCTGGTCCGAGTACCCGCCCGGCCACGAGGAGTACGAGCGCGCCGTCTCGCCGCTCGATTGACGCTCGCCGAGAGGCGGCACTAGGGTCCGCGCGCCCCCTCTCGGAGACACGCCATGACGATTTCCCCCCTCTTCAATCCCGCGCGCTGGCGCCAGGTCGATGGCTTCCAGTTCGAGGACATCACCTACCACCGCGCCGTGGACCAGGGCACGGTGCGCATCGCGTTCAACCGGCCCGAGGTGCGCAACGCCTTCCGGCCCAAGACGGTGGACGAGCTGTACACGGCGCTCGACCACGCCCGCATGTCCACGGACGTGGGCTGTGTGCTCATCACCGGCAACGGGCCCTCACCCAAGGACGGCGGCTGGGCCTTCTGCGCCGGCGGGGATCAGCGCATCCGTGGCAAGGACGGCTACAAGTACGAGGGCGATCAGGCCGGCAAGCCGGATCCGGGCCGCCTGGGCCGGTTGCACATCCTCGAGGTGCAGCGGCTCATCCGCTTCATGCCCAAGATCGTCATCGCCGTGGTGCCCGGCTGGGCCGTGGGCGGCGGACACAGCCTGCACGTGGTGTGCGACATGACGCTGGCGAGCAAGGAGCACGCCATCTTCAAGCAGACGGATCCGGACGTGGCCAGCTTCGACAGCGGCTACGGCTCGGCGCTGCTCGCGCGCCAGGTGGGCCAGAAGAAGGCGCGGGAGATCTTCTTCCTGGGGCTCGACTACTCCGCCGATCAGGCCGCCGCCATGGGCATGGTGAACGCGTCCGTGCCCCACGCGCAGTTGGAGGAGGTGGCGCTGGAGTGGGCGGGCCTCATCAACTCCAAGAGCCCCACGGCCATGCGCATGCTCAAGTACGGCTTCAACCTGCCGGACGACGGGCTCGTGGGCCAGCAACTCTTCGCGGGCGAGGCCACCCGGCTCGCCTACGGCACCGAGGAGGCCCAGGAGGGCCGGGACGCCTTCCTGGAGAAGCGGGACCAGGACTACAAGCGCTTCCCCTGGCACTACTGAGCCTCGGCGAGAAGTCCATGTTCGCGCTGCCCGCCGCCCTCGCAGGCCTCCCCGTGCACCACAAGGTGCCGCCCCCCGAGTCACTTCGGACGCACACGTGGGAAGGCCAGACGTGGCGGGTGGCGCTGCCCGTGACGTTCACGCCCTTCGCGTCCGCCCAGCCCTGTTCGGCCCGCTGCGTCTTCTGCTCGGAGACGCTGCGGCCGTGGGACTCCGGGCGCCTGTCCGCCGCGCTGCGTCCCGGCCCCGGCTACCAGGAAGGGCTGGCGCGGGCGCTGGCCGCGCTCCGAGGCCTTCCCCTGGGCATCTCGCTGTCCGGGCTGGAGGCCACGGATGTGCCGGAGTGGCTGCTGGGAGTGCTCGAGGTGTTGGAGCAACACGAACGGCACCCCCAGGGCCTCGTGGAGGAGAAGGTCCTCTATTCCAACGCCTCGGGGCTGTGCGAGGAGACGTCGGGCGCGGTGTTGCTGCCCCGCCTGGCGCGCTATGGCCTGACGCGCGTGGAGGTGTCCCGGCACCACCCCGTGGCCGCGCGCAATGACGCCATCATGCGCTTCCGGCCCGGTCAGCCCGTGGCGCGGCAGGCGGTCTTCGAGTCCGCGGTCCGGGCCGCTCGCGAGCAGGTGCCCGTGCGGCTCGTGTGCATCGTGCAGCGCACGGGTGTGGCGACGCCTCGGGACGTGGAGGACTACCTGCGGTGGGCGGTGGAGTCGCTCGGCGTGACGGACGTGGTGTTCCGCGAGTTCTCGCGGCTCCATGGGCTCTACCAGCCCAATGGGACCTCACGCGTCATCGAGAGGGATCGGGTGGCCATCGACGACCTGCTCGGGCCCCTGCTGCGGGGCGGAGCGTCCAGCGCGGACTTCGAGCCCCTGGAAGTCACGCGCGGCTACTACTACTGGAACGTGCGCCTGCGCTGGCGGGGCCGGTGCGACGTGACGTTCGAGGCCTCGGACTACCAGGACATGAAGGCCCGCCACCGCTCGGGCGTCATCCACAAGTTCGTCTTCCACGCCAATGGCAACCTCTGCGCGGACTGGGATCCGGAGCGCGAGGTCCTGCTGCGCACCGCCGCATGAGCCCCTGGCCCGCCGCGCACCACATCTATCTGGACGTGCTGCACCGGTTGAAGGCGGCGGGCGTGGCCTTCGCGCTCACGGGCTCGCTCGCGTTGCGCCTGTACATGGACGCACTCGCGGGCGAGCCCGTTCCGGATTGCGATCTCTTCCTGGATCCGGAGCCGGACAACCTCCAGCGGTGGGCGCGGTTCCTGGTGGAGGACGGCTGGGCGCTCGCGGTCTGGAACGTCCCCGTCCCGCTCCCGCTGGACCTGGAGGCCCTGCGCGGCAGGTACTACGTCCGGGCGAGGAAGGACACGGGGGTGATGGACGGCACCTACGAGCACGACACCCTGTCCCCTCGCGCGGTGGTGGCCGGGGCCCGGCTCCTGGGAGGACTGCCCGTGATGGACCTGGAGACCCTGCTCGCGCTCAAGCGTGGGCGCGGCACGCCCAGGGACCTGGAGCACCTGGCGCAGGTGGAGCACTGGCGGCGCTCGCAAGAACGACGGTGAACTCCGGACAGAGTCCTCGTCCTCCCGGCCCCCCTCGCCATTCCCGTCGGGAATGCCCATCTCTTCTCCCCTGGCCGGACTCTCCGGGGAGGCAGTCGACATGCGCGGACGTACAAGCCTCGAAGGGGGCGGCACCGCCCGCTGGCTGCCGCCGCTCTGCGCGCTCCTGGTGCTCACCGCCGCGTGCCGCAAGAGCGATGAGTTCGCGGTGCTTCCGCTCCATGCCGCTCCCGCGCTGGAAGTGCCCCAAGCCTCGGGCGGACTCTTCCGGCTGAGCGAGCAGCGCGGCAAGGTGGTGGTGCTGTCCTTTGGCTATACGTCCTGCCCGGACGTGTGTCCCACCACCCTGACCCAGCTTCAACGGCTCCAGAGCCGCCTGGGCGCCGCGTCGAGGGATCTCCAGGTCGTCTTCCTCTCCGTGGATCCCGAGCGGGACAGCGCCGAGCAGTTGGAGAAGTACGTGCGCGCCTTCAGTCCGCGCTTCATGGGCCTGCGCCTGGAAGAAGGCTCGCTCGCCTCGGTGCTGTCCGCCTGGCACGTCACCGCGGCGCGCCACTACCCGGACACCGCGCGCTACCGCCAGCACCCCTTCAAGGGGGACGTGCCCTACACCATCGATCATACGGGCGCGTTCTTCGTCGTCGACAAGCGGGGCGTGCTGCGTCTGCGCCTGCCCTTCTCCGTGGGCGTGGAATACCTGCGGGAGGAAGTGGCGCGGCTGCTGGCGGAAGACGAGGACCCCTCCGTCGGTCCCCGGGTGGAGAAGGCCCGGGCGATGGTGACTCCGGCCCGGGTGGGCGCCGTCTACCTCACGCTCGTCAATGGCACCGGACAGGACGATCGCCTCGTCTCCGCCGAATCCTCGTCCGCCGGGCGGGTGGAACTGCACGAAGTCCTCGCCGAGGGAGAGCTGCTGCGGATGAGCCCGCGGCCCGAGGGCTTCGCCCTGCCCGCGCGCAGCCGCGTCGAGCTGGAGCCCGGGGGCAAGCACCTCATGCTGTACGCCGTGTCCGCTTCGGCCGCCCACCTGGACCTCACCTTGCGCTTCGAGAAGGCGGGCCCCGTGAAGTTGTCCGTTCCCGTGTCGGAGCCCGGCGCGGATGCGCTGTAGGCCCTGGAGAACGGTCAGCCTCGCGCTGCTGGCGTCCCTGGCCGGAGGGGCGCTCGTGCTGCGAGCCCGCGCCGAGCAGCCCCAGCGAGAGGCCCAGCAGCGAGGGCTCCGGCTGCGGCTGGAGCGGGCCGTCTGGCTGCACGAGGCCACGGACCATGGCGCCACGGCCGCCCTGCCCTCGATGCCCGGCGCGCCCGCGCCTGGCTCGCGCCGTCTCGCCGTGGAGCTGTCCGTCTTCAATCCCCGCCCCCACCCCCTGGATTTCACGCCCGAGGAGCTCCGGCTCGGCGAGGGCCGCACGGGCACCGAGTGGCGCTCCTCGACGGAAGTCTCCCGGCCCTTCACCCTGCGTCCCGCGGAGCTGCTGTTCCTGACGCTGAGCTTCGACGTGCCACGCACCACGGCCCCCTTGCGCCTGACCTGGGTCCGGGGTGGGGAGCGCACGGCCCTGCTGGCCACCCGGCGGCCCCTGGGCCCCGAGGTGGAGCCCCAGGGCTGGCCCGAGAGCGTGGAGGAGCTTCCACCCGGCTCCGCCTCCGCGGGCGATGCCCTCTTCCACGGGAAGCTCGCCTGCGTTTCCTGCCATGGGGACATGGCGTCGCCGGAGAATGCCCGGGTGGGCCCGCCCCTCGACGGGTTTCCCCAGGTGGGGGCCACGCGCATCGCGGGCCTGAGCGCGGCGCAGTACGCCTATGAGTCCCTGCTCAACCCCGACGCCTTCCTCGCCCCCGAGTGCCCCGGACGAACGCCCTGTGCGCGGCCCAGTCCCATGCCCTTGTATGGCGAAGTGCTGTCCGCGCAAGAGATGGCGGACGTCATCCGCTACCTCGTGAGTCCCCGGACCGGAGAATGAACGACCTTCCCGCCGACACACCCGGGAGCGCGCGCTGGCGGCCCGGCTGGGAGCTCGCCGTGCTCCTCTCGTGCGGCCTGTTGGGCTGGGAGCTCGTCCTGCTGGGGCTGCTCTCCGGGGGCTTCGACGTCCGCGCGAGCACCGTGGGCCGCCTGCTGGTGAAGGACGCGGCGCTCCTCGTGCCCCTCTGGACGCTGGTGGTCGCGGGCATGCGCGTGTACCGCCACGCGGGGCCTCTCACGGACGCGCGAAAGGCCGCCCTGCTCGCCACGAGCTTCCTCGTGTTGCTGCTTCCCGTGGCCGCGGGCCGGGGCATCGTCCAGCGCCAGCCCTCCCCGGCGGAGCCCTCCGACATGGGCCTCGCACGCTCCGCGACGGCCGATCCCCTGACGGACGAGAGCCGCTTCCTGTGCTCGGTGGCCAGCCCGGAATCCCCCTCGTCCCAGGAAGATCCAGGCGGCTCGCTCCTGGACGCGGCGTGGGCGGGCATACGGGACGCGATGCTGCTCCAGGTGCCCGTCTTCCCGCTCGCGTGGCTGCTCGTGCACCACCGCTCTCGCTCCGTGCTCACGCTCGCCCGTGGGTCCGCGACGACGTCGCTCCTCTGGCTGGGCGCCATCTGTCTCTGGAAGTCCGATGAAGGGCCCGTCGCGGAGGCGGACGTCTGTCCACCGGGGATGCCCGTGCGGCACTACGCCGTGGCGGCCATCTCCGCCAAAATCCCCCTCAACGCGGAGGGCGACCACATCCCCCAAGGCCTGCGCTACGTCCTCGACGGCGAGCCGACCGAGGAGCCGGGCGCGCTTCCCCATCCACTCGTGCTGCGCGCCAACCTGGGAGAATGCCTGCGCCTGCGCTTCACCAACCGGCTCGACACTGGGCCCGCGGCCCTGCATCTCGAGGGACTGCGCGGCACCGTGAGCGGCCCGGGGCGGACGGGAGGCTTCATTCCCGGAGCCTCGGTCCTCCCGGGCCAATCCCTCACCTACGCGCTCGCGCTGCCCGGCGACCCCGAGGCCGAGGGTGCCTATCTCCTGCACGATCCGGAGGACGGGGGCGAGCGCGAGTCCCGGGGGCTCTTCGGCGCGCTCATCCTGGAGCCAGCGGGCGCCCGGTACCGGGACGCCTCCGAGGACGGGCCATTGCCGGGCGGACAGGGATGGGAAGCCCTCATCGACACGCCCTCCGGGAGCTCCTTCCGGGAGCTGGTGCTGATCTCCCACGCCATGGGTCCTCCCGAGGCGGCCGACGTGCGCTCGTCCCGGGGCGAGTTGCTGCCCGAGCTGGACGAAATGGCCGGACCCTTCCGTGCCGGCTCCTTCGGACTCAACTACCGCAGCCATCCTCAATTCGAGCGGGACGAGCCCCACGCGTCCCCGCCGGAGGCGGAGGCTCCGCTGCTGCGCTCGTACCGGGACGAGGCCATCAAGCTGCGCGTGGTGCACGCGGGAAACGCGGAGCCCCACATCCCGCATGTGCATGGATGGAGCGAGTCCTCGGACGAGCCCCTGGCCCAACCCCACCTGCTGACACCGGGCGGAAGCCTCACCCTCGTCCTCACCGAAGACTCGGAGGAGCACCGCGCCGCGGGGGACTTCGTCGTCCACTGCCATGCCCCCAACCACACCAGCGGCGGAGAGCGCGTCCTCTGGCGCGTCTTCGATCGGCCCCAGCCCCACCTCGCGGCGCCGTGAGACTTGCCTTGTGGGGGGGCTCCGCGGTGGGGCACTGTCCGCGAGCGCATGCACCTCATGGGTTGGCTCGTCTGGATCTTGGAAACGGGGATGTGTCTGGGGGCGAGCTGGCTCGTCGCGGCGGCGCTCTACCCGGAGCGTGGCGTCCTCCACCGGCTCATCGCCCTGCTTCTCGTGGCCCCCGCGCTCCTCCTCATCCCCATACAGGCGCTGGGGCTCGTGGGGCTGCTGCGGCCGATGTGGCTCGGGTTGCTGGCGCCGGTGGGGTTCGCGATCGCGACGGGATCGGCCTGGCGCGTGTTGGGACGCGAGCGGGTGAGGCACCTGGTGCGCGCGGACCTGGGAGCCCCGGCGCGGCTGGCGCGCGAGGCCCTGCGCGAGCGCGAGCCCGCGGTGCTCACCTGTATGCTCACGGTGGGGGTGTGGCTCTTCGCCGTGTTGCTCGTGTGGATCTACAAGTCCTGGATGTGGGATCCGGTCTGGTACCACGTGCCCATCACCGGGTACGCCATCCAGACGGGTTCCCTGGATTGGATCGACACGTCGGTTCCCTGGACGCAGAGCCATCCGAAGAACATCGAGTTGCTGGCGGTATGGAATTGCATCTTCCCGTCCGACAACCGGTTGGATGACAGCTCGCAGTTGCCCTTCGCGGTGCTGGGCGCGGCGGTGACGGCGGCCTGGGCACGGGAAGTCGGGGCGCGTCCGGCCTTCGCGGCGGGCGCGGGCGCGGCGTGGGTGCTCCTGCCGCCCATGTTCCTGCAGATGTGGAGCACGCACGTGGACCTGGCGTGCGGCGCCCTGCTGAGCGCGGCGGTGTTCTTCCTGCGCGAGCGGCCCGACGCGAGGGACCGCTGGATGAGCCTCCTGGCGCTCGGGCTGTACGCGGGCACGAAGATGACGGGGGCCTTCCACCTGCTCATGCTCGGGCCCTGGATCGCCCTCCGGGGCGTGTGGGAGCTGAGGAACGCGAGCGGCGGGCGGTGGCGCATCGCCGCGAATCAGGCGCTGTCCGTGCTCGCGCTGATGGCGGTGGGCTCGTTCAAGTACTTCCAGAACCTCTGGATGACGGGCAATCCGCTGTGGGCCTTCAAGGTGAAGGTGCCGCTGCTGGGCACCGAGCTGCCCGGCCTGTTCGATCCGGCGCAGTTCTATGGCTCGCGTCCCGGGGAGAGCCCCCTCTTCTTCGGCTCACCGGGCGCCGTCCTGCAACTCCTGCGGAGCTGGTACGTGGAGCCGCCCGTGTACTGGCCGGACGTGCGCACGGGAGGATTCGGGCCGCTCTTCGCGTACCTGTTGGTGCCGTGCCTGGTGTGGCTGGTGCTGGAGCTGTGGCGGCCGAGGCACTGGAAGCACCACCTGCCCGTGCTCGCGCTCGCGGTGGCGGCGTTGACGGTGCAGTCGGCCTGGTGGCCGCGCTTCGTGATGGGAGTGGCCACCGCGGGGCTGGTGGCGCTGGGCTCGGTCCAGGGGCGTCTCGGACGTGCCTTGCCCCGCCTGGGCCTGTCGCTCTTCTTCCTCGGGCTCACGGCCGTGACCTTCTGGCGAGGGGCGAGCGCGCAGATGCACGAGCGGGATCTCTTCATGTACCCGAAGCGCTTCGAGGAGGCGCTGCGCTCGAGCCCATCGCGCCGCTCGGCGCTCCAGGTGGTCGACTGGCTGTGGCCCACCGAGTGGCATCTCCGCAAGGAACAGGAGCTGAAGGCGGGCGACGTGGTGGCCTATGACCAGTCGGTGAACTTCCTGGGGGAGTTCTTCACCCGCGACTACCGCACCCGGGTGGAATACGTGCCGAGCAACGGGGACGTGAACGCGTACCTCGCCCGGATCGACGCGCTGAAGCCCCGGTGGGTGGGCGTGGAAGGCGGCTCGCGGGCGGAGCGGGCCCTGCGCGAGTGGCGCGGCGCGGAGTACCTCTTCCACGCACCGCGCTCGGGCATCGTGCTCTACCGCATGCCCCGCTCGGGATGACCCGTGGAGTCAGGCGCCGCCGCGATGACGGCACGCGCGAGGGGACGTGCTGAAGACCGCCTCGCGTCTTGTCAATAAGCGTTATTCCTAATTGAAGCCGCATTTCCTTTGTGGAAGAAGCTCGCCTCTCGGTGAAGCCGTACACGTCGTGCGGATGACTTCAACGCCCAGAGGACGCAGATGGACATACGCCAGGAAGAAGCATCCGCCGCCGGGAGGACGTTCGTCGTCAGTCAGCTCGAGTGCGTACGGGACGAGGCGCATGCGCGCGACGCGGACTGCGCCTTTCGCGTGAGCTGGGTCATCAACCCGCACATGCGGGTGGGCCCGGTGGACATGACCGCGGCGTATGAGGAGCACCGCGTGTTGCGCGAGGCGATGCGCCGCGAGGGCGCCACGCTCATCGAGCTGCCCTTCGTCCACGGCGCCTTCGACTCCGTGTTCGCCAAGGACAACGCGCTGCTCGTGGAGCGGGGCGGCCGGCGGCGCGCCCTGCTCGCCAGCTACCTGCACGGGGAGCGAGGCCAGGAGCAGCGCATGCGCGCCGTGGCCCTGGAGGCCCAGGGCTTCGAGCTGCACGGACCCCCGTCCGTCCACTTCGAGGGCGGCGATGTGGCCATGCTGCCCGAGGGCCAGGGGCTGCTGCTGGGCCACGGCCAGCGCTCGGACGTGAGGACCGCCGTCGAGCTGGAACGCTTCCTCGAGGTGCCCGTGACGCCCCTCGAGCTGACGGATCCGGCCCTCTACCACCTGGACGTGGCCCTGACGGTGCTCGAGGACGGCACCGCGCTGGTGTACCCGGAGGCCTTCACCCGCGAGTCCTTCCTGCGGCTGGAGCGCGCCCCGGGCATCCGCCGCATCGTGCCCATTCCGCGTGACGAGGCGCTGCGCTTCAGCCTCAACATGGTCGAGTGCGGGCGCTCGGTGCTCATCCCCTGCCGCGCGCCCGTCACGGAGCAAGCGGTGCGTGACGCCGGCAAGCAGCCCGTGCATGTCCCGCTGGAGCAGTTCCACCTGGGGGGCGGCAGCGCGGCATGTCTGGTGGCCGCTGTCCACCGCCTCGAACGCCCGGTCCCCTCCGCCCTGACGAGAGGGTGAACCAGCGAACACTGGGCCTCCGCGCGACAGCACCTTCACGCCTTGTCTGTATTTCCTTTGCCGCCCCGCGTCATCGGGCGGTAGATCGGCACGTCATGTCCTTGTCGCCCGTACACGCGCCCGAGCAAGAACCACCTGGGCAAGGGGATGACAGTGCCCCGGAGGGGACCTTCAGGAAAGAGCGTCCCTCTCCGGTGCAGGTGGAGCTCCACGCCTTGCGCCGCGCCCTCCAGCGCGAGCCGGAGTGGAGCGCGCGCCTGCTGAGGCTGCAGCGGCCACGGCCGGTGGTGTCGCTCGCGTACGTCGCCACGGCGTGGCTCGGGCTCGTGCTGTCCTGGAGCCTGATGGCGTGGGGAAGCCTGGCGCTGCTTCCCGTGGCGCTGCTGCTGACGGCGTCCGCGCAGCGGCTGTTGGGCAACAGCCTGCATGATGCCGCGCACGGCAACATCCTGCGCGGGGGCGAGCCGCTGTTCCAGGTGCTGCTCGCGGCGCCGATGTTCGAGGAATTCCGCCGCTACCGCGCGCTGCACCTGCGGCATCACGCCCGCCTGCATGCGCCCGAGGAGGATCCGGACCACCTGCCCATTCCCGTGCGGCCCGGGGATGGCGAGGCGGGACCCTCGGCCACGCAGGTGTACCTGCGCACCCTCTTCTCCGCGCGCCTCTGGAAGAGCCACTGCCTGGGCGAGCTGCCCGCGTTGAACTGGCGGGACCGGGGCCGCATCCTCCTGTGGTGGGCGGTGATGGAGGGGGCGCTCACGCTGGCGGTGGGGCCGGGCCGCGCGCTCGCCTTCCTGGGCCTGTGGCTGCTGTCGCGGGCCACCACCTACCACGCGCTCAAGGTCTTCACCGAGCTGGCCGACCACTCCGGGCTCGAGGTGGGGACCGTGCTCTCGTACACGCGCAACGCGCCCCGCAACGCGCTAGGCCTGATGCTGCATCCCTTCGGGGACAACTACCACCTCACCCATCACATCTCGCCGCGCGTGCCCATGCCCAACCTGCACGCCGCCCACTTGTTGCTGTGGGGCGTGCCGGAGTACCGCGCCGGCCATCACTGCGACGGCTATTTCCTCGGCCACCATCCGGTCACGCGCAGCTGGCTGCGCGCCTGGCGCGAGCCGCGGCCTCATGAGGTCCGCTGAGCGACCCCGCCGCACGCCTTCTTCCCTCCCATCTCCCGCCCCTCCGGGGATGGCCTCGCCCGCCTCGTGGCCGCCAGCTCCCCACCCCCCGCTTTGAACGCCCCCATGAGTTCTCTGACGAATCGCCAGCCCGCCCCCGAAAGCACCGCGACGTTCCCGCTCTCGCCACAGCAGAGGGAGATGTGGCTCGATCAGTCCCTGCACCCCGACTCCCCGCTCTACAACATCGGTGGGCAGGTCCGCATCGAGGGAGCCCTGGAGACGGACGTGCTCGCGCGGGCGCTGGAGCACGTCGTCCAGACGAACGACGCCCTGCGGCTGATGCTCGTGGAGGCCGAGCCCCTGCCCCGCCAGCGCGTGGCCGCGCGGTGCGAGGTGGTCCTGGAGCGGCTGGACTTCTCGGAGTTCCAGGGAGCGGAGGAGCGCGCCCTGGAGTGGATGCGGGCACGCATGGGCGAGCCGTTGCCGTTGCTCTCGCGCCCCCTGTTCCGCTTCTCCCTCGTGAAGGTGGCCGCCGAGCGCCACTACTTGTATCTCCAGCTCCACCACCTGATCGTGGACGGCTGGTCCTACCCTCTCCTCCTCCAGCGCGTCTCCCAGGTCTACAACACGTTGCTCTCGGGGCAGCCCGTCTCCCTGGCTCCCGCGCCTTCCTACCTGGACATCGTCGCCACGCAGCAGGCCTATGAAGGCTCCGAGGACTACGCGCGCGATGCGGCCTATTGGCGTGACGCCTTCTCGTCCCTCCCCGAGCCCCTCGCCCGCTCCGCCGCGGGCGGGGCACCCACCAGCAGCGCCCAGCCGATCGCCGTTCTGACGTTGAGCCGGGAGTCCTTCGCCCGGCTGGAGGCCTTCGCTCAGCAGCGGGGAACCGGCGCCGCGCATGTGCTGATGGGAGTGTTGTATGCCTATTTCACGCGGGTCGGACGGCGTGATGACTTCGCACTGGGATTGAACACACGCAACCGCTCCGGCGAGCAGGCCTTGAGCACGGTGGGGTTGTGCACCAACGTCGTCTCGGCCTGGTATCGCCTGGGCACACAGCTGTCCTTCTCCCAGCTTCTGCGGGCGATCCGGAAAGAAGGGGCGCGAGGGGCCGAGCATCGGCGCTTCCCGAACGGAGCGGTCAACCGGCTGGTGGGGGTGGCGAGGACGGGCCGCTCGCAACTGGTCGACGTCACCTTGTCGTATATGAATGGCTCGTGTGACGTGCGCCTGGGCGAGGCACGGACGCATTTCCGCACCATGTCGGAGCGCCGGGAGGACGCGGGTCTGGTCCTCTATGTGCAGCACTTCCACGCCCAGGGAGAGGTCCTGCTCGAGTTCGTCGCGGGCACGGGCTTCAGCACGGAAGAACTCACGCGGGTGAAGCAGGGCTTCCAAGCCCTGCTGGAGGATGTGCTGGAGCGCCCCGAGGTGCCGCTGCGCGAGCTGCGCCTCATGGCGGACACCGAGCAGCGAAGGCTGCTGATGGATTTCAACCGCACCCAGGCGGCCTATCCGGAGGAGTCGTGCGTCCACCAGCTCTTCGAGGCCCAGGCCCAACGCACGCCCCATGCTCCGGCCCTGTGCTTCGATGATGGCCAGCGCGAGGAGACGCTCACCTACCGGCAACTCGACGAGCGCGCCAACCAGCTCGCGCATGCCCTGCGCTCCAGGGGCGTCGGCCCCGGGCGCGTCGTCGCCCTGCTGCTCGAGCGCTCCGCCGAGCTCATCATCTCCCTGCTCGCCATCCACAAGGCCGGCGGCGCCTACCTGCCCCTGCTGCCCTCCACCCCCAAGGCCCGCCTGGACTTCATGTGCCAGGACGCCCAGCCCCACGTCGTCCTCACCGACTCGGCCCTCGCCGCGCTCTTCCAGCTCGACCCCTCGCGCTGCCTCCAGGTGGATGCGGATTCCTCCTTCATCTCCTCCCAGAGCACCCGGTCTCCCGACAGTGGATTGTCCCCCGAGCACCTCGCCTACGTCATCTACACCTCGGGCTCCACGGGCCAGCCCAAGGCCGTGCTCGTACACCACCGCGGTCTGAGCAACTTCGCCCATGCCCAGACCCGGCTGCTGGGCCTCACTCCCGAGGACCGCGTCCTCCAGCTCGCCGCCGTCTCCTTCGACGTGGCCACTGGCGATCTGTGGATGGCGCTGCACGCGGGCGCCACACTGTGCGTGGGCACTCGCGATGCCATCGCCCCGGGTGAGCCCATGCTCGCCTTCCTGCGGCGCCAGCGCGTCTCCGCCGCCCTCTTCACGCCCTCCACCCTGACCGCGCTTCCCGCGCATCCCCTGCCCGAGCTTCGCACGCTCATCGTCGGAGGCGAGGTGTGCTCCGCCGAGCTGGTGCGCCAGTGGGCGCCCGGCCGCCGCTTCTTCAACTTCTACGGCCCCACCGAGGCCACCATCTGGTCCACCGCGACGCGCTGCGAGCCCTCGGCGCAGCCGCCCGCCATTGGCCGGCCCCTGGACAACACCCAGGCCTACGTGCTCGACAGCCACCTGCAACCCATGCCCGTGGGCGTGGCGGGCGAACTGTTCCTGGGCGGCGTCGGCGTGGCTGTTGGCTACCTCCACCGGCCGGAGTTGACGGCAGAGCGCTTCCTCCCCAATCCCTTCGGCCCGGGCCGCATCTACCGCACCGGAGACCTCGCCCGCTGGCGAGAGGACGGACAGCTCGAGCACCTGGGCCGCACCGACCACCAGGTGAAGCTGCGCGGCTTCCGCATCGAGCTGGGTGAAATCGAGGAGGCCTTGCGCCAGGCACCTGGCGTGAAGGACGCCTGCGTGCTGCTGCGCCCGGATGCGCGCGGCGAGCCCTCGCTGGTTGCCTATGTGGTGCCCCAGGAACAGCGGGCCCCTGGCGAGTCACAGCCATGGGTGGCCACCCTGCGCCAGGCGCTCGCCACCCGCCTGCCGGAGTACATGATTCCCGGGGCGTGGGTGATGCTGGAGGTCCTGCCCCAGACGGCCCACGGCAAGGTGGACCGCAAGGCCCTGCCAACCCCCTCTTTCATGGAAGGGGCCGCGAGCGGCGCTTTCGTCGCGCCCCGCACGCCCACCGAGGAGGAGGTCGCCCGCATCTGGCAGGAGGTGCTCGGCCTGCCTCGCATCGGGGCCCTGGATCACTTCTTCGAGCTGGGCGGCCACTCGCTGCTGGCCACCCAGGTCATGGCGCGCCTGAGCCGGTGGCTGGGACGTGATGTTCCCCTGCGCATGCTCTTCGATGCGCGCACAGTGGCCACCCTCGCCGAGCGGCTCGACACCCTGAGTGCCGGGGACCCGGGACGGACGGAGAAGGGCTTCCAGGCCATCCCCCGTGCCGAACGCACCACCGGGCGGCTGCCCCTGTCCTTCGCTCAGCAGCGGCTGTGGTTCCTCGACCGTTTCGGCGCGGGTGCGGCCTACAACATTCCCGAGGCCCTGCGACTCGATGGGGAACTGGACGCCTCGGTCCTGGAGGCGGCCCTGCGCGAACTCGTGCTGCGCCACGAGAGCCTGCGCACCTGCTTGCGCGAGGAGGATGGAGAGGCCTGGCCGCACCTCCTGTCCGCCAGGGACTTCACGCTCGCGCGCGTGGACGTGCGCTCGCTGTCCGCCGAGCAGCGCGAGGCCGAGGTGCGCGGGCTCGCGCTCGAGAACAGCCAGCGGCCCTTCGACCTCGCCCACGACTTCATGCTGCGCGCCACACTGGTGCGGGTCACCGAGCGCGAACACGCGTTGCTGTTGTGCCTGCACCACATCGCCTCGGACGCTTGGTCCCTGGGCGTGTTGCGGCGGGAGTTGGCGGCCCTCTATACCGCCTTCCACCAGGGTCAGCCCTCGCCGCTGGCGCCCCTGCCCATCCAGTACGCCGACTTCGCCGTGTGGCAGCGCCACTGGCTCCAGGGCGAGCGCCTCTCGACCCAGGTGGACTACTGGAAGAAGCAGCTGGCCGGAGCGCCCACGCTGTTGCAACTGCCCACGGACCGGCCCCGCCCTGGCGTCATGACCTTCGAAGCCCAGATGCTGCGCTTCGAGCTGACCCCCGCGCTGGTGCAGGCCTTGCGCGTGCTGGGCCAGCAGACCGGGTCCACGCTCTTCATGACGCTGCTGGCGGCCTTCCAGGTGCTCATGTCGCGCTGGAGCGGCCAGCGGGACGTCGTCGTCGGCTCGCCCATCGCGGGCCGTACTCGCGCGGAACTCGAGCCGCTCATCGGCTTCTTCGTCAACACCCTGGCGCTGCGCGCGGACCTGTCGGCCAACCCGACCTTCCGCGAGCTGCTCGCCCAGGTGAAGCACACCACCCAGGAGGCCTACGCCCACCAGGAGCTGCCCTTCGAGCGGCTCGTGGAGGAGCTCGCCCCCGAGCGTCACCAGAACTTCAATCCGCTCGTGCAGGTCCTGCTCTCCCTGCAGAACACCCCCGAGCAACAGTGGCGTCTGCCGGGCTTCTCCGCCCATCCCATCCCGCCCCAGACGCAGCGGGTCCACATGGACCTGGAGTTGCTCCTGTGGGAGCGGGACGGCGGCCTGACCGGCACCTGGGTCTACAACTCCGCCCTCTTCGACACGGCCACCCACGAGCGGATGCGCGGGCACTTCGCCACCCTGCTGGCCGATGCCGTCCAGCGCCCCGACTGCCCCGTGGGCCAGCTGTCCCTTCTCTCCGACGCCGAGCGCCAGCGGCTGCTGGTGGACTTCAACCGCCCCCGCCTGCCCGCCCCGAGGGAGGAGTGCGTCCACCAGCTCTTCGAGGCCCAGGCCGCCCGCACGCCCCACGCGCCCGCCCTCTGCTTCGATGACGGCCAGCGCGAGGAGACCCTCACCTACCGGGAGCTGGACACGCGCGCCAACCAGCTCGCCCATGCCCTGCGCTCGCGCGGCGTGGGTCCCGAGCGCGTCGTCCTCCTGCTGCTCGAGCGCTCCGCCGAGCTCATCATCTCCCTGCTCGCCATCCACAAGGCCGGTGGCGCCTACCTGCCGCTCTTGCCCTCCATCCCCAGGGCCCGTCTGGACTTCATCCTCCAGGACGCAAGGCCCCAGGTCCTCCTCACCCAGGCCTCCCTCGCCTCCCACTTCGCGCTGTCCCCCGAGCACTGCCTGCTCGTGGACGCCGAGCGCGACGCCCTCGCCGCCCAGCCCGCCCACGCCCCCGACAGCGGCGTGTCCCCGGACAACCTCGCCTACATCATCTACACCTCGGGCTCCACCGGTCAGCCCAAGGGCGTGCTCGTGCCCCACCGGGGCTTGAGCCACCTCGCTCAGGCGCAGACGCCCCTGCTCGACATCGTGCCCGAGGACCGTGTCCTCCAACTCGCCGCCATCTCCTTCGACGCGGCCACCGCCGACGTGTGGATGGCGCTGCATTCAGGGTCCGCGCTCTGCCTGGGCAGCAGCGAGGTCCTGACGCCCGGAGAGCCCCTGCTGGCCTTCCTGCTGCGTCAGCGCATCACCCACGCCGTCTTCACGCCCTCGTCCCTGTCCGTGATGCCCGCGCACGCGCTGCCCCTGCTGCGCACCGTCATCGTGGGCGGTGAGCCGTGCTCGGCGGAGCTCGTGCGCCAGTGGGCCCCGGGCCGCCGCTTCTTCAACTTCTACGGCCCCACCGAAGTCACCATCAACGCCACCTTCACGCGCTGCGAGCCCGGTCCCCTGCCGCCGTCCATCGGCGCGCCCCTGCCCAGCGTCGACGCCTACGTGCTCGACCCGTACCTGCAACCCCTGCCCCTGGGCGCGGTGGGTGAGCTGTACCTGGGCGGCGTGGGCGTGGGCCGCGGCTACCTCAACCGCCCGGCCCTGACAGCCGAGCGCTTCATCCCCAACCCCTTCGGCCCCGGCCGCCTCTACCGCACGGGCGACCTCGCGCGCTGGCGGACGGACGGGCAGATCGACTGCCTGGGCCGCATCGACAACCAGGTGAAGCTGCGCGGCTTCCGCATCGAGCTGGGTGAAATCGAGGAGGCCCTGCGCGAGCTGCCCGGTATGCGCGACGCGTGCGTCCTGCTGCGTCCGGATGCCCGGGGAGAGCCCGCCCTGGCCGCCTACGTGGTGGCCGCCGAGGGACAGGCCCCCGCCGAGCCTCGCGGTTGGGTGGCCTCGCTGCGTCAGGAGCTCGCCACCCGGCTGCCCGAGTACATGGTGCCCTCGGCCTGGGTGCCGATGGAGTCCCTGCCGCTCAACTCCAGTGGCAAGGTGGACCGCAAGGCCCTGCCCTCGCCCTCGTTCCTGGAGGGCGCGGCGAGCGGCGATTTCGTCGCGCCCCGCACATCCACCGAAGAGGCCGTGGCTCGCATCTGGCAGGAGGTGCTGAAGCTGCCTCGCATCGGGGCCCTGGATCACTTCTTCGAGCTGGGCGGCCATTCGCTGCTGGCCACCCAGGTCATGGGTCGCCTGAGCCGGTGGCTGGGACGCGATATGCCCCTGCGACTGATCTTCGAGGCTCGCACCGTGGCCTCTCTCGCCGAGCGGCTCGAGGCTCTGCGGGCCCAGAACCCGGAGCGGACGGAGGCGGCCTTCCAGACCATTGTCCGCGCCGAGCGCACCGGGCGCCTGCCCCTGTCCTTCGCCCAGCAGCGCCTGTGGTTCCTCGATCGCTTCGGTTCGGGCTCGGCCTACAACATTCCCCAGGCCTTGCGCGTGACGGGCGCGCTGGACACCGCGGCGCTGGAGTCCGCGCTGCGCACGCTCGTCAGGCGCCACGAGAGCCTCCGCACCGTCTTCCGCGAGGAGGACGGCGAGGCCTTCCAGCACGTGCTGTCCGCCGAGGACTTCTCGCTCGCGCGGGTGGACCTCCAGGCCCTGCCCACCGAGCGGCGGGAGGCCGAGGTGCGGCGCCTGGCCAGCGAGGACAGCCAGCGGCCCTTCGACCTGACGCGCGACTACATGCTGCGCGCCTCGCTCGTGCACCTGGCCGAGCACGAGCACGTGCTGCTGCTGTGCCTGCACCACATCGCCGGCGATGGCTGGTCCTCGGACGTGATGCGGCACGAGCTGGCGGCGCTCTACGCGGGCTTCCACCAGGGCCCGGCCGCCGAGCTGCCCGAGCTGGCCATCCAGTACGCCGACTTCGCCGTGTGGCAGCGCGACTGGCTCCAGGGTAAGCGCCTGACGCGGCAGGTGGACTACTGGAAGAAGCAGCTCGCGGGAGCGCCCACCCTGTTGCAGCTCCCCACGGATCGGCCGCGCCCCGGCGTCATGACCTTCGACGCCCGGTCCCTGGACTTCACGCTGCCGCCCTCGCTGGTGCAGGCCCTGCGGGTGCTGGGTCATCAGAGCGGGGCCACGCTCTTCATGACGCTGCTGGCGGCCTACCAGGTGCTCATGTCGCGCTGGAGCGGCCAGCAGGACCTCGTCGTCGGCTCGCCCATCGCGGGCCGCACGCGGGCGGAGACCGAGCCGCTCATCGGCTTCTTCGTCAACACGCTGGCGCTGCGCGCGGACATGTCCGCCAACCCCACCTTCCGCGAGCTGCTCGCCCAGGTGCGGCGCACCACCGAGGCGTCCTTCGAGCACCAGGAGCTGCCCTTCGAACGGCTCGTGGAGGAGCTGGCCCCCGAGCGCCACCAGAACTTCAACCCCCTGGTGCAGGTGACGATCTCCCTGCAGAACACCCCGGAGGAGCCGTGGCGGCTGCCGGGACTGTCGCTCCACGCGCTGCCGCTCCAATCCGAGCGGGTGCACATGGACCTGGAGCTGTACCTGTGGGAGCGGGACGGAGGCCTGTCGGGCTCCTGGGTGTACAACACCGCGCTCTTCGACGCGGCCACCGTCGAGCGCATGCGGGGACACTTCGTCACCCTGCTGGCGGACGCGGCCCAGCGGCCCCAGGCCCGCGTGGGAGAGCTGTCCCTGCTCACCCCCGTCGAGCGCGAGCACCTGCTCACCGAGGGCCGTCCGGTCGCGCCCGCGCGTCCCGTGGCGCACGGCATCGCCCAGCGCTTCGAGGCCCAGGTCTCTCGCGCGCCGCATGCCCCCGCCGTCTCCTTCGAGGATGGCTACCAGACGCGTACGCTCACCTACGCGGAGCTGGACGCACGCGCAAACCAGCTCGCCTGGCACCTGCGCTCGCTGGGCGTGGGTCCCGAGGTGCTCGTGGGCGTCTGGCTCGAGCGCTCGCCCGAGGCCGTCATCGCCCTGCTCGCCATCCTCAAGGCCGGGGGCGCCTACCTGCCCATGGACGCCATGTATCCGCCCGAGCGGGTGGAGTTCATGCTCCAGGACAGTGAGGCCCCCGTGCTGCTCACCCAGGCGTCCTTGCTGAAGCAGCTGGGCGCGGCGCCCACGCCGCACACCCTGTGCCTCGACACGCAGGGCGACGTGCTGGCGTGCCAGCCGGACACCCGCCCCGAGTCCACGGCCACGCCCGACAGCCTCGCCTACGTCATCTACACCTCGGGCTCCACCGGCAAGCCCAAGGGCGTGCAGGTGACGCATGCCAACGTCGTGCGGCTCTTCACCGCCACCGAGGACTGGTACCGCTTCGGCCCCGAGGACGTGTGGACACTCTTCCACTCCCTGGCCTTCGACTTCTCCGTCTGGGAGATGTGGGGCGCGCTGCTGTATGGCGGCCGCCTCGTCGTGGTGCCCTATGACGTGAGCCGCTCGCCGGCGGACTTCCTCCGCCTGCTGGCGCGCGAGCGTGTCACCGTCCTCAACCAGACGCCCTCCGCCTTCACCCAGTTGTCGCGCGCCGAGGAAGAGGCCGACACGCGCCCCTCGCTGCGTCTGCGCTACGTCATCTTCGGCGGCGAAGCGCTCGACTTCCAGAGCCTGCGCGGCTGGTTCTCCCGCCACGGAGACCACGAGCCCCGGCTCGTGAACATGTACGGCATCACCGAGACGACGGTGCACGTCACCTACCGTCCGCTGTCCCAGGAGGACGTGGAGCGCCCGGGCAGCATGCTGGGCCAGCCCATTCCGGACCTGGGCCTGTTGCTGCTCGACGCGCACGGCCAGCCGGTGCCCGTGGGCCTGGCGGGGGAGATCCACGTCGGGGGCGCGGGCGTGGCGCGCGGCTATCTGCGCCGCCCCGAGCTGAATGCCGCCCGCTTCCCGCCCAACCCCTTCGGACCGGGCACCCTCTACCGCTCGGGCGACTCGGCGCGCCGGCTGCCCAACGGCGAGCTGGAGTACCTCGGCCGCATCGACCAGCAGGTGAAGCTGCGCGGCTTCCGCATCGAGCTGGGGGAGATCGAGACGGCCCTGACGGAGCAGCCCGGCGTGAGCCAGGCGCTGGTGCTCCCGCGCGAGTTCGCTCCGGGCGACACGCGGCTGGTGGCCTGGCTCGTCCTGGGCCAGATGGACGCGGCGGCCGTGGAGGGGCACGTGGCCCAGGTGCGCGAGCGGCTGCGCGCGCGGCTGCCCGAGTACATGGTGCCCGCGGCCTTCGTGCCCCTGGAGTCCTTCCCCCTGACGTCCAACGGCAAGGTGGACCGCAAGGCCCTGCCCGCGCCCTCCGCGTCTCCCGTGGCGAGCGGCCCCTATGTCGCGCCGCGCACCGCCACCGAGGAAGCTGTTGCCCAGGTCTGGCAGCAGGTGCTCGGCCTGCCCCAGGTGGGCGCGCACGACGACTTCTTCGCGCTGGGCGGCCACTCGCTGCTGGCCACCCAGGTGACGGCGCGCCTGAGCAAGCGGCTCGCGCGCGACGTGCCCCTGCGCCTGCTCTTCCAGGCGCACACCGTGGAGGATCTCGCGCGCCGGCTGGACGCGTCCGCGAGCACCGCCGTCCAGTCCATTCCCCGCGTGGCGCGCACCGGACGCCTCCCCCTGTCCTTCGCCCAGCAGCGGCTGTGGTTCCTCGACCGCTTCGGCTCGGGCTCGGCCTACAACATCGCCCAGGCCATGCGGCTGACGGGCGCGCTGGACGTCCCGGCCCTGGAGGCGGCACTGGCCGCTCTCATGTCTCGCCACGAGAGCCTGCGCACCGTCTTCCGCGAGGAGGACGGTCAGGCCTGGCAGCACTTCCTGTCCGCCGAGGGCTTCACGCTCGCGCGCGGGGACGTGCGTCACCTGGCGCCCGAGCCGCGCGAGGCCGAGGTCCAGCGCCTGGCGCTGGAGGACGGCCGCCGTCCGTTCGATCTCGCCCGGGACTACATGCTGCGGGCCACGCTGGTGCGGATGGACGAGCACGAGCACGTGCTGCTGCTGTGCCTGCACCACATCGCCAGCGACGGCTGGTCCATGGGCGTGCTGTGGCGTGAGCTGACGGCGCTCTACACGGCCTTCCACCAGGGCCAGCCCTCGCCGCTGGCGGAGCCGGCGCTGCAATACGTGGACTTCGCCGTGTGGCAGCGCGACGGACTCCAGGGCGAGCGGCTGTCGACCCAGGTGGACTACTGGAAGAAGCAGCTCGCGGGGGCCCCCACCCTGCTGCAACTGCCCACGGATCGGCCACGTCCCAGCGCCATGACCTTCGAGGCCGGCATGGTGCGCTTCGCGCTGGAGCCCTCGCTGATCCAGCCGCTGCGGGCCCTGGGTCAGAAGGCGGGCGCCACGCTCTTCATGACGCTCGCGGCGGCCTATCAGGTGCTGCTGTCGCGCTGGAGCGGTCAACCGGACGTGGTGGTGGGCACCCCCATCGCGGGCCGGACCCACGCGGAGCTCGAACCGCTCATCGGCTTCTTCGTCAACACCCTGGCGCTGCGCGCGGACCTCTCGGCCAACCCATCCTTCCGCGAGCTGCTCACCCAGGTGAAGCACACCACCCAGGAGGCCTTCGCCCACCAGGACCTGCCCTTCGAGCGGCTCGTCGAGGAGCTGGCCCCCGAGCGCCACCAGAACTTCAACCCGCTCGTCCAGGTGGTGCTCGTCCTCCAGAACGCACCGCACGAGGAGTCGCGCCTGCCCGGGCTCGTCCTCCAGTCCCTGCCGGAACAGACTCCGCTGGCGCACATGGACCTGGAGCTGCACCTGTGGGAGCGCGACGGCGGCCTGTCGGGGCTCTGGCTCTACAACGCGGCCCTCTTCGATGCCTCCACCCTGGAGCGCATGCACGGCAGCTTCACCACGATGCTGGCCGACCTCATCCAGCACCCCGACCGCCACGTGAGCGAGCTGTCCCTGCTCCCGCCCGCCGAGCGTCATCGCCTGCTCGTGGACTTCAACGCCACGACCACCGACGCACCCGTGGAGCCGTGCTTCCACCAGCTCTTCGAGGTCCAGGCCGCCCGCACGCCCGAGGCCGAAGCGCTCTGCTTCGATGACGGCCAGCACGAGGAAACCCTCACCTACCGGGAGCTGGACACGCGCGCCAACCAGCTCGCCCATGCCCTGCGCTCGCGCGGCGTGGGCCCCGAGCGCGTCGTCCTCCTGCTGCTCGAGCGCTCCGCCGAGCTCATCATCTCCCTGCTGGCCATCCACAAGGCCGGCGGCGCCTACCTGCCGCTCTTGCCCTCCATCCCCAGGGCCCGTCTGGACTTCATCCTCCAGGACGCAAGGCCCCAGGTCCTCCTCACCCAGGCCTCCCTCGCCTCCCACTTCGCGCTGTCCCCCGAGCACTGCCTGCTCGTGGACGCCGAGCGCGACGCCCTCGCCGCCCAGCCCACCCACGCCCCCGATAGCGGCGTGTCCCCGGACAACCTCGCCTACATCATCTACACCTCGGGCTCCACCGGTCAGCCCAAGGGCGCGCTCGTGCACCACCGGGGCCTGCGCAACATCGCCCACGCGCAAAGCCTCCTACAGAACGTCGGGACCGGCGATCGCATCCTCCAATTCGCGTCCATCTCCTTCGACGCGGCCACCGCCGACGTGACCATGGCCTTGGGCTCTGGCGCCACGCTGTGCCTGGGAACGAATGACGCCATGGCCCCGGGCGAACCGTTGCTGGCCTTCTTGCGGCGCCAGCGCATCACCACCGCCATGATCTCGCCCTCGTCCCTGAGCGCGCTGCCCTTCGATCCGCTTCCCGCCGTGCACACGCTCATGGTGGGCGGCGAGGCGTGCTCGGCGGAGCTGGTGCGGCAGTGGTCTCCCGGCCGCCGCTTCTTCAACCTCTACGGCCCCACCGAGGTCTCCATCGAGGTGACCGCCGCGAGGTGCGTGCCCGACACGCGTCCTCCGCCCATCGGACGCCTCATCGCCAACGCCCGGGCCTACGTGCTCGACCGTCACCTGCAACCGCTGCCCCTAGGGGCGGTGGGGGAGCTGTACCTGGGCGGCGTGGGCGTGGGCCGCGGCTACCTCAACCGTCCGGATCTGACGGCCGAGCGCTTCATCCCCAACCCCTTTGGCGAGGGCCGTCTCTATCGCACGGGCGACCTGGCGCGCTGGCGCGAGGACGGACAGCTCGACTACCTGGGCCGCATCGACAATCAGGTGAAGGTGCGCGGCTTCCGCATCGAGCTGGGGGAGATCGAGCACGCCCTGCGCGAGCTGCCGGGGGTGCGCGATGCGTGTGTCCTGCTGCGCCCGGATGCCCGGGGCGAGCCCGCCCTGGCCGCCTACGTGGTGGTCCCCGAGGGCCAGGCTCCCGCCGAGACCCAGCACTGGGTGGCCTCGCTGCGCCAAACGCTCGCCGCCCGGCTGCCGGACTACATGGTGCCCTCGGCCTGGGTGCCGATGGAGGCCCTGCCGCTCAACTCCAGCGGCAAGGTGGACCGCAAGGCCCTGCCCGCCCCCACCTTCGCGACGGCCCAGGGTGAGTTCATCGCGCCGCGCACGGACCTGGAGCGGGCCGTGGCCCGTGTCTGGCAAGAGGTGCTGCGCGTGCCCGAGGTGGGCGCACTGGACGACTTCTTCGAGCTGGGCGGCCACTCGCTGCTGGCCACCCAGGTGACGTCGCGTCTGAGCAAGCACCTGGGCCGGGACGTGCCCCTGCGGTTGCTCTTCGAGGCGAGTGATGTGGCCTCCCTGGCCGAGCGGCTGGAGTCCCTCGAGGGCCAGTCCAGCGGATTCGCGCGCTTCCAGGCCATTCCCCGCGTGGAGCGCACGGAACGGCTGCCCCTGTCCTTCGCCCAGCAGCGCCTGTGGTTCCTCGACCGCTTCGGCGCGGGCGCGGCCTACAACATGCCCCAGCCCCTGCGACTGACGGGCGCGCTGGACACCGCGGCGCTGGAGTCCGCCCTGCGCGCGCTCGTGCGGCGCCACGAGAGCCTGCGCACCGTCTTCCGCGAGGAGCGGGACACGGCGTTCCAGCACTTCCTGTCCGCCGAGGACTTCGCGCTCACGCGCGTAGACGTGCGGCACCTCACGCCCGAGCGGCGCGAGGCCGAGGTACGGCGCCTGGCGTTGGAGGACAGCCAGCGGCCCTTCGATCTGACGCGCGACTACATGCTGCGCGCCTCGCTCGTGCACGTGGCCGAGCGCGAGCACGTGCTGCTCTTGTGCATGCACCACATCGCCAGCGACGGCTGGTCCATGGGCGTGATGCAGCGCGAGCTGTCGGCGCTCTACACGGCCTTCCAGCGGGGACAGCCCTCGCCGCTGCCCGAGCTGGCCATCCAGTACGCCGACTTCGCCGTGTGGCAGCGCGACTGGCTCCAGGGTGAGCGGCTCGCGTCCCAGGTGGATTACTGGAAGAAGCAGCTCGCGGGAGCACCCACGCTGCTACAGCTCCCCACCGACCGGCCCCGCCCCAGCGTCATGACCTTCGACGCCCAGACGCTGGGCTTCGCGCTGCCTCCCGCGCGTCTCGAGGCCCTGCGCGCCCTGAGCCAGGAGAGCGGCGCCACGCTCTTCATGACGATGCTGGCGGCCTTCCAGGTGCTGCTGTCGCGCTGGAGTGGCCAGCAGGACGTCGTCGTCGGCTCGCCCATCGCCGGGCGTACCCGCGCCGAGACCGAGCCGCTCATCGGCTTCTTCGTCAACACCCTGGCCCTGCGCGCGGACCTGTCGGCCAATCCGACCTTCCGCGAGCTGCTTGCCCAGGTGAAGCGCACCACTCGGGAATCCTTCGAGCATCAGGAGCTGCCCTTCGAGCGGCTCGTGGAGGAGCTGGCCCCCGAGCGTCACCAGAACATCAACCCGCTCGTCCAGGTGCTGCTCGTCATGCAGAACAACCAGGAGGAGTCGTGGCGGCTGCCGGAGCTGTCGCTCCATCCGCTGCCCTCGGAGGCGCCACAGGTCCGCACCGACATGATGCTGCACCTGTGGGAGCAGGACGGAGGCCTGTCGGGGCAGTGGATCTACAACACCGCGCTCTTCGACGCCTCCACGCTGGAGCGGATGCAGGGCAACTTCCTCACGTTGCTGGATGACGTGCTGGAACGGCCCGCGTGCCGCGTGGGCGAGCTGTCCCTGCTCTCCGACGCCGAGCGCCAGCGGCTGCTCGTGGACTTCAACCGCACCCAGGCGCCCTTCCCCGAGACGCCGTGCGTCCATCAGCTCTTCGAGGCCCAGGCGGCCCGCACGCCCGACGCCGAGGCGCTCTGCTTCGATGACGGCCAGCCCGTGGAGTCGTTCACCTACCGGGAGCTGGACGCGCGCGCCAACCAGCTCGCCCATGTGCTGCGCTCGCGCGGCGTGGGCCCCGAGCACATTGTCACGCTGCTGCTCGAGCGCTCCGCGGACCTCATCATCGCCCTGCTCGCGGTGCACAAGGCCGGCGGCGCCTACATGCCGCTGCTGCCCTCCACGCCCAAGGCCCGTCTGGACTTCATGATCCAGGACGCCCGGCCCCAGGTCATCGTCACCGACTCGGCCATCGCGGCGCGCTTCGAGCTTCCCGCCGAGCGCTGCCTGCTCATGGACGCCGAGCGCGAGACGGTCGCCGCCCAGAGCCCGCGCCCCCTGGCCCTCGCTCTCACCCCCGACAACCTCGCCTACGTCATCTACACCTCGGGCTCCACGGGTCAGCCCAAGGGCGTGCTCGTGCCGCATCGCGGCCTGTGCAGCCTCGGCCACGACATGCTCCGGATGGGCATCACCTCCGGAGACCGGGTCATGCAGTTCGCCTCCATCTCCTTCGATGTGGCGGGCTCGGAGATCTGGATGGCGCTGTGCTCGGGCGCCACGCTGTGCATGGGCAGCCGCGACACACTGGCCCCGGGCGAGCCGCTGCTCGCCTTCCTCGAGCGCCAGCGCATCACCACCGCGAACCTCACCCCGTCCACCCTGGCCGCCGTCCCCTACCGCGAGCTGCCCGCGCTCCACACGGTCATCGTGGGCGGCGAGACGTGCTCGGCGGAGTTGGTGCGCCAGTGGGGCGCGAGGCACCGCTTCTTCAACATCTACGGTCCCGCCGAGACCACCATCAACTTCACCGTGGCCCAGTGCGAGCCCGGCCCGGTGCCGCCGCCCATCGGCCGGCCCTTCGCCAACAACCAGGCCTATGTGCTCGACGGCCGCATGCAGCCCGTCCCCGTCGGCGTGGCGGGTGAGCTGTACCTGGGCGGTGTCCAGGTGGGCCGCGGCTACCTCAATCGCCCGGACCTGACGGCCGAGCGCTTCATCCCCAACCCCTTCGGCGAGGGCCGCCTCTACCGCACGGGTGACCTCGGGCGCTGGCGGGAGGATGGCCAGCTCGACTACCTGAGCCGCGTCGACAACCAGGTGAAGCTGCGCGGCTTCCGCATCGAGCTGGGGGAGATCGAGCAGGCCCTGTTGAAGCTGCCCGACGTGCGCGAGGCGTGTGTGCTGTTGCGAGCGGATCCCCGGGGCGCGCCCGCCCTGGCGGCCTATGTCGCGGCCCACGAGGGACAGGCGCCCGTGGACGCCTCGCGGTGGGTGGCCTCGCTGCGCCAGGAGCTCGCCACGAGGCTGCCGGACTACATGGTGCCCTCGGGTTGGGTGGCCATGGCCGCCCTGCCGCTCAACGCCAGCGGCAAGGTGGACCACAAGGCCCTGCCCGAGCCCTCCTTCCTGATGGCGGCGACCGGCGATTTCGTCGCGCCGCGCACGTCCACGGAGGAGGGAGTGGCCGCCATCTGGCGGGAGGTGCTGGGCGTGCCCCAGGTGGGCGCCCATGACGACTTCTTCGCGCTGGGCGGCCACTCGCTGCTCGCCACCCAGGTGACGTCGCGGTTGAGCCGGTGGCTGGGACGGAACGTGCCCCTGCGCGTGCTCTTCGAGGCGAGTGACGTGGCGTCCCTGGCCGAGCGGCTGGAGGCCCTGAAGGCCGAGCGGGCCGGGTCCACGGCCTTCCAGCCCATTCCCCGGGCGGAGCGCACCGGACGGCTGCCCCTGTCCTTCGCGCAGCAGCGCCTGTGGTTCCTCGATCGCTTCGGCTCGGGCTCGGCCTACAACATGCCCCAGGCGCTGCGCCTGACGGGCGCGCTGGACACCCAGGCCCTGGAAGCGGCGTTCGGCGCGCTCGTGCGGCGTCACGAGAGCCTGCGCACCGTCTTCCACGAGGAGGACGGACAGACGTGGCAGCACGTGCTGCCCGCCGAGGGCTTTGGCCTCTCGCGCGTGGACGTGCGGCACCTCACGCCCGAGCAGCGCGAGGCCGAGGTCCAGCGACTGGCGTTGGAGGACAGCCAGCGGCCCTTCGATCTCGCCCGTGACTCCATGCTGCGCGCCTGTCTGGTGCGCGTCTCCGAGCGCGAGCACGTGCTGCTCCTGTGTCTGCACCACATCACCAGCGACGGTTGGTCCGCGAGCGTGATGCAGCGCGAGCTGTCGGCCCTCTACACGGCCTTCCAGGAAGGCCGGTCCGCCGAGCTGCCCGACCTCCCCCTCCAATACGCCGACTTCGCCGTGTGGCAGCGCGACGGACGCCAGGAAGAGCGCCTTTCGGCCCAGGTGGACTACTGGAAGGACAAGCTCGCGGGGGCGCCCACGCTGCTGCGGCTCCCCACCGACCGGCCCCGTCCGAGCGTCATGACCTTCGAGGCGCGGACGCTGCACTTCGACCTGGCGCCCGCGCTGCTCGAATCGCTGCGCGCCCTGGCCCAGGACAGCGGCACCACGCTCTTCATGACGCTCACGGCGGCCTATCAGGTGCTGCTGTCGCGCTGGAGTGGCCAGAAGGACATCGTCGTGGGCTCGCCCATCGCCGGCCGCACCCGGGCGGAACTCGAGCCGCTCATCGGCGTCTTCATCAACACGCTGGCGCTGCGCGCGGACATGTCCGCCAACCCGCGCTTCCAGGAGCTGCTGGCCCAGGTGAAGCACACCACGCAGGAGGCCTTCGAGCACCAGGAACTGCCCTTCGAGCGGCTCGTGGAGGAGCTGGCCCCCGAGCGCCACCAGAACTTCAATCCGCTCGTCCAGGTGGCGCTCACCCTGCAGAACACGCCGGAGGAGGCGCTGCGCCTGCCGGGCCTCGTCCTCGAGACCCTGCCGCTGTCCGCGCAGCAGGCGCGCCTCGACCTGGAGCTGTTCCTGTGGGAGCAGGACGGCGGCCTGTCGGGCGCCTGGGTGTACAACACCGCCCTCTTCGACACCGCCACCATCGAGCGCATGCGCGGCCACTTCGCCACCCTGCTGGCCGACGTGGTCCAGCGGCCCGAGGCCCGCGTGGGAGAGCTGTCCCTGCTCTCCGCCGCCGAGCGCCAGCGGCTGCTCGTGGACTTCAACCGCACCCAGGCGCCCTTCCCCGAGGCGACGTGCGTCCACCAGCGCTTCGAGGCCCACGCGGCCCGCGCGCCCGAGGCCACCGCCCTCCGCTTCGAGGACGGTCCGGAGGAGCGGACGCTCACCTACCGGGAGCTGGACACGCGCGCCAACCAGCTCGCCCACGTGCTGCGCTCGCGCGGTGTGGGCCCCGAGAGCCTCGTGGCCCTGGTGCTCGAGCGTTCCCCGGAGCTGGTGGTGTCCATGCTCGCCGTGCACAAGGCGGGCGGCGCCTACCTGCCGGTGGATCCGGCCGTGCCCCAGGCGCGACTGGACTTCATGCTCCAGGACGCCCAGCCGCGGGTGGTGATCACCCAGTCCTCGCTCGCCGCGCGCTTCGAGTTCGCCCCGGAGCGCTGTGTGCGCGTGGACGCGGACGCCTCGCTCCTCGCCGCCCAGGAGACCCGGCCGCCCGCGTGCGAGGCCACGCCGGACACGCTCGCCTACGTCATTTATACGTCGGGCTCCACGGGTCAGCCCAAGGGCGTGCTCGTGCCCCACCGGGGCCTGAGCAACGTCGTCGAGGCGCAGGCGCGCACCTTCGAGCTGGGGCCCGCGGACCGCGTCCTCCAGTTCGCCTCGGCGGCCTTCG